>WNGI01004242.1_pt1 | contig 12800 bp, 7 predicted proteins | sample 5400621 | NCBI WGS metagenome assembly WNGI01 (sample SAMN13153374, study PRJNA577476) | soil metagenome | isolation source: 20 cm soil or saprolite under Garry oak tree replicate 1 | place: USA:California | collected 2016-06-15 | reverse complement strand
AGAAGCGGATCGGCGAATCCGAGCAGGGCCCGTCGCGCGGCCTCGAATATTCGCAGGGGTTCGAGCGAACTGTGCTTGGCGGGTGCCGGTTCGAAAAGAAGCTCGCTCAACATCGCGCCTGCTTCGGACACCTTGGAGAGTTCACGCATCAGATCCGCTGCCGCGGCCAAAGGAACCCGATTGCCAGCCTCGTAGCCGGCCATGCGCAGCGGGCGGAGACCTCGCTGTCGGCTACTGAACTCCGTTAGCAGCCGCGACTTGCCAGATCCTGGTGGTCCTGAGATCAGAACGGCGGACGGAGTCTCCTCTGCGATCGCGTTCGAGCAGATGCTTTCGAGCAGTGCGAGCTCGGTTTGCCGCCCAACGAAGCTCGTGCCCATTACTCAGGAAGGATCAGGCTAGCTTTCTTCGCCAACCCATGGGCGAGTTGCGCCTACGGGTCGCACGACATAAAGCGACAGTGGGGCCTGGCCGGAATCATCCCTCGACCATAATTGCGAACGCCGGACTGCCTCGTTTCTCTGCTCAGCCACACTCATCTCCCTCATGCAAGGGAGTGTCAAGCATCAGCCGGGACACCTGTAAGACATCAGCCGAAACCACGACAAGCATCAACCGGGACGGTTTTGTGATGGTGCAGCCGAAGGCGTTTTGTCGCGCAGCAGCCGAACTTGCACAGGCCGGCGCTCAGCCGGACGCTTCTACTGGTGATCCGACGATGGACGCACTGGCAGTCCGCGGGCCTGGCCTGCCCCCGCCGCCGCCGGGAACCCAGTACTCACCGACCATCTATGGCGCACCGGTGGGAGCCAGAACAGCCAGCGACTCGACGGTAGCTTGAATACGAAGAACCGCCTGCCAGTCGTTTCAACTGCAGTCAGAAAACGGATGGGTGGACGCCGGACCAGCCCCGATCGAGTTCACGCGGCAGCGGGTCGTGACCTTCCTCAGATCCTTAACAGCCGCCTGCTCTACCGTTGAGCTACTCCGGAACGGGTCCATCGAATTCTAGGTGGTGAACTCGTTTCACCGCCCCGTGCCGCCTCGTACTGGGTGTTACACCGTAACTGCAGCCAACTGCAGCCAAAACTGCAGCCGCCAGGATCCTGACTGGCCAGCGGCCCTAAGCAGCGCGATTCCTCCCGCCGGGGACGTTCGGTGTCCGCCTTGCGTCACGGCTGTTCAGCCATCAGTCCCTGGGGCGCTTGTGCTATTTCCAACACCCCTACCTCATATAAGAAGTAACTGGTGTTGAAGACAAGGCTCGATGCAGAGCGCGCTGATTAACGAAGGCTCTGAAGCCGTGGGTCTCCACTGCGACCTTACGTCTGCGTCTCGGTAACTGAACACGATTGACAACGCTTCCAAACGCTTAGCATCTCGCAGGCTATGACGCTTGTATCCCGAACTGCCTCGGCGCCTCGCGCGCAGGCGTTGGGGCAGGCAATGGTCCTTATGTCAGCCACTGCGTTCGGGACGCTGGCGATCTTTGCCAAGCTCGGGTACGCAAATGGTCTCGGGACTCAGCAGCTGCTCGCCTTCCGCTTCGTGCTTGCGGCGCTGGGCATGGCGGCCATGGCGTTTCTGCTGGGACAAAACATCCTTCGCTTGCGGCGCAAAGACGTCGCGATCTTGCTCGCTATGGGCGGTCTCTTGTACACGGTCCAGTCACTGACTTACTTCTTGGCGCTGCGCACCCTTCCCGCCTCCCTCGTCGTACTCATCGCGTACATCTATCCGAGCCTGGTTGTGGTCGCCGGCTGGCTTTTCCTCCACCGCTCGATCGCCGCCTGGCACCTCGTTGCACTGATGGCCAGCTTCGCAGGTGTGGCGATGCTCGTTGGCGGAGCCAGGTTCCAGATCAGCTGGGCGCTGGTGCTGGCTGTCACATCGCCTGTCGTCTACACGGGCTACATCCTGGTCGGTGAGAGGGTGATGGGCACCGCGCCGGCTCTGGCGGCGAGCGCCGTGATCATGATGGGCGCGGCCTTAGGCTTTTCGTTGCTGGCTCTCTTAACTGGTCAGCTGTCGGCCCCAAGCTCAATGCCAGGCTGGAGCATCTGCGTGGGGATCGCATTGGTGCCGACTATGTTCGCCATCTCGCTCTTCCTTGCCGCCCTGCCGCGAGTCGGCTCCGCGCGCGCGGCGTTGCTCAGCACGTGGGAGCCGGTCGTTACGGTCATTCTGGCGGTAGTTCTCCTGCGCGATCGTCTGTCCTGGATCCAGGTAATAGGTGGTTTCCTAGTGCTGCTGGCGGTCGTCAGCGTTCAGATGTCCAGGCCGCTCAAACTGGTCGAGCCACCTCCCGGCTGAACACGCCACTTTCCGATACTTCATGTCTGCCCATTCACGTTGCACCGATCCGGCTAGAAACTTGTTTGTTGCCAAAACGCCAGCTTCGGACCTAGGTGCCCGATATCGCGCTGGCACAGCTAAGTTCGTACAGAAGTTCACACTTGTCTGAGCTTCCATCTCTTGATTTGACTGGAGGAAGTCAAATGGCGAAGACAAAGCTCCGTGAGCACAACGTTGGCAAGACCCAGATCCATTACAAGTGGGATAAGGCGAACCGACCTGCGGTAATGGTCGAGCCAGGCGACGTCGTTCATTTCGAAACTGAGGAGGTCACATCGGGACAGATTAAGAAGGGTGACCCCGCCGCCAAGCTGACCCAGCTTGACTTCAACAAGCTATACCCCCTTGGCGGCCCAGTATTCGTGAAAGGCGCGGTACCTGGAGACGTACTGGAGGTCGAAATTCTGGACTTGCGGCCGGGAGCCTGGGGCTGGACCGGAATGATCCCTGGCCTGGGCCTGCTCGCAGCCGATTTCCCGGACCCCTACATTCGCTACTTCGACCTTGGCGATCGTGCGACTGCCGAGCTTCGGCACGACATACATATCCCGGTCGTGCCTTTTTGCGGGACCATGGGAGTTGCCACTGACGCCGATGGACCGGTTGACGTACTGCCGCCGACCAAGGGAGCGGGGAACATCGATACTCGACACCTGACGGCCGGTAGCAAGCTCTTCTTGCCGGTCTTTGTTGAGGGCGCTCTGTTTTCAGCGGGCGACTGTCATGGAGCCCAGGGAGACGGTGAGGTGTGTGTCACCGGAATCGAGTGCCCAATGACGTTTTCCCTGCGTTTTTCGGTGATCAAAGCAGGCCACATGCGCCCGTGGAGCTACCAATTCATCACGCCGGCCGCTCCACTGCAGCCGAAGAGTGACGCCGCGGGCTATCACTGCGTGACTGCACTCGGGCCAGACCTTATGGAGAACGCCCAAAACGCAGTCCGCGACACGATCGGCTGGGTGACTAAAGAGAAGCAGCTCAGCCGCGAAGACGCATATATCCTTTGCAGCCTCGCGGGTGACCTGCGAGTCAGCCAAATCGTGGACCAGCCGAACTGGGGAGTGTCCTTCTATATGCCGTTGAGCGTTTTCAGCTAGGAGGAGCAGGGCCGGCAACAGCACCAGATATGACGCGTATCTCATCGAGAGCTCGGGTCCCTCGAATTCTAGGTGGTGAACTCGTTTAACTGCCCCGTGCCGTCCTGCACCTGAGTCTTACAACGTAACTGCAGCCGACGCAGCCGCTTATATTTCTGGTGCGCAAACCGACTGATCGATGGCGCCTATCCGCAATTCGGCGGCAGCCCGATCGGGTGCGCTTCCTCGGTGAACTTCGCGACTGTCAGGATCATCGGCTCGGAAAATCTCGGGCCGACGATCTGCAGCCCCACCGGCAGCCCCGCGGCGGTGAGTCCCGCGGGCACGCTCGCCGCGGGCAGCGCCGCGAGCGACACCAGGAACGTCGGGCCGATCCAGTCGATGTAGTACTGCATCCGCCTGCCCTCGACCACCTCGGGATAGTTCGTCTCCACCGGAAACGGCCCAACCGGAGTTGTCGGCGTGAGGAGCGCGTCGTAGCGCTCGAAGAGGGCGCGCCAGCGGTGCCAGATCTCCGCGCGCTTGAGCTCCGCGCGCGCGATCTCGCTGATGGTGAGCGCGAGTCCCGCACGGATGTTGCCGGCGAGGTTGTCCCCGAGCTCGCCGATGCGCTCGAGCCGGTCGAAATGATTGCCCACCATCGCCTCGCCGCGCAGCGCGAGAAAGGCGTCGCGCCCGTCGGACAGGCTGAATTCGATTTCCTCGAGCTCCGCGCCGTCGGCGTCGCGCAGATCGCGCGCCGCGGTGCGGCAGATGCGCTCGATCTCCTCGTCCACGCCGATTCCTGCAATGTCGGGTGCGTACGCGAGGCGCAGGCCCCTCAGGCTCCTCGCCTTCGCGACCGCCGCGCGCGCGCTCCTCCACGGCGGGGGAGCGGAGAGCGGCGATTTTCCCGAGAGCCCCGTCATCGCATCGAGGAGCAGCGCGCAGTCCTCGGCCGAGCGCGCCATCGGCCCGGCCACGCTCTGGTCGTGCCAGGGCATCGCCGCCGGGTGCTTGGGAACGAGTCCCGCGGTGGTGCGCAGCCCGAGCACCCCGCAGAAGGCGGCCGGCGTGCGCAGCGACCCGCCGAAATCCGTGCCCTCGGCAAGCGGCGCCATGCGCGCGGCGAGCGCCGCCGCCCCGCCCCCGGTCGAGCCTGAGGCCGAAAGCGCCGTGTTCCAGGGATTGCGCGTCGCGCCGAACACCTTGTTCACCGTGTTCGCGCCCGCTCCGAACTCGGGCGTGTTGGTCTTGCCGAGAACGATCGCGCCTGCCGCCTTCAGCCTGCGGACGACCTCGGCGTCCTCCGTGGGCACGTGATCGCGGAACAGCGTCGAGCCGAAGGTCGTGCGTATGTCCGCCGTGAGAGTGAGGTCCTTGATCGCGACTGGAACGCCGTGCAGGGGCTTGAGCTTCGCGCTCTTCTTCACCGCGCGCTCCGCCTCGCGCGCCCAGACGAGCGCCTTCTCGGCCGCGACGGTGCAGAACGCATTGACCGCGGGATTGATCTTCTGGATCGCCGCGAGATGCGCCTCGACCACCTCGACCGGGCTCGCCTCTTTCGTGCGCACGAGCCGCGCGAGCTCGACCGCGGAGAGATGAGTCAGCTTGTGCGCCATTTGCAGGAGCCCGCTTCCGCCGGAATGATATCTCCCCTACTCCACCAGCGCTCCAGAGCGGCGGATGATGTCCCCGAGGACATCGGAGGTCCGCCTGATCGGCGCAACGGCGCAAACCAACTACGGTCCATCCACCCACGGCATACTGATACGTGACTCTCGCTGTTGGCCACATACCCATACACGGTTGCAGCGAAATCCAACTTCATCCAAGTAGTGAAGGTGCCGGGCTATGAAGGTTGCTCAGATTGGTCTTGGGGCAATTGGGTCCATCTTCGCTAGACATCTCCTCAGGGCTCAAGTCGACCTCGTGGTCTTCGATAAGTCACCCGACCGTGGCAACGCCGCGGGGAGGGATGGCGCCAGGGTCGCGCCAACAATCGCCGACGCGGTCGGTGACGTCGATTACCTTCTGGTCTCTCTTCCCGATCCTGACGCCAACCGCGCCGTCATGCATGGTCTCGAAGGCGCCATTGCCTGTGTGAAGACGGGCGCCGCTATTCTCGATCTCAGCACAATCGATCCGGATACCGCCGTTGCCAATGAGGCGGCCGCTAAGGTCCGCCGGGTCCATTACCTGGAAGCGCCTGTCTCGGGCGGCGAGCCGATGAGCGCCGGCACCGACGGTGCGCTCAATGCCAATGTCACATTTATGGCGGGCGGTGAGGCTGCTGCATTTGAGGCGGCTATGCCGCTTATGACCATCCTAGGCAAGCACTATCTACATCTCGGTCCGGTTGGCACTGGCGCAACTGTCAAGCTGATTAGCAACTACATCGCAGGCCTTCATAACCTCGTGGCAGCAGAAGCCTTCGCATTAGGGCGGGCTGCGGGCATAACGATCGACACGATGCTCAACACCTTTGCCCACACAGACGCAAATAGCTATTGGTTGTTTAACTACTTTGCACCGCGGATCAAGGCGGGTAACTTCGAGCCGGGCTTCTCGATCGATCTCCAGTACAAGGACTTGCGCCTATGCGAGGACATTGCCCGGCGACACAAAGTGCCAATGCCCTTGAATGGTTTAGCGCTCCAGGTCTATCAGATGCTGCGTGGTTCTGGTCGCGGCGGTAAGGACCTGGTTGAGGCTGCCAATCTAATGAGCGAGATGAGTGGCCTTCCACGCTATTAGAAGGTCCGCGCAGAATGAATCGGCCTCATATTCTTCCTGACCCTCGGTCTTGTAACCGACTAGACCAACTCCAAACCCGATTCCGGCCAGCGCGCTGAGGCTGGGAGACTGGCTCACGGTATGAGCTCCTGGCTCAGGTTCGATTCGCGTGTCTGGACCTGCGGCGCACCTCGCTGTATCTCTTGCGCCGGGGTGATGTGGTAGTGCAGGCGGAGCACTGACAGGCCCAACCAACGCACGAAGTGGTCGGTGCGAACGGAGCCGTCGACATCGGGATACACGTGGAAGACTTCCTTGAGCGGGCGCACGTACCACACTCGGATACGCCCCGATCCTGCTTCCGTGATCCGATAGAATCCCGGGTCCCCGAATCCATGACCAGACGACATGAGCTTCAATGATCCATCCGTCTGCGCCTCTGGTCGGAGCAGCACCGTCGCGTTGCCGCGCACAACAGGAAACACGGTCTTCACGCAAGGTCCGGACCCGGGCGGTGTGGCAGTCGAGTAGAAGCCTGAATAGATAACGAGGCCGCTTGCGAGGTTGCGGCGCAGCCAGCTCGTGAACGCCACGCGTCCCGACTGATCCACCAGCTGCTCGACCTCGCTCGTCATGCCGCGCGCGGTCTCGAGCGGGTACATCGGAAAGTTCAGCTGCTCCATGCGGCGGCTGACGAAATGGATCAGCATCCATCCGAAGGGCCAGAACAGCGGCGACCACTGCGACCACACGTCGAGGTGGTAGCGGCCGGTGTGCTCGTAGAAGTCGCGCACCGATGGGTGAAGGCGACCTGAGTCGAACCCATCGCCATCGAGGAATGCGCAGTCCGGCAGCAGCCCGAGGTCAGAGCCGGTGTTCACGCCGAGTCCGGCTTGGGCGGCGACGGAGCGATGGAAGCCCACGCCGATCCGTGGCGGACCCGTCGGACCGTCCAGCCAGGGGACGGTGCTTCTATCGACCCGGCGGCCGAAGAGGAAGCAGAGGAACAGGATCACGGCCCCGATAAGGCTGCCCATCAGGCTCCGCACGGATCCACTGTAACCATCCGACTTCGCGTCTTGACCGCGTGACGAAAGACGCTTGTCGCTGGAACCGATGCGTCCTTTCCCGCTGAGGAACCGTAGCGTCGAAGATTCTGCAAGCTTGTGCTGCAGCTGCCAAGAAAACTGCGTGTGAACGGAGATGCGACGCTGAAATGTGGGAATGTCTCGAGGATGATGGCGCCCGAGGCACTGCGCATCGGAATGTTTAGAACCGCCTGCCAAGTGCTCTAACTGCCGTCAAAGAAGCGACTCGTGGCCGCCGGACCGGGCGCGATCGAGTTCAGGAAGACTCGACGAGTGACCGCGATCAGATCCTTAACAGCCGCCTGCTCTACCGTTGAGCTACTCCGGAACGGGTCCCCCGAATTCTAGGTGCTGAGTTCATTCGGCCGCCCCGTGCCGCCCCGTGCCGGGGTGTTACACGGTAACTGAGGTTATTTACCTCCGCCAGGATGGGTCGAGTCACCGCACGACCCTGGCCTCTACGAGAATCGAGGCGACTGACAATCAGGCCGAAAAGCGTCGGATGAACTCGGGAGAAACGGCAACCGAGCTGTTGGGGGTTGCGGTGACCGTGTATATCGCGTCCAGGTAACCGTCATAGCTGCCCAGCACACTGCTGTAGGTACCTGGGCCCATGGCGTCGCGGACCATGAGCCTGATCGAGTACGTCCCTGACGCATAACCGGTGGTACGCCAGTAGAAGACCGGAGCACTCGAGTAGGGCCGCGCCAATGTCCACGTACCCGACCCAGGCGACAACAGCGCGAAGGCGTAGCGCGGTATGCGACAACCCGTCGCAGCGCCGTGGAGCAGCACCTTGCTTCCATACGGTTGGGGCGAGTTTCCCAAGGCACTCAATTCGACCGCATTGCAGCGTCCGGGTATGACTGCATTCGAGGTGAGGCTGTCCTGGCCATTGCCGTCGATGGCGGTAACGGTGAACGTGTAGATCGTGCCCGACTGCAAGTTGTTGAATGTCGCCGAGGTTGCAGTTGCCGGCAGGTACGAGCTGAGGTCGCCGGGCTCGGCGAGGACGGTGTACCCGAGGATCGGGAGGCGGCACGAGCGGGCCGGTTGCCAGGTGACGGTTGCGCTGTCTAAACCGTTTACGGCCACGGGATCGACCATCATCCGCGGCGGGCTCGGAAGAGCCCTGGCATCGGACGCCGCCAGGGAGAGGTAGTAGCTCCAATCCCAGTACGGGCCCGGATCAGTGCGGTGCGACTCACCTCCGAACAGGCCCGGATGGTGATCGTCAGGCACCTGGAAGTGACCAATGACGTGGGTGCGATCCATCGGTACGCCCCATCGCGAGCAGATCGACGCGGCCAGATGCGCGCTGGCTTGGTATTCCGCTTTGCTGAACGAGCCCGGCGTCCAGGCGTAGCCCTCGTGCTCGATGCCGATCGCGCGGGTGTTGTAGTCCCAGTTCCCAGCATGCCAAGCGATGTCTGTCTCGTGCACCATCTGAACGATCTGCCCGCTGGCAGACACGATGTAGTTCGCTGACCTCTGCATGATCGGGTCTTGAAAGATCCGGACTGCTTGGGCAATGGGGACCTCAGTGTCGTGGATGACGATCATGTCGACCGGGCAATCGTGGGGGCGGTTCGCCACCGAGAAGTTGCCCGCGGCCGCCGGGATCCATCTCGCTTGGGGGTAGTCGGGAGCGGCGACCTCCTCGGGAGCGGGGGCACTTGGGCAGGCCGGCTCAGATTGAGATCCAAGAGTCATGCCGCTGAGTGGGGTCGTTGCGGCTGGCCCGGAAGCGACCTTCTCGGTTTGGGTGTGGTCCACCCAGGAGGTGCTCGACAGACATCCCAAGAGCACGACCAGGGCCGCGACGATGCGAACCGACCTCAGTCGCCCACGCACGGAAGCACGGTAGCCGACGTGAGTACAGCCGACAAGCCTGCTTTTGGCCCGAGCTCAGAGATCCAGGTCGCCAGTTTGTGCGCACCGAGTTGTCTGGCTCGGGCGCGCACGAACGTCACCGAGCTGCTCGGTTGCTATCGATAAGCTGCATCCACTACCGATAGCAAGTCCCGGCTACTGGGTCGGCGACCTACCACCAGCGAATCCCTAGATTCCGTCGAGTGCCGACCAAGTGTCGAAGGCTATCCGCTTACCGAGCGTGGCTGAGCCGATCGTCTTCGATGACCTGTCCGGCGGCCCTGATGTTGAGAAGACACCCCGATCGCGAACGTCGCTACTCGAGGCGCGTCCCGAGCTGGTTTGCGACCTGAACCCTGGCCGGAGTCGCGTGCGCCAGGACTGTAGCAAGTCCAGGTAACGCTACCGTCGCCAAATACGTACTGATTGGGAGTTTGCTTGGCCTGCACTCAACTCCTATCATCTGGCGCCATGCACCGGTTAAACCGGCTGCCTTCGCCGTTGAAGGCACGTGCCATCGGCGTGGTGTACTTGCTCTACTTCGTTGTTGCCCTGCTTAGCCTGGTTGTCTTCAAACAGGCGCTCGAATGGGTTTCCGTCGCCATATACGTCGCGGTGACATTGTTGTTCTACATCCTGCTCAGACCCGTGAGTCACGGTCTCGCGCTGCTAGCAACCGCCTTCAGCCTCGTCGGGCAGGCCCTCGCGGTCTTCTTCCATGCGATCGCCGCAGGTCTTGTCTGTGATGGGCTGTTCCTGATAGTGCTCGGCTTCCTGATTGTCCGCTCGACTTTTTTGCCTCGGCCGTTGGGCATACTCATCGTTCTCGCGGGCTTAGCTTGGCTCACATTTGCGGTTCCGTCATTATCTGCTCGCATCCATACGTATGTCGAAGCACTCGGGTTCGTCGCCGAGGTTGCGCTGATGATTTGGCTGCTCGTTGCCGGCGTGGATCTTGCCCGCTGGAGGCAGCAGCAGAGGGCGCCGAGCGCCGCGTCGAAGATCTCTACGTCACCCTGAAGCGCCGTCAGCGCCCTGTCAAAGACACTCGGGAATCCGTTCTGCACCGCCCTCGTCCGGCGGCCAGGTAGGGCTTCGATAAGAAGCCACTATCGCGCGTGAGATTGGGGCTGCGAGCGAGCGTCCGGCTAGAGGTGATTGACCGCTGAGCCTGGGGGCAGGCTGGCGCTGGCACCACCATTGGTCGTGACCAGCACCGAACCGTCGGCCGCGACGGTGAGCTGGAAGGTCGCGGCCGTTGCGCTGAACTGAACACCTGTGGTCGCCTCAACCACGACGATGGACACCGATCCGTTGACCGTGGCGATGTGGCTGTGCGACGTCACCGAACCGATCGACGTCGACGTGATGATGCGATAGGCGTCGTGCTGCTGTCCGTCAGGTCCGGGCGCCTGCACGTTTTCGACCCACTGCAGAGAGCCCGTGGCTATGCCACCGGGCGCGAACTCGAACGCGATCCCGGGCCCGGCGCCGGCCACGAAGCCGCCGCGTACCGGTTCCACGGCGAACGCCGATCGCAAGTCTTCGCTGGTGAGATATGGATTCGGTGAGAGTGAGCCTGAAGTCCCGACAAGCCGGCCTCGGACGCTGTAAGCGCCGGGGGTTAGACCGGTCACGGCCACGGAGGCGCTGCCGGCGCTGCTGACCCTTGCGTAGTAGGTGCGGGTCGTCCCGGCGCCATCGATGACGTCGAAGCGCACCCAGACCGGGTTGGCCGCATAGTCGAAATGCGACTGGAGGGGAGGCACCGAGACGGTGGCGGCAAGGGTCACGGCCGTGCCCTGGACCGCCAGCCCGGTGCCGGTGGACGAGATCTGCGTCGCAGCCGGGAACACGGTGACGGATTGGGACACCGCACTGTCTGAGTGGACGCCATCGGTCGGGTGCACTGTGACCAGCAGGGAGTACGTGCCGGCGCCGGCCGGAATGGTCGTGTCGTCGAGCGGAATCGCAACGAATGCCGACCCAGACCCGCCGAGGTCAACTGGCGCACCCACCTGGTGGCCGTTGAGCGAGAAGGTCGCGGTTCCGAAGGGCGAACTGCTCGTCGCGGTGACGTCAAGCAAGCGGCCAAAAGTCGGAACGGGGTCGGTGGGGGTTACGTTCAATGTGATGGCGACCGGGATGGGGTTCGCCGTGCCGCTGACGCCGATCGGATGCCGCAGGCCCGGCTCGTTGTCGAGGATCGCGAACTGGCCGGAATAGTTGCCGGCGATCGTTGGGTCGAAGCCAACCTGCACGTGGCAGCTCGCCCCGGACGACAGCTGTTGGCTGAGCGGGCAGTCGACGTTGTTGACGAAGAAGGGGATGTCAGCCCGGAACCCGGTCACGATGGTGGCCGGCCCGGGGAAGGTGAGCGTTTCGATCGCGATAGCCGTGGCGCCGGATGGGTTGATGTCTGAGGCGCCGAAGGCAAGCGGCTCCGATGAGGCTTGCATCTGTCCCCAGGCGCCGGAACCGCTCAGCGGGATCGATTGCGAACCACCGGGCACGTTGTCGGTCAGGGTGAGGGTCCCTGCGCTCGGAACGTCGCCTGACGAAGGCGTGAACTTCACCGTGATCGTGCAGGCGCTGCCTGTGGCCAGCGTCGCCGGCGTGCGCGGACAGTTATCGACCTCCCCGAAGTCTCCCGTCGCCGCGACCGAGCTGAGGTCGAGCGGGGCGGCGCCGGTATTGGTCAACGTGACGTCGTTGGTAGTCAGTGAGAGGACAGGCTCCTCCGGAAACTGGAACGACGAAACCGAAAGCGTCGCGGCCGACTCCGGCACGACGAGCGCCCACGTGTCGGCCAGATTTTGAATCGGGTTTACCTCGGTGCTTCCGCCAAACAGGACCAGGCTCGAATTCGCGGAGTCATACACAACAGGAGCCATGACACGTGGGCTCGGCTTGTTCACCGTCGACAGCTTCTGCCACCCCGTGCCGTCGTAGAGCCAGGTCTCGTTGTTGGGGCCCAGGGTCACCGACGGCACGAAATAGTCACCGCCGAACACGACGACCTTTCCGAGTGCCGCTACGTAAGCCATCGAGTGCCAGAACCGCGCCGCAGGTGAATTGGTCGCGGCGACCTGCGTCCAGTCCGTCCCGTTGTACTCCCAGGTGTCGTCGAGGCGGCCGGTCGTGTCGTCGTGTCCGGCGAAGAGCACCGTCTTGCCGCGGCCCGAGTCATAAGCCAGCGCGTGTCCGTACCGGCCCGACGGTGAATGCGCCGTTAGCACCTGCCGCCAGTCGTTGCCGTCGTACTCCCATGTGTCATTCAGCAGGGCGTGGTTGCCGCCCGCATCGACGCCGTCGCCGCCGAACAGCACGACAACGTGACGAGTCGAGTCGTAAGTCATTCCAAACCAGACGCGGACCGGCGGTCTGTGCGTTGTGAACCGCGGCGTCCACGTCGTGCCGTTCCACTCCCAGGTGATGGGTGCGAGGAAACCTGCGTTGTCGCCGCCACCGAAAAGCACGCTCACGCCACGAGCCGCATCGAACACCATCTGGCCCAGTGCGCCCGCCGGCGGTGTGCCGGCCGTCGGTATCTGGGTCCACGTCGTTCCGTCGTACTCCCACGTATCGGAGAAGAACGTGTTCGAGGTTGTGCCCTGGAACGCGCCGCCGAACAGCACGGTGCGATGTCGCGTCGAGTCGTAGTCCATGTACG
>WNGI01004241.1_pt1 | contig 12802 bp, 9 predicted proteins | sample 5400621 | NCBI WGS metagenome assembly WNGI01 (sample SAMN13153374, study PRJNA577476) | soil metagenome | isolation source: 20 cm soil or saprolite under Garry oak tree replicate 1 | place: USA:California | collected 2016-06-15 | reverse complement strand
GCGATCTTGACGTCGACCACCGGGAAGCCGGCGACCACGCCCGAGGCAAGCACGCTCTCAATCCCCTTCTCGACGCCGGGGATATATTTCTTCGGCACCGCGCCGCCGGTGATCTTCGACTCGAACTGGTAGCCCTTGCCAGGGTCGTTCGGCTCGACGTGCAGCCTGACGACCGCGAACTGGCCGGCGCCGCCCGACCGCTTCTTGTGGGCATATTCCACCTCGGCCGGCTGAGTGATGCACTCACGGAACGCCACCTGCGGCGCCCCGACTCTGGCATCGATGTTGTAGGTGCGTCTGACGACATCGAGCTTGGTGTCGAGATGGAGTTCGCTCGCGCCCTTCAAGATGGTCTGCCCTGACTCCCCATCGGCCTTCAACTTCGGCTCAATCGCGATCTCGACCAGCCATGGCTGCGTGTACACTTCCTCCGCCATTGCATACGGATTAATTTTCGGATGGCCGGACTTCCAGTTCACCCATTCCTCAGCCTCGCCATACGAAACGAAGTCGGCACCAGGAGATTGGTGAGGTCGGCCTTGCGCTGGATGACACGCCAGCCGCCCTCTTGAAGGCGCTGGATAATGAAAGATTCCACGGGCAAGTAGGTCATTTGGCGAATATGCGCCCGCAAGCGGACCTATTCCAGTCCTTCCGGCTGTCACAATCTACTCGATCGAAGCCGGGACGCAGGAGCACTTGCTGCCCCCAATTGAGTGAGCGGGCCGGCGCCATAGGTCGCCCCAACTTTCGCAGACGGCTGTTCCGGTCCGAGCAGCTCACCTTTGATCTTTCAAATTTTCTGAAAATGAAGACAAGAGCTCACCGATGACCACTATCGAAGGCTTCGGTTTCGCCAGTAACAAGATGTTCAATCGGAGCGCGTGGCAGGCTGCTCCATCATGGTGCCACGGCGGAAGCAATAGTGCCCATCTTCATTGGCCGTGGCGCACCCGACACGATTCGAACGTGTGACCTTTGCCTTCGGAGGGCAACGCTCTATCCAGCTGAGCTACGGGTGCTTCGAGGGTTCATTTAGCCGATTGATCGGGTGTCGGCAACGGCCAAACCGAGCTTGATCCGGGCCAGGAATCCCCCGACAGGCTAAGATAAGGTTCGAATCGTATGGGGCGCGCCACTTCGGTACAAAGCTGGGCACTCCAAAACCTGCCGTTTTCCCGCTCGAGGCGGCGACGCGCGTGCGCAGGAATACGCTTTTCGACCCCATAATGCGAACGTCGTTCGTGTCCACTCGACGCGCTGGGCGCAGCTGGAGCGAAGCGAAAGCGCAGACGGACCGGCGCCGCAGCCTCCGGGCGAAGGCGGGCCGCGGCGCCAGATTTGCCAGTCGCAACCACGATCATCATCGGGAAAGACAGCGCAAGGCCGGCGTGGTTGTCGCTCCCAACTAAAATATCGAAAACAACCCCATGCAAAGTAGCGGGTGATCGCCTGCATGGATGCTTTGAGCGATCCCGCGAAAACATTTTGACACGTCGGGCAAATCAGCGGCACTGCCGTATCATCGCGCAATTCATAAAGCGCCCATGGCCCTGCCCAACAACGGGCTCACGGCCTCATCATGATCAGGCTGCGAACCCTGCGGCATGCAGGCGACAATCGCGGGGCTGGAAGCGTGCGGGAGGCGCTCACCCAGTACGTCGCCGCCGCGAAGGTGCTGGAGCGGGGCACAAAATGAGGAGCCGGAGCGCCTGCTCTATGCCGCACCGCGCAACCCCGAGGTTGACAAGCTCAAGCAGCGGTTCGCGGCGCTGAACGAGTTTGGCCGTCGTCGGTCAGGGCGAACTGGTGCCGCCGCGTAGTCGTAGATCATCGAACGGTGCGTCGACCGACGCATGCCCGCGGCACGATTTTTTGAGAGGAAGCCATGGCGCCACTGTGGCCAGCATGGTCGATACACAGAACAGCCGATGTCCACGCCACGTCACGCTGCAGCGCCGCGATCTTGCGTTGTTCGGCAGCGTAAGCGCTCGTGCTCATGATCGCTCGGCAGCAAAGAGCCGGCTTGTCGGCAGCCGATCAAGGCCGCAAGCCGGCGGAGCCGGTCGCGCGAAGCGCGAGCCTTGACGGGGCTCCCTTGGTCCGGCAGCGGCCTCCCATGCGATCTTGGCCGGACATCCCGCCGAACGCGCGCAACAAGACGCCATGCTGCGAACGATGGCGCTCGGAACGTTGATTTTGAATGCTTTCTCGGTTCGAACGGCACCAGGCCACTTCATGCGGTGCCGCTGCAGTGCCATCCAAATCAATGTGCAGACAAACACTTACCACCCCCGACGGCCCCGAGCGACATCGTCGCTTTTATCTTGCCGTCCTAATCGGGCGAGATCTGCGCCCCAGCTCTCCGTCGGGTGATGTCGGGTATTGTCGATAGCGGACGAGAAGGCGGACTCGGCAAATATCGACGCGAATGACCCCAAGCGGACATTTTCGCGGCGCGCATTCTTAGGCTAAGGCGGCTTCCACCACACTGACCGGCGATTGCGTTGCCATGACGCGGCTCAGACGGAAGCCAGCCTTATGGAGTAGATGGGCATACTCAGCTTCCGTGCGCTCCTGACCGCCGATCAGGACCAACATAACCATATCCAATATTTTCCCTGGATGTGGAGCATCACCGGGGGCAAGACCATCTCGACGATCAACAGTCGGCCATCCGGATTCATGGCTTTGCGACAATGACCGAGAATTGTCAGGCACTGGTCATCGTTCCAATCATGCAAGATGTGCGACAAGATGTAGGCGTCGCCGCCTGAGGGCACCGACCGGAAAAAATCTCCAGCCTCGACGGTCACGCGATCGGAAACACCGTGCGCTTGGAGCAACTGTTCCGCATCGACCACGACGTGCGGCCGGTCGAACAACAGACCTCGAGGCTCCGGGTGTCGCGCAAGTATAGCCGCGAGCATATTGCCGGATGCTCCTCCGACATCGACGACGGTCTTGAACATCGAAAAGTCATAGGCTGCCGCGACCGCTGGAGGTTCGGCCCCATGAAGCCCGACCATTGCTCCACTAAACACCGAAGCGTCTTCGGGATGTTGAGCAAGATAGTCGAAGAACGGCATTCCCTGTGCTTTTTCAAAGCCTGTGCGACCTGTTTGCAGGGAATGAAGAAGATTGGCGAAGCCGCTTCCAACCCAACTGCTGCCTGTCATGAGCAAGGTTGACCTTGCTGAGCCTGGGGCGTCCGTCTTCAATGCCTCCCCGAGCTTCGTTAGCGTGAAACGTTGCCCTTCGCCTTCGGAAAGGAGCCCAAGACCTGCCATCGTCCTCATCAATCTGTGCAGGGACGGCGCGTGCAGAGCTAATGGACCGGCCAGCTCAATGGCACTTTTTGGTCCAACAGAAAGTTTATCTGCCAACCCAATCTTCGCCGCGATGTGCACGACGTTAGCGACCGCGCCCCCCGTTCCCATCTGTATCAGCTGAACATGCGGCGGAAGGGACGGAGGAGCTGCCTGGATCGATTCCGCCATGACTTGCTCCATGTTGAGTCAGGTGAGGGTGCCAAGACGAAGGTGCCAAGCCATGGGCGGATACGCTTGATCTGCGGCTTACTTTTTCCTTACCGGTGGCTTATTCTTTGAGTTGCAACCGGTGCTGCTGCCCGGACGATCGGATGCCAGCTGAGGGAACAGCAGCTTGCGCTACTTGTTCGAGAATCACGCATTCGACACCGATCGGCGCGAGTTGCATCGCGGCTCGGAAGCCGTCGCCGTCGCGCCAAAGGTATTCGACCTGCTCGACTTTCTGATCCGCAACCGAGACCGAGTCGTCAGCAAGGACGACCTCATCAATGCCATCTGGAACGGGCGCAGCGTATCCGATGCAGCGCTGGCAACACGCCTCAATGCCGCGCGAACCGCGATCGGCGATACCGGCCAGGAACAGCGCCTGATCAAAACACTGCCGCGAAAGGGCTTCCGTTTCGTCGGATCGATCCTGCAAGCGCAAGGGCCCACTAGCGCGCCAGTTGGCGACGACGGTCAGATAGAAAGCCCGAGACCCGTCCTCGCGCTTCCCGACAAACCTTCGATCGCGGTCCTGCCCTTCCAGAATTTAAGCGACGATCCGGAGCAGGACTATTTCGCCGACGGCATGGTCGAGGATATCATCACGGGATTGTCGCGCTCGAAATTGCTGTTCGTGATCTCGCGAAATTCAAGTTTCACCTACAAAGCAAAGGCCGTTGAGATCAAGCAGGTCGGCCGGGAGCTTGGCGTTCGCTATGTGCTGGAAGGCAGCGTGCGCAAAGTTGGAAAAAGGATTCGCGTGACCGGGCAGTTGATCGATGCAACCACCGGCGCGCACATCTGGGCGGACAAATTCGATAGCGATCTTGAAGAGATTTTCGATTTGCAGGATCGCCTGACGAGCAGCGTGATAGGCGCGATGTCTCCACAGCTTGAGCGGGCCGAGATCGAGCGCGCACGGCGCAAACCGACCGAAAGCCTCCGGGCCTATGACTATTATATGCGCTCCAAGTTCAGCATCTATCAGTGGACTCGGGAGGGCAGCGATGAAGCTCTCAGGATGACTAGACTTGCCATCTCGTTCGATCCTGCATTTGCCGTGGCCTACGCTTCCGGAGCCAACATTTTCGGTCAGAAAAAGGGATTCGGATGGATCGAGGACGCGGCAAAGGAACGGGCTGAAAGCCGGCAATTGGCTGAACGAGCGATGCAGCTCGACCAGGACGATCCTCTGGTGCTTGCGCACGCAGCAGAAGTTTATTCCTACGTCCTCGAAGAGCCGGAGACCGGATCAGCTTTGGCCGCAAGGGCCATCGCACTCGATCCCAACCTGATGATGGCGCGCCTTTGGGCAGGCTGGGCACAGGTTTTTCTCGGCAATCACGGCGCGGCGATCGAGCAATTCTCGTCAGCCATTCGCTTGAGTCCGATCGATCCGCACTTGTTCGTGCCGCAAACCGGAATGGCCTTCGCTCATTTCTTTGCCGGGCGGTATGAAGAAGCTCTATCCCTGGCTACGAGCGCGATCCAGCGTCAGCCAAATTTTCCGGGCGCGCAGCGAATACGAATGTCGAGCCTGGCGATGGCCGGACGCATCGCCGAAGCCCGTCGCGCTTGCGACGCAGTCCTGCAAACCGACGCCGCTTTGCGCATTTCCGGGATCAAAAGCACGCCATTTCGCCGGCTCGAAGATGTCGAGAAATTGGGCCAAGCCTGGCGAATAGCTGGCATGCCCGAATGACCGCCTTTGGCCCATCGCGCCGTTCCCGGGATTGATTGAAATGGCCGCAGCCGAAGGGTAACCGGACCACCGGCGAAATCGGGCGGACAGCCGCCCATGAGGCGCAGCGCAAGATCGCAGGCCTTCGCTGGTCATCGGACCGGATCGCTTAAGCGGCCGTTGCATCATAGCGCCACGGCGAAGCAATAGTGCCCATCTTCATCGGCCGTGGCGCGCCATTGTACTATTTTGCGCGATCTCACGACCCGCGCTTTCGCGATATCCGCCAAATGCCGCAACGGCCTTCCGAAGATGAGGCGCCGCCCGTTGGGCCGTATCTCAGCGTGCGCGGGATGTCGCGATCTGCCAGATATTCGACCACGAATCCTGGACCGTCGCCCGTCTGTCGCCGTAAGGCATGTCCGCAGGTCCCTCGATCGATTCAGCGCCCGCAGCAATTGCTCGCTCGTATGTCTCGTCCGCATTTTCGATATAAACATAAAGGAAGGCCGGCATTGCCTTGCGAACACTACCTCCGTCGCTGATCATCACAATCGAATCGCCAATCGACATCTCGGTTGGCGCTCCGGACTGGAGCTCACCACCCGCGTCGAACACAGTTTTCAAAAATCCCACCAAGCCAGCGACATCGTTAGTGAAGACCCTCGGGGTCACGGTACGCCAGCCGTCAGGTTTGTACTTGTTCATGTTCTCCCCTCCGGGATGGCAGCCAGGCCGCCAAATCTGGCAGCGGCAACGCAAGCGACGTTGTCTCAATATATGACGTTGTCTCAGTATATAACGTAGGGCGATCGCCACGGCACTATCGAGCGCACCTCGCGACCTAGTGAACGCAGCCCGGCGTAGCGCAAAATCGCAAGGGGTCGAAAATTTTCCGATCTGAGCGCTTGGTGGGCTGGGGCATCATAGCGCCACGGCGAAGCAATCGTGCCCATCTTCATCGGCCGTGGCGCACCACTTCAGGTACAAAACCGGGCGCTCCAAAACCCGCCGTTTTTGCGCGTCGAGCGGCGACAGCGTGCGCAGTAATACGCTCTTTGACGCGGATTTCTTTCGCGTCCACTTCGACGCGGGGCCAAGGCTCGGAAACGTTGCCGCGATTAAAGGGGGCCGGTGCGGCTGACGTTGCGCTTGCTGGATGCCAAAGGCGCCAATTGACCTCATGGCTCCATTGTGTAGGAGCGCCCGGGTTCGAGTGCATAGATGGTCAGAAAGCGGAGCGGGCGTTCCGGGTCACAATTGCGAAAGAGGGTGTGTGGAATGTCGGCCCGGTCCTGCAAGGTCTCGCCTGCTCGATACTGTCGCGGATCATCGCTACCATAAGCTGACTCGGCAACACCTTCGATGATGAAGACCACTCCCCCAACGGGGTGTCGGTGAAGCGGAGCTTCGCTACCGGGCGGGTAGGTCACCTCAACCACGACGAGTTCCCGATGATCGCCGGGCAATGGAAGACGTTCGAGAACCTTACGTGTGACACCCGGAAATCCGGCTTGCTGGGCGCTTGCCTGACCGTCGCTACTTTCACCCATTGGACATCCTTCTTGTCAAGCGTCGAGTCGTTGTCAGATCGCGGTGCGAATGACTATGGGGGCGCCTCGCCGAAGCAACAAGGGTGCCCTAGCGCCAGTTCTACATGTCGGTGGCCCATCGCCTCGATCCCGGGATTGATCAAGAAGGCCGCTATCGAAGGGTAGCCGGACCACCCTGCGAAATCGGAAGACCGCCGCCCACGAGGCGTTGCGAAAAATCGCAGGGCATCCCGGATTAGGCGTTCGAGCCAAGGCGCGCCCCAAGGTCTCGGCTATTCACCGGCGGTCCGAATTCCTTGGATTCATTAATGACATGGTAATTTCGATAAGAGTTTCGTATTTTAATTCGGAATGGTCGCCATCTGCTACAACCATGAACATTTCCGATCGTGACGGCCGCCGGACGGGGCTTGGTTTCAGGCTACGCCAACGTACAGCTTTCAACGCCCAGGACCGTCCATGACCGCGCCAACCGTCACGCTTTCGCAAATCCGCTGTGCGCTGCTGCTGCGCGATGAGATCGCTTTGCTCGATGTGCGGCACGAGGCCGCCTATGCCACTGGCCACCCGCTGTTTGCCGCCAACATGGCGGCGGACAGGATAGCGCTCGAAGCCGAGGCGCGATTGCCGCGCAAGGATGTACCGATTGTGCTTTACGACGCCGGCGAAGGCCTGGTTCCGGTGGCGACCGATCGGTTGACGGCATTGGGACACACCAACGTTCGTCAGCTCGACGGTGGGCTGAAGGCCTGGCAGATGGCGGGCTTTGAGCTGTTTAGGGATGTGAATTCCTACGCCAAGGCCTTTGGCGAACTGGTCGAGTCGCGGCGGCATACGCCCTCGCTAACCGCCGACGAAGTCGCCGCGCTGATCGCGGCCAAGGCCAATATCAGGATTCTCGATGTTCGGCGGTTCGACGAATATGCCACCATGAACATACCCGGCTCGATCAGCGTGCCCGGCGGTGAATTGGTGTTCCGCGCCGGCCAGGCCGCGCCGGATCCCGAGACAACCATCATCGTCAATTGTGCCGGTCGCACCCGTTCGATCATCGGCACGCAGTCGCTGATCAACGCCGGTGTCGCCAACAAGGTGCTGGCGCTCCGAAACGGGACGATCGGCTGGACTCTCGCCAAGCGGGAACTCGAGCATGGCGCGGATCGACGCGGCGGGATCGGCGCCTTCGAGGGCGTGAAAGCCAATGCCCGCGACGTCGCCTATCGCGCCGGCGTTCGACATCTAGGCCCGGAAGAAGCGAGCGCGCTTGAGGCGCAGACTAGCCGCACGCTCTATCGCTTCGACGTCCGCGCCAGCGAGGATTATGCGGCCGGTCACATCCCCGGCTTTCGCCATTATCCCGGCGGACAGTTGGTGCAGGAGATCGACATGGCGGCGCCGGTGCGCGGGGCGCGCATCCTGCTGACGGACGACATGGCTGTCCGCGCCGACATGACGGCGTCCTGGCTCGCGCAAATGGGGTGGGAGACCTATGTGCTCGACGGCGGCTATGATCGCACGCTGGAAATCAAGCCCGCGGAAGTTCTGCCAAAGCCCGATCCCTCGCACCGCTACATGCGTCCCTACGAAGGCACCGATGTCGCCACTGGTGCGATGCAGGCCTATCTCGACTGGGAATACGGTCTGGTCGAACAGCTCCGGCGCGACGCAACCCATGGCTTCTTCGTGATTTGATGTGGGCTGGCGGCGACTGCACGCCGGGTGGGGTAGCGAACGCCAATCCAGCGTTGCGGGGTATCAGCCGGCGACTTCGATCGAATTGAGCTTGCACCATTCGCGCAAGGCTTGTTCCGTGGCTTTCGATTCGAAATTGTACCAGAGATCGAGGACGTTTCTTCGCGTCAGCAGGGCTCGAAACTTCTGGTAGGCGCCACGCTTGCTGAACATGTACCTGACCTCATCGAAGTCGTTCGGCAGGAATTCGCGCGCAAAGTTCAGCGCCAGCGGCTTGCCGAGACCGAGTTCTCGCGTGTCGGGGATCGCGACGTATTTCTCATGTTCCTCGACGTCATCGGGCAGTTCATCCTCGAACTCGTCCAGATCGGACACCTCGGAACGCCAATAGATCTTGCCCGTCTGCCTACACAGGAAAGCGTGATGCAGGCCGCCGCCGCTGCTTCCAACGAATTCGTACGCGAGAAGGATGTCCTGGAAGCTGACGGGCACGGGTCTGCCTTCTCTAGCAAGCCAATTTTCCACGTTCAGGCCGCGGATACCCGTGCCAGCACGGGGATCGTCGATTTCTGGAAATCCCTCTTCAAGAGGATTCATCGTCTTGAGCAAGGCGACCAGTCCGCGCTTGGGCGGCATAGCGGCAGCGTATCCCGCCAACTCATATTTGCCAATCGGCAAAGCACGCGGAGGCTGCCCATTTGTCGCAACGGCATAAGGCGGAGTATTCCGCCAAGGCGAATCCGGGCGTCACTCCTCCCCGTCGGCAAAACGGGCAAGCGTGTCGGTGCTGTAATTTTCGCCGATCGACATGGCGCAAATGCGTGACAGGTGCATATAAGGCAGGCCCGTCTCCTCGGCCCACGCGTTGAACTGCGCCTGTACCCTGGCGAGATCGCGTTTCGACGTGATCGTCTCCGCCACGTCGAGATCGGCGTCCCGCATGCACGCGACCACGTCTCTCGACGTCACGAAGCCGTCCCAGCCGAGGAAGCGCAAAAACATCTGGCCGGTATTGCCGCCGAGCCGGCTGCCCCGCTTGGCGAGCAGTTCGAGCAATCCGATTTCGTCAGAGGACGGCCATTTGGCAAGCAGCTTGCCGAAGCTGCCATGTTCCCTCGCCACTTCCCTGACGAAGCCGGCGTTGACGCGGACGGACATGATCTTGGCGCCATTACGGACAATGCGCGCGTCCTTGATCAAGGCGTCCCAGAACTCATCGGGTTGCAGCGAAAGCCGGCCCGGCTCGAATTTGAGAAAGGCTTCCTCGAAGCCGGTCCATTTCGCCTCGATGACGTTCCAGGCGAAGCCAGCCGAGAACACCCGCCGGGTCATCTCCGCAAGCACGCGGTCGTCACCGATCTTGGCGAGCGCCTTCGGGTCTGGCTTGGGCGGCAGCAGCTTGCTCAATGCCTTCGCCCCGCCCTTGCGCTTCTCTGCGCGGGCTCGGATCGTTTTGAACGGGATGGTCATGCGCGCATCCTGTGGGCGGTTGTTGAGCGCTCTCCTCATACGGTTACTTGCTGTCCGGTGATTCGGGTGTCCAGCCCTGTTTCACAAAATTTTCCGCTTTCGCTCCTGGTAGAAACATCTCTACACCCTACGCCGTCCCATCCCAAAAGCGGGGCGTTTCGCGATCGTCACGGACGTTGAGATGGGATGCGGTGGACGCTGCAGCGGCACCCGGTATTCCCCACGTCCTCTGTTATCAGAGGGAAGTGGGCACAAACCCTCGGACGCAACGCGTCGCGGGGCATAAAGTCGCGTCTGCTGTTTGACAATTGAATCCTCTTTCGTCGTCCTTGCGAAAGCAGGGACTATAACCACCGGTGTTCAATGAGAGAGAAGGTTTCGGCCACCGCGCCCAAAACGAGAGGACACGGCGTATGGGTCCCTGCTTTCGCAGGGACGACGAGCGGGTACGAATGGGCTTACCGTCATTGCGAGGAGCGTAGCGACGAAGCAATCCATCTTTCGTTGCGGCTCGATGGATTGCTTCGCGGAGCCTGTCATCCGGCGCGCATTCGCGCGACCCGGTGGCTCGCAATGACGGCTCTACTGAATCGTCGTTTTATCCCTGCTGTATCGGTAACCTATTTGCCGTGTCCACTCCCGCCAGCGACAAACACGTCATGATCGGGGAACTTCCGGAACAACTCCGAAGGCTGGCCGAAGTTGGTGGCCAGAACGTCGGCGGGGTTTCCCGCAATCCATTGCGACAGGTCAATGCTCTCATAGATGCCGGCATTGAAACCGATCAGGATGCGAGCGGCCCTGTCCCCGACATTTTCGATCGAGTGCCCGTAGCCCTGCGGGATATACCCGACGTCCCCCTGCTGCAGCTGCTCGATCCGATAGCGCCCGTGGGAGCCGAACAGGGTGACGCTCACCGTGCCCTCGACGACGTATTGCCATTCGTCGGCATTTGGATGCCAGTGCAGCGTTCGCAGCGCGCCGGGATCGAGATCGAGGACAACGCCCGTGATCGTTTTGGCAATCGGGAATCGGCTGGAATCAACGCGCCACTCGCGGCCGCCCGGATAGGTACTGTGCGGCGGCTGCGCCAGCAGGCGGTACTTGTGCGTTTCCGGCGGCAACTTCCACCCCTGGAGCGGTACCGTGGGCTCCGCGGGAGGCAGCACCCCGCGGGCAAAGTACACCTCTTCCTTGGGCATTGTTTCGAACGCCGCTTCGGGCAGGCCGAAATTTTTCGCCAGCAGCGGTTTTGGCGTGTGTCCGACCCAGTCGGTGATGCTGAACGTGCCGAATTCGGAAAAGTAGCCGTTGTCGAAGATCAGAATGAAATGACAGGGTTTGTCGCCCAGGCACTGCAGCATGTGACCGTGACCACGCGGGAAGTACCAGACGTCGCCCGGCTCGAAGTCGTTCGTCTCGGCGAAGCCGCTCGGATCGATAACCGTGGTACGAACCCGCCCCTCGAGGACGAACGCCCACTCGGCCGCGGTGGCATGCCAGTGCGGTTCGCGCATCGCTCCGGGCTCGATCTGCATGGAAACCCCCGCAAGTCCTTTGGAAATCGGCAGTTGCGTGACGGTTGCCTCTTTCCCGTAGCTGTTGCCGATGACTTTGCCGTCCGACTTCTCAAGGGCGAACTTGAATGTCGGCAGGTCCTTGCCTGACAGGGCGGGATCCGGAACGTTGTTCATGAAGCTCGGATCGCCGGCGACGGCCCGTTGCGACCCGCTCAGCGTTGCCAGCGAGGCGATTCCGGCGGCCGCGGCCAAAAACTCCCGACGTTGTGGATCGGACATGTTGGCCTCCTGGTGGGAATCCTCCGGCGAGCGGCCACGTGGCCGCCGCACCGCCAAGAAGCGTGATGAACTCACGCCGTCTTGCTGAACAAGTCGTCATCTGCGCCCCTGAAGGAAGCCGGACGACATTTCACGCAATCTAGCGCTTAGGGCGGAATAGCGACAGTGTATTCCGCCGACTCATGTGTGATTGCTCGGCTGGCACCGCGCCGCGGCCCGTCCGGACAGGATCAGCCAGGCTATGAACGGGTTCACACATTTGACCGTGCGCCTCGTTACGTTATGGCGTTTGGACGGACGCGACGGCGCACGCTGACGGCGTCCTACAATGGCGACGATCGCGACCGAATGCGGCAAACCCTTGAACCGGTCGTCTCCTCGCTGCCGCTCCGATGGCAAAACGGAAGATGCAGGCAGCAGGTTGGCACATGACAACAGCCCGCCTCGCGCGTCGCTCCGCTTAGGCCTTGGCGGAAAGCTCGGTACTGGTGACCAGAATGACATCGCCGTCGAGAATGGGTTTTGCGATCCCGAAAAAGCGCGCCACCACCGCCGAATCGTTGTGGGCGTCCATGGCGGCCTGATCGCGGAAGCGCTCATAGGTGGTGAAGACGCTCGGGTTATCCTGTTCCTGTGAAATGAAGAAACCGACGGTGTCGGGTTCGTTGAGGCGGACGTTTTCGGCGACCTCCAGCAAGGCGCGGCGCATGGTGTCTTCGTGACCTCTTTTGACACGGATCACGGCGGTGATGGCCAGCATATCAAAGCCTTTCCATAATGAATTTCGTGAGACGGGATTGGCGCCGAGACCGGTGAACCATTGAGGTTTCATGTTAACGCTCGTCGAGGCGAGCCCGCAACCCGAACCAAACGATACGCGTGATCGAGGCAGGGTGTGACGTTTATGCTTCAGGTCCGAGATGGAGCTTGACGCTGCGCGCGAACGCGGTGAGGTTCCAGGCCTCGCGGCTCCTGGCGCCGAACCGTTCGCGCCAATCGAGACAACGCGACCAAACAGAAAGCGATGCCGCTATGAGCGAACGAATTGAGACGCTGAAAAAGGCGCGCGCG
>WNGI01004240.1_pt1 | contig 12804 bp, 10 predicted proteins | sample 5400621 | NCBI WGS metagenome assembly WNGI01 (sample SAMN13153374, study PRJNA577476) | soil metagenome | isolation source: 20 cm soil or saprolite under Garry oak tree replicate 1 | place: USA:California | collected 2016-06-15 | reverse complement strand
TACGCAGGGGCGTCGCCTCCAGCAGCTTGTGCTCCTTGAGCTTGCCGGTGACCAGGCCGATCGTGAGCCTGGAGGCGTAGATTGGTACTCCGGGCAGGTGTGGCAGCACGTACGGGAGCGCACCGATGTGGTCTTCATGCCCGTGCGTCAACAGGATGGCTCGCACGCGATCCCGGTTCTCCGCCAGGTAGGTGACGTCCGGAATCACGAGGTCGATGCCGAGCATCTCCGGCTCGGGGAAGGCGAGGCCGCAGTCGATGACCAGGATCTCCCCGGCCACCTCGAGCAGCGTGATGTTCTTGCCCACCTCGCCGACTCCGCCGAGGGGGATGATGCGCAGGGTGTCCGTCATCATTCGCCCGTCAGAAGAGGGTCATCTGTTCGTCGTCGGGAGGCGTCGACTTCGCTCCGGTCAGGGGTGCCACCATCGCTCCACTCCCCGCCTCTGGCGCTGACCCGACCACCACCGTGACGGCCGCCATGCGCTCTGTCTCGATCGCCTCACGTGCGGCGAGCAACGCTGCCGGCAGGCCACGAATGTCGCGGAACAGCGTCTCGCGCAGCGAGGCCTGGTGCAGCGCCGCTGCAGGATGGTACATCGGGAAGACGAAGCGGCCGCCGCTCCGACGAAGCTTCCCGTGGACCTCGCCAATGCGGGCGCCGGGCAGGTAGCGCTGCAGGGAGAAGCGCCCCAGGGTCACGATCACGGCCGGATCCAAGGCGGCTTCCTGGCGGTCGAGATACGGCGAGCAGGCCGCGATCTCCCCCGGCTCCGGGTCGCGATTACCCGGCGGCCGACACTTGACCACGTTCGTGATGAAGACCTCGGTGCGCTCCCAACCAAGCGCATTCAGCAGCTCGGTGAGCAGCTGACCGGCGGGTCCCACGAATGGGCGGCCAGTCGCGTCCTCGCGGCCCCCGGGGCCCTCGCCAACGAACAGGACGTCGGAGAGCGGGTTCCCCTCGCCCGGTACCGCCAGGGTGCGACCACGCGCCAGCGGGCAGAGGGCGCAGGCCCGCACCTCCCCCGCTACGGTCGCGAGCTGCCCCTCGGTGCCCATGAGCGAAAAGCTAGGAGCGCTCCTCGCTTCCCGCCCCACTCCGCGCCATGTGGCGCTCCATCGCCGCTCTGCGGCTCAGGTTGATGCGCCCCATACGATCGATTTCGGTGACGACCACCATCAGCTCGTCGCCGATCGACACCACGTCTTCGACACGCGGCACCCGGTAGTCGGCGAGCTGGCTGATGTGGACCAGGCCCTCCTTGCCGGGCAGGATCTCGACGAAAGCCCCGAAGTTCATGATCCGGGTCACCTTGCCGAGGTACTCCTTGCCGACCTCGACATCGCGCGTGAGGCCCTCGATCCAGCGGATCGCCTTCTGAGCAGCCTCGCCGGAGGTGGCCGCGATCTGGATCGTGCCGTCGTCCTCGACGTTGATCTGGGTCCCCGTCTCGGCGGTGATCTGCCGGATCACCTTGCCGCCGGCACCGATCACGTCGCGGATCTTGTCGACCGGGATCTTCATGGTGTGGATGCGCGGCGCGTACGGCGACAGCTCACTGCGGCTGGCGCTGATGACGGCGGTCATCTTGTCGAGGATGAAGAGGCGTGCCACGCGAGCCTGCTCGAGCGCATCGCGCATGATCTCCGGTGTGATGCCGGCGACCTTGATGTCCATCTGCAGTGCGGTGACGCCCTCGGCGGTGCCCGTCACCTTGAAGTCCATGTCGCCATACGCGTCTTCCTTGCCGTTGATGTCGGTGAGCACCGCGTAACGGCCGGTGGCCGCATCGGTGATGAGGCCCATCGCCACCCCGCCGACCGGCGCCTTGATCGGCACGCCGGCGTCCATCAGGGCCAGGGTGCTACCGCAGGTCGAGGCCATCGACGTCGAGCCGTTCGAGCTGACCACCTCGCTGACCACCCGAATCGTGTATGGGAACTCATCGACCGGCGGAAGGACGGGCAGCAGAGCCCGTTCGGCGAGAGCACCGTGCCCGATCTCGCGCCGCCCGGGGCCACGCATTGGCTTGACCTCTCCCGTCGAATACGGGGGCATGTTGTAGTGGTGCAGGTAGCGCTTCTCCGTCTCCGGGGAGATGGTGTCGAGCCGCTGTACGTCGCTGGAGGGGCCCAGCGTCGCGATGGAGAGTGCCTGGGTCTGGCCACGAGTGAACAGTCCCGAACCGTGCGTGCGCGGCAGGAGCCCAACCTCGACGCTGATTGGCCGGATTGTGCTGGTATCGCGTCCATCGATGCGCACGTTCTCGGAGAGGACCAGCTCACGGCTGGTCGCCTTGGTAAGAACGTCCATCAACGCCGAGCCGATGCCGTGGCGGCGCCGGATGTCTTCGAGCCGGTCACCCTGCTCGGAGCGGTTGTACGACTCGCGAGCTCGTCGCACCTCGTCGGCGATATCGGCGCGGATCTCGTCCAGGCGCTGGGGCAGTCCGCGAGTCATCTCGATGAAGAGCTCAGCGGTCGCCTCGGCATCGGGCATGGCCCGGTGCGCCGCCGCGTGGTCGCGACCGAACACGAATCGAATCAGGTCCGGAAGCTTCCAGCTGCCAGCATCGGGATAGAGCTGGTAGGCAAGCTCGAGCGTGTCGTACACGGCCTTGGGCTCCCACTTGGTGTCGTTGGGGAGGTGACGCAGGACGAACGGCAGGTCGAAGGCCACGTTGTGCGCGACCAGCGGCGCGTCGCCGACCCACTCAGCGAACTTCGGCAGGATGTCTGCCGCGGTCGGCGCCGAGGCGACGTCCGCGTCGGAGATGCCGTGAACCTGGTGGCCGACGATGGTGCGACCCGGGTTGACGAGGGAGTCGAAGCGGTCGACGACCTGTCCATCGCGGACGCGCAGCGCGGCGATGTCGACGATGTAGCCGTTCTCCGGCTTCATGGCGGTCGTCTCGACGTCGAAGACCACGAACTCGGACTGCTCGGCGAGGCGCGCCGCGAGCCTGACGATCGAATCGGCCTTTGGCCCCACGAAGGGCATCTTCTTGGGGGCGCCGGCGGTCGCGACCAGCTTTTCCTGGAGGTCGATGCTCTTCTGGAGCTCCTGTTGGCCGTAGGCGATGGCATCGGCCATCACCGACTCGGGAAGGATCTTGGCGCCGGCCTCGACCATCATCACCGCGTCGCGGGTGCCGGCGACCACCAGGTCGAGCTCACTCTCGTCGAGCTGGCTGGTGGTCGGATTGGTCACGAACTTCCCGCCGATACGGCCCACCCGAACGGCACCGACCGGGCCCAGGAATGGAATCGGGCTGATGGCCAGGGCCGCAGATGCGCCGTTGACGGCCAGGATGTCGGGGTCGTTCTCCTGGTCGGCAGATAGCACCGTGAGGACGACTTGCACGTCCTGCCGGTAGCCCTTGGGAAAGAGCGGCCGAATCGGCCTGTCGGTGAGGCGCATCGCCAGGATGGCCGCTTCCGACGGGCGCGACTCGCGCTTGATGAAGCCGCCCGGAATCTTTCCGGCGGCGTACATCCGCTCCTCGTAGTCGATGGTCATGGGGAAGAAGTCGAGTCCCTCGCGGGGCTCCTTGGCGACCGCCGTGGCGAGCACGACGGTGTCACCGTATCGAACCAGGACGGCGCCGTCGGCCTGCTCGGCCAGCTTGCCCGCCTCGAGCGAGAAGCTCTGATTGCCGATCTCGCTCTCAACCTTGATTGCCACTGAATCCTCCGGAAGATCTACTGAATATGCGCGTCGGGCGCGGTCCGCGGGCCATCGGTAAGACGGCCGGTCGGGATCAGCACAGCCGAAACGGACGCGACTCCGCGTGGGTGAGTGCGGAGCGACTCATGGACGCGTGAGCGTCCTGATGTGCGAAACCCAGGGGCGCATTGGCTCCTGGGCCTTCGCAACGTGCGGTGATTATCGGCGCAACCCCAGCCGGCCGATCACCTCGCGATACCGGTCGACGTCGCTGCGGACCAGGTAGGCCAGCAGGCGCCGTCGCTGGCCGACCAGCTTGAGCAGGCCGCGACGCGAGTGATTGTCGTTCGGGTAGGTGCGCAGGTGGTCCGTCAGGGACTTGATCCGCTCGGTGAGAAGCGCGATCTGGACCTCGGGTGAGCCGGTGTCACCCTCGTGGGTGGCGTAACCATCGACGATCGCGCTCTTCGCTTCCTTGGCGAGCGGCACAGATTCCTCCACTTTCAACTTCACACTGAACCCGCGCATCGTATCAGATCGACCCCCTCCCCGCTCGTCCGCTTTCCGTACGAATTGACCGATGGCGGCCTCAATCCTCAAGCACGTGACAGCAGGTCCAGGGCTACGCGTTCCGCTTGCGCCTGCGCCCCAGCGCGGAGCATCACGTTGCCCTCCGAATCGACGGTCAGCGTTAGGTCGTCGGCCTGGACCGATCCACCGCCGTCTCGAATCCTCGCCCGGTAATGGCCCGGCCCAGGCAGGGCTGGTTGGTAGGCAAAGCGCAGGCTCGCGCTCGCATCTCGAGAGCTGAGGGTTCCCTCCAGGTATGCGGGGTGCCCCAGCAGCCGGACCGCCTCTTCGATTGCCCCCTCGGCCAAGATGCGGCGGATGCGTCCCGATGAGATGGCCGTGGGGCCGTCGGTCACGAGGCGCTCGACCCGAACCACATCGAACCCCGCGGTCCGTCCGAGCGCCTCCATCGCCTCCGGCGTGCCGGCTCGATCCCGCCCGAATGCCGACTCCGGGCTCATGGCCAGCGCGCGGACGCGGATCTGGGGCGCCATGGCCTGCAGAAACTCCCCCGCGGTCAAGGCCCGCAGGTCATCGTCGAAGCGCAGCGGCAATGGGACGTCGATTCCTGCCTCAGTCAGCCTCCGCAGGTTCTCGCGCAACGGGGCGAGCCGTGCCACCCGCGTCCCCGGACGGATGACCTCGTCAGGATGCGGGTCGAAAACGAGCGCGACCGCCTGCAAGCCGCGCTGCCGAGCTGCCTGCACGGTGGCTGCGATGAGGGCCAGATGGCCTAAATGAACGCCATCGAAGACGCCCATGCAGACGGCGGCCTCGCCAACCTCGGCCAGGTCGTCGACGGACCTCGCTCGGAGCTCCTTCATTCCGCCTCGTCACCGATCACCGTCTCGGGCATCAGCAGATCACCCTCCACCCGCCCGATGCCGAGCAGCGCTCCATGGTTGAAGACCGCGTGGCGGCCGGGATTCGGTCCGTGCACAGGCACAGCCGAGCCATGCCGAAACCGGAGCGTCTCGGCCGCGTCGAGCTCGAGGCGCGCCAGCGGCAACAGGTCCCCAACCGCCATTAGCGCGGTCGCCAGCCGTCCCTCGGCAGTGAGCGACTCGAGACGCTCCGGGGTGACGGCATCCTCCGCCAGCAGCGAGCCAACCGCCGTCCGTCGCAGCTCGGCGAGGTAGCCCCCGCTTCCCAGCCGGTCACCCAGGTCGCGAGCGATGGAGCGAACGTACGTCCCCGGCCCGCAGCGCAGATCGACCCGCACGTCGATGCGGTCCGTATCGCGTTGCACGCCCAGCACGTCGATGGCGTGGACCGTCACGGACCGCGCGGCAAGCTCCACCGGCTCGCCACGGCGTGCGAGGCGATGCGCGGAGCGACCAGCGATCTTGCGGGCCGAGAACGCCGGCGGTCGTTGTTCGAAGGTCCCGACGAAGGCCGCCAGCGCATCGGGGAGTTGATCGTCGTGCGGAAGCGGGCCACCGCGCTCGATGGGCCCTTGCGCGTCATCGGTCACCGACCGCCAGCCAAGGCGCACGAGGGCTTCGTAGCGCTTGTCGCCGGCTGCCAGGTCGCGGCTGAAGCGCGTCGCGCCGCCGACCAGGATTGGCAGCACGCCAGAGGCGAGTGGATCCAGCGTCCCCGCGTGCCCGATGCGGCGCATGCCGGTAAGCCGCCGCATGAGGGCCACCATGTCGTGCGAGGTTGGGCCGACCGGCTTGTCGAGGTTAACGACCCCCAGCATCGCCTCGCGCCAGCTCGCGCTCGCAAGCGCCCAGAACCTGGGCTCGCGCCTCATCGAGTCCGGTCTCGAGCGTGCACCCGGCCGCCCGCGCGTGCCCGCCACCCCCGAACTGGCTGGTGATCGCCACCGCATCCGCCCGCTCGCTGGTGCGCACGGAGACGCGGATCCGCTTGGGCTCAGCCTCCTTGAAGAGGACGATCACGTCCGCCCCGCGGGTGAGGCCCATCAGGTCGACGAACCCCTCCGAGGCGCTCGCATCGTTGCCCGTCTCGGTCAGCATGGCCAGGGTCATGGAGGCGTGGATGACCCGCCCGCTCGCGCGCTCCTCGATGCCGACAAGCATCAGACCCCACAGCCGGAGCGTCGCGAACGGCTTGTCCGCGTAGATCGCGCGGTTGATGGCGGACAGCGGTGCCCCCGCCTCCACCAGGTCCGCGGCAATGCGCAAGGTGCGCGGCGTAGCGTTCGGGTGCGCGAACGTGTGCGTGTCCTGCACGAGCCCGGCAGCGAGGCAGGTGGCGAGCTCTCTATCGAGCGCGATCCCCAGCTCCGGAAGCATGAGCGCCACGATCTCGCAGGTGGCCGCCGCGGACGGATCGACCAGGTTGGCGGCACCGAATCGAGGGTTGCTTACGTGGTGATCGATGTTGACCAGGGTCGCACGCGAGAGCCAGTCGGCATGGTCGCGGGCAACGCTGCCCGTCCGCGCGAGATCCCCGGCGTCGACGATGACCGCAACGTCCGGATCGAGCTGCGGCTCCCTCCGAACGCGGTCAACGCGCGGCAGGAAGGCGAGGAACGGCGGTATCGGGTCACCGGCGACGACCTCCACCGGCTTGCCGAGGCGCTCGGCGATGATCGCCATGGCAAGTGCCGCGCCCAGCGTGTCGCCGTCTGGGCTCTCGTGGCAGATGGCGGTGATGTGGTCCGCGCCGCGGATCGCGGCAATGACGGCGCGCAGGTCGTCACTCATCGCGGATCATCCTCGTGCGCAGGCCGCTCTTCCGTTCCTGGTGCCTCCTGGCCCTCGGTGCCCTCGACCTCGTGCAGCAGGCGCAGCACTCGATCCCCCGCCTCGATCGAGTCGTCGCGGCGCATGGCGATGGCCGGGACGTGACGCAGGCGGAGACGCTCGCCCAGCCTCCGGCGCAGCCATGGGGTGGCGTCGTCGAGCGCGGCCATGCTGCGCGCTCGTTCCTCCTCGTCGCCGTAGACCGAAACCCAAGCCGTCACGTGGCCAAGGTCGCGAGTGGTCGTCACCCGTGTCACCGTCGCGAACCCAAGGCGCGGATCCTTCATCTCGCGCTGCATGAGCGCCATCAGCTCCTGCTGGATCTGGCTGTCCAGGCGGTGCGTGCGCTGGCTCATGCGTCGGCCCGCTGCGTCAGGGTCAGGCTGGCTGCTCCGACACCATCTGGAAGCATTCGACCACGTCGCTCTCCTCGATCTCCGGCGAGCCAGACAGGCCGATGCCGCACTCGAATCCGGTCGCCACTTCCCGGACGTCGTCCTTGAACCGTTTCAGCGATTCGATGCGACCCTCGGCGACGACCTTGCCGTCGCGCAGCAGACGGTAGCTGCCGCCACGCACGATCCGGCCATCGGTCACGTAGGAGCCGGCGACGTTGCCCGCCTTCCCGGCCTTGATGATCATCCGCACTTCGGCGTGCCCCTCGACCTGCTCGATCAGCTTGGGCGCCAGCATGCCCTTCAGCGCCGCGGCGATGTCATCGGTCAGCTTGTAGATGACGTCGTACAGGCGGACGTCCACGCCGGATGCATCGACGGCGCGCTGCGCACCGGGGTCGAGCTTCGTGTTGAAGCCGATCACCACCGCATCGGAAGCGGAAGCCAGCAGGACATCGCTCTCGTTGATGTCCCCTGCCGACTCGCGAATGATGTTGATGCGCACCTCGCTGGTGTTCAGCCGCTCGAGCGCGTTGCGGATAGCGCCCAGCGAGCCCTGCACGTCGGTCTTGAGCACCGCGCGCAGCTCCTTGACTTCGGATGCCTGGATCTGCGCGCTGATGTCCTCCAGGCTGAAGGCGGCCCGCCCGTCACCCGACGTGGCGGCACGCGCCACCGCGTCCGCGGCGTCCCTTGCTGCCTTCTCGTCCGGGACGACACGCAGGATGTCGCCCGCCTGCGGAAGCTCCTGGAGACCGATGATCTCCACGGCCGTGGCCGGCTCCGCCAGCTTGACGCGCTTGCCGGCAGCGTTCTGCAGGGCCCGCACGCGGCCCCAGGTCCGCCCGACCGTCACGACATCGCCGATGCGCAGCGTGCCGGTCTGCACCAGCACAGTCGCGACATTCCCGCGACCCTTCTCGACCTTGCTCTCGACGATCGTGCCGACTGCCGGACGCTTGGGGTTGGCCTTGAGGTCCTGCAGGTCCGCCACCAGCAGGACCATCTCCATCACGTCGCCGATGCCGGTCTGCTGCTTGGCGCTGACGGGGACCGCGATGACGTCGCCGCCGTACTCCTCGACGAGCACACCGATGTCGGCGAGCTCCTGCTTGACCCGGTCCGGGTTGGCATCCGGCTTGTCGATCTTGTTGATGGCCACGATCATCGGCACCCGTGCCGCACGCACGTGGTCGATCGCCTCGCGCGTCTGCGGCATGACGCCGTCATCTGCCGCCACCACGATGATCGCGATGTCGGTCACCTGGGCCCCGCGAGCCCGCATCGCGGTGAATGCCTCGTGGCCGGGCGTGTCGAGGAAGACGATGCGACGCCCGTTGTGCTCGACCTCGCTCGCCCCGATGTGCTGCGTGATACCGCCCGCCTCGCCCGCGGCAACGCTGGTGCTTCGCACCGCGTCGAGCAGGCTCGTCTTGCCGTGGTCGACGTGACCCATGATCGTCACGATGGGCGCGCGCGTCACCAGGTCGGCGGGCGAATCCTCGCTGAACAGGACCGGCTTGCCGGCACCCTCGCCCTCGGCGCCGGGCGCCACGATCTCCTGGGCGGCGGCCGCCTCGGCCGCCGCGCGGTCGGCCGCACCGCGCTCGACGGTTTCAAAGCCAAGCTCGCCGGCCACCAGCGCGGCCGTGTCGAAATCGATCGTCTGGTTGATGGTGGCGAAGATGCCGTTGCGGATCAGCTCCTTGATGATGTCCGCATGGCTCACGCCCAGGGCCTCCGCGAGGTCCTTGACGGCGACCGTCGCCGGCAGCTCCACGGGCCCCGCAGGGCGCGCGGCGACAGCCGCGGCGGCCTCGACGGCGGCGGCCACGGGCGCCTTGCGTCGCTGTGGACGCGGTGGGCGGCGGGGCAGGTATCTACGGGGTGGCATGGGTCTCCTCTAGCTCGAGCGCTCCCGGCGTGACGTGCACCGAGAGGGCCCGTTGGATGCCTGCCGCCAGCTGAGCTGGCTCACGGCAGGCGGGATCGTCACAGACGTATGTTCCGCGGCCCGCGGCTTTGCCGGTTGGGTCCACGCTGACCGATCCGTCTGCGCCGCGGACGATGCGAGTCATTGATCGCTTGGGGCGAACGTGGCGGCAGACCGCGCAGGTCCGCATTGGAACGTGATCAGGTTTTCGCTTCGGCATCCGCCGGCGCCTCCGCCGGAGTCCGGCTCTCGTCGCCTCCAGCCGCGGCGGCCACGCCAGCGTCCGAACGGATGTCGATCCGCCAGCCGGTGAGCTTGGCTGCGAGACGCGCGTTCTGGCCCTCCTTGCCGATCGCCAGGCTGAGCTGTCGCTCCGGGACGACGACGTTCGCGATCTTGTGCTCCTCGTCGATTCGGACGTTCAGCACCTCGGCCGGGGAGAGCGCCTCGGCCACGTATTGGGCGGGATCCTCGTGCCATAGCACGACATCCACCTTCTCGCCGTTCAGCTCGGCGACGATGGCCTGGATACGGGATCCACGCTGTCCGACGGCCGCCCCCTTGGCGTCGACCCCCTGCTGGCGGCTCTCAACCGCCACCTTGGAGCGGCTGCCCGCCTCACGCGCGATGCCACGGATGACGACGGTGCCGTTGTAGATCTCGGGGATCTCCATCTCCATCAGCCGCCGCAGGAAGCCGCGGTGCGTCCTGCTCGCCACAATGACGGGTCCGCGAGTCGTGCGCCGCACCTCGAGGACATAGGCCTTCAGGTGCTGACCGATGCGGTAGTGCTCGCCCGGCAGCTGCTCGCTCACAGCGAGGACCGCCTCCACGCCCTTGCCCATGTCCAGGATCACGGCCGACTCGGTCGTGCGGTGCACGACGCCCGTCATGATCTCGCCCTCGCGACTGGCGTACTGCTGGAAGACGACATCGCGCTCTGCCTCGCGGAGCCGCTGCCGGTAGACCTGGCCGGCGGTCTGTGCGGCGATGCGCCCCAGCTGTGCCTGCGTCACATTCTCCGGAACGCGCACCTTGGCGCCAACGCCCGTGGCCGGGTCGACCTTCTGGGCATCGGCGACCAGCATCTGCAGCTGGTCGTCCTCGATCTCTTCCGGCGTCGCGACGACCTCGTACTCGCGGTAGACGCTGATCTGGCCGCTGTCCGGATCGACCCGGACGACCACGTTCTCGGGGGCATCTGCGTTGCGCCGGTAGGCCGACTCGATCGCCTGCTCAAGGGTCTCGATGAGGATCTCTTTCGGGACCCCCTTCTCGGCGTTCAGCTGAAGGAGGGCCCCGATGAAGTCTCGATTCACGGCGCACCTCGCTTCCGGGGACGAAAAAACAGGACGTGGGATGGTGAACCGACCCACGTCCGTGCTCAGCTCGATATCGATTTGTTCCGCTGTAACGGCCGGCGAAACCGCGCGAAGTATAGCAGTCCGCCCTCAACCACGCCAACACTGGGCAGGCCGCGGCCAGCCCCCGATCGGCCTCTTCATCGGCTCGCCTGGCGTCGGTTTCAGGAGCCTGGCAGGCGCGCGATGTCCTGGATCGAGATGAGGATCACCAGGGTGATCAGCACCAGGAATCCGGTGAGGTAGATGAGCGCCTCCCGCTCGGCCGGCAGCTTCCGACGGCGCACGGCCTCGAGCAGCACGACCGCCACCCGGCCGCCGTCCAGCGGCGGGAAGGGAAGGACGTTGAGGACAGCCAGGTTGACCGAGAGGAGCCCCACGAAGAAGAGCTGGGTGACGAGTGGCTGCTGCAGCACCTCTCCGGTCACCTGGGCAATGCCGATTGGGCCGCGCGCCTCGCCCGTGTTGGGAGCCAGGCCCAGGAGGCCAGCAACGGTGTTCGCCAGCGCGCCCGGAATCTGGACGGCGATGCGCGCGGTGGTATCCGCGGCGAGCGCGACGGCCTGGGCCGGGTTGCTTGCCTCAGAGGGACCGTTGACGACCGGCGAGTCCCAGCTGAAGCCGACCGGCCCCTTGCCCTGCTCCCGCTCCGCCTCCGTCAGCTTGCGCGGGGTGACCGGCACGTCGAGCGCGTGTCCGGCTCGGTCGACGTGGAGGACGACCTGCTGACCGGCCCGCGCGTTGACGTACGTGGTGAGGTCCCTCGCCAGGTGAAGGTCCGCGTCGGCCGATCCGAAGCGCTTCGCATCAACCCCCACGATCCGGTCGCCGACCCTGAGGGGAACGCGCCCGTTGGCCGCCGGCGAGGCGGGCTGCACGGCGGTCACGGTCATCGGCCCAACATGGTCGGGAACGGGCTGCGTAAAGGCCACCGCATACAGCACCACGGCCAGGACGAAGTTCATCAGCACGCCGGCGACGAGCACCACGACCCGCAGCCAGATCGGCTTGCGATTGAAGGCGCCCGCCATGGCTCGCTCGATGGCCGGCTCGGAGAGACCTCGCTGCCGCATCCGGTCGGCTTCGATGTCGCCGTCCTCGCCCAGCATCTTGACGAAACCGCCCAGCGGAACGGCGTTGATCGAGTAGCGCGTTCCGTGCCAGGTGACGGAGGCGACGCGCGGCGGAAAGCCGATGCCGAATTCCTGCACGGTGATGCCGGCCAGCTTGGCGGCCACGAAGTGCCCAAGCTCGTGGACCACCACCAGGATCACCAGCACGACCACGAAGGCCAAGACGGTGCCGATGACGCCCATCATGCGGCGACGATCCCGAGCTCGACGCGGAGTGCGCTGCGCACCTCTTCATCGAGGTCCACGATGCCCGCCAGGTCCGGTTCCGCGGCGGCGCCCCAGCGCTCAACCGCATCCGAGATGACCGATGGGATGCGATCGAAGCCGATCCCGCCGGACAGGAAGGCGGCGACCGCGACCTCGTCGGCCGCGTTCAGGATGGTGCCCCGGTTGCCGCCCTCGGCGGCCGCATCTCGAACCTGGTGGTACCCGGGGTACTGCGATCGATCCAGTTCGCGGAACTCGAGCGCGCCCCACGCCGTCGGCGGCGCATGACGCGCCGGAGATGGGAGTCGTTCGGGATGGGTCAGGGCGTACTGGATCGGGAGACGCATGTCGGGAAGGCCCAGCTGGGCCTTGAACGAGCCGTCCACGAACTCCACGAGCGAGTGGACCACGCTCGAGGGGTGGATCACGGCCTCGATTCTAGAGTACGGGAGTCGATACAGCCATCGAGCCTCGATGGCCTCGAAGGCCTTGTTGACCAGCGTCGCCGAGTCGATGGTGATCTTGGGACCCATCTGCCAGGTCGGATGGTCGAGCGCCTCCTGCGGTGTCACCTGGCCCAGCGTCGCGACCTCGCGATCCCGGAAAGGCCCTCCTGACGCGGTCAGGATCAGGCGGGCAACGTCCTCGATGCGCTCCCCTCGCAGGCACTGCCAGATCGCCGAGTGCTCGCTGTCCACCGGCCGCAGCCTCTCCAGCGGATCCCCGCCCGCTCGGTCCAGCGCAGCGGCGACGAGGTGCCCGCCGGTGACCAGCGTCTCCTTGTTGGCGAGGGCGACGATCCGCCCTGCGTCGAGTGCCTGG
>WNGI01004239.1_pt1 | contig 12805 bp, 16 predicted proteins | sample 5400621 | NCBI WGS metagenome assembly WNGI01 (sample SAMN13153374, study PRJNA577476) | soil metagenome | isolation source: 20 cm soil or saprolite under Garry oak tree replicate 1 | place: USA:California | collected 2016-06-15 | reverse complement strand
ACCGCACGGAACTCGCGATAGTCGCGGCCCGCTGCGCGGGCGACGTCGTTGTGGCGGCGCTCGAAGCCGAGCGTCGTCCAGCGTGAGCCCGCGACCTCCGCGGCGCAGGCGCTCCCCCCACCATGCGTCGGGAAGACCGCGACGTAATCGGCGAGCGGAAGCACCTTGTCACGGAGCGTGTCGTAGGCCGAGCGGGCGAGCTGATCCTCGAGCTCCGGGCCGAGGAGGTCGACACGCGCGATCTGCCCGACGAGGAGCGCCCCACCGGAGAAGAGGTACTGGGGATCATCCGCCCGCCGCCGGTCGGTGACGAGGTAGGCGACGTGCTCCGGCGTGTGCCCCGGCGTCGCCAGGCATCGCACCGCGAGCTCCCCAACCACGACGACGTCGCCGTCGCCGTGGGCGGCGTGCGGGTACCCCAGAACCGCGGCCGTGCCGGCATGGACGGTGATCGGCCGAAGCTCGGCGAGCGCGCGTGAGCCGGAGACGTAGTCGTTGTGGACATGCGTCTCGAACGAATCGGTGACGAGGACGCCGAGGCGCGACGCCGCCGCGAGGTACGCATCGATCCGGCGGTCGGGGTCGACGAGAAAGGCGACCCCGGCGTCCGGATCGGCGACCAGGTAGCTCGCGTGTCCGAGCCCCGCGTCGAAGAACTGCTCGATCAGCAAGGCGCGCGCACTCTAGCGCGCACCGGTCGTATCAGCGTCGCGGCTGCTGTCGGACCGCCTTGGCCTCCTGCTCAAGCACCTCTTCGCCCGGGCCCATGCCGGTCTCGTGGGGATCGAGGACCGTGGGGATGCGTTCCTCGACGCTTTTGCTCTTCGCTTCGGCCTCTTCGGGTGAGTCTTCGGGGCGCGGCTTCTCTTTGTCCATGTGTCCAGCGACCGCAAGGGCCGTGCCGTTAGCCCACCCCCGCCGCGAAACCGAGCGCGTGCGGGAGCAGCGTGCCGAAGATCCAGCCGCCGACTGAGGCCGCCAGTACGAGGCCGACGATCTCGAGACCCGAGACGACGGGGTTCCGGCCGGTGAGCCGTGACTTCGCGAAGCCGAGGGCGAACATCGAGACGGCCGCGAGGGCGATCGCGACGAAGAGCGCGACGTGAGGCTCGAAGACGAAGAAGGGCGCGAGTGGGATGAGCGACGCGATCGCGAAGGTCGCCGCGAGAACGAGCGCCCCTTGGAGGGGACTGTGGCCTTCCTCGACCGTGAGGCCGAGCTCCTTTTCCACCATCGTCTTGAGGAGGACGCCCGGCGCGCCGGCGAGCTCCGCGGCGACGCGGCGTGCCGCGGGTTCGGAGAGGCCCTCCTGCTCGAGCATGTACGCGACCTCGGCCTCCGACTCGCCTGGCCGCTCGGCGACCTCCTGTCGCTCCTTGGCGATCTGGGCGAGAAAGATCTCGCGCTGGCTCTTCGAGCTCATGTACTCGCCGGCGGCCATCGAGAGGATCTCGGCGAGCGCGGCGGCGATGCCGGCGACGAGGACGGCGTAGCGCTGATTCGTCGCGGTCGCGACCGTGATGACCACCACGAGGATGCTCGTCACGCCGTCCTGCGCCCCGAAGATCGCTTCGCGCACCTCGCTCAGAAGATCGGCCTCGCGTCGCTCCTCGCCGAGATGCGCGGCCAGCCACTCCTTCGTCAGGTAGGGTGGCGAGCCGGTCGCGGGCGCGGCCACCCTAGATGACGCGGCCCGGACCGCCGCTCTGACCGACCAGTGGCAGGCCCGCGCGGCTCCAGGCGGTGACCCCGCCGTCCAGGTTCTCGGCGGCGAATCCGCCCGCGCGGAGGCCGCGGGCCGCCCGGTCGCTGCGGCTCCCGCTCCGGCAGACGGCGACCACCGTGCGGTCGCGCGGGACCTCGCCCATGCGCGCCGCCAGCTCGCCGAGCGGGATGTGCTGGGCGCCGTCGATGTGCCCGGCGTCCCATTCGTCTTGCTCGCGGACGTCCAGCAGATGCAGCTCGGAACGCCGCTTGCTGACGTCGGTCGGAAGCATCCTTCAATTCTGGCGCATGGAGGCGACCGTGGACCCGAAGGCGATGCGCGAACGGCTCCTGCGGGAGCGTGCCGACCTGGAGGGGACGGTCACCCGGATCCGCGAGCGCCTCGCGGTGCCGCAGCGCGACAGCGGCGGGGACATCGCCCTCGCCGACCAGCATCCCGCTGACGCGGCGAGCGAGACCGAAGCGCGCGAGCTCGACCTCGCGCGGCTCACCATGTTCGAGGGGAAGATCGAGCTTATCGACGACGCCCTTGGACGTCTCGACCGCGGCGAGTACGGGCGATGCGTCATCTGCGGCAGGGCCATTCCGGACGAGCGCCTCGAGCTCGTACCGGAGACGCCCTACTGCGTCGAAGACGCGGAGCGGGAACAGCAAAGCTCGACGCGCTAGACCGAGGGCACAATGACCGCGTGAGGCCTCCGTACCCCGTCGACATCGTGCCGCTCCTGCCTGACTTTCTCGGGCGACGGCGAGCGAAGCTGACGTTCGCGCTTCGCAGGGCCGAAGAGCTCGGCCTCGACCGGCCGTCGTTCACCTGGGCGATCAACCTTGGCTACCGCGGCGAACGTGGCGGTGGGCCGGAGCCCGGCGACCTCATGAGCGCGTACGGCACGATCCCCGGGCGTTGGCTGCCGATGGCCGCCGCGGCGCGGGGCGCCGGCCTGGCCGAGGAGCGCGGCGGGCGCTGGTACCTCACCGAAAAAGGACGCGACCTCGGGCGCGAGATGCGCGACGCGGCGCGCGCCCATTACGCGACGCTTGCGCCGATCCCGAAAGACGAGCTAGCGGTGCTCGCGCGACTCCTCGACCGCGCGTTCCAGTCCGGTGCGAAGGCATCCGAGCCTCGCGAGCGGATGCACACACCGTTCGCGATCGCGTACCGCGCCGGCGACGACCCACCGGACGGATCGTTCGCCCAGCTCGACGCGGCCATCTACGGGCTGTGGCAGGTGCGCGACGACTGCCACTTCGCCGCCTGGCGCGCCTCGCGACTGGGCGGGCCGGAGCTCGAGGTGCTCACGCGGGTGTGGCGCCGCGAGGCCGAGGACCCCACGGCGCTCGCCGAGCTTCTGCCGCACCAGCGCGCCGAGGATGTCGACGCATCGCTCGCGCGCCTGCGCGAGCGCGGGCTCATCGCCCCCGGCGGGCTCCGCGCGACCGACGAGGGCGCGGAAACCCGGCAGCGGATCGAGGACGAGACCGATCGGCTTTTCTTCACCCCGTGGCCCGATGAGGTCGGTGCGAAGGGGGCCTGGATCGCCGAAAGGCTCGGCGCCGTGAACGCGGCTCTGAGCTAGCTGGGCTGTCGAGCTAGCGGGCCCGTACCAATACTGGCACGTCTTTTGCCACAAGTTCGTTACACATGCTTGATCAGGAGGCCGCGCCCAGCACGCGGCCGGTCGCCACAGGTGGCCGGATCCTGGTGGTCGACGACGACCGGGACGTCGCGACCCTGGTCGGTACGGTGCTGACCGAGGCCGGTCACGAGGTCCACGCGATCACCGATGCGCGCCAAGCGATGGCCGCGTTCGCCGAGCTGCGCCCCGACCTCGTCACCCTCGACGTGCTCATGCCGAGCGTCGACGGGATCAGTCTCTGCCTGGAGCTCCGTCGCAATTCGGACGTACCGGTGCTGTTCCTCTCGGCGAAGGACGACCCGCCCGATCGCGTGGTTGGCCTGCGGATCGGCGCCGACGACTATCTCGGCAAGCCGTTCGACAACGACGAGCTCGCCGCGCGCGTCGAGGCGCTCCTCCGCCGCGATCGCACGCGCACCGACCACGGCAAGGAGCGGCAGCTCCGCTTCGGCCGATTCATCGTCGACCTCGCGAGCCTGCAGGCGGTGGCCGGGGACCGGCAGCTTCCTCTCACGCCGACGGAGTTCAAGCTCCTGCGCACGCTCGCGGGCGAGCCCGGCCGCGTGTTCACCCGCGACGATCTTCTCGTCGGCGTGTGGAGCTACGAGCCGGGGAGCGACACGCGTCTGGTCGACGTCCACGTCGGACGGCTGCGCAAGAAGCTCGAGCAGGCCGAGATCAGCGAGGTGTCGATCGAGACGGCGCGCGGTTTCGGCTATCGGCTGATCGCCCGCTCGTAACCGCGCGTCGCGCACGAACGGACTCCGCGAGCGACCGCAGCATGACCGCCGTCGCGTCCCAGCCGATGCACGCGTCGGTGATGCTCTTCCCGTAGACCAGCGGATCCGTATCGGCGTCCTGGCGTCCGTCCTCGATGAAGCTCTCGGCCATCACCCCGACGATCCCGCGCTCGCCGCTCGCGATCTGCGCGGCGACCTCACGCGCGACCTGCGGCTGCCTCGTGTGGTCGCGGCCGCTGTTGCCGTGCGAGAGGTCGATGACGACCCGCGCCGGCAGCTCCGCCGCGCGGAGCGCATCGAGGGCCCCGGCGACGCTCGTCCGATCGTAGTTCGGGCCAGGGGTGCCGCCACGCAGGACCACGTGCGCGCTCGGATTCCCGCCGGTCTCGACGATCGCGGCGAGGCCCTGCTCGGTCACACCCATGAAGCTGTGCGGCTGTGTCGCCGCGCGCACGGCATCGATCGCGACCTGGACGTTCCCGTCGGTGCCGTTCTTGAACCCGACCGGCATCGAAAGGCCTGACGCCAGCTCGCGGTGCACCTGACTCTCCGTGGTACGCGCGCCGATGGCCGCCCACGCGACGAGGTCGCTCGTGTACTGAGGCGAGATCGGGTCGACGAACTCACACGCCGCGGGGACGCCGATCTCGACGTGATCGAGCAGCAGCCGCCGCGTCATCCGCAGCCCGTCGTTGATCCGGAAGGTCCCATCGCGGTGGGGATCCGAGACGAGGCCTTTCCATCCGACGCTCGTCCGTGGCTTCATGAAATACGCGCGCATCACGATCATGAGATCGTCGCGGAGCTCGTCGCCGATGCCCCGCAGGCGGCGCGCGTAGTCGAGCGCCGCGACCGGGTCGTGGATCGAGCACGGCCCGAAGATCGCGATGAGCCGATCGTCGGCATCGTCGAGGATGACGACGACCTCCTCGCGCCACCCCGCGACCGCGCGCGAGCCGTCCTCGGAGAGCGAGAGCTCCTCGAGGATGATCGCCGGCGGGACGAGCGGGCGGTACCCGGTGACCCGGAGGTCGCGTGTCCTCATCGGCATATTCTTCCTGACGTGCCGCTCTACGGCTACCGCGGGAAAACGCCGAAGGTCGCGGCCGACGCGTTCATCGCTCCAACGGCGGTCCTGATCGGCGACGTGACCGTCGAGAGCGGCGCTTCCGTCTGGTTCGGCACGGTCCTCCGCGGCGACATGGATCGGATCGTGATCGGCGCGCGCTCCAACGTGCAGGACAACTCGACGATCCACACGGACGAGGGCGAGCCCACGCTTGTCGGCCCGGATGTGACGATCGGCCACAACGCCCTCGTGCACTCGAGCGTCATCGCCCGGAACGTGCTCATCGGGCAGGCCGCGGTGCTGGTGGGGGGCAACGTCATCGGCGAGGAGACGATCGTCGGCGCGGGCGCGGTGCTCCCCGAGAAGTTCTCGCCCCCCGCGCGATCGCTCGTCCTCGGGGTGCCGGCGAAGGTCGTCCGCGAGACGCGGCCGGACGACGCCCGCTGGACCGTGCGCGCCGCGGAGCACTACACCGACCTCGGGCGCTGGTACCGCGAGAACTTGCGATAGCGACCCTCCGGCTCACCGGCCACGACCTTTCGATCGCCGACGTCGTCGCGGTCGCGCGCGAGGACGTCGCGGTCGGTCTCGACCGCGCCGCGGAGCGCTCGGTCCAGCAGGCGGCCAAGGTCGTCTCGCAGATGGCCGGCGGGGACGAGCCGGTGTACGGCGTGAACACCGGGTTCGGCGACCTTTCCACCGTGCGGATCCCGCACGACGAGCTCCGCGCGCTTCAGCGCAACCTCGTCCGCAGCCACGCCGTCGGCGTCGGCCCGGCGCTCGCGGAGGACGTCGTCCGCGCGATCCTGCTGCTCCGGGCGAACACCCTCGCGGCGGGGCGATCCGGCGTGCGCGCGGACGTCATCGATCTCCTCTGCGACATGCTCAACCGCCGCGTGCATCCGCATATCCCGATGCACGGCAGCGTCGGCGCGTCGGGCGACCTCGCGCCGCTCGCGCACGCCGCGCTCGTGCTCATCGGCGAAGGCGAGACCATCGAGGGAACGAAGCGGCGCGCCGGCGGAGAGGCCCTCCGTGCCGCCGGCCTCAAGCCTCTCGAGCTCGCTCCGAAGGAGGGCGTGTCGCTCATCAACGGCACGCAGGTGATGACCGCCATCGGGTGCCTCGCGCTCCACGACGCGGAGGTCCTCGCGACGACGGCCGACGTCGTCGGCGCGATGTCCGCCGAGGCCCTGCGCGGGACCGACCGCGCGTGGGACGAGGAGCTGCACGCGAGCCGGCCGCATCCCGGACAGCAGACCGTCGCCGGCAATCTGCGCGCGCTCATGGCCGGCAGCCCGAACGTCGCCTCGCACCGCGTCGGAGACCCGCGCGTCCAGGACCCGTACTCGGTGCGCTGCATGCCGCAGGTGCATGGCGCGACGCGTGACGCGCTCGGCTACACCCGGCGCGTCCTCGAGGTCGAGATCAACGCGATCACCGACAACCCGATCGTGTTCGCGGAAGACCACCGGATCGTGAGCGGCGGCAACTTCCACGGGCAGCCGGTCGCCATCGCCCTCGACCTCGCGACGATCGCCGTGGCCGAGCTCGCCGACATCAGCGAGGCGCGGATCGATCGCATGACGAACGGCCACACGAGCGGGCTGCCGGCGTTCCTCTCGCCATCGCCGGGCACGAACTCGGGCTTCATGGTCGCGCAGTACACGGCGGCGGCCCTCGTCACCGAGAACCGGATGCGCTCGTTTCCCGCGTCGGTCGAGTCGCTGCCGACGTCGGCCGGCATGGAGGACCATGTGAGCATGGGCGTCCACGCCGCGCACAAGCTCGCCGAGGTCGTCCGCAACACCCGCGACGTGCTCGCGATCGAGGCGCTCTGCGCAACGCAGGGCCTCGACCTGCTCGAGACGACGACCGCGCCGGCCGTCGAGGAGGCGCGCCGGGTGGTGCGCGAGCGCTCAGGGCGGCTCGAGGCGGACCGCTCCCTTGCCGGCGACATCGCGAACATGTCGGACGCGATCGCGCGTGAGGTGTTCATCGCCGCCGTGCGCGTGCGCCTCCCCGAGCTCGCCTGAGGTGAAGCGCACGCTCACGGTGAACGGCGCCGCGCGCGAGGTCGATGTCGCGGCGAGCGTCTCGCTTCTCTCGGTGCTCCGGGACGACCTGGGCCTCACCGCGACGCGCTACGGCTGCGGCCGCGGGCAGTGCGGCGCCTGCTACGTGATCGCCGACGGGCGGGCCGTGGCCTCGTGCCTGCTCACCGTCGACCAGGCGGCGCGGATGGAGATCACGACCGTGGAGGGCCTGGCGACGGACGGGACGCTCAGCCCGGTGCAGCAGGCGTTCGCCGACCTCGACGCGATGCAGTGCGGGTACTGCACGAGCGGCATGCTCATCTCCGCGACCGCCCTTCTCGGCCGCGATCCGGAGCCCGACGAGGCGGAGGTGCGCGACGCGCTCGCCGGCAATCTGTGCCGCTGCGGCGTCTACGGCCGTGCGATCCGCGCCGTGCTCACGGCGGCGGAGGCGCTTCGTTGAGCGGGTGGGGTGAGGAGCGGCGCGAGGACCTCGCGCAGCGCATCCGCGTGGAGCCCGACGGCACGGTCGTCGCCCTCTCCGGCAAGATCGACTTCGGACAGGGGATCCGCACCGCGTTCGCGCAGATCGTGGCCGACGAGATCGACGTGCCCATCGAGCACGTGCGCGTGGTCCTGGGCGACACCGCCGAGACGCCGTTCGACTTCGGCACCTTCGGCAGTCACTCGGTGGCGCAGGAGGCGCCGCTGCTGCGGAAAGCCGCGGCGTTCGCGCGGCATCAGCTCATCGAGCGCGCCGCTCGCAGGCTCGCGCTCGACGCCGAGCGCCTCGACACGGAGGCCGGCGCGGTCGTCGGCGGAGGCCGGCGCATCGGCTACGGCGACCTCGTCGACGGCAGGCCCCTGGCGGGTCCCATCCCCGACGAGGTCACGCTCATGCCGCCGGCGCGCCGCCGCTACAGCGGTCGGCCGATGCCGCGGCTCGAGGCGCGCGACATCGTGACCGGACGGGCGACCTACGTCGCCGACCTCCGTCTCGACGGAATGCTCCGCGGTGCGATCGCCCGCCCGCCGTCGCGCGGCGCGAAGGTCCGTTCGGTCGACGACGCGAGCGCGCGGAAGCTCCCGGGCGTCGTCGCCGTCGTCCGGGATGGGGACGTGGTCGGGGTCGTCGCCGAGCGCGACGAGCAAGCGCGCGCGGCGGCCGCGGCTCTCGAGATCGACTGGGAGATCACGCCGGTCGAAGGCCCGAGCGCCGAGGTGCCGATGCGCAAGGATCCCGGCGTCGACGCGGCGCTCGCGAAGGCCGCGAAGCAGGTCGAGCGAACGTACGTCCTGCCACCGATCGCGAACGCCCCGATCGGACCGAGCGCGGCCGTTGCCGACGTCCGCGCCGACGGCGCCACGGTGTACGTGGGCACCCATCGCCCCTTCGGGATCCGCGAGCAGGTCGCGAAGACGATCGGGCTGGAGACCGCGAGCGTACGCGTCGTCCCGCTGATCACGAGAGGCACGTACGGTCGCAACAGCCAGGGCGACGCGACGCTCGAGGCCGCGATCCTCAGCAAGGGAGCGCGGCGCCCGGTCCTGCTGCAGTGGACCCGCGAGGAGGAGTTCGCGTGGTCGCCGTCCCGGCCCGAGGCGGTGCTCGAGGTGAGCGCGGGCCTCGACGACGGCGGCCGCGTCCTCGCGTGGCGCTACGAGGAGCACACGAACGTCCACACCGCCGCCGGGCTCGAGCCTCGCGTCCTCGGCATGACCTCCGGCCGGAACGCGATCCCGCCTTACGCGATCCCGAGCGCGTCCGTCGTGCTGCGCATCGAGCCGACGCGACTGCGCACCGCGAACTTCCGCTCGCTCGCGGCGTCGGAGAACGTCTTCGCGATCGAATCGTTCATGGACGAGCTCGCGAGCGAGACGAAGCAGGACCCGCTCGCCTTCCGCCTCCGCCACATCGCCGATCCGCGCCTGCGGCGGGTCGTGGAGCGGGTCGCCGAGCGGAGCGGCTTCGGCGAAGGGCCGGGCGAGCGTCGCGGCCGTGGGATCGCGTGCACGATCTATCACGACACGTACGTCGCGCAGGTGGCCGAGGTCGAGGTCTCGCCCGGCGGCGCCGTGCGCCTGGTTCGCGTCTGGTGTGTCGTCGATCCGGGCGAGGTGCTCAACCCCGATGGCGTGCGCAATCAGGTCGAAGGCGGGATCCAGCAGTCGGCGTCGTGGACGCTCCTCGAGGAGCTGCACCACCGTGACGGCCGCGTGGTGACCACCGGGTGGGACGCCTACCCGATCGCCACGTTCCGCGATGCGCCGGAGTCGATCGAGGTCCAGGTCGAGGGCGACCCCGCTGCGCCGCCCACCGGCGTCGGCGAGCCGGGCGCGGTGCCGATCGCCGCCGCGATCGCGAACGCGGTCTACGCCGCGTGCGGGGCACGCGTCCGGGAGCTGCCGATCACCCCCGACCGGGTGCGGAAGGCGATCGCCGGCCGCTAGCGCTCCGGGCGGACGGTCTTCGGAGGCAGCTGCGGCGTAGGCCCGTAGGGCACCGGGATGAACTCGACGCCGGGACGCCGCTGCGTCGCCTGCGGGAAGAGATCCATGACGTCGTAGATCTCGCGCGGCATGTCCTCGCGCACGTCGATGCCGAGCGCGCGCAGCTCCTCGACACCGAGCGCGTAGTCGTGCGTCCACTCGCCCGTCGCGAGCTTCGTCGCGATCCGCTCGGCGTCTGGCTCGCTGTGGTGCTCGAGCAGGAGCATCTTCACGGTCGCTTTCACCTGGCGGAGCGCCTTCTCGGCGAGGTCGCCGAGGATCAGGGTCTGGTCCTCGCGATTCGGATTTGGCTGCGCGAGCGCCTTCATGATCGACGCCGCCGAGAACGAAGCCTGCGGCGTGCCGAGCTGCGGATCGACCGGACCGAGGACGGCGTTCGCGTCCATGACGATCTCGTCCGCGGAGAGGGCGACGAGCGCGCCCCCGGACATCGCGTAGTGAGGCACGAAGACGGTGACCTTGCCCTTGTGCCGTTTCAGCGCGAACGCGATCTGCTCGGCCGCGAGCACGAGCCCACCGGGGGTATGCAGAAGGAGATCGATGCCGAGGTCGGGCGGCGTGAGCCGGATCGCGCGAAGGACCTGCTCGGAGTCTTCGATGTCGATGTAGCGGGCGATCGGGAAGCCGAGGAAGCTCATCGTCTCCTGTCGATGGATCATCGAGATGAAACGGGTTCCCCGCTTGTGTTCGAGATCGGTGAACTTGCGGTTGCGGCGCAGCTCGAGCATCTGCTTCTGGTACAGCGGGATGAAGAACTGGCCAAGGATGAAAAGCCAGAAGAGCCAGGAGATGTCGAACACCGCGGTACAGGATGCTCCTTTCGCCGGTCCGTATCGTTCAGCGCGGTGGTCGCGCCCCGAGCCGTCATCTTCGATCTCGGCGGGACGCTCGTGCACTGGTCCGACTGGGACACCGGCGCGGAGCAGAAGTGGGCAGCCTCATACGATCAGCTCGTCACCCAGTTCGCCGACCGCCGCTGGCCGTCGCGCGAGGCGTACGTCATGGCGATGCGCGAGGCCGAGCGCGAGCACTGGCGTCGCGTCGATACCGAGCACTGGAGCGGCCCGCCGACCGGCCTCGTCCGGGTCGGCTTCGATCGCCTGGGCGTCCCCGTGAGCGGCGCCGAGCTGCTCGGCGCGATGGACGGCTACGCGAAAGCGATCGCGGGATGGTCGACCGTCGATCCGGACGCGATGCCGACGCTCGCGCTCCTGCGCGAGCGCGGCTACCGGCTCGGGCTCCTGTCGAACACGTGGTGGGCGGCCGACTGGCACAACGCGGACCTCGCGACGCATGGGCTCGCCGGCCTCATCGACGTCATCGTGTACACGTCGGATCTCCCGCATTCGAAGCCGCATCGCAGCGTGTTCCACGAGGTCGCGCAGCGGCTCGACGTCACGCCCGAGGAGTGCGTGATGATCGGCGACCGCATGGTCGACGACGTGTCCGGAGCGCTCGAGGTCGGCATGCGCGGCGTCTGGCGCAAGAACGCGTCCGGTTTCCCGTCGTCGATCGCGGTGCCGACCGCCGAGGTCGAACGTCTCTCGGAGCTCCCCGCGCTCTTGCAGAAGTGGGGAGGTGCGTAGTGGACGTCCGTCGGCGCTGCGCATGGGCTTCGCGAGAGCCGCTTCGCTCGTATCACGATCGCGAGTGGGGAACGCCGCAGCACGCCGACCGACCCCTCTTCGAGTTTCTCGTGCTCGAGGGCATGCAGGCCGGCCTCTCGTGGGAGACGGTCCTGCGCAAGCGGCCGGCGTTCCGCCGCGCCTTCGTGAGGTTCGCTCCGGCGAAGGTCGCGTCGTTCGGTTCCCGCGACGTGACCCGCCTCCTGAAGGACACGGGCATCATCCGCAACCGGGCGAAGATCGAGGCCGCCGTCGCCAACGCGAGGGCGTTCCTTACGATCCAGAGGGAGTTCGGAACGTTCGACGCCTACGTCTGGCGGTTCACCGACAAGGACAAGCTCTCAAAGGACCTACGCGCGCGTGGCTTCCGCTTCATCGGCCCGACCATCGTCGAATCGTTCATGCAGGCGGTCGGTATCCGCAACGACCACGAGCGCGGCTGCTACCGCTGGTCGGAGCTGCGCGCCCTCGCGCGGTAGGCCGCGGGAGCGGCTGACGCGATCGCCGTCAGTCCGGGAGAGCGGTGAGTCGGACGATCGGAATCTGGCGATACATCGCCTCCCCGCGCACCAGCTGCCGGCGCTCACGCCGCCACGGCTTCGGCTGGCCCATCGCGCAACGGGCGCAGCCCGCGGCAGGAGATTCCGCTCGTCACCATGTGGAACAGCTCCTCGGCCGCCCAGCCGATGTCGTCGAACAAGATGCCCTCGTAGTGGTGGTCCGCGGCGCCGGGCGGCGTCTCGCAGTGACGGTGCGGCACGTCGTCATGCCAGTGGTACGCGAAACGACCACCCGGACGCGGCGCAAGGTGCAGGTCGTAGAGGTAGGCGTACCGCTCGGGGTCGGGATCCCACAGGTGCTTCTCGATGAACACCAGCGTCGCGATCTGCGGCAAACCCCATCCCGGGATGTCGACGCGCACCAAGAGTTTCGTGGTGTCGCCGTTCGGACCGTTGGTCGTGCCGTAGGAGACCTGGCCGTACCGACCGGTGAATGCCTTCACGATCTCCTCGAGGCGCTGGTGGTATTCCTGGGCCATCAGGCGTTGGCCGGGTCTCACCGAGCGACGACGGGCCGTCGCTTCCGCCGGTCCTCGTCGATCGCGAGGTCCGAGCCGTCAATCGTGATGCGCCTCGGCTTGGCCGCTTCCGGGTTGAGCCGGCTCACCACGGCGGCGAGCGGGATGCGGTAGGTCTTCGGACCGAGCTTGACCGCGTAGAGCTCTTCCCGGTGGATCCAGTCCATCACCGTGGAGGGATCCACCTCGATGAGCGCCGCCAGCTCGGTCGGCGTGTAGAACGGCTTTGGCTCGAACCCCAGCACCGCGCCCGCCTCCATATCCAGCATATCCTCCAAAAATGTATATGGAGTATTTGGCGGGTGTCAAGCCTCCGCATCCCGACACTCAATCTGCTGCCGGGTTCGATGAACCAAGCCGAGATCACGGAGCGCGCCTCTCGCA
>WNGI01005368.1_pt1 | contig 12806 bp, 9 predicted proteins | sample 5400621 | NCBI WGS metagenome assembly WNGI01 (sample SAMN13153374, study PRJNA577476) | soil metagenome | isolation source: 20 cm soil or saprolite under Garry oak tree replicate 1 | place: USA:California | collected 2016-06-15 | reverse complement strand
AATCTTGGGATTCGAGTTCCAGGGTTTGTCGTCAACTTCGTCGCCACCAATGTGGAAGTAGGCGTCGGGAAAAAGGCCCGCCATTTCGCCGATGAGCTTGTCGAGGAACTTGTAAGTCTTTTGCTGCGTGACGTCCAGGGCGGTCGCGTCCCGAGCAACCCTACCGGGAGGGTAAGGGCCGGGCTGGCTGGCGAGTTCGGGATAGCCAACGACAATGGAGCGGCTGTGCCCGGGCATCTCGAACTCGGGAACGACGCGGACACCGCGATCGCGCGCATAACCGATAAACTCGCGAACTTCCGCTTGCGTGTAGTACTGGCCCTGTGAGCCCAGTTCGTGCAGCTTGGGAAATTTTTTGCTTTCGACGCGAAATCCCTCGTCGTCGGATAAGTGCCAATGCAAGACGTTCAGCTTCAGAGCGGCCATGCCGTCAAGATTGCGCTTCAACACGTCGAGTGGAATGAAGTGCCGGCAAACGTCAATGAGCAGTCCGCGCCAGGCAAATCGCGGTTCGTCGTGGATTGTCAAGACCGGTACGGCAAATCCGGCCGGACTCGGTTCCACCAGCTGCAGGAATGTTTGCAAGCCGTGCAGCACACCCAGCGGAGTCGGGGCGGTGAGAGTCGCATGTTCCGCTGTGACTTCGAGCGTATAGGATTCGTCCTCGCCGAGTTCCTGAACTTTGCGGCCAGCGTTTTCGCACCGAATTACGAGAGTCGCTTTGGCGGAATCTCGCGACTCTTTGTTGAGCGGCATTCCTGTCTGGCGGCTGAGTTGGTCAAGAAATCTCGGGATGCCGCTGTCAAGACGCGCGTCCTTCGCGCCCGTCACCGCTAGCGTAAACGACTGATCGATCAGGAGTTGACCGGCCCCCAGTTGAATCTTCGCGGGAACGGGCATCAACGTGAGAGTGGAGGGCATCTGGGCTGCCGCAAAGCATGTTGAAAGAATGAGCGCGCTCACAACGAGGTGTAGGGTTCGCATGGGTTGGGAAATGTCGAACCATCTTGGCAGGAGGGGACAGTATTTGTCGATGACGAATACTCTTCAGGCCGCCACCAGCCGCTCCAACGCAGGCATGTTGTGGATGATCAGGGTAGCGCCCTTGAATTCAACTATGTCCTTCTTTCGAAACTCCGACAGTATGCGCGTGATGGTTTCCCGGCTCGTGCCGGTAAGCTGAGCAATGTCCTCATGGGTCAGGGCGAGCCTCACGCGAACTACGCCATTTGTGGACGGCTCATCGATCGCCGACGCGAGCAAGAATTTCGCCAGCGCTGTGCTCCTGAAGGAAACGAAGGAAGTCCTCGCCATTCACAAAATTCAGATGGCTTGGCTGCATCGTCTCCACGGTCACCTGATATGGCTTGCCCGTAACGATGGCATCTAGGCCAAGGATTTCTCCCGGTTTCGCAATCCGCAGGATGAATGCTTTGCCGTCACGAGATGTGGTGCAGAGCTTGGCCCGCCCCTGGCAAAGCATGAAGACTCCGCGCGGAGTTTGTCCTTCGACAAAAATGACGACCCCTGCAGGAAAAACCGCCGTATGTTTTATCTTATTGAAAGCGTCCAGCGACGGCTGCGAGAGGGCACAGAAGAAATTGTCGGGACGCAACTGACAGGTAAGACATTCAGCGGGCAGAACGCAAAGCGAGTTCATGGATGTTCGTCATTCGCGCGGTCGAACACGGACGCGCACGGTCGATTAGTAGTGATCGCTGGGGAATGCGATCACAAAAGCCACAACAGCAGAATCTTATGACCGGCGGCCACGGTCCGGCTGTTCAAAATTGCTCACTTTTTGCAAAGTAGAGGTAAGCTACCATTTCAATACGAATACTAAGCGCTCACTTGTACCGGCACTAATTCGGGGCTGCAGCGGGAATTTTGGATAGATTTGACAGCGTCCTCGGCGGTGAATCTTCCCATAACCAGCGCCAGCTTGCGATTGGTTGTCGTCTGAATGGGGACCTGATGAATCCGCAGAACGTATTCAGGGGCGCGAGTACCGGTACGATTCACTCTCACAACAAATTTGGTATTTCTCGTGGGTTTTCCTCTCTCTTGGGACGACAAAGTAAAGATGAGTCAGGGAAGAGTAAGAAGAGGTAACTTGCTCAATTTCAATGTTAGGCTTCTGCGTAACCGTTGTCAAACTGCGGTCGACACCAACACGGTCCTTGCCCCAACGAATTGTCCTCTCGAGGCCAGGATTGGCAAGGAGTGAAAGCGGCATAAATACGTTGGAAGGCAATTTGGTCGGGACGGCGAGATTTGAACTCGCGACCCCTTGCACCCCAAGCAAGTGCGCTACCAGGCTGCGCTACGTCCCGACGAGGTTCCGCTGCCGAGGCCGGCAGCGCGGGGTTGACTTGACGATTCTACACCAGGAAGGCGCGGCCAGCCGCGTCTCTACCCCGCCTTTTTCAACAGAATCAACTGGCCTCTCTCGGCGATTCTTCCGCGGATTCCGGTTCGGCGACGGTGCACCAGCGCCACGGCGGCCGGTTCGCGTTCAGGAGTCCGGGGCATAATGGTGGAGGTCGAAGGCGATGGCCGATATCACAGGCTCAATTCACGAGCGCTACGTTACGCCACGGCGGGTCGGAATCCTGGCCAGGCGCCTTGCGCCGCTTTTGCCTGAGAGCGGCCGCGTCCTTGACGTGGGATGCGGAGACGGCGGCATCAGCCAGGCGATCTTGCGACTGCGTCCTGATCTGCACATCGAGGGTATTGAAGTGCTGCAGCGCGGGAAACCCGAAATCCGGGTCTCGGCTTACGATGGGAAGCACTTTCCGTTTTCCGACAAGTCTTTCGATGCAGTGATGTTTGTGGATGTGCTCCACCATGCCACGGACCCTGCGCACCTACTTCGCGAAGCGGCACGGGTCGCGGCGAAGTGCGTAGTGGTCAAGGATCACGCCGCCGAGGGACCGTTGGCGTTTACTACCTTGCGTTTTATGGATCGGGTCGGAAACACGCGCCATGGCGTGGCACTTCCGTACAACTACTGGCGGCGTGCACAGTGGCAACAGGAGTTCGAGCGAGTGGGACTGACTCCGGTGATCTGGACCGATTCGTTACATCTCTACCCGTGGCCGGCAAGTCTATTGTTCGATCGCTCGTTGCATTTCGTGAGCCGGCTCGAAGGCATCGTCGGAGTCCCGGGCCGCGCCGCCGGGACTATCTCGTAGCTAATGTTTCGTCCCTGACAGGGCTCGCGTCGCCGTCCTATCCGGCGCTCACACGTGCCGGTCTTTCACATTCCGCCGCTACGCGGCTGAAGCCTTGCTTCTTACGTTTCTACTTTCGCCGCAGACCGAGGATGCTTAGGAAGAAGCTTGCCAGGCAGATTTGGACACCCATCGTGAACAAGACGATCGTGCTCGCCACTACGCGTACTAATCGCTCGGGATCCATCGGCCCGAAGTTGTGGACGTCCCAGAGAAATAACGAGTAAATAGCGAGCCCAACGCCGGCCGCTATCAGCACTCCACCGACAGCCAGGCCCGTTTCGAGCCGCAAGTGGCGAAAGAGCCAGTTCAGGCGCGGGTCTTCGGGCATCAACTTCTCGGTAATGGCAAACACTTTGGTAAATATGGAAATCGTGACCGCCTGGAAACCTATTAGGATCGCCATGGTCGCATACAACAGGGTATGAATATCAATTGTGACTGATCGAATGCTGCGGGGTCCGGGCAAGAGCCACAAAGCCATCGCCGTCCCGCCGATCATGAGCGCCAGCCCCGGATAGAGAAACGACCAGCGCGGACTGTACATCATAAGAAAGCGCAAATGCCTCCACCCGTCGCGCCAACTTCGCAGATGTGGAGGGCGATCGCGGCCGGCGGGAGAGAGCGTCGTTGGGACTTCGGCAATCTTCATTCCGAACAGTGAGGCCTTCACCACCATTTCACTGGCGAACTCCATGCCGGTGGTCCTGAGATCCATGCGGCGGTAGGCCTGCATGCTGAAGCCGCGCAGGCCGCAGTGGAAATCTCCGCAGGGCGCGTGAAAGAAGAGCCGTCCCAAAAAACTCAGCACCGGGTTGCCGAGATTCCGGTGAAGAAAAGGCATCGCGCCTTTGTGAATGCCTCCACGAAAACGGTTGCCCATCACCAAATCGGCGCCGGCGCGTAGCTGCTCGAGAAATTTGGGAATGTCGCCGAAGTCATAACTCGAGTCGGCATCGCCCATGATTACGTAGCGACCACGGGCCGCTGCGATACCGCCCATCAGAGCGTTGCCGTAACCGCGGTCCGGTACGGGAGCAACCCGCGCGCCCAGCGAAGTGGCAATGTTGGCCGAGCCATCGGTGCTGCCGTTGTCGGCGACGATGATTTCCGCCTGGATCCCGTGGACACTGACGGCGCGCTGTATCTGCGCAATGCACGCGGGCAGCGTGCGCGCTTCGTTCAGACAGGGGAGGACGACGGACAGTTCCGGCGGGCCGCCGGCATTCGACTTCTCCCACCGAACTTGCTCTTCAGACGCGATCAATTTCATTTCGCACGCCCTGCTGCCTCGATTGAAAATCGAAACGCGACTCCTTGCAAGTCATGTTTCAATCCGCTCAAATAGAAGCGTTGGTCAACCTAGGGACGAGGACTCAATAAATTGGCGATTCTGGTGGTGGGCGGAGCGGGCTACATCGGCAGTCATGCGGCGCGCGCGCTGCGGCGTGCGGGCTATGAGGCGATTATCTACGACAGTCTTGTGAACGGCCACCGCCGCCTCGCAGACGGATTCGAACTGGTGGAGGGCGACATTGCCGACGAAGCCAAGCTGCGGTCTGTACTCAAGCGTGTGGATGGTGTCATGCACTTCGCGGCCCACGCTTATGTCGGTGAGTCGGTCGAGAACCCGCGCAAGTATTTCCGTAACAATGTCGAGGCCGCTCTTGGCTTGTTGAATGCCACACTCGACGCCGGCATCCGCCGGTTTGTGTTTTCGTCTACGTGTGCTGTCTATGGCGAGCCGGCGAAGGTTCCGATCACCGAGGACAATCCGCGCCAGCCGGTCAATCCCTATGGCACTTCCAAACTTTTTTGTGAGTATGCGCTTGAGGCCTATGATCGCGCTTACGGCCTGCGTTCCGCCCGTCTGCGCTACTTCAACGCCGCCGGAGCCGATGACAGCGGCGAGATCGGTGAGTTGCATAATCCCGAGACACACCTGATTCCTCTTGCGCTCGCCGCCACGGGCGACGGAGCCGAGCTAAAAATTTTCGGCACTGACTACCCGACTCCGGACGGCACCTGTGTTCGCGACTACATTCACGTGAATGACCTGGCCGATGCGCACGTCCGCGCACTTCAGCATCTGGAAAAGGGCGGCGAGTCGATCGCTCTCAACCTGGGAACGGGCCAGGGAGATTCGGTTCTCGAAGTCATTCAGGCGGCGGAAACCGCTACCGGACGCACCGTTCGTCGGAAAGTCGGGTCGCGGCGGGCGGGCGATCCTCCGGTTTTGGTTGCGGACGCCACCCGTGCCCAGCAGGTGCTCGGGTGGAGAGCTGCACGCACGCTTTCCGATATTGTTTCCAGTGCCTGGAAATGGATGCAGACGGTGCGCAGCGGTTCCTGAGAGTGGTGTATGAGATTTAGGAATTCTGTTGGCGGGCGGCCGCATTGGCCAGACGGTTGGCCTCAGCGTTCTTTTCGCGCGATACGTGATTGATGGAGAAGCTTAGAGAGCGGGCCAGCTTTCGACAAATCCAGTGCAGCGAATACAGACGCGGGCTGCGGCACTTGTATTCCCCGCGCATCTGTCGAACCATTACTTCTGAGTCCGAGTAGACATGCAGGACCTTAGCCTCAAGGTTCAGTGCGCATTGCAAGGCTTCCAGGAGCGCAACGTATTCGGCCACATTGTTATCCTGATGGCCGATCCACTTGGAAATTTTGATGGAAGCGCCTTCGGGGCCATCGATTACCACTCCAATGCCCGACGGTCCTGGATTTCCCAGCGAACCGCCGTCCACGTAGGCCACGAGAACTGACATTGACAACCTGTGTCCCTACAACATGCGGGAGAAGAGGCGCGGCGTCAAGAAATTACTTTTCGCCGAACACCGACCGTAACCCCTACCGCGCGAATTGTGCAAGAACCTGTGCAAAACCAGGTCCGAATTGTTCTCACATTTAGAATGCATCTTCGATTCATGAAGTTGTAACGTTCATCGCAGGTCTTCGAAAAATCTTCATTTGCACCGAAAAGCGGCATTGACATTTAATGGCATTGCTTTTATGGTTGCTCCCGTCGATGGCCGAAAGGGTCAGCCAAAATAAATCGTGGCGAACCCGAAGTAGGCTGGGCGATGGGCGAGTCGGGGTAACCCGGTAAGCTGCCAAACCCGAAAAAACCGACTGTTCTGCGAGGTTCAGCCGGGGTTTGGAACTGCGAAAGCAGTGGTCGCATCAGGGGTCGTGACGGTGCATGTCTCCACGGTGTTGGCTTCCTCGCAGGAGCTGGCAGCTAGAGCATAACCAATGTCACGGCCCTTTTAATTTTCCTGCCAGTTTCTTCCTTCCTCACTCCCCAGTTCTGCCTGATCTCTCTCACACTCTCTTGTAATGCCGCTTATTGTCGACCCTGTACGCCAAAGCCAGATGGCGGTAGGGTCAAAGCGTCGGGAAGATTTCGCTCGGACAAGCGAATAAGTTCTGTAATGGGCGGATACCACTTTGGACCTCGGACGGTCCAGCCGGCGTGAGTTCGAAGGTTTTGTAGTCGGCCGCCTCGAAGGCGGCTAGTGCCTCGGAAAGATTGGTGCGTTGGAGGTACTCGAACATTACTAATCGAGCCCGCTTCGCATGAAGCAACCGCCGCATTCCTCGGATCACTGCATTCTCGTGCCCCTCGACGTCGATTTTTACCAGGCTGATCTCCGATGTAATCGCTTGCTCGTCCAGGAAGCGGTCCAGGCTGACGCGGCGGACAGTTCGCTTTGGGACGTTCGTCTCAAACCCGACCACGGTGCGATTACAGCTGCTTCCTCCTCCGGCATCTTCAAATTCCACAGTACCCTGAACGTCGGAAACCGCAAGTTCGTGAACTTCGAACGGTAGCTGGTTAATTCCTGCGTTCTCCCGGGCGCGCGCGGCAGCGACGGGATCGGGTTCAAACAAAATTGCGCGATCGACCTTGTCGGCGACCAGAAGGCTGACCGAACCCACATTTGCGCCGACATCGACCAAGACGCCTCCGTTCAGGTGAGCACGCAGAAACTCGATGTCCTGCGAGCCAGGCACCCGATAGTAGAGGAAACCCGCCGCCACATCCGAGTTGGGGTACGCAATAAACCGGAATCCATTGTCCGTTCCAACAATGAGCGGCAAATTGATGATGCGCTTCCACAATTGCCACCCGACAAAGATCAGGATTCGCTTGGCTCGTTGGCCACGGTTAGAGGGATCGCACCAAATGGAACGAAGCACGTAGAAGAGTCTTCTGAGTAGGTTTGGCACGGTCCGATTAGTTTATAGCGTTGCCGACTCGGAGTATGCGTTACAGGGGATTAGAATCGCTCATTCAGTTTGGACTCTCAAGTTCGGTGCTTACGGAGTGCCTGGCGTATGAGACTTGGGACGTTGGCTATGCCCAGCGCGGAACCTGCCGCCAGTACGGCCGTAACCGGCGTCAGAGCCCATAGAAGTCTCCGGTCCTTGGGGAGCCAGCGTTCCAAGGCGAGAAACACAAAAGGGATGATCGGAATCGCAAATCTTGGGAAAGATCCCCTCGCCCAGTAGGGATAGTTGTAGCAGTACAGCGAAAGAAGGTAAGGCGCAGCAAAGACCATTTCCGGCACGTGCTCTCGGGCATAGTGTCGGAACTGTTCCGTTCCGAGCATCGCTACAATCGCGATAAGTACCAGGAAAATCCATCCAAAACTCAGCAGCAGATTGGTCAGCGGTGCCGGGTAGAGGACCGTTCCCTTGATGATCGCGTAAAAAGGAATCCCAAACAGCGGTACGCCGGCGGAAGCCGTGGCCCCTTCATAGCTATGCACGGTAGCGAGCGGATCGTGAAAGTATCGTGCCAGCGGAATCACGTAGAGAGTGCCTGTCACGAGTCCAATCGCGGTGGCTCCCGCGAACCGCCGCCAGTCGCGCCGCCAAAACAGCGTGAGTCCCATTCCCACCAGTAGAAAAACCGCCAGTGGCCGCGTAATGGTCGCCAGCGAAGCCAGCAGTGCAGCCAATAACCAGTGGTTCCTCCGGATCGCCAGAAACGATCCGAAGAGGAACGCAACGAACAACGGCTCGGAGCCGCCGAGGTAAGAACGTTGCATCCATTCGAAACTCACAACTGCGAAGTAACCTGCGATCCATCCACCCCAGAGACGGTGGGCGAGCGCGACACTAGTCAGCGATGAGGCAAAACAGATCAGCAAGAGCGCCGTGCGGTCACTCAGGCCTGTCAGGAGCGAGAGAGCGGCCATCGCGTAGGGCAGTCCCCAAAACTGTTTGACCACGAGGCCGTGAAAATTCCAATGGCGAATAGCAGACGCTACCGCCATGTAGGCGGAGCAGTCCCCGGAGTTATCCACGAGCTCGAAATAATTGCGAACCACAGCCACACAAGTGACGAAGACCACGCAAGTAACCAACCATAACGCCAGAACTTCGCGCAGCGTGGGCTCAGAACGCCAGGTTGTATTGGATGGGAGACTCGGCGAGGTGGAGGGCCGAGCCCGCTGTGCGATTGTCATTTCAGGATGCTGGAATGGCGTTGAATCGTCAATCGTAGTGCCCGATCACGCCGGCAGGATTATACCGCACCGAGCTCAGTACCTCGGCGATGCCCATGACAGTCCGAATGATTGCCAGTTTTTGTACTCCGTTGGATAAGGCAGGCCGGTGCGCCGACCTCGGTGCCTACGTTCCTGCCGGTTCTCCTTTACTATGGTGATCGAAGTATTTGGCGCAGGGCATTGGCGTCACGGAGAACTTTCTAAATTGGTCAGGGCAGCGACCCAAACCGCCGACAAATCAGGGAGGCAACATGGCGCAAAATCATTACACGACCAAAACCAAACGACGACAGAAAAACAGCAAACGCAAAGATCCCTCTGCGGCCACCATGGCGGCATTGCGCCAGCTCGAAGCAAATGCGAAAAAGTCAGCAGCCAGCAAGTGATCATGTGACTGCATCGGGCAGTGAGCGGCCACCACGCGCAGACAGATAGCGATTCGGCGTATCTCCAGTTGTCAGTCTTGCAGGTTTCGCGTACGCTGCGCGGATGGAAAATCGAAAGCTTCCAGCTGTTCTTCTTTTCACATGCGCTCTGATTTCTTGCACGCACTCCATCGGTTGGGCGCAATCCGCTTCCTCGAGCTTTTCGCTTGAGCAGGTGCTGAGTTCTCCCTTTCCGACCAACCTCGTAGCGGCCCAGCACGCTGGACGCATCGCCTGGGTGTTCGCGGCCAAAGGCGAGCAAAACGTGTGGATTGCCGACGCCCCGAACTTTGAAGCGCGCGAAGTCACGCACTATACCGGCGACGCAGGTCTGCCGCTGGCGGCGTTGAAGATCACTACCGACGGCCGCACCGTCGTCTATGCGCGGGGCACTGAAGCGAATGGCGCCGGCGAAATCGCCGATCCGACCAGCGGCGTGGAAAAACGCACGCAGCAAGTGTGGGCGGTGGACGTCGATAAAGGCGAACCGCGCCCGCTCGGCGACATGGGCTGCGACGAGGAGGGCTGCGAGGACATTCAGATTTCGCCGAACGGCGAATTCGTCGTGTGGTCGGCAAAGAAGCAGCTCTGGATTGCTCCGATCTCAGGCAAAGAAAAAGCTAAGGCGCTAACTTACGCGCGCGGGAAAAACGTGCAGCCGAAATGGTCGCCGGACGGCAAGAAGATCGCGTTTGTGAGCGATCGCGGCGATCACAGCTTTGTCGTCATCTACGACTTCGGGCGGAATGAGCTACGTTACCTCTCTCCCAGCGCGGATCGGGATAGCGCTCCACGCTGGTCGCCGGATGGAAGTCAGATTGCCTTTATTCGACTGGTAGGCAAGCAGATGAAGCAGCCCTTGATTCCGCTTACTCCTCTGCCGTGGTCAATCTGGGTGTATGACGTAGCCAAGGACTCTGGTCGCGAAATCTGGAAGAGCGGCCCAGGTCTGGATGATTCCCTGCCGCAGCTGACGGCCGATGCTTCATTCCAGTTCGCGGCAAAAAATCGCATCGTCTTTTCCTCCGAGCAGGACGGATGGAATCACCTGTATTCGGTCGCGACTACGGGCGGTCCAGCAACCCCTCTGACCCCGGGGAAATTCGAGACCGAAGATGTCACGCTCAGTGCGGACCGAGCATCTGTCATTTATTCCTCGAACCAGGATGACGTGGACCGGCGGCACCTTTGGAAAGTCGGTGTGGAAGGTGGAACGCCCTCGGCCGTTACTCGGGGCGAGACGATGGAGTGGGCGCCCCTTGAAGTTGCCGGAAAGGTCGTTTGCATTGGTTCTACCGCCACCGTGCCGGCCATGCCGTACGTGATCAATTCGCAGACACGCGACATGATAGCCAAAGGCGCGCTGCCCGCGGACTTTCCGTCCGCTCAACTGGTCACACCCAAGCAGGCAATCTTCAAAGCCGCAGACGGATGGGAGATCCACGGGCAACTATTCGAACCGAAACAAGGCGGTCGCAGGCCTGCCCTGATCTTCATTCACGGTGGATCGATCCGGCAGATGATGCTGGGTTTTCACTACATGGACTACTACCACAATGCCTATGCGATGAATCAGTATCTCGCCAGCCGGGGATACGTAGTGCTGTCAGTCAACTATCGAACCGGCATCATGTATGGCCGTCACTTCCGCGATCCTGCCGATGGCGGACCCCGCGGCGGAGCGGAATACAAGGACATCGTGGCCGCGGGACGATACTTGCAAACCTTGCCGAATGTCGATCCAAAGAAAATCGGCTTGTGGGGCGGATCGTATGGCGGATATCTTACGGCAATGGGCCTGGCCCATAATTCTGACCTGTTCGCAGCGGGAGTGGATTTGCACGGCGTCCACGACTGGGCGGCCTTTATTGAAGAGTTTCCGAAAGATGCGCCCGACCGCGAAGCGGCGCTAAAGCTGGCGTTTCAGTCGTCTCCGAACGCCGCGATTACGACCTGGAAATCTCCAGTGCTACTGATTCACGGAGACGATGACCGCAATGTGGAGTTCTCACAGACCGTCGACCTGCTACAACGATTGCGGGCGCAAAACGTGCATGTCGAGGAGTTGATCTATCCGGATGAGATTCACGATTTCCTGCTGTGGAAGAGTTGGATCAAGGCGTATGGGGCTGCAGAGGAGTTTTTTGGGAGGGAGCTAGCGAAATAGGAGGGCGTCATTGCTCGTTCTGAAACCAATGGGTTATGATCCGGGCGCAGTCCCAGAGAGGTAATGTTTGTTTCGATATCGACAAAAGCAATTTGTTGGAAACCCGGATGGTAGTCACAACCTATAATCGTCGTGTTCGGCTCCTTTCTCCCGGGCCTTGGTTGGTTGGCACCACCAAAGTCTACTCGGGCGTGGGAGCCGACATTGTTATGGAATCAATTACACCAGCAACCTGGTTGTAACCGTGCCTATAGTCCTCTATCAATCACACTGGTTTTGGTCGCCTAAACTCACTTCTCACTGGCGCGATTTCGCGTTAGTCACGTTTGTAGATGAAGTTGCCTTCTTGTTTCCGCGGGAATTGCACTCTCGCTAACTTACCTCGATTGTTTGGAGGTTATATCGAGGATGTAGACCGTCTGGCTGGCAGTCATCACAAATAGGCGGTTCCCGTCTGGCGAGAATCTTTTAAACGATACGGGGTCGGAAAAAGTGTATTGCTGTTTCAATTGGGAAGTAGCCATGTCATAAAGGTTGATCTGGCCGACCTCACTTTCAATCGCGAGTACTCCGCTCGTCGATGCGGAAGGAGAGGATCCGAAGAAATGTCCCTTCTCCTGACCGGTCGCGGTGGAATACGTAAGCACCTGATTGCCGCTGGCGGAAGCGATCACCCAGTCGCCCACGCTCAAGGTATGCATCACCGAGAAAGAACCCTTGTTTGTCTTGAGCACGAATTCAGCGACTGGAGTGCCTTTCTGCATGTCTACCTGTTCCAGGAAATAGTCAGTCTTCTCCGTTCCAGCTCTGAACGCTGGGAATTTGGCGAGTTCATCGCGTCCCGCGGCACTATCGAGTGCCCACCTGAAGAGCACCTTTCCATCCCCAAACGACAGCGAAGGCACTTCCTGCGGAAAATAATGTGCCCAGACCACGTGACCGTCGCGCACGTCACGAAGTTCCACGTCTTCGTCGGTTGCACGGCTAGTACCCAGGCCAGGGAATCCACGGAGAAATACCTGCCAACAAATGGTTTCCGGTGTGAACCTCATCTGTGTGGCAGCCTTTCCTCGTTTCGACTTGGTAATCAGAAGGTAACCTCCATACTGGCGGGAGACTTCCTCTCCAATTTTGTAACCCATGGCGACGGTCCCGAATGCGGGGTCTAGTCGCATGACCTGGCGCTCCATCTCTTCGAACTTGGGGAAGTCGGCATATGCCAAGCGGTCGGGTCCGAACCATGCGCCGTGGAAACCGCGCACCTCCATCGTCTGAATGTTATGCATAAGGTCCCAAACAGCGCCGCGAGTATGGTTGGAAAGGAGTAACCATGCGAAATCGGAAGACACCGCGGCGGCCCGCAGCGTCCCTAAGCGAGCTTGCGGTAATTTGATGGTCGCCACCGTGTCGGTTTGGCCTAGGATATTTAGCGCGAGTTGGCCGCTCAGTCGCTCTGTCA
>WNGI01004521.1_pt1 | contig 12807 bp, 15 predicted proteins | sample 5400621 | NCBI WGS metagenome assembly WNGI01 (sample SAMN13153374, study PRJNA577476) | soil metagenome | isolation source: 20 cm soil or saprolite under Garry oak tree replicate 1 | place: USA:California | collected 2016-06-15 | reverse complement strand
CGGGCACGAGACCGTCGGCCTGACCGCCGGCGCATCGACGCCCGAGGAGCTGGTCGCGCTCGTCCTGCGCAGCCTGGCCTCGCTCGGCTACGACGAGCTCGAGGAGGTCGAGGTCGCCCGCGAGGACGTTCACTTCCGCCTGCCGCGGGAGGTGGCCGCAACATGACCTCGGTCGAGGTTCCCTATTCGATCGCGTCCGCGCTGCCGTCGCTGACGGTCCTCGACATCACCAACGACGTCAAGCACGAGCTCCACGAGTCCGGCTACGACGACGGGATCGCGTACGTCTCGCCGATCGACGACGTCGCGCTCGTCCGCGTGCAGGAGCGCGAGAGTGGGTTCTTCACGGACCTCGAGGAGCTCTTGACCAGGCTCGTTCCGCAGGACGAGCGCGACCGGGAACGGCAGCTCTGCATGTTGCTGGGCCCCCGCACCGAGCAAATCCCGTTTGCCGAGGGCGAGCTCTGCCTCGGCCAGTGGCAGCGGATCCTCCTACTCGGCTTCGACCGCCCTTCCCGGCCGCGCTGGGAGCTCACGCTCCTCGGCTGACACGCCTCGACTCGACGCGTCGTCGAAACGCCAAAACCGGTGTCCGACACCGGCCTTTGTCAAGGGCAACGTCTATGGGTTGTGTGTCGATTTCTTCACACCCGCGGCGTGTGCGTTCGACGCGGTTTCGAGGCTCGGGGAATGCTCGCTCTCCGTGAGGCGTTGGCGGGCACGTGGGGTTTGAACCGGACATGTCCTGTGGTGCAGACTGAAGTAATGCAGCGCGCCCGCCGCCACCAGCGGTTCTGCTCCGCACTCGCATTCGCGCTGCTCGCACTCGCCGCCGAACTCCTCGGCCGCAGCCTCGCGCACCGGCTCGACGTGGGACGGCACGTCAACTCGCCGAGCTACTCGGGCGCCGACTACTACCCGTTTCTGCTCGCGGCCGTCAAGCTCGGGGTTGCGCTCCTGCTGGCGAGGCTCGTCTGGCGCTTCGTCCGTGCGCGAGCTGCGGCACGGGCAGGGCGGCATCTGCTGGCCGCGGTGGGCAAGGAGCCGAGCCCGGTCCCTCGCATGCGGCTGCAGCTCTCTCCGCGCTTGTGGCTCGCCGCGTTCGTCGTCACCTCCGTCTTCGCGCTCGTCCACATCGACGCTGACCGGGCCGCGACAGGACGCTGGCCACTCCTCTGGCCCTGGCTGCACACCTCGGCGCTCCCGGTGTTCGCCGTTCTCGCGGTGCTCGTCGCGCTCGCCTGGAGCGCGGTCTCGCGCTGGCTGAACGAGTACGAGCGCTACGCGCGTGACACGTGCGCCCGCGCCGAGCGGCTCGCCGGCGCTTCCGTGCCGCCGCGCCCGCAGCCCCGCGACCGCGTCTCGCTGCCGCCGCGCAAGCTCTTCGGTCTCGCCTTCGAGAGCCGACCACCGCCAATCACCGCATAGCCCGCGGTCACGCCCAGCTGCCCGCGGGCTTGGTTGTCATTCGACAACGTGCGGGAGGTGGAAATGAGCACTCAACTTGTCAGCGAGGGCGCGGCGGTGCGCCGTCGCTCGGCTCGCGCCTGGATGATCGGGACACTCGGCCCGGCGACCATGCTCGGCGGGGTGGTCTGGGCGTTCCTGCAGCCGTACCGGATCACGCTGCTACATCCGCACGGCCAGGGTTTCTGGTGGCTCGCGATCGAGGCGCCGATCCTCGTCGTGCTGGCCGGGATCGCCTTCGCGTTCCTGATCGCTCCCGGCGTGATCGAGGATCTCGAGGCCGAGGAGGACGGGCGCTGATGCAGCCTGCGGCCGAGTTCGTCCACTGGATGTTCGCGACCGGCTTCCTGCTGCTCGGGCTCTGCCTCCTCGCCCAGGCGGTCGTCGGCGACGAGGTCTGGCGTCGGCGGTCCTGGCGCGCCTACCTCTGGCCGGGCCTCGCCTTCCTGATGGGCGTCCTGATGTGGCCGGTGATGGTCCTCTACACCAACTCGACGATCCACATGGTGGCCCACGGCTCCTGGGCGCAGGCGATGATGCTGGCCGGAGGCGCAGAGCTCGGCCTCGTCCGCGGCAAGCTGAAGAGCAGCTACTGGCACCTGACGATGCCACTCGCCTTCCTCGTCTCCGGGACCGCCATCCTGGTCCACGAGCAGAACGGCTGGCTCTTCGCACGCGCGGCATTCCTGCACCACCTGATCGGCTGGCTGATGATCGCGGGCGCGATCTTCCCGTTCGCGGCCGCGTTCCGCCCGCGCTCGGCGGTGTGGCGCTCGGGCTTCGCTCTGGCCTTCGTCGTCCTCGGGGTACTGCTCTACTGCGACCGGGACGTCGCTCCGATCTTCGGGCACATCTCCGCCCAGGCAGGGACTCCGCATCGATGAGGCGCCTGCAAGTCACAGCTTGTTCCTTGGCGGTAGCGGCGCTCGTGCTCCCCGGCGTCGCCTGGGCGCACGCGACCCTCACGCAGACGATTCCCGGGTTCGCGAAGCGCGTGCAGCGCTCGCCCGCGTTCGTCGAGCTTCGCTTCGACCAGAGCGTCGAGGCGCTGCCGAACGCGATCACGGTCTACACGGCCAAGGGGAAGATCGTCTCCGGGCGGGCGCGAGGCGGCACTGACAGGCGGATCGTCACCGTGCCCGTGCACAACCTGCAGCGAGGCGGTTACACCGTCCGCTGGCGCGTCGTCTCGGCTGACAGCCACGTCGTCTCGGGCGTCTTCACCTTCGGCGTCCGCCGCACGGCCCCCAAGGTGACCGAGGCCTTCGGCGCGTCCGGGCCGACGACGACCGAGCACGTCGTCCGCTGGCTCTACTTCCTCGCCCTGGCGCTCGTGGCCGGCGGGCTCGGCTTCCGGCTGCTCGTTGTTCGCGGGCCGCTCCCGACGCGGGCGGAGCGCCGCTTCTACCTCCTCACCGGGGCCGGTGTCGTCGCGGCGATCGAGGTCGGAATCCTCGCCTTCCTGCTCCGGGCCGAGGACGCGCTGCAGCTGCCGTTCGGAGCGTTCTTCTACGGCGACCTCTCGCCGCTCGCATCGACGCGCTTCGGGACCGCGTTCGTGGCGATGACGCTCGGGTTCGCCCTCGTCAGCGCGTTCCTCTTCCTCGCCTGGCTGACGGATCGCACCGTGCTGCTCTGGCCGGCCTTTCTGCTCGCGATCGGCTTCGCCTCGGGGCTGTCGCTCTCCGGTCACTCTGCCGTCGACTCAGGCTCGTCGTGGCTCTCCGAGCTCGCTGACTGGGCGCACCTGACCGCCGCCTCGCTCTGGGTCGGCGGGCTCGTGCAGCTTGCGTTCGTCGTCTGGCCGCTCGCGCCCGGGCTGCGGCGCGGGGCATTCCTTGGATTCTCGAAGCTCGCGACGGTGCTGATCGCCGTCCTGCTCTCAGCCGGGATCTACCTCAGCGTGCTGCGGCTGCCGCGGCTCTCGGATCTCTGGACGGCCGGCTACGGCCAGGTCCTGCTCGTGAAGCTCGCGCTCGTCTCGCTCGCGCTGCTCTGGGGCGCCGCGCACCATTTCCTCGTCCGGCCCTCACTGGAGCGCGGCGCGCCGCTGTTCGCCGGCCTGCCGCGGAGCCTGATCGGCGAGAGCGCGGTCGGGATGGCGATCCTGCTCGCCGCGGCAGTGCTCGTCGAGTCGAAGCCGCCGCCGCGGCCTCCGGCCGCACCGTCCATAGCGTCACACGCCTCGACGCCGTAGCGCGAGCACGTCCGCGACGAAGGCGCGCGTTCCGGGCGTGACGCCGTTGCGATGCACCGAGGCGGGCCCCTGGTACCAGCCCGCGAGCGCGAGCCTCTCGTTGCCGCGGAACTCGTGCAGCAGCTGCCGCAGGTAGACGACGCCGACGTGAATTCCGCCCGAGACCGTCCACGGGACACGCCGTCCCAGGAGCACCGTTTCGACGTACTCCTTCGTGATCGGCAGGATCTGCATCACGCCGCGCGCGCCCGACCTCGAGACGAGGCCCGGCTGGTAACCCGACTCCATCCAGGCGAGCGCCCGCACGAGCCCCGGGTCGAGGCTGTAGACGCGCGCCCAGTGCGCGAGCAACGCGCGTACCCCCACGGGATGAGGGCCACCGATGCTCGGCGCAAGGGCCGGCCGTCCGCGGGCGAGCGCAGTCATCGTCCGAGGCCCGGCGATCCCGTCCACGTGCAGCCGCCGCACTCGCTGGTAGCGGCGCAGCGCCCGCGCGGTCGCGCCGTCGAAGTACCCGTCCACCGGCACGAGCGCCCCGCGGCGCGCGAGCAGGAACTGCAGGACGGAGACGTCCCAGCCGAACCTCCCGGCGCGCAGCGTCCGCCGGCCGAAGAGTGGGCTCCCGAGCGGCCCCAGGGCGCGCCGAGTCCGCGGCCCTGCGCGGCCGTCGACCGGCAAGCTGGCCCGCCGCTGGAACGCCTTCGTCGCCGTGACCGTCTTCGGCCCGGCGATCCCGTCGATCGCACCGCCGTACAGGCCGTACGCGCGCAGCGCGACCTGAAGACCCGCGATCTGCGGGTTGAGCGCCTGCGCGGCCGGCGCGCGCGCGAACGCCGCGAGCCCAGCCGCGCAGAGAATGACCACTCTGCCGGCCACGGAAACCGTCGCTTCGCCCGCCGCGGACAGATTCCTCCCGCTAGCCTCGCGCCATGCGGTGGGCCATCTCCGGCGGGGCCGGCTTCCTCGGCCTCCACCTCGCACGCCGGCTGCTCGCCGATGGGCAGGCGGTACGCACGCTCGACGTCGTCCCGCTCGAAGATGCGGGCCTCGAGGCCTCCGTCGAGGAGCTGCGCGGGGACGTCCGCGATCCCGCCGATGCGCGGCGGCTCGTCGAAGGCGCCGATGTCCTCGTCCATGCCGCGGCCGCCCTGCCGATTCAGGCCTCCCGCGAGGCGATCCGCTCCGTCAACGTCGAAGGCACGGCGGTTACGCTCGCCGCCGCGCTCGAAGCGGGCGTGCGGCGTGCGATCCTCATCTCGTCCACGGCGGTCTACGGTGTCCCGAAGGTTCACCCGATCGCGGAGGACGCGCCGCTCGTCGGCGTCGGTCACTACGGCGAGTCGAAGATCGAGGCCGAGCGGGTCGCGCAGGACGCGGGCCGGCGCGGGCTCGAGGTCGTCATCCTGCGGCCGAAGACGTTCCTCGGGCCCGAGCGGCTCGGCGTCTTCGAGATCCTCTTCGACTGGATCCGTGAGGGCCGCCGCATCCCGATCCTCGGCGACGGCTCGAACCGCTACCAGCTGCTCTCGGTCGAAGACCTCGTCGAGGCGACCGTCGCGGCCGCGAGCGCCGACGTCGCAGGCGAGACCTTCAACATCGGCGCGACCGAGTTCGGGACCGTCCGCTCCGACCTCGAGGCGCTGATCGCCCACGCGGGCTCGAGGAGTCGCCTGCGTCCGGTGCCCGCCCGTCCCGCGGAGCTCGCGCTCCGTGCGCTCGAGCTCCTCCGGCTTTCACCGCTCGCCGAGTGGCACTACCGCACCGCGCACCGCGACTCATACGTGGACGTCTCGAAGGCGCAGCGGCTCCTCGGCTTCTCGCCGCGCCTCTCGAACGCGGAGGCGCTCTGCGGGACCTACGACTGGTACCTGCAAAACCGCGAGCACCTGCGCGCCGCGGGAGTGACCCACCGCGTTCCCTGGGACCAGCGCGCGCTCGGGCTACTCAAAAGGCTCAGCTAGCCGACATCGGCGTAGGCCGTGTCTTCCCAGGAGACGTCCGACCAGGAGACGTCGCTCCAGGAGACGTCCGACCACGAGACGTCCGACCACGAGACGCTCGCCCAGGACGAGACCGACCAGAGAGCGCCGTTCCAGCCGTCCGACCACGAGACCGAGTTCCAGGCCGACCAGGACTTGGCCGCGTCGTGCCAGGCGACGTCGTCGAACACGACGCCCGGCCCGGCGGGATCCGGGACGAGGAACCGGTCGAGTGCACGGTTCGGGTTCGGCGGGAAAGCGATCAATGCGGCCGCAGGGAGGTAGACCTCGCCAACCCCGGCGGCCGCCGACTGGACCTTCCTGAGCGGCAGTGCGCCGAGCATGAGCGCTCCCTTGAGCTGATCAGGCGTCAGGCCGGGACGAAGGGCGAGCACGTCGGCCGCGATCCCCGAGACGATCGGCGCGGAAAGCGAGGTGCCGGAGAGCTTGATGTACGTGCCGTCAGGTGTCTCGACGACCTGGCCTTTGCGGTCTGCCGCGAGCGTCGAGCCGCTCGGGATCGGGCCGGTGATCGCGCGGCCGGGCGCGCTCAGCTCGGGCTTCGCGAAGCCGTCGTACGTGTATCCCCAGGACGACCACGGTGCGACGCTCGTCTGCTCGGTGTTCGTGGAGTTGTGCAGGTCGAGCGCGCCGACGGTCACGACGAACGGGTCGTTCGCGGGCGCGAAGCCCATCCGGACGGGCTTGTTCTGCGACTGGCCCTCGTTGCCGGCCGATGTCACCACCGTGACGCCCGAGAACCAGAGCTTCTCGACCGCCTTGTCGAGGGGATCCCAGCGGAAGCTCGACGCGGTCGCGGAATGGAGCGAGAAGTTCGCGACGCGGATGTCGTACTCGTCGCGGTTGTCGAGGACCCACTGCGCGGCAGCGATCACGTCGCTGGTGCGGGCCATGCCCTGGTCGTCCATGACGTCGAGCGAGACGATTCCAGCCGTCGGGGCTGCGCCGGTGTAGCGCGGAGCCGACCCGGCCGCGAGGCCCGCGACGATCGTGCCGTGGCCGTAGCCGTCGCCCGGCGAGTTGTCCGGGAGCGACGTCAGGTCCACGCTGGCCAGGATCCGGTCGCCGAAGTCCGTGCGGCCCGCCTCGATGCCCGAGTCGACGAAGGCAATCGTCGGCGCGGTGCCGATCGGCCGGCCGCCGCCTCCGCCGTTTCCGTGATGTTTCTTCCATTTCGGAGCCTGGCCCCAGAACTGGTCGACTCCGACCGCGTGCGGCCAGAGCTCGCCCGAGCTGAGGCCGGTGTCGGTCTGATGCCCGGCGTCGAGCACCACGGTGTTGTCGGGAGTGATGACGAGGCCGGGCTGCGCGGCCAGCTGCGGCAGGTCGCCCGCCCTGATCGTGCCGGCGGCCGCATCCACGACGCCGAGGCGCTCGCCGACCGACCCGAGGCGGTTGAGCGCGTGGCGCGCGTCCGATGCGCTCGGGCCCTGGACGATCACCCGCACGGAGCTATCGGGCGTCTGCGTCGCCGCGCGCACCAGGGAGGGCGCGAGGTAGCTCCGCGCGGACCCGTTCGCTGTGGCCGCCGCCGAGAGAGGAGCGGCCAGCGCGAGAACGAGTAGGGCCAGGAGGCCGCGCTTGCCCGACGCGTGCCGGCGCCCGTCGGTGCCGCGACCTCCCCGCCGTGTGCCCCAGAGCCCGCTCGCGCGGGACTCTCCGCAGGACCCTCCGTCTCGCCCCAACCCACTTCCCCTTTCCGCATGCAGAGACCGAATCTGGATCCAACCTATGTCTGCGCCGCGCGCACCCCCATCACCCTGAAAGGGGATTCGGGCGCAGAATCCCTCGGTCGAGGGATCGAGAACCGGAGATTTCCGCTCCCTATACTCGCGGCACGTGGGCGACCTGCTCGAGTACCGCGACCGATTCCCGATCCTCGCGGAGACGACCTACCTGATCAACCACTCGCTGGGCGCCATGCCCGCGGCCGTCGAGGAGCGCCTCGCCGAGTACGCGCGGGCCTGGAACACGCGCGGCGTCCGCGCCTGGGAAGAGGGTTGGTGGGAGCTGCCGCTGACCGTCGGCGAGCAGGTCGGGCGGCTGATCGGGGCTGCTCCGGAGACCGTCTCCATGCACCAGAACGTGACGCTGGCCGAAGCGGTCGTGCTCTCGTGCTTCGGATTCGAAGGGGAGCGCCGCCGGATCGTCTACGAGGAGGGCAACTTCCCTTCGGTTCGCTACCTCTACCAGGCGGCGCGCGGCGCGGAGGTGGTCGTCGCTCCGGACGACGAGGGGGTCGTCGAGGCGATCGACGAGCGGACCCTGCTCGTGCCGGTCACGCACGTGCTCTTCAAGACCGGCCGGATCCAGGACATCGAAGCGATCGTCGCGCGGGCGCACGAGGCCGGCGCGCTGGTCGTCCTCGATGCGTACCAGTCGGTCGGAACCGTGCCGCTCGACGTGACCGCGCTCGGCGTCGACTTCGCCGTCGGCGGCTCGGTCAAGTGGCTCTGCGGCGGCCCGGGCGCTGCCTGGCTCTACGTGCGTCCAGATCTCGCGGAGACCCTCGAGCCGGCCCTGACCGGCTGGCAGGCGCACGAGCGGCCCTTCGCCTTCGAGCCCGAGCAGGACTACACGCACGGTGCCGCGCGGTTCCTGACCGGGACTCCGAACGTTCCAGGGCTCTACGCTGCGACCGCCGGCTACGACGTGATCGAGGAGATCGGGGTCGAGCGGGTCCGCGCTCGCTCGATCGAGCACACGACTCTCCTGATCGAGCTGCTCGAGGAAGCGGGCTTCGAGCCCGGCAGCCCGCGGCAGCCGGCGAGGCGCGGCGGCACCGTCGTCGTGAAGACCCCGGACTTCGAGGCGGTCAACCAGGAGCTCTCAGCCCGGGGTGTGCTCTGCGACTGCCGTCCCGAGACCGGCCTCCGGCTCGGGCCGCACTTCTACAACACCGACGACGAGCTCCGGTTCGCGGTCGAGCAGATCGCGGAGATCAGCCGGCGAGGAGCTCGAGCAGCCGCCGGGCATACGTAGGCCCGGTCGGCTCGTCCTCGTGCTTGAAGTACGCGTAGACGCGAATTCCGTCCTCGAGCAGCGGCCGTAGCGTCGCCGCCCACTCGGTGAGCTCCCCGTCGTCGTACGGCGGATCGCGAAAGCGCACGTAGCGGAAGTGCGCGTCGCCGTCGAGCGAGTCCACGCGCACGGGCACCTCGACGCCCTCCCACGAGTCGTGCCGGAGGTCGAACGCGACCTCGAGCTCAGGGTCGAGCGAATCGCGTAGCAGCAGCAGGAAGCCGTCGTCCCGTTTCCGCTCCAGCACGACGAGCACGGGGCCGAGCTTGTCGCCCAGCAGCCGCACCCGCTCGCAGAAGGTGGCGACAAGCCCGAGGCGCGAGCCGTGTGTGATCTGGCGGGGCATCCTGACGGCGAAGCGGAAGCCCGGCGGCACCTGCTCTGCCCACGTTCTGAAGTGCTCCTCGGACGGCAATTGGTACGCGCTCGTGTTGAGCTCGACCGACGGGAACCGCCGCGAGTAGAAGCGCAGGAAGTCAACGGGCCTGGTGCCCTCCGGGTAGAAGTCGGGCCGCCAGGTGGGGTAGGAAAACCCGGAGGTGCCGACATATAGCCCCGGTACACTCGCCGCCATGGCGGTCATGCCTGAAGTGATACCCGACAACACCGTTCCGGTCCTCGATCACGGCTTCGTCCGGCTCGACGACGCGATGGCCGACGACCTCTCCGTCGTCAACGGCGCGAGGGTCAGCTTCGCGCGGCGCAGCGAGGAGATGGACGAGTCCGACGAGGGCCTGATCCGGTTCCTGATGCGCGACCGGCACGGCACACCGTTCGAGCACAACTCGTTCCGGTTCCACATCCGCTGCCCGATCTTCGTTGCACGCGAGTGGATGCGACACCGCGTCTCGTCTTTCAACGAGTTCAGCCTTCGGTATGCGAAGGCGACCGACGACTTCTACGTTCCGGCGGTGGAGGACGTGCGCAGCCAGGTCGGCAAGCCGGGGGCGTACTCCTTCGAGCCGGTCTCCGACGAGGTCGCCGAGGAGACGCGCGAGAAGCTGCAGGCGGTCTACGAGACTGCCTACGCGACTTATCAGGAGCTCGTCGAGCTCGGCGTCGCGCGCGAGCTCGCCCGCTGCGCGCTGCCGGTCGGTGCCTACACCGAGTTCTACTGGACGGTCAACGCGCGCTCGCTGATGAACTTCCTCTCACTCCGGAACGCCGAGACGGCGCAGCGCGAGATCCGCCGCTACGCGGAGGCGTGCGAGCGGTTCCTCGAAGAGCTGATGCCGGTCACGTACGCCGCTTTCGTCGCGAGCGGCCGCGTCGCGCCCTGAGACCCTAGGTCGTCAGAACGACCGGATGAGCCTTGGTGCCCGGGCGCTCGCGCGTGACGATCCAGCCGTTGTAATGCTTGAGGGTCGGCGGCATCGTCAGGCGCACCGTCGACGTGTTGCCCGCGACCGTGAAGATTCCGCAGGCCGCCAACGTCTTGCCGTCCTTCGTCAGGAACATCTCGTAGTAGGCGCCGCTCGGTAGTCGCGGCAGGCCGTGGATCACGACCCGCAGCGGCCAGTTCCCGCTCGAGTCGAGCTCCCCGATGTCGATCTTCGCCGAGGCGTTCTGGGCGACCGCGGTGCCGTGCATGTTCACCGATTGGAAGGCGTTGATGCCGCCCTGCCCGACGCCCTGCTTGCCCGCGACGAAGCCGCCGAGGAAAGCGACGAGCGCGATCGCGGCCGCGAGCGCCAGAATCGCCCCGGCTCGCCTACGCGGCAGAGCGATGGGCGACGGCTGCGACTCGCCCGGCGGCTCCGCCAGTGCGGGCGGAAGCTCGGGCGGCGGTCCCGCTGTGACCAGCAGCTCGTGAACGCGCTCGAGCCGCGCCCGCTCTTCCGGCGTCAGGTCGTCCCCTACAAGCTCTCGAAACTCAGGTCGTTCCCGGTCCATCCATTTCCTCCTCCAGCAGGTCCGCGAGCCGCGCCAGCGCGGCCCGTGTCCGTGTCTTGACCGTCCCCAGCGGAATACCAAGGTACTCCGCCACCTCGGACTGGGACAGCCCGCTCCAGTAGGCAAGCTCGATCACCGTGCGCTCGCTCTCCGTCAACTCCTCCAGCGCGCGGTGGATGCGCCACGACGTCCAGCTCGCCTCCGCCCGCTCCGGCGGCCCCGCCTCGTGCGACTCCTGCTCGGGCGCCTCGATCGCCGGTTCGCTCCGCGCGCGCGCGCGATCGACGATCGCGTTCCGCGCAACCGCGTAGATCCACGGGCCGCCGGGCCCGCGCTCGGGCCGGTAGCTGCGCGCACCGCGCCAGACCGACGTGAACGTCTCCTGCACCGCGTCCTCGGCGCGTCCGCGGTCGCCCAGCCGCCGCAAGGCCAGACCGAAGACGGGCCGGGCATAGCGCCGGTACAGAGCCTCGAAGGCTCCGCGGTCGCCGTCGCCGGTGCGAAGGATCAGCTCTCCGTCCGTGACCTCGTTCGCCGACACCCTCCGCATGGTCGCGGCTACGGCGGCAGCGGGCAACCGATATGGCGTTTCGATGGCGATTGCCACACCCTGTACCTACGGTTTCGAGGGCGTTGTGGATTGCACCAGCCTGCCGCCGTCGACGACGAGAGTCGTGCCCGTCACGAAGCTCGCGCCGGCGAGGTAGACGACGGCGGCTGCGACGTCGTCCGGAGTGCCGACCCGCCCGAGCAACGTCTCGGCGGCGCGCCGCTCCTCTTGTTCCGGCTCGACGGCCACGGGGCCCGGCGCGAGGCCGCAGACCCGCACGTCCGGCGCCAGAGCCCGCGCCAGGACGCGCGTGAGCATCGCCTGGGCCGCCTTGGCCGCGCAGTGCGCTGCGAACGACGGCCACGGCTGGTAGGCGGCGACGTCCTCGATCATGACCACGCATCCCCTTGAGGCGCGCAGGTGGGGCGCGGCGGCCTGCGTGACGAAGAAGCTGCCTTTCGCGGTCGCGCCGAAGGCCGCGTCCCAGTCGGCCTCGGTCAGCTCTTCAGCCGGTTTCGGGACGAAGCCTTCGCCCGCGGCGTTGACGAGCAGGTCGAGGCCGCCGAGCTCCGCGGCCGCGCGCTCGACCAGCGCCCGCGCCTCGTCCACCTTCGCGAGGTCGCCGTCGGCGCGGCCCGCAGCGACGACCGACCAACCCTCGCCCTCGAGTCGTGCCGCGATCGCACCGCCGACCCGCCCGGTTCCGCCGGTCACGAGAGCAGAGCGCAATTTCCGTCCTGGAGAGGCGTCATCTTTCGGCAATGCGGATTTTCGCCGTAATTGCCGTCGGGGCCGCCCTTGTGGCGGCGGCTACCGCCGCTGTCCTGGCGCTCACGCTGACGGCGACGCCCACGGCCGTCGTCTACGGGAAGGCCTCCACGCTGAACGGCGTGCTCTCCACCCATAAGGCGAATCAGACCGTGAAGGTCGACGCGACCGAGTGCGGTACGACCTCGTCCAAGACCGTCGGAACCGTGAAGACGAACGCGACCGGCGCCTACACGATGGCCGTGACGCCGATCGCCAACACGACGTACCAGGCGACCCAGAAGAACACGAAGAGCCCGGCGGTCGCCGTCACCGTTACCCCGGTCGTGAAGCTGCAGCGCGTTCGTCGCGGCTCTTACGCCGTGAGCGTGACCTCGGCGATCGACTTCAAGGGCAAGGCGATCCTCTTCCAGCGCTACTCGAAGCTCCGCAAGCGCTGGGTGCAGGTCAAGCGGGTGCTGCTCGCGACCACGACACCGGTCCGCAAGCGCTGGGTGCAGGTCAAGCGGGTGCTGCTCGCGACCACGACACCGGGCACGAAGCCGACGATGGTCAGCTCGGCCGCCTTCAAGGCGAAGGTCGCGAAGGGGCTGCGTGTCCGCGCCGCGCTGAGCAAGGCCCAGGCTGCGCCGTGCTACGCGGCGGCGACGAGCAACAGCGTCCGCGCCTAGGGCGTAGAAATCGACCTCCGGTCGTTCCGACCGGTCATTTCAGACGGACGCACGGGCAGAGCCCGCGCGTCCTGAAGTCGGCATCGCAAGCGACGCCTAAGTAGCGGGCGATCCCACCTCCGCGACGGCGCGGTCGAAGCGCTGCGCGACGGCGTCCCAGTTGACGACGTTCCACCAGGCTCCCAGGTAGTCGGGCCGCCGGTTCTGGTACTGGAGGTAGTAGGCGTGCTCCCAGACGTC
>WNGI01004237.1_pt1 | contig 12808 bp, 11 predicted proteins | sample 5400621 | NCBI WGS metagenome assembly WNGI01 (sample SAMN13153374, study PRJNA577476) | soil metagenome | isolation source: 20 cm soil or saprolite under Garry oak tree replicate 1 | place: USA:California | collected 2016-06-15 | reverse complement strand
GGCGGTCATCAACAGGGCCTGGGTCCCCTGGGTGATCGCCGTGACCGGAGGGTACCTGCTCTGCGACGTCGGTGTCTCGGCGTCTCTTGGGTATACACGGGGCAAATGGTGGATGTGGCCGCGGCTTCTTCCGGCGTTTCCTGCAATGCACATCGCGTGGGGTCTCGGATTTCTCAACAGGATCCTCACACGCATCGGCCAGCGGTCGAGAGCGGGTATCTGGAGGGCAATCGGAGGCCGGCGGGGTGCGCCCTGGTTGCGCCAGAGAAGGTAAAATGCGTATGTGCAGCAAACGTAGTGTCGCATATGGTCCGCCGGAGTGGTGCGTGAGCTTCACGCAGGACTACCTGACCGAGGCCGCTCAAATTCTTCAACAACTCGATACAGGCGACATCGATAGGGTCGTCGAGGTCCTCAGCGAGACCCGGGCCCGCGGCGGGCGGTTGTTTATCCTCGGGGTCGGGGGGAGCGCGGCAAACGCCTCTCACGCCGTCAACGATTTCCGGAAGATCGCCGGCCTGGAGGCGTACTGCCCCACCGACAACGTCTCCGAGTTGACCGCCCGCATCAACGACGCGGGGTGGGCCGATGCGTTCGAGGGCTGGCTCGCGGGCAGCCGGATCGGGGCGGACGACAGCGTCCTGGTCTTCTCGGTCGGCGGCGGCGATCTCGACCGGAACATCAGCGTGCCGGTTGTGCACGCCCTTCAATATGCGAAGCGACAGGGTGCCCGAATCCTGGGCGTTGTCGGCCGCGACGGCGGTTTCACTGCACAGATCGCGGATGCGCGCGTTGTGGTCCCGACGGTCAATCCCGACCGCATCACCCCGCACACGGAGGCGTTTCAGGCGGTCCTCTGGCATCTCATGGTGTCGCACCCGAGGCTAAAGCGGTCCGAGACCAAGTGGGAGACGCAGCGGTGAGCGCCGCCGCGCCGGGCGCGATTCCGACAGGATCCCGCCGCGCCGTGTTCTTCGATCGGGACGGCGTGCTCAACGAAACCACCGTGAGGGAGGGGACGCCGCATCCTCCCGCTCGGCCGGAGGAGTTGAGGATCGCCAGGGGGGCGCCGGACGCGCTGCGGGCACTTCGGGGGGCCGGGTTTTTTCTGGTGGTCGTGACAAACCAGCCGGACGTGGCGAGAGGAACGCAGCGCCGCGATATCGTTGAGGCGATCAACGCCCGCCTGCGGGCCGCACTGCCGTTCGACGCCATCTATGTCTGCTATCACGACGACCGGGATGCATGTTCATGCCGTAAGCCGCAACCAGGCCTCCTGCTCCAGGCGGCGGCCGAGCACGCCATTGATCTGCCGAAGAGTTTCATGATCGGAGATCGGTGGAGGGACATCGAGGCGGGCCGCCGGGCGGGCTGTCTGACCATCCGGCTGGAGCAGCCCTATGCGCGGGCGGATCCTGAGAGCGCACCGGATTATCAGACCCGTTCGCTCCCGGACGCGGCGTCGTGGATTCTCGCGCGCTGCGCCCCCGCAGGAGGGATCCCATGAGGCCGGTGTCTGAGCTGCGGGTGAAGATCTTCGCGGACGGGGCGGACCTCCAGGGCATGCGGGAGATGGCGCGCCAGCCGTGGATCAAGGGGTTCACCACCAACCCCACCCTGATGCGCAAGGCCGGGGTGCCCGATTACCGGGCGTTCGCCCGCGACGTGCTCGCCGCGATACCGGATCGGCCGATTTCGTTCGAGGTGTTCTCGGACGAGTTCGACGAGATGGCCCACCAGGCGCGGGAGATCGCGACGTGGGGCAAGAACGTCTACGTCAAGATCCCGGTGACCAACACCCGCCGGGAGCCGGCGGCCCGGGTGATTCGCGCCCTGGCGGAGGCGGGGATCAAGGTCAACGTCACCGCGATCCTGGCACTGGACCAGGTGCGCGACGCGGCCCAGGCGCTCGCCGGGGGCGCCCCGGCGTACGTCTCCGTGTTCGCCGGCCGGGTGGCAGATACCGGGCGGGACCCCGTCCCGCTGATGACCGCAGCCCGCGAGATCGTCGCGCTGGTCCCGAACGTCGAGCTCATTTGGGCGAGCCCCCGCGAGGTCTTGAACATCTTTCAGGCCGATGCGATCGGCTGCCACATCATCACCGTCACGAACGATCTCCTCAAGAAGCTGGATACGGTGGGGAAGGACCTGCACGAGTTCTCGCTCGAGACCGTGAAGATGTTTCGAGGGGACGCCATCAAGGCCGGCTACACGCTGCAGTCCCGCACAGGATCCAAAGCATAGCGATGCGCAGAGCCGACGGCGCTCAAATGGGGGTGCGGTAGCCTGATGCCTCTCTGTCTGGTGACCGGCGGCGCCGGGTTCATCGGCTCCCACACCGTGGACCTGCTGCTGCGCAAGGGATACGGGGTCCGGATCCTCGACAGCCTGCAGCCCCGCGTCCATCCGGAGGGGAAGCCCGGTTTCCTCCCGCCGGAGGCGGAATTCGTCCACGGCGACGTCGGCAGCCGCGAAGATCTCGGCCGCGCGCTCGCGGGGGTCGACTACGTCTTCCACCTGGCGGCCTATCAGGACTACATGCCGGATTTTTCCCGGTTCATCCGGACGAACACCGAGAGCACCGCCCTCATCTTCGAGCTGGCGATCGCCGACCGGCAGCGCTATCCGATCCGCAAGATCGTCTTCGCCTCCTCTCAGGCGGTCGCAGGCGAGGGCGTGTATCTGTGCCGGGCCTGCGCGGGCGGGGTGCGCGTGCCGAGCATCCAGGAGCAATTGACCGCGGGCGCTTCGCCGATCGACCGGTTCCCGCCGAAGGCGATCCACACCCCCGGCCCCCGGCCGGTCGAGCAGTTGAAGCGCGGGGACTGGGAGATCCGGTGCCCCACCTGCCGCGGGGACATGGATCCGTTGCTGATCCCGGAAGGCACGGTGAGCCCGGGGACCGCCTACGGGATTTCAAAATACGCGATCGAGCTCCTGGCCGACCGGCTGGGACAGCGGTACGAAATCCCCACGGTCTGTATGCGGTATACCTACGCCCAGGGCCCGCGGAACTCGTTCTACAACGCCTATTCCGGGGTCACCCGCCGCTTCGCCCTGCACATCCTGCACCATCTTCCCCCGGTCGTCTACGAGGACGGACGCCAGCTCCGCGACTACGTCAACGTGCGCGATGTGGCGCGGGCCAACGTGCTGGTGATGGAGGATGAGCGGGCCAATCATCAGGTCTTCAACGTGGGCGGGGGCCGCGCGGTCACCGTGATGGAGATCGCCCATATGATGCTCCGCGCCTTCGGCAGCGACCTGGAGCCGGTGGTCCCCGGGGAGTTCCGGTTGGGCGACACCCGCCACACCGTCTCGGACATCTCCAGGCTTCGCGCGCTGGGCTGGGAGCCGGCCATCCCGGTCGAGGAAAACGTTGCCGAGTACGTCGACTGGATTCGCGGGCAGTCAGGGACCAAACACTATCTGGAGGAAGCCGAAGAGGTCATGCGGCAGCGCGGCGTGCTGCTCCGGGTCGAACGCTGACCCGGCCTTGACGGCGCCCGGCGGATCTCCGCCGGGCCGCGTGACCGGCTCCTCCGCAAGGTTCGCCCCGCGCCGGCCCGATACGGGAGTCCGATCAATGGCCACGATCTGCATCGTCGGCCTGTGGCACCAGGGCTCCGTGCTGTCGGCGTGCCTGGCCGACCTGGGGCACCAGGTGCGCGGCGTCGGCGAGGAGCCCTCGATCGCCGCGTTGAACGCCGGCCGGCCCCCGGTGCACGAACCCCTCCTCGCGACCCTCATCCGCCGCAACATCCGCCGCGGGCGCCTGCGGTACACGGCGGACCTCGGGGAGGGGCTCCGCGGCGCGGAGTTTGTCTACGTCGCCTTCGACACTCCGGTGGGCGCCGACGACGAGGCCCAGGTGGAGGTCATTCACGACGCGGCCCGCGCGATCGGCCGGCACCTCTCCAGGCCGCGCCTGCTGTGCGTGAGCGCGCAGGTGCCGGTCGGGACGTGCGAGCGGCTGGGGGGGATCCTGCGCGAGCAGAACCCGCGCGCGGCGTCCGAGGTCGTGTGCGTACCGGAATTCCTGCGTCTGGGATCGGCGGTCGAGAGCTTCAGACGGGCCGACCGGTTCGTGATCGGATCGGCCACCCCGGCCGCGGCCCGCCGGGTGGCGGCGCTGTACAAGCCGCTCCGCCGGCCGATCGTCCTGACCGATGTCCGCACGGCCGAGATGGCCAAGCACGCGTCCAACGCATATCTGGCCGCCTCGATCAGCTTCATCAATGAGATCGCCGATCTGTGCGACGAGGCCGGCGCCGACGTCGTGGACGTGGCGCGCATCATGCGGCTCGATCGGCGGATCGGAAAGGACGCGTTCTTGAGCGCGGGGCTGGGCTTCGCGGGGGGCACGCTCGGCCGCGATGTTCGCGCGCTGCAGGCGCTTGGGCGGCGCACGGGGCGCGCCACCGCCTTCATGGACGCTGTGATCGCCGTCAACGAAGCCCGCGCCGGCCTGGTGGAAGGCCGGCTGCGGCGGCTCTACGGTTCGCTTCGGGGGCTTCGGGTGGGCGTGCTCGGGCTCACCTACAAGGCCGGGACCAGCACCCTGCGGCGCTCGGCCGCCGTGGAGATCATCAAGCGCCTGGCCGCTGGGGGCGCCGCCGTCGCCGCCTTCGATCCTCTCGCGCGCCTGGACGAGGGTCTGGATCTGCCTCCATTCGATCGCCGCCCCGATCCCTACGCCGCGGCGCGGGGGGCCGACGCGGTTGTGCTGGTGACCGAGTGGGCCGGGATCCGGGGGGTGAACCTGCGCCGCCTCAGGGCCGCGATGGGCCGCCCCGTTATGATCGACACCCGCAACTTCTTCGATCCGGGCGAGATGGAGCGGCTCGGCTTCACCTACTTCGGCATCGGGCGGAGCGGAGGAGGCGTCCGCGGGTGAAAGGAACACTAGGGGGCATGAGCGAGCCACTCGTGATGTCGGGGAAGGTCGCGATCGTCACCGGCGGGAGCCGCGGCATCGGCGAGGCCGTCGCGGCCGCATTCGCGCGCGAGGGGGCCCGGCTCGTCGTCGCCGCCAGAACGGAGTCCGAGCTTCGTCAGGCCGCGGAGCGCCTCCGGGGGCGGGGCGTGGAGATCCGGTGGGTATCCGCCGATGTCTCCCAGGCGGGGGACGCGGACCGCATCGTTCAGGCGGCGCTGCGCGCCTTCGGTCAGGTGGACGTGCTGGTGAATGCCGCCGGCGTCTACGGGCCGATCGGCCCGATGTGGGACGTGGACGCGGGCGCGTGGCTGCAGGCGATCCAGGTGAACCTCTGCGGCACATTTCTCTGCTGCCGGGCCGTGCTGCCGCACATGATAGAGCGCCGCCAGGGCAAGATCGTGAACTTCTCGGGTGGCGGGGCCGCTTCCCCGCTCCCGCGGTTTACGGCTTACGGGGTCTCCAAGGCCGCGGTCGTCCGCCTCACGGAGACGCTGGCGGAGGAGGTCAAGGAATTCAACATCCAGGTCAATGCCATCGCTCCCGGCGCGGTGGATACCCGTCTGCAGGACGCGGTGATCGCCGCGGGCGAACGGGCCGGTGCGCTGCTGGCCCGGATCCGGAGGCTGCGTGACACCGGAGAGGGGGGCGTGCCTCGGGAACTGCCCGCCAGCCTGGCCGTGTTTCTGGCTTCCCCGAAGTCCGGGGCGCTGACGGGGAAGCTCATCGCCGCCCCATACGATGCCTGGACGTCCTGGGATGCCGATCGCATCGCAAAACTGATGACCTCGCCGTGGTTGACCCTCCGCCGCCTCGATCACGCGACGCTTCGCCCGCTCCTCGACACCATCGCCGATGATGCGCGGTAAGGCGGCAGCCGGCCGCCCCGCATCCGGAAAGGGGCCCCGGGATGAACAGAACACAACCCTCCCCCTGCGCGTTGCCTTGATCGGGTGCGGTCTGATCGGCCGCCGCCGGGCCGACGTGATTCGCCGGACGGGCGACGGGACACTGGTGGTGGCCGCCGACGTCGACCTTGCCCGGGCGGAGGCGGTCGCGGAAGACGCGGGCTGCCAGGCGACGGCCGATTGGGAAGCGGTGGTCCACCGGGACGATGTCCAGGCCGTCATCGTCGCGACGCCCCACAACGCGCTGGCGGCCATCACGACTGCGGCGCTGCGGCGCGGGAAGCACGTCCTCGTGGAGAAACCGATGGCGCGGACTCCCACGGAGGCCGACGCGGTCCTCAAGGAAGCCGCGCCCGCCGGCGGCCGGGCCCGGCGCGGAACCGGCGAGCGCCCCCTCATCGTCAAAGTCGGCTTCAATCACCGCCACCACCCCGCGATCTGGAAGGCCCACGAATTGTGCGTACAGGGGAAGATCGGAGAGCCTTCCTATATCCGCTGCCGGTACGGTCACGGCGGCCGGCCCGGCTACGCGAAGGAGTGGCGTTTCAACCGGGAGGTCGCCGGCGGAGGAGAGCTCTTGGACCAGGGGATCCACGCCATCGACCTGTGCCGGTGGTTCCTCGGAGACGTCGTCGAGGGGTTCGGCTACACGCCGTCCTACTTCTGGGCGCCGGAGGGATCTGGAGGAGCCCGCGGGGACCATCCTTCTGGGGCCCCTCCTGTCGAGGACAACGCGTTTGGGCTCCTGCGGACGGCGGCGGGAAAGGTCGCCTCCCTCCACGTCAGCTGGACACAGTGGAAGAATACATTCTCGTTTGAAGTGTTCGGGCACGACGGTTACGTGATCGTGGAGGGCCTGGGGGGAAGTTATGGTCCGGAGCGGTTGACCTGGGGCCGCCGCCGGCCTGAGTCAGGCCCGCCCCAAGAGCGGAGCTTCGAGTTTCCCGGCCCCGACCTCTCCTGGGACGAAGAGTGGAAGGAGTTTACCGCGGCCATTCGGGAGGGCCGGCAGCCCTTGGGAAACGCGGAGGATGCCCGGCAGGCCGTGCGGGTGGTGCACGCGATCTACGAATCAGGCCGGACGGGGCGCGCGGTGCGGCTGGGCGCAGATGGCGCGTAAGGGCGGCCGCGCCCGGGGGGCCTCCCAGCCGACGAAGGCGATGCTGCTCGCGGCCGGCCAGGGAACGCGCCTGATGCCGCTGACCGACCAGACTCCCAAATGCATGGTCCGGGTCGGCGGCAGGCCGCTTCTGGAATATACCATCACGTGGCTGCGGCGGTACGGGGTGCAGGAGGTCGTGATCAACCTCCATCATCTTCCGGCGGCGGTGACCGGATACTTCGGCGACGGATCCCGGTGGGACCTCAGGATCACCTACACGCATGAGCCGGAACCGCTGGGGACCGCGGGCGGGGTGAAGAACGCCGCCGATCTCTTCGACGGGCCGTTCTTCGTGTGGTACGGCGACAATCTGAGCACCTGCCGGCTGGACCGCCTCTGGGAGTTTCATCGCGAGCAGGGGGGGCTCGCGACGATCGCCCTGTACGAGCGGGAGGACCCTTCCCAGAGCGGCATCCTGGACCTCGACGAGCACCATCGGATCACGCGCTTTCTTGAGAAGCCCAAACGCGAAGAAGTCTTCAGCCACTGGGTCAGCGCCGGCATCTTTGTGCTGGACCCGGGGGTCCTCGACGCGATTCCGAGCGGGCGGCCGGCCGACTTCGGCCGGGACGTCTTCCCCACCCTGCTGGCGCAGGGGCGGCCGCTGTACGGGTACCGGATGGCGGAGGATGAACGGCTCTGGTGGATCGACCGGCCGGAGGACCTCGCCTGGGTGGAGGGCCACTGGCACACGATCGGGCCGCGCCTGCGTGAGGCGGGCCCGGTGGGTCAGGCGGGCCGCAGGCGCCCCTCGAGCCGTGGCGGCTGACGCCCGCCCGCTGGTGACGATCGTCATCCCGGCGTTCAATGCGGATCGCTTTGTCGGCCGGGCCATCACGAGCGCGCTCTCGCAGACGTACGCCGATCTCGAGATCCTTGTCGTCGACGACGGATCGAGCGACGGGACGGCGCGTGTGGTCACGTCGTTCCGTGACGGACGGGTCCGGTACCTCTTCCAGCCCAACCAGGGACAGGGAGCGGCCCGGAACCGGGCGATCCGGATGAGCACCGGGAAGTACGTGACCTTCCTGGACGCCGACGACTGCTATCTTCCGCGCAAAGTGGAGCGCCAGGTCGCGTTCCTCGAGCGGCACCCGGACCATCAGGTGGCCTTCTGCGCCGTGGTGCACTTCTATTCGCGCCACCCGGGCAGGCTGTACGGGCGTCCGTACTCGAGCGCCAACCACGACATTCTTCGGGATCTGCTGCAGACGTCGTTGATCAATCCGAATGCGCTCATGATCCGGGGGGATATCCTCCGCGGTGGATTCTTCTTTCGCGAGGAGCGCTACTACCCGGAGGAGTGGGACCTCTGCCTGCGGCTTGCTCGGGCGGGGTACCGGTTCGGGTATCTGGACGAGGCGCTGGCCGTCGTCGAGATCCGGGAGGGCAGCAATACCGCGATGGCCATCCAGGGCACGCTGAAGCGACACGCGCTCGAGATGTTTCAGCGGCTGTTTTCCGAGATGAGCGAACAGGAGAGGCGGGCCCTGGGGGCGGACGCGGTGCTGCGGATGTGCAAGGTCCGGCTCGCGGCGGCCTGCCTCGTCGGCGAACGCCCGGCCGACTCCGCAGGCGTCCTCACCGAGATCGCCTCGCCGGCGGTCGCGGCGCTGGCGCGCACCGTCCTGCGCGCGATCCCCCGAGGAGCCGTCCGGACCGTTGCGGGGGGAGCGTGGCGGCTGAGACAGCGGCTCTCCCTCACGCGGTGGCGGGATCCAGATGTCGAGCGGGAGTGGCGGCATGTCTGGCAGCACTGCCGGTGAGGTGGCCGGGATGCCGTCCGCAGGCATCGCGATAGTGCTCAGGCGTGTGACCGAAGCGCTGATTCTCGTCGGCACGGCCTCTCTGGTGTACTGGCCTCCAATTCACCGCGGGCCGATGATCGTGCCGCTTCGAGCCGAGCTGCCGTTTGCCATCGCGCTCGTGCTCGCGGTGATCGAGATGTCGTCGCGTCCACGGGGCAGCGGAAGGGAGGCCCTTTTTGGAGAGGCGGAGGCGCGGTGGACGTGGATCGCGCTAGGGGTCCTCCTCGGCGCGTGCCTCCTGGCGACCGGGCTCTCATGGTTTCGGTATCATCTCAGGTTCGACGCGATCGGCCAGGATACAATGCTAAAATTGATATTCAACCTGCTTATTTTCGCGCTTGTCTACAGGGCCCTCCGGACGAACGCAGGCCTGTTTCAGAAACTCGCGCTCGCACTGTTTCTCTCGACGCTGGTGCCGTTGGGACTTGGACTTCTGGTTATTATCGATCCGCACACACACGCGTTCTTGACCGGAACGCTGCGCCTGCCTTCAATCGTATCCGGTGGGGCGCGATTCCAGGGACTCACGTCCAATCCCGTCATGGGGACGTTTGACTCGCTCACGGGGATCGCGTTTTTCTACGTATTGGCGCTCTGGGGACTCGGTGCAGGGGCGTGGAGGGTCGTCGGGGTCGCGTCGGTCGTGGGGGGAATGGGGATCCTGGTCCTCTGGTCCCAGGCTCGGTCGGCGCTGATCGCGCTGCTCTGCCTCATCGCGATGGCCGGCATCGCCGGTATCCGACTCTTGGGACGAGGCCTAGGACAGCAGATACTCGTGATAGCTTTGGTCGCGCTTGTGATATTCTTCGGATGGCGGCTCGTCCCGACGGGGCTCGGAATGGCGGAGACGTCTCCGCAGATCCTGCTCGAGCGCAGGCTTGTCAAAGAGGAAGACGTCGGCAGCAGGCTGGCGATCTACCGGTATTATATGCACCTCATTCCTTCAAATCCGCTCGGAGTGGGGTTTAACTACACGCAAGAATTCGTTGTGGACACGCCCTTCCAGAAGGGGGTCGCTTCGCATTCATCATTCTTTGAGTTGTGGATGTTTGGCGGATTCGGCGCGGTCTTCGCCGCGGCCGCTGTGTTGGTCTTCGCCTGCGCCCGGGTCATGCGTGAGCTCCGCGCGATGGTTCAGCGAGGGGGACTCGTGGAGGTGGCAGATGTTTCCTACCTGGCGGCGGCGCTCGCGTGTTTCTCCTACTGGATTCAAACCACGTTGGTTGGCTCTCCATTCGACGAGACCATCAACTCGGTATTGCTGGCCATGCTCCTCGCAGGTATTGCTCAACGCGGGGTCGGAGAAGCCAGGACACCGATTCACGCTCTGTCCGGATGGATTGCTGGGATTGGCTATCTGATCCTCTTGGGGCTTGGCCTGCGCACCGTGCTGTGATTCACTTTACACTCCTCGCGTACGCGATATCGGAAAACGGCTCAAGCCCCACGAATTTCATTCTAATAAGCCTGTAAAAGAACGGCGCGAGTTGCTTGCGGTTTCTCCACAATGTTTGGTTGTAGTCGTAGAGACCTACATCCACGCTGGCGAAGCCGGCTCTGCGAAACACTTTCTCAAGGAACCCGTACGTGTATGATTCCTCATAGCCGTATCGCATGTACCGCATCCCAAGGATCTTCATGTGGACGAGCGAAACCAACTGTTCCAGGACGGGCACATGCGGAATCGTGCCGAATCTGATCGAGCTGGCGAGGAATGTGGTGAACGAAAGGTGAGGAACGGTCTGGAAGGTATACCCTCCATCCTTGGTCACTCGAAACAATTCTTGGATAGGAATCTCGATGTCTCGAGCATGCTCGAGCACACCGATTCCTGCAGATGCATCAAACGCTCTTTCCTTGAACGGGAGACGGTAGATGCTGCCTTGGACAAAGTGCCCTTCGCGGCCGTGCTTTGAGAAATTTTCTTTTGCGTTTTGCAGTACGCTAATATCGAGATCGATGCTGACGACATGGATCCCCTTTGACGCAAGATCGAACGATAGATAAGAAGGACCACTCCCTAACTCCAGAATCCAATCTCTAGGTTGTATCGATCCCAGGTGGCTGTAAATATGAGGCAAATTTGCTAGGAGGTATGACTCCCTCTGGGCCTCCCAATCAAATCCTTCCCAGAATTCCTTCCATTTTATCGCATTGACTCGAACGTCATGACCTTGGGTCTCCGCTGGTGCGAACACCGGGATTCCATCCACGACTCCATATGTGACATCGCAGGCGCTACAGGCCAGTCCCCGTTCCGCTTGTGACAATCCCCCCCTGCACTTCGGGCAACAGAGGATGTCCATCAGGGCCTTGTCTCCGATCAGAGCGCGCCTGATCACGCCAACCGTGGGCGATCGACTTGTGGGTGTTTCCGGTACTTCGAGAGCGGGCCACGCAGCAAAGAGAATGCGCGGATTCCCGCTGAGGTGTACGACGAAGCCCAGGTCTTCAAGACGGGCCTTGATGTGCCGAATGTCGCTGACGGGATGGTACTCAAGAATCATCATACGTACTCGTCGGAGATCCTCGACCGCAGCAGACTGCAGAATTTCGAATTCAGCTCCCTCGCAGTCCATTTTTAGGCAGTCGCATATCTTGAGGTCGTGGCGCTGGAGGATGTCATGCAGGGAGACACACGGCACGGTGATCGAGCTCACCCCTTCATTGCCCTGCCATTCTGGGTGGATTGACGGGAAGCGGGTTGACCCGCCTGTGTTCGCTCTCTCGATGAAGAGTTCCACGACTCCCGTGGCCCCTGCCGCTGCCAGGCAATGGCTGGTGATTCTGCGTTCGTAGCCGTTCAGCTTCGCGTTTTCGTTGAGCAACTCAACGTTCTCCCGCAAGGGCTCGAAACAGAGCACGGTGGCGCCCCGTGCGGCGGCCGCCATCGCAAACATCCCCACGTGGGAGCCGATATCGATCACGACTTGACCGCCGGTAAGATGCATCAGGGCCCTATCGTAGACACGATAGTTGAAGATGTCGTCGGCAATCGCGAAATCGCTGGTCCCGGCGCGAATCCAAAGCTTGAGGCCATTCCTGAGCGCGATCTGAAGATGCTTCTCTCGCCGGATGAAACCAAAGTAATCCAGGAACCGAACGAAGGGATTCTTGTACACGCGAAGCGCACCGAGGGCAGGGCGCAGTTTTCGCAGCACGCGGCCCCCCTAGGATTGGGCGATCAACTTGGTGCCCTCGAAGTCGAATCGGAAACGGATTTCGTGCAGCCCGGCCTCCCGCATCGCGCGCCGGAGCCGCCGTCGATCCTCGGCGTAGAACATCAGAAACCCGCCCCCTCCGGCCCCGATGAGCTTTCCACCCAGCGCGCCGTTGCGCCTTGCCAGATCGTACCATTCGTCGATCCGCTTGTTGCTCATCAGGTCCGAGCGCTGCCGCTTGTGTTCCCAGTGGGTGTTCATGAGCTCTGCGAAGCGTCCGAGGTCGCCGCTTTCGAGCGCATCCCTGGTCTGCCACCCCAGCTCTTTAATGAAGCCCAGCTCGCGCACCATCGCGGCGTCCTTCCTTTTGGTCCTGGTATCCTGTTCCTCGAGGATGCTCGACGCCGATCTCGAGTACCCCGTGAAGAACAGCAGCAGGTTGTCTTCGAGGCTGTACAGGGTGTCCGTGTCGATTTTCAGCGGCCGAGCCTCTACGCGATCCTCCGGCAAGAACTGGAAACAGGTCAGGCCGCCGTACGCGGCGACGTACTGGTCCTGCTTTCCGACCGGTTGCTTGAGGATATCGATCTCGACATGGCAGGCCTGCTCGGCAAGCTCCTGCGGGTGCACCAGGTTTTTGTTCAGGGCATGGAGGGCTTTCAGCAGAGCGGTGGTAAAGCTGCCCGAAGAGCCAAGTCCCGTCCCCGCCGGAATGTCCGCCATGCTGGTGATCTCCAGGCGGGGGGCGCCGACGTGCGTAAGCTTCAGCGCTTCTCGGATGATCGGGTGCTGCACTTCCTCCACCGACTTGACCCGTTCCATCTTGGAGTACT
>WNGI01040580.1_pt1 | contig 12809 bp, 15 predicted proteins | sample 5400621 | NCBI WGS metagenome assembly WNGI01 (sample SAMN13153374, study PRJNA577476) | soil metagenome | isolation source: 20 cm soil or saprolite under Garry oak tree replicate 1 | place: USA:California | collected 2016-06-15 | reverse complement strand
CACATGCGTGATCCGTAAGCGTCGGTCTTCCACTAGTTGTCCATCGACGCTAACAGGATTTGGGTTTTAGCAAAGGAACTCCGGCGATGACAGCGAAATTGTTGAATGCGCAGGCTGTTCATCTTGATACTGACGACGTGAGTACCGGATAGTTGATATGGGCTGACGTGATTGATTTAACAACTCCTATAGGTCCTATCGCTCGTTCCCCTAGACTGGCCAGTACAAGTCTTGTCCCTATTTCTATCACGGTCTATCCGACGGTTACTGCATCTGCAGCATGAGGGTAGGATTGTGAAGAGTATCAGTGCCAGTCAAAATCTTGAGGTCTGTGCCCAAGCGTTTATGTCAATTCGTCTAATGTCGATTTCCCGAAATAGATTAAAGATAAGACATGGGACAGTCTGAAGCAGGGAGGATGTGTCGTCGAGGAGGCTGTGGACGATGATGGTAGAGAGGGCGCCAGTGATGATGGTCCTGCAAGCGGTTCTTTTGACGAGAAGAGCGCGCTTATGGAGAAGCTTGCTGTGCACTTCTCGGATATGACCTGAGGTGGCGGCGACAGGTGCTAGGGTGCTTGATTCAAGGAGATCCTCCCTATGCGGCAAGCAATCGGTTTGGTTGCCTCAGGCTCTTCAAGTCACTCGGACCGTTCTAAGATGGATCAACGGCGCTAGATCAAGATAGCAGAGGCTTCCCGTGAAAGCTACCATATGCCCAACCACAGGGATGAAGACGATCTTTGGACTGTCTATCATTCATGTTTTACGCCCTATGCCACCTAACACACCATCTGCGGTTGATATCCATTCATAGCTCTTGAAATGTCCAAGCAATGAATCAGTAGCCTTGCCTGCTACCAGTGAAAGGCTAACTCGATTGTTCATGTAGATTGTTTATTACGTCTATTGTTGTCACCCTGACTGTGTTCACGATTTACTAGTACGGCAGCACTAGTCGTTATCGATTATCATACGTTCAATCTTTCTCAGTACGTTGATCCAACTTCTGGCTTCCTCAGTTGTCAATCTCCACCACAAGCTCATGGCTTGCATCCAAAGCGGCTACCTCATGCCCTCCAGATTTATCTACGGTGCCACACTTCATTTCACCGGGGGAGAACCGGTTCCAGAGGCTTTCGTCGGCCAGGGCAAGTATTTCCAGAATCGCAGTTCACTTATGTCAAGAAACGTGAAATGGATGGAGAAGATGCTATGTTGCTTGAATTTTGCAACGTTGAGGATATAGATGAAGAGTCCGATGAATATCAGCAACTCAAGGATGGTTCCCATCCGCTTATGAAAGAATCCGAGGATGGTCGGAAACTACGGGATTGGGTTATAAAACACTCGTGGATGTCATTGCAACAATGACATTTGCTACTATCCCTCTTTCTGCGTCATCGCTTTGGACAACCGTACCCGACTTTCTTCGAGCCCGGATTTGAGGGCGCGCTGCTTCACATGTGCATAAACCCCGTTACGGAATACATGTCAGAGGATCCTGCGGTTCAAGTTGTTAGCAGTACATAACAAAACGCAAATCCGTGAATTAAAAGTCGCCGCGAGTATGGCCTTCATAGCGGGCAGTGTCATCTATGATCTCTTTCCAAACGTGAAAACATTCCCAGCGCTCGAGGTGTTTCCTATTTTGTCAGAGGGAGACGGATTAAATGTCGAGTCTTGAGAGCTGTCTGGCGCGACTGGACTTGGTATTCGCAAACGCCTCTACCATAATAACGCTTATTCTCGACGGATCACTCGAGGAAGGGGATTCCTTACCCTGCGCTCGTTGCGGCATTTCTCGATCGCACGCCACAGTTGAGAACACCACTATTGGGAAAACCCACATGACGTGACTCCGCCGACAGCTTCGGGTATTGTCAAGGGACGGCTGGGGTTGGAGAATTCGCTGGAGTGCATCACTGTTCCTATGCTGGAGGATTTGCCTTTAGTAGATGGCCGGGATATGGAGGATACAACCGACCTGACTACGAATGGGGCGATCGGGAGAGGACGTCGGTGCGCAACGCATTGAAGCTCTTTGCGTCGCGGTGCCAGATGGTATGTCGTGCGGTCACGTGGACGCGTTTGACGCATATAATGAATGGGACTGTCTGGAGAGGATCGGATACAACCACCATGCCATCTCAGCATGAGAATTTGAGTGGACAGCCATTGTATGCTAGCTTGAGACGATACGGGAAGGAGAAGTAGCGAGCAACGCGTCATGTTCAGGTTCATCATCATCGGTTCATCCGGTAATCGGTTCTAACTTCGTAACGTAATTTGAGCCAAAAAAAAAGCAACGACAAAAGCACCACTTCCCTTTTCAACGTCCAATGCAACTGCGCGGGATCCTTGTCGTCGTCGCCATCTCCTTCGCGCTCGTCGCCAACTCGATCTTCACACCCTCTTCCATCCCTCTATAAACTCGCTCGGCACTTACTCGCAAGCACTGTTAACTGTGAGGACAACGGACGCTGCATCAACCAGATTCACGCAGATTGTACTTTTGCTACGCGCGCAATTCTAAGTGGCCCTGCCAGAAGAGCCTGCAAAAACGGTAAATTTCCAGCTCGTTCCCTGCTATTCACCGTGGGTCACGCGTCACGCGTCACGATCGATAAGGTTTCAAAGTCCAATGACTCTGAGCGCTCGCGACGATGTTACTGGAGCTACGTGGTTCGTCCGCACGCCTGTTTTCCTTTATGTCTTTTAATCTATCGCATAAGCAACCCCACTACAATACCTGCACTCCCCAGCGATTTGCTCGAACAAATTCTTATGCATCTAGACGCACAAGACGTCAGAAAGTGCATGCCGGTATCAAAGCAAATCAACAATTTCATACGTTCCTCGGTGATCCTTCGGTATCGATTGGCTTGTCATGCGGCGGGCGTCGTTGACAACACGTATTGCACGCTCTCATTCGCGGCACGCTACGAGGCTCTGATGAAGCGAGAAAAGGCATGGTGCAGGTTTCAGCCAGCCTTTATAAAGACATTTGATGATATGCATAACCTATTTCCCATGGGGGCCTTGACATCGGGCGTCCACCCGTATTGCGATGTCTCGGCCCGTAACCTGCACTATTGCTTCCTTCCATCCACACCCGACGACGTTCTACGATGGACAGCCATACCCAATCATACTCCAATAGTCGAGTTGACCTGGAATCATCCACGTCCAGATATTATCCGTGAGGTGTGCATGGCCATTGACGAACATGATCTCGTGGTCAACGTCATCGCGTGCGTTCGTCTGAAACCTATTTTATGAATGACACTCTCACTTTAAACACCAGGTCGATGCATGTCGATCAAGAAGGCACCATGCCACGGTGTTCAATATACATGACTCTTCTTCAATTCTCCACCGGAGAATACCATCCGTTGGCACATTGTCCACGAATCGATATACAAGACCGTTACGAACTAAATCAGATGATTATGCTGGAAATCGCCGGCGACAACCTTGCTCTCCTAGTCGGGACTCGCGGGGGGGATCAACTATATATCTTCGACTGGAAGACGGGCCGTAAGAGATTGGTAAGTAGCTACCCTAATCCATTTTCTTTCCTAAACATTTGTCCTTTTTGCGTTAGAAACATCGGACTTGGGAGAGGGCCTACTTTTTTCTTGCTTTTGTATCACCCGAAATTCTTCTGATACCCAACTGGATCCGGGGCCAACATGAAGTTTGGGAGATCCCCAAGGAAGCAGATAGCGTTCCATGTCAAGTGTTAAGTCTTTGTTTTCCTGCTCTATCCAAAGAATATTCTATCAGTGGACTTCGTTGCAGTGGTCGACCTAACCCACATAACGTTCTACGCACTTCACCTAAACCATTCCACACTTCTGTAGACGAAACCACGATCATGACCACGGTTTTTATTAGTACCGCCCTTTCCCCAAACCAAACCAACCGAACATTTGTTCTTTTCATCCGCCGCCGATCTCTTCTAGAAACCATTACGAACCTCAGACGGACAGGTGTGCCTCCCCCATTCAATGTTCGAGCTCATTCCAATAACGAGGTGGTCATGTATGACGACTCTGCAATGCCATACTCTTTCTCCACTATCAAGGACTTTGAGGCACCCTCCGGAATGGCGTATACCGTGAAGTCAATTCCTTGGTCTGAATGGGGACCACCTATCTCAAGGTGGCTCGACGCCGGGAGCAAGGCTCAAACCTGGTTCACCTCTTCTGCTGGACAAAGATGGGCACGTCTTGAGCCCGTCGATGACGATGACAATGATGAAAGGTGCCGACTCAGCATAGTTGATTTCAACCCATATAACGTCTGCAATCCTCAAGATAATCTGCCAGGACAGTTGGTTGTAGGACGGAAAGGAGACTACTTTGATCATGGTAATGTTTTTGCGGAGGTGATCGAGATGGGATTGGGCTGTACGATATACACAGCTCCAGAGGTGTATGATTATAATAGGTGGTTCATGGACGACGAGAGAGTGTTGGGTTTAAAGGTATTTGCAAGGCATGGCTTTACGTCGTATAACTTACGGTTGGCAGATCCAGGAGGAAGAATTCGTCATGCTTATGCGTCCACTCGTCCTTGGTACTCGTCAGAAATATATCACTTGCTGCATCGACAGAGCTCCAAGGCTCGCCCGTGCTTTTGGATGCGTCACGAGTAAACGATTGATCTCGGAATACAATTTGGGCGCATACAAGCCTTCACCTTAAACCACTCATTCCGTATTGAAGGGAGTTGCAGTTTGTGCAATCCCGAGAGCGCATTGAACGCGCTGCATCTTGGAGTGATCGGGAGATTGAGCCGTAGGATCTCTTAGGATCTCTTAGAGCCAATCTTATAATCAAGCTAACAAACATATGAAAAGGACGAGGGCAGAAGGCCGGTGGATCACTACCAACCTCTACCACCCATATGCGGAGGATAAGGCCAAGCGAGAAATCATGGTGTCCTACCAAGCAAAACTTGATGGGGCACGGCGCGGACTATTCAGGCTATAGTCCAAGGGTGGAAAACCACGGAGACGGATGGGAGGGTCCAGCACTTACGAAGGTGCGTTCATCCCTTTCCATATACACCTTGACTGACCCTTCCATAGGCCTCCGAGTCAGATCCTTCATTCAGGCTGCCAACATCTTTGATCCACACCCAGGGCCCATCCACCTAAATGCGACTTCAACGTGTATAAACTTCACATCGGTGCCATCACCCACCCGATTACAGCCCATCGACAAACGGAGGGAGGTTCTTACTGGTCCTTTTTCGCGAGATGATTTGCTCCAGTTTTGACGACGTAGCCCGGGATCCCGAACCCATCCGTACGTCCCAATCCAACCTCTTTCTTCCAATCGTTCCGAGTCGTCGGTGTGCCGATCTCTTCACTTTTTCGTACCCGATCTCGCCGCTCCACTGACAGCGACCCTTGCAGCAGTACCGCGCGTTCATCATACCTACCTCTCGAAGCCACGCGAAACCCACAGGTATCCTATTGTCCGACCAGCTGATGACTGCCAAATCCAGCTGATCCAGCGAAACAATCAAACGGGTCCAACTATTCCTCTTAGTTGAGTTGCGTCATAATCCGGTAGCATTCAACATGTAAAATCTATATCTTAGTACAAACTTAAATGGCATTCAATCACCCAGAATGACACGCGACGTGTTTTCTTAAGTGGAACGTGACAAGTTTTACAATACCGATCTCTTCTGGGTTCCAACTCTCTTAAAACCCTTCACCCGACGCAATACTTAAAAAAACGTGTTATAAGTTTTTTCTGGTCTGTAAATACTTAATATAATCTCGATTACCCCTTCGAGACTCGTGCTAGAAACTATGCCAGACTATTTACAGTTGCTGGACGACGGCGAGTATTACTTGACTGAAACGGCTCGCAGAATAGCCGACGCTCATGCCCTTATTCGCGCAGATAGGGCCCGAACTGAAGGATGCTGGTCGAGTAAGAGTATTTCTTTTGACCCGTCGTCGTAAACGCCGTCCCGAGAAAACACAAATATATGTAATTCATTTGTAAGAGTGTTACAATCAGGTTCCAACCACTCACTTACTGTTAGTTACAAGGGCCGCGAAAGCACCTTCGCACACGAGGGCTCATCATCGCGAATCGCAGGCCGAACAGATCGATTGTGAACCCGCTCAATACGACCAATAGCTCACGAATGCTGTACTAAAATTTCGTCCAGATCTATTAGTTATTCATCTGGAAAGTTGTGTTTCCGATCATCATCAATCATTCGTATCAATATTGAATCGCCATTGCAATGCCACGTAACAATATCTTTATCAGTGTTATACTTCCATTCCACCCCACTCGAGCACCCTGAATAATTCATCACGACGCATTCCATCTGCATTGATACCAACGATGGACCTCCAGGTATCGATATTCATGGTCTTCACCCTCTCTTCTGCTTCCGTCCAGAGGGCTAGATCATGCGTCCCAACGCCACGGAACAACATGAATACACGTGTAACGACGTCGGGCTTCGGAGTGATATCAAGACGCGCTGCAGACTCGTATGAGGATTGCTCCAAGAATCTTAGAGCAACGTATTCATATTTCACAAACAGCGGAAGCCAGAATCTATTTCGGAACAGCATCATCAGTTATGCGAATTAGGTAAGAAGTGGAAGACTTACGTGATGAAAGAGGTCCGAGCCTCGGTGTGCAGTTCTAATGCGAGGAGTGCCTGGTCCAGGTATTTCGTGAGATCACTTGGTACGCGAAGAAGGACAGAATTGTGCGGTGTCAGGACCGGGTTGGAAGGATCGAATTTTTCGACTGGGAGCCCCATCTCAGGAGTATGAGAGCGAGATATCGGAGGGGTAGCGATATCTTGACGCGCTTGGGCGCTGCAAAGGGACCATGTGAGCATCAATTAATCAAAGTACGCAAAATACGCTACTTACTCTGCTTCCCAGTAGAGATATGATACTTCTAGACCATCCGATGAGCGTAAGGTCCCGTTCGGTTCCGCGAATATGTCCCAAGATATGGTTTCTCCTTCGATTGGGAGACTAGAGTCGGATTCTGATCGCTTTACAGGAACCAAGGGATAGATGGCAGAAAACTTCCAGGTCGACGTCAAGGCGAGACGAACATTGACGGAAATAGGCGTAGGGGGATAAAGGTATATTACAGGCTTTCTGACTACGCCAATAGTAGGGATGCTCGGGGGCGTCCTATCGAGTTCGATCCAGAGTGTCGTGACAGCTTGGTAAATGTCTGACCATGCCGCTGGATCAATTCGTACGAGTTCGTCGTCATCAAACTTTGTATAGAACTTGAGCGGCGACGGTGCGGAGGCTGGAATGGCGAAGAACCATCGAGCAACCCGTTCGATGTCCTATATGTTATTATTAATTCGGATGGGAACTGGTGAATATCGACAATGCTACGTACAGCTATTGCCGAATTCTGGCTTGTTGCAACTGGTGCACTGTTTCCAAAACGGAGGATTAAGACGGGCCGAGGTGGCATTATCTTCGTCTTATCGATCGTGCTGTGAGAGAGAAGCTACGTGAGAGCTGTGCAATCTCAGGCCTGTGCCTGTACCTTAGTAGGCCCAGGCCCAGGCCGTAGGATGTGCATGCCTTGAACGGCGTGGCGTGTAAACACAGGCAGGCAATCGCTGAAAGCGTGAATGGAATTCCCATCAGCCAACAGAATATAAGCCGTTACGTAGCTTCGGTGATCGAATCTCTTTGAAGATCTCACACTCCTTCTATGCTATTCCCATGCCAACACCCTGAAGAACCGTCGCATTCCTCTAGGATCAGTTCATTGACATTCTAAATGCGTGTTGAAATGGATGATATTTGGGTTTACAACAGCCACTTCGCGCTCTCGTCCGGCGCGACTTTCAATCTAGTACTCAGTTCAAGATAAAGCTCCTTTCTCATCACATTCCTCTCCCTCTTGAATCCGGCATCTTTCCCCTACCGACTCCGCTCCTGGCTCACGGCGCGCACGAGTAGACGGTCCCCCATGATCCTGCCGGTTCCAACACAGACAGCTGACGAACGTGAACTCCTGGGTGACGGCGGCCCCACATCCTCACATGGGACATTAGGCGGCGTCTCGCCCAAACCATACGGCTGGGGACTGTGCGAAGGAGGATACACTTTTTGAGAACTGCTTGGGGGCGCATAAGCAGTTTCGATCCAGATCGAGGTAACAACATGGTAAATGGTTGGCCACGCCGCTGGATCAATCCGTACAAGTTCGTCGTCATCAAACTTCGTAAGAAACTTGAGCTGCTCATAAGGTGAAAAGCTGAAAAATTGTCTAGCAACTTGCTCAATGTCCTATCATGCCAACAGATTAGGTCGATCTGGCGAGTGTCGAAGGTGATGATACATACAGATATCGATGATTTCTGGCTCGTTACGAGCGGTACCCTGTTTGCACGATGGAGGAAGATAAGCTGAGGTGCGTCATCCCCAGTCGGCGTTGCAAACCAGGATGGCTGTTGATACACAGCCCAGGGCTTGGAAGCCTTGGGCGTTGGGCACTGCGGAGGTGAAGGCGTGGGGAGGTTGGCTGATGTCCACCGCGGACGCCGGGGCGTGAAGATGTTGGGCGATGGGCACTGCGAAGAACGGGGACTTTGCAATGGCGAAGGCACTTCCTGAGGAGTGACACTTGAAGGCCCACTATCCGTTTCGATCCAGATCGAGGTAACGAAATGATAAATGATTGGCCACGCCGCTGGATCGATTCGAACAAGCTCGTCATCAACGAACTTTGTAAAGTACTTGAGCTGCTCCGTAGGGAAAAAGTCGAAAAACTTCCTAGCGAGTCGCTCGATATCCTATTATTCCTGAACGATGCCCATCTTTCATTCTCCTCGTCTTATCGCGATGTGAGGAAAGAAGAGAAGCTACGTGAGAGTTGCGCAGTCTCGAGCCTGGCCTGGTGGTCGTTGATAAACATGGGATGTGACGCGTGACGTGACAGAGGCTGAACACGGTGATCCATAAATACGAAAGACTGCTTCGGTATCAGGCGATGCACGGCTAAAGAACAATAACATCCAAAGCCAGAATTCTGTTAGTCGTTCCCGCATTGCGCAGCGAAATGCAGATGCATGCAAAAAAACCCCCCCAGCCTGATAACGTTATTTTTCCATTGACAAGAACCGAAGCGGTAGCGTTACACATCATCGTAAAACACGAGTATCATACAATACACAAGATGTTACAAACTAAACTTCCATAAGAGTGCGTCGACATTGCGAAAATATCAAAACTCACAGGATTTATTCGTCTACCACAGATATAACAGCATCCACATAATCCATGCAAGACTGAGCAGTCCGGTTGTCGGGACCGCTCCCGAACCCGATGCAGCATTCACAAGTGGCGCCGTCGTCCCGATGGTGGTATTGACGCAATTCAAGAGGGTTTGATCGATATTAGATGGGAGCGGTACATTAGATGTGGCATTGGTCAAGTCTGCTGTGTTGTTATAACCGTCCAACGTGAGGACGATGCTGCTTGCTCTGTAATATTGGATAGCTTGTTCAGCTTTCGGAAATGTGCTGGAGTCATTGTAGGCCGTAGTGGTTATATTCGTAGTTTAAAGGTTTGATGAACATGGGCTAGAGATGGTGCTTATAAGATCGATGACCGTCTGGTTGTCCGAGAGAATTCGGAACGTAGTGTTCGTGGTATTTGAAGAAAAGACGGAAGTAACTAAGGCGCCTCCTGGTCGACTTGTATTCGTGGGCGAACCATACTGGATTTCATTAGTTAGTCCACCTAATTCTTCCCACGTAGAAGGAATAGTTACATCGGTTGGGTAGAGGTAACCCGTGCCGTTCCCGGCCCAAACGACCGGCCAGAAGTAAAATGGGAATCCTCGTCCTGCAGTCCCGGGGCCAGTTATGTTCTGATATCCAGTTATGTTCGTATATCCGCTTCCGTATTGACTGCATGACAACTCAAAGTCAGGACCGGAAGGTAATTGTCGACTTGAACTAACCTGTCGCCAAAGATCTGGTCTCGCGTTCCTCCACCTGCAGTACGACCCGCAAATAGTTTCCCATGGGGTATATCGAACCGGGCCCTACCACCGCGTCCGGATATGACGGCTGGACTCGAACCTCCCCCCGAAGATGTGCCAATTTCAGAACCATCGCCACTGTCGCTAGTACTTCCTCCATCGCCGCTTCCACCATATCCTCCGTCATCAACTCCGATTCCCGCGCCGCCACCCATTCCGCCAACACCTCCGCCGACATCCCCGCCAACATCTCCACCGGCATCCCCGCCAACATCGCCTCCTTCACTTCCACCACCTTCCCCTCCCTCTTGCCTGATCACAACACGCAAGTTTATGTCGTCTTTTTCATGGTTGGGATTGGGCAGCGGACATGGCTTCTCCGTGCGCTGAGTTATACTGATAGCCTGCGGGACCAACATTGGATCGTGAACTTTGGAGTGGGAGAGATTTGTCCCATGTGCCTTTTATGGGGAGTGCCACCACCAACACATGGGAGTCATAGCAGCCATGACGCGTTCGGAATGCTGCAGAGTTGGTGCCTAGGATGATACAAGGACACCGAGCTGTGGATGTATGAAGTGGAGTGATATGTCAATTACGTAACCATTGCTGTCAATGGTTATGTTTCATTGTTTGATTTCGCCAAATTAGACGGGGCGTCAAATACGCATCTGCTTCTAGAAGAAAACCCGGGCCGTTGCTTGTTGTCTCCGAGTATAACCCATGCGTTGTCCATGCCAGCGTGCACTGCCCACACGTTGTCCATTCGTTGTCCCCTACAGTCTGAAAGCTGCAAGCATGCGAGACCCACATTGCCATGACGGAACGAGAGTTCACGATCCGGTATTGCGTCATCATCACTGACATCCACTTTCGAGCCATGGTCCATTCCGGGTGTAGGAACTGGAAGGCGCACCCCAAAGTCCATGATAATCGGTCGATTAAGTTGACACTACACGAGTTAATGCAAAGGCCACCGATGTGGTTATTGCCACCCTACTACCGTGTACACGACTGCCAGGAGGCATATAGCTGCAGTTCTGGAAGGGCTATGGGAACACAGACAAGCGGTGCTTCCTTCTTGTGCTATTTGGGCCTTTCCCTTTTTCACAGGTGTGATGTACGGTATGCTGACCTTGATGCTTGCAGGTGGACGTTGATGCTTTCTATTCTTGTATCAGGGTTTCTAGCATTGGGAATGGGCTGGTAGCGACACGGTTTCTGCAGGCGACGACGCAACTTGTGGAGTTGGAGGATGCGCTGATGTATGGGTGGAACGAAAAAGTGGCGAAACAATTAAGAAAACGATTATTGCGACCCGCTATGTGACGCTTAACGACCAGATGGTCAAGCTCGAGACTGCGCAACTCTCACGTAGCTTCTACTCTTTCCTCACATCGCGACAAGACGAGGACAATGAAAGATGGGCATCGTTCAGTGTCGCCAAGTCAGTATATCACCTTTATCTTCCTCCGGCATGCGCGCTGGGTGCCAGTCGTAACAAGCCAGAAACCATTGATATCTAGGTTCAGCAACATCAGCGTCGATATTGTGGATATTGTTGATCGTCCCCAAGATCGTAGATAGTACCGCCTTGACAAACTATACACAAACTCGGCGAAAACGTTGCGCGCAGCGAATGGTGCAAAACCCCACCCCAGCCTGATAACGTTATTGTTATTTTTCCATTGACAAGAACCGAAACGATAGCGTTACACATCATCGTACAACACGAGTATCATACAATACACAAGACGCTACAAACTAAACTTCCATCAGAGCGCGTCGACATTGCGAAAATATCAAAACTCACAGGATTTATTCGTCTATCATAGTAGATACAACAGCATCCATACAATCCATGCAAGACCGAGCAGTCCGGTTGTCGGGACCGCTCCCGAACCCGATGCAGCATTCACAAGTGGCGCCGTCGTCCCAATGGTGCTATTGACGCAATTCAGGAGGGTTTGATCGATATTAGATGGGAGCGGCACATTAGATGTAGCATTGGTCAAGTCTGCTGTGTTGTTATAACCGTCCAACGTGAGGACGATGCTGCTTGCTCTGTAATATTGTATGGCTTGTTCAGCTTTCGGAAATGTACTGGAGTCGTCATAGGCCGTAGTGATTATATTCGTAGTTTGAAGGTTTGATAAACATGGGCTAGAGATGGTGCTTATAAGATCGATGACCGTCTGGTTGTCCGAAAGAATTCGGAACGTAGCGTTTGTGGTATTTGAAGAAAAGACGGAAGTAACTAAGGCGCCTCCTGGTCGACTTGTATTCGAGGGCAAGCCATACTGAATTTCATTAGTTAGTCCGCCTGATTCTTTCTACGTAGAAGGAATAGTTACATCGGTTGGGTAGAGGTAACCCGTGCCGTTCCCAGCCCAAACGACCGGCCAAAAGTAAAATGGGAATCCTCGTCCTGCAGTTCCGGGGCCAGTTATGTTCGGATATCCGCTTCCGTATTGACTGTGCGACAACTCGAAGTCAGGTTTGGAAGGTAATTGTCGGCTTGCACTAACCTGTCGCCAAAGATCTGGGCTCGCGTTCCTCCACCTGCAGTACGACCCGCAAATGGTGCCCCATTGGGTATAATGACCGGGACCCCACCACCGCTTCCAGATATGACGGCTGAACCCGATCCTCCATCGTCGCTTTCACCATATCCTCCATCATCAACTTCGATTCCTGCGCTATCATCGCCGCCATCATCGCCCCCTCCATCATCCCCACCATCATCGCCTCCCTCTTGCCTGATCTCAACACGAAAATTTATATT
>WNGI01009405.1_pt2 | contig 12811 bp, 10 predicted proteins | sample 5400621 | NCBI WGS metagenome assembly WNGI01 (sample SAMN13153374, study PRJNA577476) | soil metagenome | isolation source: 20 cm soil or saprolite under Garry oak tree replicate 1 | place: USA:California | collected 2016-06-15 | reverse complement strand
CGCTCGAGGGTGCGAACTTCGTGATCGTGCAGCTCCGCGTCGGCGGCAACCAGGCGCGGCTGCTGGACGAGACGATCCCGCTCCGGTTCGGCTGCATCGGCCAGGAGACCACCGGGCCCGGAGGCTTCGCCAAGGCGCTCCGGACCGTGCCCGTGGTACTCGAGCTCGCCGAGCGCACGGCGGAGATCGGCGCTGCCGACGCGTGGGTCGTCGACTTCACGAACCCCACCGGGCTCGTGACGCAGGCGCTGCTCGACCAGGGACACCGCGCGTGCGGGCTCTGCAACGTGGCGATCGGGGTCCAGCGCGAGCTGGCGGCGCACCTGCACGTCGAGCCCAGCACGATCCGGCTGGACCACGTCGGGCTCAACCACCTCTCGTGGGTCCGCGCGGTGATCGTCGACGGCGTGGATCGGTTGCCCGAGCTCATGGAGGAGGCTCCCGAGGAGCTCACCGAAGCTGCGCCGATCGAGCTCGTCCGCGCGTTGGGGGCGATCCCCAGCTCCTACCTGCGGTACTACTACCGGACGGGCGAGGTCCTCGAACACCAACGGACGCACCGCACGCGAGCCGAGGAGGTCATAGAGATCGAGGCCGGCTTGCTCGAGCTCTATCGCGATCCGACCCTCGCCGCGAAGCCGAAGCTTCTCGAGGAACGTGGAGGCGCGTGGTACTCGGATGCCGCCGCGGCGCTCGTCGCCTCGCTCCACGCCGGCTCGGGCGACGAGCAGGTGGTCAACGTGCTGAACCAAGGTGCGATCCCGAACGTGCCGCACGGCGACGTCGTGGAGCTCACGTGCCGGGTGGATCGCGCGGGCGCGTTCGCTCGACCGACGGAGCCGCTCGCGCCGGAGATGCTCGGATTGGTGCAACACGCGAAGGCGTACGAGCGGCTGACGATCGAGGCCGCACTCACGGGATCCCGCGACACTGCGCTCAAGGCGCTGCTCACGAACCCGCTCGTCGGCGACGTGGACCGTGCGGCGCCGATGCTCGATGCGCTCCTCGACGCGAACCGCGCTCATCTGCCGCGCTTCTTCGCGGATTAGCCCCCGGGGAGTTCCCCGGCGTTGCGTTGGATCTTCGCGAGCGCCTCGACGGCCTGCTCGACCCCCGCGCGATCGGAACGGAACACGTTCTCGTCGATGTAGACGGACTCGCGCAGCCCCGCCGCCTCCGCGACCGGGAACGACATCCTGGAGGGATCCAGCCGTTCCGCATGCTCGACCGCGACGGGGAGCCGTGAGAGCGACGGCCGGAACAGGTCGTAGTCGGACATCGGCTCGTAGCCGGTCCACGCTCCGACCCCTTCCGCCTCGAGCGCGTCGCAGATGACCCGATTGGTCCGGCCGGCGAACAGCTCGGGTTCGATCGCCAGCACGTAGCGGTAGAAGCTCCAGCGGGTGATCCTGGGGTCGTGTGGCATGACGCGCACCCCCGGGACCTGCGCGACCAAGCCCTCGAAGGTCGCTCCGAGCTCGGCCCGCCGGGCCTGCTGCTCGGGGAACCGCCGCATGGCGACGATGAGGAGGGCGGCCTGGAGCTCACCGAGCCGGTAGTTGGCGCCGAACGTGTATTCCTTCTCGGCGTCGTCCTTCGGGCGGCCGCAATCGATGATCGAATGGGCGAGCCGGGCCAGGCGATCGTCGTTCGTGAGCAACGAGCCTCCTTCGCCGGCCGTCATGATCTTCGACGACTGGTGGCTGAAAGAACCGAAGTCGCCGATGCATCCGGCGCCCTCGCCGTTCCAGCGTTGCCCATGGGCGTGGGCACAATCCTCGACCACGGCGAGCGAGTGGCTCCGAGCGATCTCCATGAGGCGATCCATGTCCGCCATCTGGTGACCGAGATGCACGGGGATGATCGCCCGCGTCCGGGGGGTGATCGCGGCCTCGACCAGCGCCGGGTCGATCGTCCACGTCGCCGTGGTCACGTCGACGATGACCGGGAGCGCGCCGGCGGCGATCGGCGCGTACACCGTCGCGGCGAAGGTGAGCGCCGGGATGATCACCTCGTCTCCCCAACCGATGCCAAGCGCCTTGAGCGCCACCTCCATCGTCACGGTCCCGTTGGACATCAGCACGCCGTACCGAGCGCCCTGGTAGGCGGCGAACGCTTCCTCGAAGGCCGCGGCTTTCGGGCCCGGTTCGGGGAACCCGCCCCAGCGGCCGCTCCGGACGACCTCCTCGACCGCCGCAACGTCCTCATCGTCGCCGTGCGGCCAACCCGGGTACGGCTCCGCGCGAACGGGTGCGCCGCCGGCGATCGCGAGCTCTGGCATCTGTAGCTCCTTCGGGATCGATCGATCCTCCGAGCGAGAGCCTTGACCGGCCCCGCGACGCGAGGCTAGCATCCCCTCGGTTCGTTAGGAAAGTTTCCTGACTGATCGGATCGCTCCAGCGAGGAGACAGGACACGGTCGCGACCCAGACGTACGCCACGGGGACGCCAAGCCTGCTCCGGGCGATCAACGAACGCACCGTGCTCGAGCGTATCCGGCGGTCCGGGCCGGTCTCCCGGGCGCAGATCGCTCGGGAGACCGGCCTTTCGAAACCCACGGTCTCCCAGGCGCTCTCGACCCTCGAACGTGCCAACTTGGTCCGAGAGGCCGGGCGGACGTCCGGCGGCAAGGGTCCGACCGCGTTGCTCTACGAGCTGAACCCGGCCGCGGGCTGGGTGGTCGGGATCGACGTGGGTCGGGAGTACGTCCGGGCGGCCGTCGCCGATCTCACCGGGAAGATCGTCGCCCAACGGCGCAACGCTGCGCGAGCTCGAAGCGCGAAGACGCTGATCACCACGGTCGGCTCCGTCGCGCGTGCCGCAGCCGAGTCGGCGGGCATCGGCTGGCGCCGCGTCACGGTGGCGGCCGTCGGGAGCCCCGGCGTGTTCGGCTCGGCCGGACATCCCCTGCTCGCCCATAACCTCCCCGGTTGGACGCGTGAGGGGGTCCTGGACGAGATCCGGCGGGAGCTCGCCACCTCGGTCGTCTTCGAGAACGACGTTAACCTCGCCGCACTCGGCGAGCGGAGGCGCGGCTTGGGGCGCGACGTCGACGATTTCGTGTACTTCCACGTAGGAACGGGTGTGGGTCTCGGGATCGTCATGCGCGGGGAGCTGTTCAAGGGAGCGAACGGCGCAGCGGGCGAGGTGGCGTACCTGCCGCTCGCGACCGCGGATCCTCACGACAAGGCTAATCGGCGGCGAGGCGCCCTCGAGACGGCGATCGGGGCCGACGGGGTGCTGACGGCCGCCAAACGTGCAGGTGTCCGCGGCACCACGACTGCGGCCGCGGTCTTCGATGCCGCCCGCGCCGGCGACCAGAAGGCGCTGCAAGCGGTCGCCTCGGTCGCCGAAGGGATCGCGCTGGGGATCGCGGCGATCGTTCCGGTCCTCGACCCGGCCCTCGTGATCCTCGGGGGCGGCATCGGTCGCAACGCGGACATGCTCCGCGAGCCGCTGGAGCGGGAGCTGCGTGCGCTGTCGCCGTTCCGGCCGCGGATCGAAGCGTCGGCGCTGGGTGAGGATGCGGAACTCGTCGGCGCGGTCTCGCTCGCGCTCGATGCGGCGCAGGATCGTCTGTTCTCCAGGGTGGACGCGGGGCGAGGGGTAGCGGTATGAGTCGGTCGGACGCACGGGACATGCGAGGAGGAACGAGATGAGACGGTTGTTGATGGTCGTGGTGGTCGCAGGGCTCGTCGCATCTGCGTGTTCGTCCAGCAGCACCGCCGGGCTCCAGCCGTCGGCGGCTCGATCGCTGACCCCGGCAGCGTGTACCACCAAGGGTTTGCAGGCCGGGAGCGCGAGCGCCGGCCCGAGCGGCGAGCAGCCCGTGACGATCAACCTCTGGAGCTTCTACAGCAGTGGCGAGTTCAAGAAGTACTGCGAGGTTCTGCAGGACTTCCACCAGAAGTATCCGTGGATCTCGATCCAACATACGGGTGGGAAGTCGGACCAGGACATCTTCCGCGCGGTCAACTCCGACACCGCGCCGGACATGGCGATCACCTCGGGTCCCGACAACGTCGCGAAGTTCTGTTCGAGCAACACGTATACGAACCTCGCCACGTACCTCCAGAACGACAACATCGATCTTGCAGCCACGATCCCCGACGCCGCGCTCCGGTACACCAGCTACAACGGGGACCAGTGCTCGCTGCCGGTGCTCTCGGACGCGTACGGCCTGTATTACAACAAGGACATGTTCGCGAAGGCCGGCATCGCGGACGTCCCGAAGACGCTGTCGGAGCTCGAGGCCGACGCGAAGAAGCTCACGGTGCTCAACCCCGACGGCTCGATCAAGGTGGCCGGATACGTCCCGTTGCAGTCCTTCTACGAGAGCACGCAGCTCTACAATGGCGACTACAGCGGTGGCATCTGGTACGACCAGAACGGGAACTCCGCGTTCGCGTCGGACCCGAGCTGGGCCAACCTCCTGCAATGGCAGAAGAGCTTCATCGCCGATGTCTACGGTTCCGACGGCGACCACAAGCTGCAAGAGTTCTTCTCTAAGCTCGGCGGTCCCGACTCCGAGTGGTCGAGTTCCCATGGCTTCGAGACCGAGCAGGTGGCCATGATGATGGACGGTGAATGGCGCAACGCTTTCATCGCCGATGACGGGTCCAACGTGAACTACGGGACCGCACCGTTCCCCGTCGCGGACGACACCCCCGACCTCTACGGTGCCGGGCAGATCGGCGGAGACGTGGTCGGGATCCCCTCGAACGCGAAGAATCCGGACGCGGCGTGGTTGTTGCTGAAGTACCTGGCGCTCGATACGGGGGCGGAGGTCAAGCTCGCGACGATCCTGAAGAACGTCCCCACCACGTTCGAGTCGCTGAAGGATCCTGCCCTCAACAGCGATGAGCACTTCAAGGTGTTCCTGCAGATCTTCGGCAACGAACACTCGGGGTTCAAGCCGCTCACGCCCATCGGGTCCACCGACGCCGATCTGTGGGATTCGTTCATCGACAAGTGGGAGTCGGGCGGGGTGACCGACCTGCAGGGCGGTCTGCAGGACCTTGCAACCCAGATCGACAACCAGCTCCAATTGGGGTGAGCACGAAGACCGACATCGTCGCCGCACGGGCGGCGGGTGCGACGCCGGCCCGTCGGCGCCGCACCCGCCGGAGGTACCTCACGGTCGCGGCGTTCATGTCGCCGTGGATCGTCGGGTTCCTGGTGCTCTACGTGTACCCGATGCTCGCGAGCCTCTACTACTCCTTCACGAAGTACGACGGCAGCAAGGCGGGCCCTCGGTGGACCGGGCTATCGAACTACCAGTTCATGTTCACGAAGGATTCGCTCTTCTGGCTGTCGCTCCGCAACACGATCTGGATGGTCCTCGTGAGCGTCCCGCTCGCGATCCTGCTGGGGGTCGGCTCGGCATACGTCCTGACGAAGCCGCGTCGAGGGCGTGCGTTCTACCGAACTGCCTTCTTCCTGCCGACCATGGTGCCCGCGGTTGCAGCTGCGGTCGCCTTCCTGTTCCTCCTGAACGCCGGTGGTCCCATCGACAGGATCCTCGGGTTCTTCCACCTCCCTCAGCCCCTGTGGTTCGTCGTCGCCCAGTGGTCGAAGCCGGGCCTCGTCGTGATCGGGCTCTGGGGCGTCGGGAGCACGATGATCATCTTCCTGGCGGCGTTGCTCAACGTGCCCGCGCATCTGTACGAGGCGGCCGACATCGAGGGCGCGAATGCGTGGCAGAAGTTCCGGCGCATCACCCTGCCCATGATCAGTCCCGTCATCTTCTTCACGGCGGTGATCGGCGTGATCTACGGGTTCCAGTACTTCACCGAGGCCTACGTCGTGGGCGCGAGCGTCGGTAGCGCGGCCGGCAGCTCGAGCAGCGCCCTGGGATCTCCCCAGGGCTCGACGCTCTTCTACACGATCTGGCTCTACCAGCAGGGGTTCGAAAGCTTCCACCTCGGCTACGCGTCCGCGATGGCCTGGATGCTCTTCGCGATCGTCATGGCGTGCACGCTCGTCTTGATCAAGTCCTCGAACCGGTGGGTTTACTACCAGGGCGGGTTCCGGTGAGTGGCGCCGCCGTCGCGACGGTGGTGCCCCGGACGCGGCGCCGCACCGCGGAGGCGCGTCGCAGGGCGCTTCTGACCACGGTCGCCAACCACGCGGTGGCGATCGCTCTTACGGCCGCTTTCGTCCTGCCGCTCTTCTTCGTCGTGACGACCTCGCTCATGACGCAACAGCAGGCACTGAACCCGCACGATCTGATCCCGCATCCGTTCCAGTGGCGGAACTACATCGACATCTTCAGCGAGGAGCCGATCCTCCGCTACGGATGGAACACGTTCGTCTACGCCGGCCTGGCTACGCTCGGCGTCGTCCTCTCCTCGGTGCCGGTCGCGTACGCGTTGTCCGTCATCAAGTGGCGCGGTCAGCGTGCGGTCTTCCTGTTGGTGATCTCGACGATGATGTTGCCCAGCCAGGTCACGATCGTGCCGCTGTTCCTGTTCTTCCGGCACCTCGGCTGGGTGGGATCGCTCAAACCGCTCATCGTGCCCGCGTTCCTCGGTGATGCCTTCTCGATCTTCCTGTTGCGACAGTTCTTCCTGACGATCCCCAGCGAGCTCGTGGATGCGGCCCGCGTGGACGGCGCCAACGAGTTCCAGATCATGTGGCACGTGGTCGTCAAGGTCGCGAAGCCGGCGATCGCGGCCGTGGGCCTCTTCCAGTTCCTCTACGCTTGGAACGACTTCTTCGGCCCGCTGATCTACTCGCTCAACAACGACAAGATCTGGACGCTCTCGGTGGGGTTGCAGCAGTTCACCACGATCCATCGTGGGGTCCTGTGGAACCAACAGATGGCCGCCTCCGTCGTGTTCATGCTCCCGGTGATCATCTTGTTCCTCTTCGCGCAGAAGGCATTCATCGAAGGCATCACGCTCACCGGTGTGAAAGGCTGACCCCGTGCGGGTGGCGCTGATCGGATCCGGCTGGATCCAGGATTTCCATGCGCGGGGCGTCCTCGCCTTCCCCGGAGCGGAGCTCGTCGCGGTCGCGAACCACCGCGAGGAAGGCGCTCGGGTGCTCGCCGAGCGCTACGCGATCCCCCGCGCGATCACCGACTGGCGAGCGCTCACGGCCGACGAGACCGTCGAGGCGGCGATCGTCGCCACGCCGAACGCGCTCCACGCCGAGCAGTCCATCGCCTTCCTGGAAGCGGGCAAGCACGTGCTCGTCGAGAAGCCGATGGCGGTCTCCGTCGCGGAGTGCGACGCGATGATCGACGCGTCCCATCGAGGCCGCGCCTCCCTGATGGTCGCCCACTGCTGGCGGTTCCACGACGACGTGATCGCGATGCGAGACAGGATCGTCTCGGGCAAGCTCGGCGAGATCGTCAAGACCCGGGGATACGGGGTCCACGCCGGCTGGGGTCCCACGGGGTGGTTCGTCGACCCCGCGCTCGCTGGCGGAGGCGGCCTCGTGGACATGGGCGTGCACGCGATCGACACGGCTCGGTTCGTCCTCGGCGATCCCGCGCCCGAGCGCGTCTGCGCGGCCATCGGCACGCGGTACGGCTCGTACGCCGTCGACGACGACGCGATCGTGCTGATCGGGTGGTCCAACCGGACGAACAGCGTCGTCGAAGCGGGCTGGTGGCATCCCCACAAGGAGGGGATGGAGGCGGATACGGAGGTCTACGGGACGAAGGGGTACGCGCGCATCTTCCCTCGCGAGGAGCCGAGCGCGGACTACGATCATGCCTCCCAGTCCATGTACACGGCCCAGATGCACGAGTTCTTGAGCGCGATCGAACACGCGAGGACCCCTCGGCCTTCGGGGGAGGACGGTCGCGTCGTGATAGAGGTCGTGCAACGCGCGTACGCGTCTGCAGGTCATGACGGGTGACCACCGTCCTGGGTGTCGACGGGGGCGGACGCAAGACCTACGCGGTGGTTGCCGATGCGTTCGGCGCGCTGCTCGGTGCCGCAGCGGCGGGCCCGTCGAACTGGGAGCTGGCCGGCATCGACGTCGCTCGTGACGCGATCGCCGAAGCCGCCGACGGCGCGCTTTCGGAAGCGGGCATCTCGCGCGGGGCGCTCGATGCGTCGGTGTTCGGCCTGGCCGGCGTGGACTGGCCCTCGGACGTCGATCGTCTCCTCGACGCGATCGGGCCGCTCGGGCTCGGGGGGCCGTGCCGGATCCTGAACGATGCCTTCGTGGCGCTCCGGGCAGGAACCGTCCAGCCGTGGGGCATCGTGGTCGTCGCCGGCACGGGAACCGTCGCCGCCGGTCGGAACCCGGCCGGTGAGGAGTTCCGCACGCTGGGAGAGGGGGCGATCTTCGGCGATTTCGGCGACGAGTTCGACGTGTCGGAGCTCGCCGTGCGCGCGGTTGCCGATCAGTACACCGGACGCGGCCCTTCCACCGCCTTGTCCGACATGTTGTGCGAGCACCTCGGCGCCGCGTCGGTCGCCGCGCTGCTCGAGAGGTTCTGCCGGGAGGACCCCCGGATCCGCTCCCCCGAGGTGCAGATCCTCACGCCGCTCGTGCTCGAAGCGACGGAGCGTGGTGACCTCGTCGCACGGTCGATCCTGGAGCGGATCGGGCTGGCACTCGGCGAGGCGGCCGGTCTGGTGGCGACCCGCCTCGGCATGCGGGACCTCGAATTCGACGTCGTGTGTTCGGGCAACCTCTTCCGGACGCCGAACCGCTACCTGCTCGACCAGCTCGAGCTGGAGGCGCGCCGCGCCGCACCCGGCGCCCACCTGGAGCTGCTCGAGATCCCCCCCGTCGTGGGCGCCGTCCTGACGGCCCTCGAGCTGGCGGGTCCGCGGATCGGCGTCGGCGCGAAGCCTCGGCTGAGCTCGGCCGCACTCAAACGGTTCTGGGGCGAAGAGCCGTCGGCCTGAGTTCACTCGAGTGGGGGACCGTGCGCCCTTCGGGGTCGTTGCGATGACCGTGGCCGTCCTCGGCACGTCACGCAACAGAGCGATCTCCCCGAAGTACGCGCCGGGCCCGAGATCGCGCAGGTGCCTGCCCCCGCTGGCCACCTCGGCTTCGCCCTCGACGATCACGTAGAACAGGTCGCCGACGTCCCCTTCGCGGATCAGGACGGTTCCGGACCCGACCTGTATGGGGGTCATGTTCGTCATGACCCGCTCCATCGCCGGCGCCGGGAGCGGGGCGAAGAAGGGGATCTTCCGAACGAGGGCAAGCGTCTCTGCTGGCGGTGCGACGGCTCGACGGTCGATCGACAGCAGGTGACTCGACGAGACGAGGATCACGAGCGGCAGGAAGGCACCGATCACCACGAGCGCCGCTTGGACCCCGAACGCCTCGATGAGGACCGCGGCGCCGATGGATCCGACCGCGAGGGCGAGCATGCTGAGTCCCTCGAGCACCCCGAAGACGCGGGAAAGGACCTCGTTCGGCGAGATGCGTTGAAGCAGGGTGCGACCGGCGACGTCACCGAGCGTCCGCCCACCTCCGGCGACCGCGAACAGGACCGGGGCGCTCACGGCTGAGGGCGCAACCGCCACCAGTCCGATCGGCACGCCGAAGACCACCGCTCCGGTGGCCAAGGGTGGAGTGAGCCGCCTCCGTCCCACGAGTGCGACAGTCGCGGTGGCACCGATGACCGCACCTGCGCCGAACGCCGCGCTCAGATAGCCCGCGCCGCTTTGGCCGATACCGAGGAGGTCGATCGCCGTGGCGACGAACAGTACGTCGAGGGCCCCCACGACGATGTCGCTGGAGGCGAGCAGAAGGACGATCAGACGTGGCTCCCGCTCCCGGCGCAGCGTCCCGAACCCAGCGAGCGTCTCGCGCCATACATCGTTCGCCTCCATCCGGCCCGGAGGCGTGACCGCCGACGGATCCGCCCGGACACGGGACACCAGCAACGCACCGAGGAAGGCGACGCTCGCGAAGACGGCGAAGACGGCGTCCGGTCCCCACACGCCGAGGAGTACGCCGGCGACAACCGGCCCGAGCATCTTCCCCGTGCCCTCGACGACACCCGTGACGACGTTCGTCGCCGTGAGGTCATCCGGGGTCTGCGTGAGGGCGGGGACCAGCGAGTTCTGAGCCGGTCGCGGGAAGGTGATGCTGATCGAGGCGATCGTGGCGGCGGAGTACACGACCCACGGGGTCGCGTCCAGGAACAGTGCCACCGCGGTCGCCCCCATCGCGACGCCTTGCACCAGGTAGTCGACGAGCAGGACGCGGTCGCGGCGGAAACGGTCGCCGGAGTAGGCGGCGAACGGCGCGACGATCGCGGACGGGACGAGCATGATCACCGCCGCGACGCCTGCCTCCGAGGCTCCCCCGCGTTCGAAGGCGTAGACGAGGATCGCGATCCACGTCGCGAACTCGGTCATGTTGAACCCGAGGAACGCAAGCTCGACACGGCGCAGGCTCGGGTCGGCCATGACCGCGCGGAAGATCCGCAACCGCTCGCTCATCGAGCGAGCATCGCATCCGGCCGGACCATGGTCGAATCGCGGCGCGCCGTGAGCGCGGAGGGGTGGCCCCACTCCGCGGGGCCGTCCCTCCGCGGTGGTCCTCGGTCCGCCGCTAGCTCATGGGACAGGGGTTCGCCATGTCGCCGCTGTTGAAGTTGTTGTAGCGGCTGACCGTCGTGAACCCCACCGTGGGATAGACCGTGAGCAGCAGGGACCCGTACTTTGCTATGTCAACGCCGGGAAAGGGTGAAGACGATGTGCGCTGGATTCGCGTCCGTTCCGCTCAAGCTTCCAGATATCGCAGGACCGCGAGGACGCGCCGGTTGTCGCTCTCCGAGAGCGGCAAGCCGAGCTTCGCGAAGATATTGGCAACGTGCTTCTCGACCGCACCCTCGCCGATGAAGAGGGCGCTTGCGATCGCGGTGTTTGAGCGCCCCTCGGCCATGAGGGCGAGCACCTCGCTCTCGCGAGGAGTGAGCGTGGCATCGAGTGCGGCAACACGTCGGCTCGCTCCGAGGAGTTGCCGAACGACCTCCGGATCGAGGGCAGTCCCGCCGGCGGCGACGCGAGCGAGCGCGTCGACGAACTCGCTCACGTCGGCGACGCGATCCTTGAGCAGGTACCCGACGCCGTCCGACCTCTCGGCGAGCAGCCGGGTCGCGTATCGCGTCTCGATGTATTGCGAGAAGACGAGCACGCCGACGTCCGGAACCTCGCGACGAAGGACCAACGCTGCGCGCAATCCCTCGTCGGTGTGCGTGGGAGGCATCCGGATGTCCACGACCGCCACGTCCGGGTGGCGCTCGGCGACCGCCCTCAGAAGGGCGTCGCCGTCGGCGAAGCCCGCTGCCCTTGCCGAGCCTCGCACCTCCGATGCCGTCGTCGGTCACACGAACGAGGAGATGCCGTTCGTTCGTGGTCGCCTCCACGATGGCGTTGCTGGCGTGGCTGTGCTTCGTGACGTTCGCCAGGAGCTCCGCCGCGCTGAAGTAGCCGATCGTCTCGATCGCTTGGGTCGGACGCGTTGGCACATCGAAGCGGAGGGTCGCCGCAACGGCGCTTCGGGCGACGAGCGTGGCCAAGGCCGTGTCGAGGCCCAGGTCGAGGACGGGCGGGTGGATCCCGCGGGCGATATCGCGCAGCTCGACCAACGTCTCCTTGGCCTGTCGGTGGGCGTCGTCGACGAGCTCGAGGGCGCCGGTCGGGTCGTACGGCAGTTCGGAGCGATGCTCGAGCTTCTCCTTCGCCTGCCCCAACTTCATGGCGAGCGTGGCGAGTTGTGACTGCGTCCCGTCGTGGAGGTCGCGCTCGATCCGGCGAAGGGTTGCCGCCGAGTCCTCGACAGCCCGTGCTCGCGTCTCCTCCAGGGCTCGGATACGGACCGCCAGCTTGCCCGGCCCGAGCAGGACGCGGATGAGCCATCGGTCGACCGAGACCACCGCCCTGGTGACCCAGGGAGCCGCGAGCACCATCGCCGCGCTCACGCCGAAGACCAGGATCGCGCCCGCGAAGGTGCCGGCACGGATCCACCCGAACGGGGTGATGAACCCAACCGGCGAAAGCTCGACCCCCGGCGGGTGGTTCCGGAACAGCCGCCACCAGAAGGGGAAAGTGAGTCCGATGAACCCCACCCAGTAAGAAGCCGCGTAGAGCTCGAGTTGCCCTAGCGGCAGCTTGAGCACGAGGTACGCCAAGGCACGCCAGCCGTTGGGATCGCTGAGCCTCGTCCGCACTCGATCGGAGCGCCGCCGCCCGAGGCGCAACGGCGGCGGCTCGGGCACCTGCTCTGCGAGCAGTCGGCTCGCGAGCCGGCGGCCGGCCGCACCGAGCCTCCGGGCAGCGCCGCTCCCAACCAGAACGAGGAACGACAGGGCAAGGATCGCGCCGCCCCGCATGGCCGACACGGCGGTTCCGGGGAAGACCACCAGCCCGATCGTCGCGAGCCCCACCACGCTGACGATGACTCCGATGAGGGAGAAGAGCAGCTCCCGCTGCGCCCTGGAGGAGAAGGGTGCCAGTGCCGCCGATCGTCCGAACGCGATCACCCCGCCACGGGTCGTTGCGTCCCGCGCGGTCGTCCTCGCCTCACGGCTGGTGGCCATCGTCCCATTGTCCGGCTTCACGGGAAACGCCGGCGTCACACGTCTCGCTGGGTCAGCAGGACGGCGCCGACCGCTAGGGAAACGACGATGTAGAGGGTCATCACGCCGAACCCGACCCATGGCGACAGGACGCCCGGAAGGAGCCGCACGGCGCCGACGGAGTTGCCCAGGATCATGATGGGACCGAACCTCCAGAGGTTCCCAGGGAACGCGCTCAGGATCATCGGCGCCACGAGCGCGATCGCGGCATAGAGCGCGACGGCCGCGCCGCTTCGCCGGACGA
>WNGI01004233.1_pt1 | contig 12814 bp, 12 predicted proteins | sample 5400621 | NCBI WGS metagenome assembly WNGI01 (sample SAMN13153374, study PRJNA577476) | soil metagenome | isolation source: 20 cm soil or saprolite under Garry oak tree replicate 1 | place: USA:California | collected 2016-06-15 | reverse complement strand
GCGGGAGGAACGGCGCGGCCGAGGGAGCATCCTCGGCCGCGCTGCACTCCTCGGGGACGTCGATGTCGATCAGACCGGGCCGCATCAGGAGCCGGTCGGCTCAGTAGAAGCCGAAGGTCGGGTCATCGAGGTAGCCGTAGCCGTCGTGAGGAGCCGGCTTGCCGTTGAGCTCGTACCGACCCGCCGCCCGGCTCACCCCGAGGCGCATGCCGAACCCGTCGCCGATCTGGTTCTGCCGGGCGGCCAACCCAAACAGCCCGTCCAGCGCTGAGACCTCCACGACGTAGCGCGCGCTCTTGGAGTAGCCGATCCGGGGTTCGAGGATCCGCAGGCCGTACTTCCCCAGGGTCTTGAACCCTGACTGGCCGCCCTTCACCTGGCTGTTGAACTGGTTGGCCAGGTCGTGACCGACGATGCCCTGGCCGGCCAGGGCGACACCGGTGTACCCCGCCCCGCTCTGGCTCTGCCCGTCCTGGATCCCCATGAGCTCGATCCGGTAGGAGATCAGCGGCTCGGCCGATTGCCGGAACTCCACCTTGAGCCAGCTCAGCACCGTGCCGATCGACAGCGGACCGATCTTGACCCCGTGGACCTTGTTGGTCGTCTCGGTCACGATGGAGCCCTGCTCGCTCGACTTCGTGTCGGTGCTGTCGCTGGAGGCCGACTCGAAACTGAAGTCCTTGCTCAGGTACCGCCCCCACGTCGCCGACGACGCCCCCGAGGTGGGCGAGGCGCACTCGGCCCTCGACTCCGGCCCGTTGGGGAAAGTGGTCACGTCGTCCTTGACGGGGTTGCGGTTCTCGGGGTTGGCCGCCGCCGCCTTGCCCGGGTTGTGGTAGTTGTGATCCGACAGCTCATAGCCGAGCTGGTCGACGGTCTCGCCGCTGCCGCCGGTGTCGATCAGCGTTCCGTTGGCCTCGCACTGCACCGGGAGCTTGCCCGCCAGCTGGGCCCAGGTCCCCGGCGATCCGGCGTCGAGTTCCTCGGGGATCTGGGCGTAGGGCTCGACGGCATGGCCCCACACGTCGACCTTCCAGTAGTTGTCGGCCTCGGCGGCTCTCGCCGGAGCCGCCAGCATCGTCGCCAGCAGCGTCACGGCCAGTGCACCCGCGACCCGAGTTCCCGCTCTCGTACGCATGATCCTTCCTTCCTCCTAGAGGACGGTCGCCAACCGTTCCGCTTCTGCGGCCGGGTTCGTGATGAACCGGCCCTTTTCCAGGACGAGTCGCTGGCTCGCCGACGCCGTAGTGCTGTGGACGTGGACCTCGTCGACCACGATCACGGCGAGGCCGTCGGCGCACAGCGTCTGCAGCGCTGCGGTCAGGGTCGCCACGACCAGCGGGGCGAGGCCCAGTGAGAGCTCGTCGACCAGCAGGAGCTGCGGGCGGGACATCAGGGCCCGGCCCACGGCCAACATCTGCTGCTCTCCCCCGGAGAGCGACCCGGCCCGCTGTCCGGAGCGGCTGTCGAGGATGGGGAACACCTCGTAGACCCGTTCCAGCTGGCCCGGCACGTCCCGCTTGGAGATCGTGTTGGCCCCCGTCCGCAGGTTCTCCTTGACGCTCAGGTTCGGGAAGATCCGCCGGCCCTCGGGGACCATGGCGATGCCCCGGGCGATCCGGTCGTAGGTCTTCAGATGGGTGATGCGCTGCCCGCCGAAAATGACGTCGCCGGCGCTGACGTTGGTCACGCCGAGGATCGTCTTGAGGAGGGTGGACCGGCCGGCGCCGTTCGCCCCCACCACCGCCAGCCATTCGCCGGCCCCGACGGTGAGGTCGACGTCGAAGAGGACCGGAAGCCGGCCGTATCCGGCCCGGATGCCGCGCAGCTCAAGCATCGGCCCGCACCTCCTCCCTCTGCTGGTAGTCCTCGCCGAGGTAGACGGCCCGCACCTCCGGGTCGGCGGTGATCTCGTCGGCGCTCCCGGCGGCGATGATCCGCCCCCGGGCGAGGACGTAGATCAGGTCACAGTTCTCGAGCACCGCCTTGACGTAGTGCTCGACCAGCAGCACGGTCAGCCCCAGGTCCTGCTCCAGCCGGCGGATGAGGGCGAACAGGGCCGTCGCCTCGTTGGCGTCGAGCCCGGCGGCGGGTTCGTCGAGCAGGAGCAGGCGGGGGCCGGAGAGCAGGCTCCGGCCGATCTCGACCCGGCGCTGAGCCCCGAAGTCGAGGTTGCGGACGAACTCGTCCCAGTCGGCCGCCACGTCGAGCAGCTCGGCCACCGCCCGGCCCGCCTCCTGGGCCCGCCGCTCCCCGGTCTGGGCCCGGGGCATCCCGGCCACGGCCTCGACCACGCTGCCGGGGATCATGAGGTAGGCCCCGGCCATCAGGTTCTCGCCCACGGTGAGGTCGAGGTTCACCCGGCTGGACTGGAAGGTGCGGGACAGGCCGAGCGCGGCGCGGTCCCACGGCGGTGCCTGGCTGACGTCCTGGCCGAAGAGGAGGACCGACCCGCTGTCCGGTTGGCGGAGCCCGTTGAGGATGTCGAAGAGCGTGGACTTCCCGGCGCCGTTCGGCCCGATCAGGCCGACCAGCTTGCGGGTCGGGACGGTGAGCGACACGTCGGAGAGCGCCTGCAGGCCGCCGAAGGCGATCGAGACGTCGTTGGCCACCAGCACGTCCCCGACGTCGCTCCGTTCCGGCAGGTACTCCTCGAGGACAGCCAGGGCCCGGGCGTGGCGCTCCTGCCGGGCGTCCTCATCCCCGCCGGTCGGGTCGCGGAGGTCGACCCCGGCCTCGTCGGCGCGGGTGCGGCGCCGGCTGTGGATCCAGGCCAGGATGAGCCCGCTCACCCCGGTCGGCCCGGTCAGCGTCCCGCACAGGAGCCCGATGGCCCCGAGCATCAGCGGGGAGATGTGCAGGTGCTCGAGAGCCTGCGGGGTGAGGGAGAAGACCATCGCCACCACCGCCACCGCCGCCAGGGACCGGAACCCCGCCAGCACCGGGATGGCCAGATAGACGAGCGAGTTGATCGACAGGTAGCTGATGTAGCTCGGCGGCGTCGGGTACAGCGGGGCGGTGACGACGCCGGCCACCCCGGCGAAGAAGCCGGCCAGGGCGAAAGCGAAGATCTTCGCCCGCCACGGTGACACACCGACTGCCGCCGCGGCCTGGCGGTCGGTCCCGGCCAGCATGAGCCCCCGGCCGAAGCGGGAGGCCCGCAGCCGGGCGAGGAACAGCATGCAGAGGACCAGCACGGCCAGCGCGAACAGGAAGTAGGCCCGGTCGGAGTTGAGGTGGACCCCGAGCAGCGCCGGCCGGTGGATCGTGTGCTCCGGGTCGGTCTGGACCAGCTTGATGTTGGAGAAGAAGGTCTTCTCGATCGTGACCTGGAGGGCCAGGGTCAGGATGATGATGTAGATCCCCGACAGCTTGGCGGTGGAGAGGGAGACGAGGAGCGACAGCAGGACGACCACGCCGATGCCCAGCGCCGCCGCCGCCAGGTACGGCCAGTGCCAGCCCGCCCCGGAGCGCATGGCGAACCCGCAGAGGTAGATGGCGGTGGCGGTGAGACCGGCCTGGGCCAGGCTGACCTCCCGGGCCCAGCCCACCAGCACCAGCAACCCCAGCGTGGAGATGGCCAGGGTGAGCCCGGTGGTGGCGGTGAAGAGCCAGTACTGCGGAGCGGTGAAGAGCCAGACGGCGGCGACCGCGGCGAGGACGGCACCGATGACCGCCCGTCGTTTCATCGTTACGGCCGTCACAGCGTCTCGACCTCCAGCACCTTGATCGGCCGCAGCCGGTTGATGAGCAGGACCAGCCCGAACAGGGCGGTCATGAGGATGACTTCCTGGCGCCCGATCGAGTTCTGGCCGAACACCCCGGCCGTGAGGAACGCCTCGCCCACGCCGAGCAGGACGCAGCCGACCAGCGCCAGGCTGAAGCTGGCCAGCCCGCCGAGGACGCAGACGGTGAGCGCCCGGAGGAAGACCGTGAGGAGCTCGGGCACCAGCATCCCGACGGTCGCCGTGACCAGCGCCCCGGCGAAGGCCGAGAGGGCGGCCGAGAAGGCGTAGACGCCGGCGCCCACCTTCGTGAGCGGCACGCCGACGAAACGGGACGCTTCCACGTCGTCGGCCACGGCCCGGATGTTGATCCCGGTCTGGGTCCGCATGAGCACGAAGGCCAGGGCGGCGATGACGCCGAGCAGGATGAGCAGCGTGGCGACCTGGTGGATGGTGATCACGCCCCCGAAGAGCCGGTAGACGCGCTTGCCGAAGATGCTGGGGATGCGGGTGCTCTGCGGTTCGATCACCGTTTGGGTGATGGCGATCATGCCCAGCAGCCACGCCAGCGAGTACACGGTCAGGTTGAGGCGGGGCCAGTTCCCCATCCGCTTCCCGGTCACGGTCAGGCCGTAGAGCAGCCCGATGAGCGCTCCGATGGCGACCACCAGGAGCAGGCCCGGCCACTGCCCGACGCGGCCCTGTCCGGCGTTGGGGTTCCAACGGCCCCTGATCCCTGAGTCGTAGGTCAGCCACCAGTAGAAGTGGGCGGCGAACACCGCGATGCCGCCGTGGACGAAGCCGATCGTGCGGCTGACCCGGTAGGTCAGGACCAGCGACACGGCCAGGAGCCCGTACAGCCCTGCCGCCGCCACGCCCAGCACGAGGGCCGGACCGACGAGTTGGGAATGGAATTGGAGCGCGAGCAACGAAAGCCCCCAGGTGTCGGGTTCGGGTTCGGTGGGCGGCGCGCCCCTGCGGCGCGCCGCCCACAGCAGCGGTTACTCGCCGGCTTCAGGCGCCGGCGCGGTGGCGACGAACTCACCCGGGTCGGGGATCCAACCCTTGGTCTTGCCGTCGTCGCCCGAGTACGTCTCGGTACTCACGTACTTGTAGATGAACTCCTTGCGGTTGATGGTGTCGTCGGCGTAGCGGTTGCCGGCCGACCACATCATCGACTGGCCCAGACCGGGCGGGGACTCCCACCGCTGGCTGTTCATGCACCCCATCAGGGCGACCCGGGTGAGGTTCGGCCCGATCCGCTTCATGCACTCGACCATGGCCTGCTCGCCGATCCACTGGCCCTGGAGGACGTGGTGGGACTCACCCTTGTTCTCCGGCACGAACTTCCGTTGCCAGGCGATGTGCTCGGGGCCCCACAGCAGGTAGGTCGTGTTGTTCCAGTAGCCCTTCTTGGCCGGGTAGTCGCCGATGATGCCGCCCAGGGGTTCGATCGTCTTGTGGTTCGAGATGATCCCCATCGGCGGCCAGTAGTCCTGCTGCTGGGAGTCGATGTAGAACCGGGCGCCGACGAAGGCGTCGATGGCGTAGTCGAAGATCATGTCCGGGGCGGCCGTCCGGGCGGCCAGGACGTCACCCGACATGTCCGGCGTACCGGACCGGTAGGTGCGCTTGAAGACCTGCTTGGCCCCGAAGGCGTTCATCCGCTTCTCCACCCGGCTGCAGGCGGCCTGCGAGTCGGGGATGTTGAGGCAGATGACGCCGTAGGTCTTGGGCTTCTTGGTGTCCGCCGCCCAGTTGGCGGTGGCGGTCCCCTCCTGGCGCATGTCCATGTGGACGGGGAACGAATAGGGGTTCGCCCACTCGACCTGGTAGAGGCTGCAGGGGGCGAAGGCGGGGATCTGGTCGCTCTTCAGGTCGGCCTGGTACTGGTCCTCGCTGATGGAACAGCCGGCGCTGAAGGCGAAGATCTTGTCCTGCTCGACCAGCTTCTTGTAGCAGGCCCGGGTCCGGGCCGGGTCGCCCGGTCCGTCGTCGCAGTCGATGTAGGTCAGCTTCCGGCCGTAGATCCCGCCGTTGTCGTTGACGATCTTGAACAGGGCCCGCATCTGGCGGGTCATCGGCTGCCAGACCTGCTCCGACAGGCCGAGCCAGCCGTACATCATGATGCCGCCGAACTTGACCTCGTCGGCGCTCACGCCCCGGTCGGTGGCGCCGCCGTTGCCCGTCTTAGGGTCGACCGACGGCCCGGGCGCTCCGGGGGTCGGGGGGACGGCCGCGCCGGACTTCGCCTGACCAGCCGCCGACGACGGGTTCGCCGACCCGGCGGCGCTGGCGGCCTTGGCCGGCGCCGCGGAGGTCCCCGCGCCGGAGGCGGTCTTCGTCGGCGACGACGACGCCTGGCCCTGCGCCGAACCGGCCGGCGACGGGGTGGCCGTGGGGGCGGCCGCATCGGCGGTGGGAGCGTTCTCGGCGGCCGGCCCGCCGGCGGGGGCCGGCGCCGCCTGCTCGGACTGGCCGGGGGAGCTCGGAACGGCCTTGGCGGCCCTGTCCTTGCCGGATCCACCTCCACAGGCGGTCAGGACGATGGCGGCCGCCGCGGCTAGGGCGACGATCGGACGATATCGACTTCGCATCTGCTTCCCTCCTACGTTGACCGTCAGCAAAGGCGGGCGCGAGACGCAATACAGGACGATCGTGACTCGAGGTCCCCCCTCCCTGTCCCGAATGTCGCATTCGGGCGGGTCGGGCGGTACACCCAGGTGGAGAGTTCCACCGGGGTGATCTCCGGGCGCCTCAGGGGGCGTATTCCGCCCCGGGAGAGCGCTCACGCCCCGTTCTCAGCTGTCCTCGTCGGCCGTGGCCACGAAACTCAGGAACCCGTAGAGGGCCGGGAGGTGGCGGACGAGGCCCCTGATCACGAGGCGGCGCGTGAGCAACTTGCGGAGCACCGACCGGGCATTGTCGTCGAACACGTTCGGGATGCCGCGCCAGCCGAGCCGGAACATCGTGAACTGGATGAAGGTGGCGTTGTCACACTCCACCGCCAGGTCGGCCTTGCCCGGGCGCCCCCTGGCCACCGAGGCCTCCCCCTTCCGGAAGCTCACGCTGGCCGACTGCCCCACGTCGGTGACGTGGACCGCCAGCACGAAGTCCAGCCTGTCGAAGACCCGCTTCTTCTCGGGCTCTTCGAGCTTCTCGTCCACCACCCGGGCCAGCAGCCGCGCCACCCCGTTCAGTTCCCCCACCGTGGTCACCATCGTCCAGTCATACCGGCCCGGACGGCGCTCCCCCACCCCCAGTTGGGTGAGCGGCCTCAGGGGGCCAGGGAATAGAAGCGCTCGCAGAACATCCGACGCTCCGGCAGGCCCTTGGCGGTGAGCAGCGATTCGACGGCATCGCAGATCGCCACCGGGCCCGCCACGTAGGCGTCGTGGCCCGAGGCGTCGCGCACCTCCCGGCCGATGTGGCGGACGATGGGCCCGAGCCGGGCCCGCAACGGCCCACCCGACGGCAACTCCACCGGGAGGAGCTCGAAGCCGGGGAGGTCGCAGGCCAGGCGGGCCAACTCCGCGGCGTGGGGGACGCCGCCGGGCCGGGTCCCGTAGTAGAGGTGGACGGGCGGTGCGTTCCCGGCGGCCCGGAGGTCCCGGAGGATGGCGAGGAGCGGCGCGATGCCGGCGCCGGTGGCGGCCATGAGGATCGGGCGGTCGGCCGGACGGTGGAAGAAGCGGCCGAAGGGCCCGAGGAGGCGCACCGGCAGCTGCTCGCCGCCGGCGGCGCCGGCGGCGGCCGCGGCGAAGGCGGCCAGCACCTGACGGTGGGCGGCGTCGACGAGGAAATCGAGATCGCCCGGCGGATCGGGCAGGCCGGTCATCGAGTAGGACCGGCGTTCGCCGGTGCCGGGAAGGACCATCTCCACGTACTGGCCGGGGCGGTAGGCCAACGGGGCGTCGGGGCGGAGGCGCAGCGCGACGAGGTCGGTCGAGGCGGGGGTCATCGAGACGACCCGGGCGGTCCGCTCCTGGGGCGGGATGAGGACGAAGCCGTCGTCGGCCGGCTGCGGGCCGAAGGGAGAGATCACCAGCGGGCTGCGGGCGAAGGTGGAGCACAGCAGGACGCCGCCCTCCTCGAGCTCCCGGTCCGAGAAGGCGTAGGGCGACGCCCCGACGTGGACGACGTCACCCTCGAGGACGACGTACTTGCAGGAGGTGCACTTGCCGTGCCGGCAGCCGTAGCGGAGGTCGATGCCCTGGCGCAGCCCCGCGGTGAGGACGTCCTCTCCCGGCTTGACCAGGAAGACCCGGTCTTCGGGCAGCAGCCGAACCGGGTAGAGCCCGATCGCCTCAGCGACCTGAGCCATCACCAGTTCCGTTCGACGCTACCGGGGAGATCGTGAGGACGGTGTCGTCGGCTTCGATCTGCCCGAAGTAGGCCGACAGCGTGACGAGGAAGGAGGGCATCGGGAGATCCCGGCCGAGGTAGGCCGACACCTCCCGGAGGTCGATGCGGATGTCGCGCTCGGTCATGACCCGGAAGTAGGTGACATGGTCCTCGACGCGGATGTCCGGCGACACCTCGAGCAGATGGGTGATCGTGGCGTCGGCCTCGTCGCTCTTCATCAGGCAGATTCCCACGGTCAGGTTGTCAGCCGTCACCGTTCACCGCCTCAGCTCGAGATCGAACCGTTCCAACTCCGTGGCGCACCCGGCGACGACGGCGTCGCGGGCCTCCTCGCCCACGACGGGACGCATGCTGGGGAGATCGAAGACGGGGAGGAAGGCGTCGACGGCGGCGAGGACCGGCGGACCCCACCGGTCGATCCAGTCCTGGAGGACCTCCCGGTTGGCGGCCGCCGGGACCGCTTGGCCGGCCCGGTCGGTGTCGGAGGTGACCATCTCGACGAGGCCCCGCACGGCCCGCAGGTACCGGAGCCGGTCCCGCTCGGCGGTGATGGAGATCACCGGCGTGACAAGGTCGCCGTTGACCGAGGCGAAGCGGCGGAAGAAGTGGCGACCGGCCAGCGTCGACAGCAGCGGGTCGATCAGCAGGCCGCACACCACGGCGATCTCGCACCAGTCCTCGGCGGCCATCAGCCGCTCGATGACCCGCCGGGCCGGCTGGTAGACGGGGTCGGACAGCCAGGACTGGCGGCCCAGGCCTTCGGGGATCCCACCGAGTTCCTGCTCCAGCTCCAGGCCGAACAGGGCGATGGCCTGCTGGTGGCGGAGGCGGTCGACGGCGGTGAAGGTGATCATCATCGTGAGCGTGTCGGACAGGGCGAGCCGGATCGCCCGGTTCAGGGCCAGGAACAGGCCCCACTCGAGGAACCCGTAGCCCTGGTGGTAGCGGGCCAGGATCTCCCGGGCCCAGAAACCGTCGAGGTCGGCGAGGTAGCCGTTGCTGCGGGCCGAGTCGAGGAGGCTGGACACGGCCCGCTCCTCCACCGCCTGCTGGCGCATGTAGGTCCGCTGCCACAGGGACGACGGGTCGCGGTACTGGAACCAGTCAGGATGGCGGAGCCTGGTCGAGGATTCCTCGAACAGGCTCTTGCCGTCGGGGGCGAGGATCAGCCATCCGCCGAAGTCGTAGTGGTTGACGTCGGGCTGGACGTGGCAGATGGCCGCCTCGTAGTCGGACAGGCGCCGCCCTGCGGGCTGGATGTAGGTCAGCTCCCGGGGGGAGTAGAAGCCGTCGGCGACGTCGGTGGTCATGCGATCACCGGGAGGGTGGAGGCGTCGACGTCGCGCAGCGGGTCGCGGATCTCGATGCTCATCCGTTTGATGTCGTCGATGGTCCACAGGTGCTTCTCGTCGGTCTGGAGATGGGGCTGGCCGACCAGGGTCCGGCCGTCGGAGCGGAGCAGCCCGAGCCGCTCGATGTACTCGGCCAGGTCCACCCCGTCGTAGAGCTCCAGCCAGGTGGCGCACTGGTAGCGCCATGGCGCCTCGCGGAACAGCGTCTCGCACGGTTCCGAGCACAGGGCGTGCTTGCGGCCGGAGGCGTCGCGGACCAGGCGGGCGTCGCTCAGGTCAGGCCTCGGGAGGATGACCGGCATGTGGCACACGCGGCACAGCGGTGGGATCGACTCGATGAGGCTGAGCGCCAGCGCGCCGTTGGCCGGATCCGACATCTCCCGGTAGTCGTCCCAGAAGCGGCCGTAGTACCGATCCCAGCCCGGGTACTTCTCCTCCAGGTACTCGAAATCGTCCGGCTCCATCACGTCGTGGCGCCAGTAGTGCACCGGCCAGAGGGCGGCGGCCACCATGGCGCAGGTGTGCCCGCCCCAGGCGATGTCGGTGCGGATGCGCTCCGTCCAGCGGGGCACCTCGAGCCCGAACGGGGCGAGGCGCTCGACGTAGCCGCCGATCCAGTCTTCCCAGATCCACTGTTCCCAGTACTCCCGGTAGGAGCGGAGGCGGACCTTGGGGAAGTAGTCGTAGACGACGCCGAGGAAGTTGTCCATGAAGACGTGCAACCTCCAGAATGCGACGTCAAGGTCCCGCTGGAGGGTGGGCAGGTTGTCCGGTTCGGCCAGGAGGGCGGCCAGGGTGGCGTAGCCGTTGGCCATGTGGCGGACCTCGTCGGACTGGATGTTGAGAAACACGGATGGTGTGGCGGGGTCGTCGTTGGCCGCGGCGATCTCCGTGGCGGCCACGAAAACTGCATTGGTATATCCGGCCTCCCCGACCGCCTGGACCTGGATGGAGCAGGTGAGGGGATCCTCGTTGAGGAAGACGTCGAATACCGCCCCCCGAGCGGCCCGGATGAGCGGGTTGACCGACCGGGCCGACAGCGCCGTGTTGAACCCGGCCGGGTCGGGGGCGTGGCGGGCCAGGTAGCGGATGAGGTACGTCTCCTGGTTGGTGTGACGCATCTCGTCGAGCATCTGGGCCACGTAGCCCTGGCGGAGCTCGGGATTGTCGACCGTGTCGACCAGGGATGCCATGCACTTCACGGCGGCGTACTCGGCGCAGGTCGTCATCGACAGCAGCGGCTTGAGGACCTCCATCCATCGGTGCTGGGCCCGCTCGGGGCTGCGGGTCCGGGCGACGACGTCCTCCAGGGCGCCGTACTGGCGGTTGTCCTTCTCCTCCTCCATGGCGACGTAGTCCCGCAGCAGTAGCCGGAAGGGATCCTTGCTGCGGCGGGGGATCTTGTACTTCGTCTCCCGGATCGGCCGGCGGGCGAAGTAGTCCGGCTCCCAGGCGAATTCCTTGACCTTGGCGTGGGCGCTGTCGAGATCGCGCACCGGCGCCACTACAGGAGCCCGAACTCGCTGGCCCGGGCGATGGCCTCCACCCGGTTCCGGGCGCCGAGCTTCTGGAGGGCGGACTGCAGGTAGGTCTTCACCGTGTTGCGGGACAGCCCGATGGCCTCGGCGATCTCGGGGTTGGTCTCGCCGATCGCCACCCGCCGCAGGACCTCGTACTCCCGGCGCGTCAGCTCCGGGCCGGGCATCTTCGGGGACCGGCCGGGCATGCTGTCGCGTTCGAGTCGGGGGTCGTAGACGCTCTCGCCCCGGGCCACCCGCCGGATGGCATCCACGAGGTCGGTGTCGGCGGCGTCCTTCAGCAGACACCCGTCCACGCCTGCCTCCATGGCCGCCTTGAGGGCCCGGTGGCCGGCGTAGGCGGTGAAGATCACGATCTTGGCCCGCGGCGCGGACATCCGCAGGAGCTTCACCGCTTCGGAGGCCAGCATGTCGGGGAGCCGCAGGTCGAGCAGCACGACGTCGGGGCGGGTCTGGCGGGCCACCGCCACCGCCTCCTCGGCCGACCGGGCGCTGCCGGTGACCACGATGTCGGTGCTGGAGTGGACCAACAGCGACACACCCTCGCAGACCACGGGATGGTCGTCGACCACCAGCAGGCGGATCCGGGCTTCGGGGGGGCGGGGCGAAGTGCCCTCGGTCAACATGGCATCCAGGCCCGCATCGTGCATCCCCCGTCCTCGTTGGTGGAGACCGTCAGCTGGCCGCCGACCCGGCCCAGGCGGTCGGCGGTGGCCTCCAGCCCCAAACCGGTCGAGGCCCGACCCTCTGCGACCGGGCCGTCGTCGTCGGGCGGCCCCTCCGCTTTCGGGGGGCTGAGCCCAACCCCGTCGTCGGCGACGACGAGGCTGACCCCGCCGTCGACGGCGTGGAGGCTGACGACCACCGACCGGGCCCGGGCATGCTTCTCGGCGTTGTGCAGCGCCTCCCGGGCGGCCTGGAGGAGCACCTTTTCCCGGCCCTCCTCGAGCGCGGGGAGGTCACCCAGGACCACGCAACCGGCCTTCATCCCGGTGCGTTCCTCCAGAGCCCGGCACTCCGCCCGCAACGCCACCCCGAGCGCCACCTCCTGCGGCACCTCGTTCAGCGACCGCAGCGCCTGGCGCAGCTGCGCCGACGCCTTGGCCACCTGCTGCTCGATGTACTTGAGTCGGGCCCGCAGCGCCGGCTCGCACTCCCGCTCCGTCTCGAGGTCCCTGGTGGCGGCCCCGATGCTGAACAGTATGGCCCCCACCGAGTCGTGGATCGTGAGAGCGAGGTGGCGCCGCTCCTCGTGGACGGCCACGTCGGCCATCTCCCGGGCGTGGTCGGCCACCTCGATGGCCAGACCCGTCTGGCGGGCGAGGCGCATCATGGCGTCGATCGTCCGGTCGGGGATCTCCCCCGGCTCCCGGGACGCCCCGCACAGCACCCCGTAGAACCAGTGGCCCCGGCTGATGGGGACGGCCACCGCCGCCCGCAGACCCTCGGCCCGCCACTGGGCTTCGAAGTCGTGGGTGATCCCCGGCTCCCGGAGGTAGTCGGCCACGACGATCGGGTGGCGCAGGCTGGCGACCTTCCCCGACAGGCCCATCCCCGCCGGGATGACGAGCTCGACGAGGGCGTCGGTCCTGTTGCCCGACACGGCGCAGACCGACAGGGTGTCGAGGTCGTCGATGCGCTCGGCGGCGAACCCCACGTCGAGGTTCACTTCCGGGGGCACGAGGGCGGCGGCGTGGCGGAGGGCGGCCGACCGGTCGAGCAGGGCGATGACCGCGGCGTACTCCCGCTCGATCTGCTCGAGCTCCACCGGGTCGGCCATCCGCATCGCCTCACGGTCGCATGGAGACCTCCAGGTGACTACCTCCATGTGGAG
>WNGI01010899.1_pt1 | contig 12816 bp, 16 predicted proteins | sample 5400621 | NCBI WGS metagenome assembly WNGI01 (sample SAMN13153374, study PRJNA577476) | soil metagenome | isolation source: 20 cm soil or saprolite under Garry oak tree replicate 1 | place: USA:California | collected 2016-06-15 | reverse complement strand
AGCATGCTCCGCATAAGGTGCATAGAGCTCTTGGGCATAGACGAGTCATTCTTTAACAATTCATTTGGTACCACCTGTTAACGGATCGACAGCTGAAGGGCTCATGCGCTCACGGCAGCACTAACAACGGGTTTACGCCATCCATGGGACAATCGGACCCAAACGCAACCACTTGGGAAAATTTTACTCCAAAGGCGTCTGTATGCAGGCAGCAGAGGTGCTCACTGGGCCCTCCGGAGCGGCCCCTTGGGATTTTGAAGCACATTGCAGAGCTCTCGACCGAGGTTTTAGCTTGATCATATGCAAGCGGGTTATGGTGTTGTATAGCTTACACTACGATGAGGGTGGTGCGAAGCCATTCATGAAACTTCAAGCATCACACGGTCATGTCGGGGAAGGACACATCCACACGACCCTTTTGGATTGCAATTCACCTAATCAACATTGATCCAGTAACCTAATCTAAAGTCACGTCCATTGACCAAGAAGTTCTGTCTAATCGGCATGCGCAAGGTACTTATAGATGCCAGGTTATAGCCAAAGATTACTTGCCAGTCAAAAGATATGCGATAGAGGTAAGTTATAGGTAAAGAGTAAGCAGGATAATAGAATGTATGTGCAGACTGCGCAGTGCGAGGTCGAATGGGATGGATATGCTGCCCCCAGATACACACAGTTAACCGGATGCAATATGCATGGGTAGGAATGCTCGAGTAAAACATTAAAATGAATCAATACCTCCACCCTTTTTCAACATCCCTACGACAGTGACGACGGTGGCCGCCACGTGTCTGTCTTCGGAACGTTGTCGCGTTTTGCGACCCTGCGACATTTTATATTCTTCACATAAAGTCTCATCGAAGCTTCATTCTGCGCTACGTGGCTCGGGCCGTGACATTTGCAGTAGACGAAATCACCAGGTTAGGACGAGATATGGGCAGGTTTCCCCAGGATGTTTTGGTAGCACCGTGTTGCTTGTTGATTCCCCATCACGATATAACACAGTTTTCACCCTTGACGATCTCTCACTATGGCCAGACTCTCCTTAATCTCCATTTTTCCTTTGCTTGGATATAATATACGATTTCACGTTGGCGAACTCACGTAGTAGCCCTAGAATCGGTGATTGTTGATCAAGCAAGCTGATATTATGCACTCTGCAAGGCAAGTAGGACGTGTTTTTATGTTGTCAACGGGCCAACGGCCTAACCAGCTGTGGCTTGTTGATTAATATTTTCAGCATAGAAGTTGTCGTCCTATCTTCTAACGCAGCCACGCTTTATATGGATTACATTATCAATATTCGCGATATCGACGATGCCTACACATGCAGAAAACGATTGGGGTCTCAGACCGTTATGTAACAAAAGCACGACTGAATAAATATCTCTAGAAAAACTCAACCAAGTGCGTCATCTTTTCCTCCTCACTGTTACCTTGATCAAGTACTTCTCCCAACACCTGATCAATCCATCAGTCATCCGACACTCTACTAACCTATAGACTACATACCTTATTCACTGACAAATATTTCGTTACGAAGCCGTCCCCGAAAGCCCTCCTGAATAATTTGCTTTCCTTGAAGAGAGTCCTGGCCTCTTGATATGTTGAAGGCAAACGACGGGTTACTCCAAAGGCCTCTCGTTCTTCGGCACTCATGTGCTTTGTTCCAGTACAACTCTTCATTGTCAACTCTTGTCGCTTGCGCAGACCATCGATCCCAGCTGTCAAAATGCCAGCAAGAACAAGATATGGATTTGCCGTTGCATCAATAAACCGCATTTCAAACCGGCGGCTGGTAGGGGACGAAGCATTTACCAAACATATGGGCAGTTCGCCCTTTTCAGAACCCCAGCAGACGTATGTTCCGCCTGAAAATGCACCATCTGCCACTCGTTTGAACGAGGCAGGGATGGGTAGCGCTAACACTGCTAGAGCTTGTAAGTGCTCTAGAACACCGGCAAGGAATGACTTCTCGTAGGACGTAAGACCTTCCCGCGTTTTACGTTCTCCGTTACGGGAGTGGATCGAGATGTGAGCATGTGCCCCAGTTCCAGCGGACGTTACGAAAGGTCGAGGAGCGAAAGTTGCGCGTAATCCATGTTTAACAGAAATATTCCGAATAATTTCCCGCGTGTGGACAAGTGCATCTGCCGCTTCCAGGGGTGATAAAGGACCAGTGACAACCTCATACTGACTCCGTGATGGTAAGGAAAAATATTGATTTCACAAAATTCATACCTGTCCTGGAGCAGCTTCGGCGTGGCACATCTGCAACTCTATACCTGAGTCTTGAATTGCGTCCGCGATTTCTCTCATAACGACAGTCTCTATTTTTCCGGATGGAAACCCGTTCGATCCACTCCAACCGTGGTGATTGACAGCTTCGATGGGCCGCGTTGATTTGAGGAGAATAAATTCTGTCTCAAATCCGACCAAAAAGTCTGCGCTGAATGCGGTTTGTGCTTCTCTGAAGCAGCATATTAACACGAGAAACCAGTACAGCTAAAACAACATACTTGACGACACGAGCGAGTAAAGATCTTGGGCAGATATCCACTTCAACGGATGGATTATTGCCCGGTTTCGACGCCGGGTTTTTGTCCTGAAGCCAGCCCATTACGCTGGCTTCTCCAGGGGCGTATGGGCAAACTCGAAGCGAGGTCAAATCCGGAACGCAAAGATATTCGCCTGGGATCTCAAGTTCTTTCGCCAATTCCAAGTCTACCAGCCCAAGGGATGCCTTTGCAATGCATAGGCCTGGGCGACGGCTTTGGAGCAGTTTCTCGAAGTAGGGAAGTGACACAATGCGGAATTTCGTGTTGTTGGTGAGATCGACCCACTGGACCCGAACGTATTCTGCGCGAGCGCTTGCTTATCGGTACATTATCGGTGCCATGTGAAAACCCGACTTACTTATCCCGCATTTTTTGAGCTGATATGGAGTCAAAGAAGGTGCACTAGGCGCAGTCTTTGGCTTGTATTCGACGCCCAGGTCGTAGCCCAGGCCGTAATTGTAATTGAACACCGTGAACATCGTTTGTCGGGAATGAAGTGAAATGACTGCAGGAAGCCAGATAAGGAGGGTGTTGCAGAGGTGAAGGATGGAATCAATAAGAGAATGACCAGAGTAATTTTAAGGTACCAACGATAACCTAATATAATATATTAACCATCTGTCAAGCATGTCAAGGATGGTTGGAGTCAGGGGTTGTTACACATCATGTATCATCGCATCATCAATGCTTTGTCATAGGATTGTATATGCCTTCCTTGTTAGTCTTCCTCATTTCTCTTGCATATTTTTGGAATATTACACGCCTGCGGATGGCGACTGTCGCATTCTCATCTGGTTGATCTTGAAGCATTACATTTTAGAAGTACAACTGAATCGATATCGCAACTCTAGAAAAACTCCACCAAACGCGACAGCTTTTCTTCCTCAGTGGACCCTTGGTTAAGTATTTCTCCCACCAGCTGTCCGATCCATTAAATCATCTTCCCCTCTCTAACCCAGTATAGATAGACGTACCTTATTCACAGACAAATATTTCTTTACGAAGTTTTCACCAAAAGCCCTCTTGAACAATTCATTTTGCTCGAAATATGTTCTGGATTCTTCATATGTCAAAGGCAAACGACGCGTGATTCCATAAGCCTTTCGTTCCTCGACGGTCATGTCCGCAGGGACCTCTGCAGCACAATTCTTCATTGTCAACGCCTGTCGTTTGTGGAGCCCATCAAGCCCCGCTGTCAAAATACTAGCGAGAACAAGATATGGGCTTGCGGTCGCATCAACGAACCGCATTTCGAACCGGCGGCTGGAAGGAGATGACTCATTCACCAAGCGTATGGGCGCTTCGCGGTTTTCACTACCCCAGCAGATGTATGTTCCGCCTGCCCAGTTATGGTCTGACACTCGGTTAAACGAAGGAGGAATGGGGAGAGTTACCGCTGGTAGAGCTTGTAAGTGTTCAAGCACACCAGCAAGGAATGACTTTTCGAAGGAAGCAAGACCATCGCGGGGTTTGGATTCGCTGCCTGAGTGAAGCGAGATGTGGGTATGTGCCCCTGTTCCTGCGGATGACGGGAAAGGCTTGGGAGCAAAAGTTGCCCGTAGTCCGTGCTTGGAATCTCGTACTAGATAACGTCAAGATCAGAAATTCTACCGATAAGATTATGGCATTCAATCGCACCTGTCCCGGAGCCGCTTCAGCGTGATACATCTGCAGCTCTACACCCGACTCTCGAATTGCATCCGCAATTTGTTCCAGAACGATGGTCTCTACTCGTCCAGATGGAAAGCCATCCGATGCACACCAAGCATGATAATTGATAGCTTCGACGGGTCTTGTCGACTTGAGGAGAATAAATTCTGTCTCAAATCCGACCAAAAAACCTAGGCCGAACGTGGTATGGGCTTCCCTAAAACACCATTTTCACCGTGGTGCACAAATGTAGCCCGAGATACATACTTAACGACTCGAGAAAGTAAAGTTCTCGGGCAAAGATCCACTTCGACGGTCGGTTTACCGCCTGGTCCTGGCGCTGGCGTTTTGTCCTGCAGCCAGACCATCACGCTGGCATGCCCAGGCGCGTAGGGACAGACTCGGAGCGATGTTAAATCTGGAACACAAAGATATTCGCCCGTCAGATCAAATCCTTCCGCCATCGCCAATTCTACAAGTCCAAGGGCTGCCTTGGCGACACCCAGACCTGGTCTGCTGCTTTGGAGCACTTTCTCAAAGTAATCAAGAGACACAACGCGGAGTCTCGACTTGTTAGTGAGATCAACCCATTGGACACGAACGTATTCTACGCAACACAAATAGGTTATCCGATCGCCCATCAACGCGTGTCAAACAAAGCTTGACATGACTTACTTATCCCCAGGTTCTTGAGATCAGGAATAGTCAAAGAGGGTGCGTTGGACGCGCTGTTTGGCTTGTATACGACGCCCAGTTCATAATTGCTCATAGTTTGTCAGAGCGAGGTGAAATGCTTGCGGGGAATTGGGGCTCGAACTGATAAAGGACCTGCAAACTCTGATGCTTACCTACCCTGGACGAAGCTCCCTTAGCCCAGCGAAGGATCCGATATGATCGTGGGTAATGAGCGATCAGAAAGTTCCTCTGGGGTTTCAAGTTTAGAAGCTTGGTGCAGTTTGGTTTCACAACTTCAAAGTCCTGGAGGAGCAGACTCAAGAGATCGTCGTATGATTATTATATCATATAAAGATATCAATCAATCTATAATATTAATGGTCAGCGAGTTCACCCTCGGTACAGAGGACAGACACAACTTGAGTCGATACCGATGGGAGGTAGACCTAGGTAAAACACGTTATCAAATTAACACAACTACGATAGAATCGGTACAAAGATATCATATCATCCCATACATCACATCGCCGTCCACCACGGTAGCAAGAACTTTAGTCTGCGGTATTTCTTGCATCGGTACCTTCATAACATCACGGTCCAACACAACAAAATCCGCTTTTTTACCTGGAGTTAGAGATCCTAGGTCGCCCTCAGCGAAGGATGCATATGCCGCATCCAACGTCATCCCTTTAAGAGCTTGCGCACGTGTAAGTCGTTGTTCAGAGTACCATCCAGTTGGTCCATGAGGTGACTTCCCATCAACAGACAGACGGCTAACTGCAGCATAGAATCCTAGTAGTGGATTCACACTTTCCACGGGAAAATCGGATCCAATTGCAATCACTTTGTTTGGTGATACACTTGAAATATCACGTCAAACCATTTATATTAAGGGTCAGGAGAAAGCTTACTCCAATAGCGTGCGGTATGCATAGGCACCTTTGATACGTTCAGGCCCCTTGGGAACGCGATAAGAAAAGAAGCCTATGATATATGAAAATAGAACACTAACTAGTCTGCTTTCAGCGTACCACATGTCTGATGTTCTGCGTTTCGGTCAGCAAGATTCGTGTGGACACCAAGTTTAGGAGCATACGCGTGTGTTGGCTGAACGCTTGCAATCACTGAAGCGAATTAACCTTTGTGGCAAAGCAACAATTATATATATTTACCCCCAAGTCGCCCGATCCTCTCAAGGTCAGCGGGACTGAAAATTTGGGCATGTTCAATACGCGGCCTCCATTCCGATGCGTTAACTTTGGGCTTGCCATTCTTTCCCTCCAAAATGTCTTCGAATATATCAAGGACAATATGATTTGCTCTGTCCCCGATGCAATGTATGTTCTATCGCTCGAGTTATTAGGCAGGAACAGGAAAATAGCATGCGACATACAACTTGCCAGCCATCCTCGTGGAATCGATGGACAAGTCCTGATAAATGCTCGGATGACGCTAGCATGAAGCCCCTGAAATCAGGCCTATCGGAGTAAGGCTGGAGCAATGCTGCGCCCCAAGAGCCAAGTGCACCTCCCGCAAAGTTATCAATAGGACTCAAAGCAGAAAGGCCGTGCACGCATACCATCGCTGAAGAGCTTGATACTGCGAAGATTCAGACGGCCATGTTTCCCGTGATTAATAAGGCGCGGTATCTTGTCTCCCCAGTACGCGTCCGTTTCCGAATAACCCATAAGATAGAGTCGCAACTGCACTATGGTTAGCGAGTAGCGGCTGCGTTTGGACGAATGCTTACTGGGAGTGTGCCTTCTTCTGCCTTCCTGTAAGGGCGCTCTAGCGGGGCTCGCGTGAACCAGACGTAGACGTACCGTTTGAGATATGATATATGATGAGGTTGCGATGCAGCATCATGGACAGATGTAAGCCCATAAGACAACGCTTCTTTCACGGTAGTATTATAGTATATAGACATTTGTTCGTCCGTCCATACGGGTGCGGGTATAAGACCCATGGCGTTATCAACGAACAAGCCTAAAACAAGTCAGAGCACGCAAGCTAACAAGTAGGAAGACTTACCTGTGGGCTTTCCCTCTGAATCGCGTACGATCTCCCCTCCCTCGACGTGGTCGGGCAAGTCTTTCATTATCTCGAGGACAGTTCGTGATACCAAACGAGCATGACCGTCTACTCGACTCAATAGGATTGGTCGGCCTTTCAACACAGGATCTTGATCAAGATCTGACTGCTAATATGAGCCCGCGATAAACACAATTGTAAACGACAAATACGGCGGTTGGGAAAGCTTTACCAGGCCATTTTGTCTGGTCCCATCCCATACCTTCCACCCAACGTGAGCGATCATCGCGTATCTCAGGATGTGCTTCGATATACTGTCTAACGAGATCGACAACATCTGCGCGAAGGAATGAATATGTTGTTGGACTGATGAGGACCGAAGTGACCTTGAACCGAATTGGCTCCAGTCAAAGGGAGCTGCTTCATGTACCCGTTCTCAAGAAAATGCCCATGCGCGTCTACACGTAGCGTCAGCGCACATTACCACGTCAAGATGTGTAAGTACCTGCAAGACCGGGAACGATGATGGCATTATCAGGAATGAACTTGATTTCCGGTTTCAAGACTCCATTCACAAAAGAAGTGATCCAAGGGTGTATGGTGAATATTGGTAAGGTTCTGAAGCGTTGATGCACGATATCATCTGAAACTTGTCAGCGTCCAAAAGGGCAAGACGGAAAGTGATTACCCAATTCGCCGACGGCAACGATGCGGGTACCATGAATGGAAATGCAGGCAGCATTTGGTATGGATTTGTCTACGGTATATATCTTTTGAGATTTTGAGCAGATGACATAGGTATCACGGATATATCCCTGGTACAGCCAAGTGGTAAGAGCAAGAGGAACGATGAGAGTAAGAGCAAAGTAGAGACGATTGGAGGCCATGGTGACGACACACGTGGGTGACGCGGATGATCGCCCGGACCAAATCGTGCTTTCCGCCATGTCTTTAGAGCAACCACGACACTCGAAAAGATCATTTACAAAGTGGCCCACTGGCAGAAGCGTCGATTCGCCCGCCTACGATGCGTATGTCTCTCTCAATATCCAATTTGACGCACTGACATTCCCCAGGTCGGAGGAAGACAACGACCCATTGACGGACGGCGACGGCTCTGCTGTCTCAGTACCTGTCACTCGCCTTGCTGCCACTAACAACTCTCGCAGCCTCAACAAGACGACGCGCATAAAACAACATCAACTCGTGGCCAACCTGTTGTCCGATTCTGACGGAGTAGACTCGCCAACGTATGACGGAGACATTGAATCTAGCACTACTGCTGGTGCAGATGGTCATCTAATCAAGACCCATCGTGGCTCATCCGTGTCAACGCTGAGCCCTCCGGTTACTCCTTCGCTTGGTGTTACACCTTGTAAAGAAGTGCCTGATCCGCTATCTGCTACCCGAGCCCTAGATCCCGAATCCCAACAGCCTGTGTTCATCTCACAACCCGAATCACCTGTTTCTCCATTGTCCAGCGCTGCTAACCCCGCCTCGTTCACTGCGGATGATATTCAAGCGTTTGTGAAAAGGGCGATTGCGGGTGAACCCGCAAGGACGTATAAGATTAACCCACCGCCAGTAGGGAGACCTATTCGCATATATGCCGACGGTGCGTTCATTTCTTTCTGTCTCCTATGTCACTCTCACTTTTGTCACGTGTTTCTAGGCGTATATGATCTCTTCCACTTTGGGTATGTCTTGCTCCGCTTCTTAGCCACCGGCAGACCCTGAACAGATGTCTCCTTAGCCATGCGTTACAACTCCGTCAAGCCAAGCTTTCATTCCCCTCCGTCTATCTACTTGTCGGTGTGTGCTCCGATGAGATAGTCAAGGAACATAAGTCTCGTTCTGTCATGACCCATCAAGAAAGGTAACTAGATTCAAAAATACACTTGAATAACCCTGAATACCGCACTAGGCTCGAGGCAGTACGGCATTGTCGCTGGGTGGATGAGGTCATCCCCGACGCACCCTGGGTTATCGACAATGACTTTATACAAAAACATCACATTGATTATGTCGCTCACGACGAGGAGCCATACGCGAGTGCCGGGCAAGCGGATGTTTACTACCCTATGAAGGAACAAGGTGGGTTATTTCCAGACTCGCTCCCATTCTCAGAGAACACCAGCTTCTTGTTAATCTGTACAACAGGCAAGTTCCTTCCGACCCGGCGCACACCAGGCATCTCCACTTCAGATCTGCTCCAACGCATCGTATCTGGATATCGAAAACGTGACTTTGATTCCAAGCTGGTCAAGATGGGCCATTCCGAGCTTCGTGCAGAAGGAAGTGATTTTGACGATCTCAGCCTCAGTAGCCGCAACGCAAGTCGATTTGCTAGTCGCAACGAATCTCCCGTACCTAGCCACTAGACTTTTCTGTGATCCCTCTCTAATGACTAGACGCAGCAAGTGTACGATAGACATTAAAGCATTTAAATATCAGCCTTTGATTGCTACCTTGGAAACGTTTCTATAATTCTATGTATCGGAATCGTATTGCCGACAAGCAGAATAAACCTCTGCGCCGGGTATCACCATCACTTTAACATACGTTGCGAAAACAAACACAAGGTAAAAATATAGGATAAGAACAATAAAAGATTCATAAAATGACAAACTCTGCCGGGATCCGTGCGTGTACGTCAGAGTCTCACGATGGCGTATCTTTGTACTTAGTCGTCTCATGCTGTCTCGATGGCACGGCCTTGAATAGATCATCATAAATATTAATAGATCATTTGCTGACGCGACGGATGACGGGTGTATGCCCCAGTTGACTGTAGCGACGAGCTGAGCGCGTACGGGCGTGCTTTGGGTTAGGCTACGGACAACGAGAGAGTGAGAAAGAGGCTGGTGGACGATCGCGCAGTGTTCAACCACAACTTTGGACCGTAATTCGATCTTCGAATCATTCACACAGTACATGAACAGAAAAGTACCACAATATTTTAACAGTCAATATCATTTACCCTATACCATTCGTCTCCATGTACCATACAGCTAACATCGACCTCCACTCCTCTTGGAAAGACCATCTTGTTGCCAGGTAAAAAGAAGGCATGTCTAAGGTTTGGCGGAACCCAGAACAAAAGTGCACCATCACGACCAGTAAACCATCCTTGCCCATTGATCTTGGTGTGCCGAAATATTCCAGCAGGATCGTGGAGGGCATGTTCTTTACAGGACGAGAAAGTTGGTGAAGAAATCTGATGGATTGAATGTGTCAAGCATTCAACATTGACGGAATACTATTGTGAAAAGGAACATACGTCAACTTCATCCATTAATCGGATTGTGTTGTCATGCGACCCCGACACGACGTGCTTGCCGTCTAGCGAGAATACAATAGACGTGACTGAACCCTGATGTCCCCCCAGAGGTGCTCGCAGTGGCTCTCCCGTCTCGGCGTCCCACAATCGGATTGTCTTGTCATCCGACCCTGACACGATGTATTTGCCGTCTGGCGAGAATGAAACAGACGTGACACGATCCTGTCCCTCCAGAGGTGCTCGCAGCGCCTCTCCTGTCTCGGCATCCCACAATCGGATTGTGTCGTCGTACGACCCCGACACGATACGCCTGCCGTCTGGCGAGAATGCAACAGATGTGACTGAATGCTGATGTCCTTCCAGAGGTGCTCGCAGCGGCTCTCCCGTCTTGGCATCCCACAATCGGATTGTGTTGTCGTGCGACCCCGACACGATGTGTTTTCCGTCTGGCGAGAATGCAACAGATGCGACCCAAAACTGATGTCCTTCTAGAGGTGCTCGCAGCGGCTCTCCAGTCTCGGCATCCCACAATCGGATTGTCTTGTCGTCCGACCCCGACACGATGTGTTCTCCGTCTGGTGAGAATGCAACAGACGTGACCGAACCCTGATGTCCCTCCAGAGGTACTCGCAGTGGCTCTCCTATCTCGGCATCCCACAATCGGATTGTCTTGTCGTCCGACCCCGACACGATGTATTTTCCGTCTGGCGAGAATGCAACAGACGTGACTGAATTCTGATGTCCCTCCAGATGTCCTTGCAGCAGCTCTCCCGTCTCGGCATCCCACAATTGGATTGTCTCGTCGTACGACCCCGACGCAATGCATTTACCATCTGGCGAGAATGCAACAGACGTGACTGAATTCTGATGTCCCTCCAGAGGTGCTTGTAGCAGTTCACCTGTCTCGGCATCCCACAATCGGATTGTCTTGTCGTACGACCCCGACACGATGCGCTTGCTGTCTGGCGAAAATGCAACAGACGTGACTGAATTCTGATGTCCCTCCAGAGGTGCTTGCAGCAGCTTTCCCGTCTCGGCATCCCACAGTCGGATTGTGCTGTCGTACGACCCCGACACGATGCGCTTGCTGTTTGGCGAGAATGCAACAGACGTGACCCAACCTTGATGTCCCTCCAGAGGTGATCGCAGCGGCTCTCCCGTTTCGGCGTCCCAAAATCGGATTGTCTTGTCGTACGACGCCGACACGATGCGCTTGCCGTCTGGCGAGAATGCAACAGACATCACCCGATCCTGATGTCCCTCCAGAGGTGCTCGCAGTGGCTCTCCCGTCTCGGCGTCCCACAATCGGATTGTCTTGTCGTACGACCCCGATACAATGCGCTTGCTGTCTGGCGAGAATACAACAGACTGTACAAAATGGGAATGACCACATAGCTCTCCCTGCACCACCGACCATGTTCTGTTGTGGTCAGAAATTATCTTTGCAGATCGATGAAACTTGTCCGCAAACATCGTCGAAATACCTGAACTCTTGGGCGAAAATGGTAGTGCAGACAGGTACAGATGAGGGGTGCTAAAGGAAACAATGCCACTGAATAGACGAAGAAATCTTTGTGCATCTGCTGCGTCATCCATGATCCCTTTATACTTTTCCTGGGGCTAGTACACATTAGAAAATATACGATGCAGAGGGCAAGTTGACTTACCATGATCCACTGAATGAGAGATGACAGTGACCCAGCACATGTATTGATGGACTTGAGGAGGCTGAGTGCTTCAAACCAGAACAACAATTCCTTGCCACTGAACAATTTGCGAATGACATTTGCAACGGACGCGTTGAATGGCATGTTACAAACATGGACAGTCCAAAATCGACACGAATACGCCAGTTCAGGGGAGATACATTCTTTGATGCGTTCTTGGAGATCGGGGACTTTGGAATTAGGAAGATAGGAACTTGGCATTTGGCAGATGTTGAATCGCAGTCCGTTCTCCATCACCAGAAGGCATGAGAAGGCGAGATTTTCCTGAACAGGCGATACGTCAATAAAGTACTCGCCGCTCCGGTCGCGATCAATCAAGAACTCGGGAAAGGATGCATGGAGGGCACTGATAGGGATCGAGGAATCAGCGGTCCCGCCAAGGAGTGCACCCATGGAGATCACAATGGAGCGGAGATCAATGTCTGAAAGAGGAAGTGGCTCCATGGTTCCGAGGATTTGTGCCATCACAGACTTGAAGCGATCAATACAACGACGGCGCGCAGGTTCTTCTTTTGGAAACATTGTTTCCAGAGTGAGCCTGTACATCCCGTCGAGCAGCGGAACCTCTTTACTACGAGTCATGATGGCTGTGAAACGCCCTTCTGCATTAAGCCCTACGCCCGCGCTATTCTCCCCCTTCACATACGCACAAGCTAACCGGGCCCACTCAAACAATCCACTGGATTCACGAGCAAGAGAAGTGGAAAATATCGGAAGCGCGGGCCCCAGCTCTACCTCTGATAGCTGATCGGTAACCACAGCTGGCACCACAGGATTTTGCACAGCTGAAAATCCTTTGAAAATCTTATCCCTGTTGTTAAAATTTTGATCAGATTTTGAAATATGGAAAATTTTAAATTTTGCATCAAGTATTGTACAGTTCAAAATCTTATGT
>WNGI01004230.1_pt1 | contig 12818 bp, 10 predicted proteins | sample 5400621 | NCBI WGS metagenome assembly WNGI01 (sample SAMN13153374, study PRJNA577476) | soil metagenome | isolation source: 20 cm soil or saprolite under Garry oak tree replicate 1 | place: USA:California | collected 2016-06-15 | reverse complement strand
CTGAAGGAGTTGCTCCGCTTTTAGCTCTCCTCGTGACGAACTTAGGCTAGGGTGGCACGGAGGGCATGGGCAGCGCTTTGATCATCTCCCTGGAGCGCGTGTGACCAGCTTGCCGCCCTGCTGGATATGAGTTGGTTTGGCGCGAACTCACAGCTTGCGTCAGGTTTCCCGGCGCGCCGAAGACTCCCCTCAGCAGCGCGGCTGTGCCGCGTCCTCATGCAGGATAGCATCCAGCCTGTTGACGAATAGTTCGGCGTCGGCTGCAGAGAAAACCAGGGGCGGGCGCAGCTTGATGACATTGTGATGCGGCCCGTCTGCGCCGGTGAGTATGCCGCAATCGCGAAGGCGATTAACTACGTATGAAGCTTGCAACGGAGCCGGCTCGCGCGTTTCACGGTCGAGCACAAAATCGATACCGAGGAACAATCCCGAGCCGCGTATGTCGCCAATCAAAGCGTGGCGGACCTGCAAAGACTTCAGGCCCTCGATGAGATGTGCGCCGAGGCGCAAGGCGTGTTGCCGTAAATTCTCTTCTTCAAGCACATCCAGCACTGCGAGGCCTGCTGCGCAAGCGACGGGGTTGCCGCCAAACGTGCTGAAAAACTCCATCCCGTTGTTAAACGAATTGGCGATTTCCGGCGTGGTAACGACTGCCGCGAGCGGAAATGCATTCCCGATCGGCTTGCCAAGAACCACGATGTCCGGAACGACGCCTTGCGTCTCGAACCCCCAGAAATGCGTTCCGAGACGCCCGAATCCCACCTGCACTTCGTCAGCGATGCAAACCGCGTCCGCCCGGCGCAGGTGACGATAAACCTCCGCCAGATAGTCCGGTGGAAAAACAATCTGGCCACCGACGCTGGGCAATGTTTCAGCGATGTACGCCGCGACTCCACGACCCTCGGCGCGGGCACGCTCAAGAATCTCCTCAACATCACGCGCGTACTTCGCGCCCGCTTGCTTGTCTTCGCGGCGATACCGGCCACGGAAATCATCGGCCAGCGGTGCGACATGCACCCACGGCTTCTTCCCGCTTCCACCGGGTCCGTTAAATTTGTACGGGCTGATGTCGATCAGCGTGCTGGTGTGGCCGTGGTAGGCGTGTTCGAGAACGATGACGTCTTCTTTGGCCGTATGTGTGCGTGCCAGACGTAACGCCAATTCGTTGGCTTCGCTGCCGGAATTCACAAAAAAACAAACGCGCAGCGGATCGGGCAACAGCTCCGTCAGACGCTCGGCATAGCGGTTCACGTTGTCGTGCAAATAACGCGTGTTGGTGTTGAGCAGCGCGAGCTGCGCCTGCGCCGCCTGGACCACCCGGGGGTGGCTGTGCCCGACGAGCGGCACGTTGTTGTAAACGTCGAGGTACGCCCGGCCGGTTTCGTCGTACAGATACTGCATCCAGCCGCGCACGATCTTCAACGGATGCTGATAAGAGACACTCAGATTTCTTCCCAGCCGGGCTTGCCGCGCGGCAAGTGTCTCCAAGAACCCCGGCTCTTTCGCTGGAAATCGATCGGCCGGAATTCCGAGCAGCAGATTTGGATTGGGCGAGAGGCTCGTCCATACCGAACGTTGCGAAGCGTAGGCGACACCCGGAAAATCGGCCCCCAGCTCAAGCACGTCGAGGATGATCTGAAAATGGAGGTGTGGCGTCCAGCCGCCATTCTCTTGTGCTGAACCGACGCGCGCGAATGGTTGACCTCGAGCGACGCGCTGGCCCACCTTGAGGCTGTCGAGAGCGTCTTTGGAGAGATGCCCGTAAAGTGTGAAGAATTCCTCGCGGCCGCTGGTTTCATGCCTCAGAATGACCAGCGGTCCGTAGTCCAGCGGAGAGGAATTGTTCGCCACGATATGGACCACGCCATCCAGCGGCGCATGCAAAGTCGTGCCTTGTTCCGCAAAAAGATCGATTCCCAGATGGATTGTGCGCCGCTCGCTTGTGGGATTGCCGGCGGACCCAAAGAGCGGTGAACTGTAAAGCAGCCGGGGCTCATCGTAGCGGCCGACACCAACGGACGCGCCGGCACGCTTCATTTCACGGAATATTTTTTCACTGAGTATGGCTGGGTCCGATGCGCACGGATCGGCCCCCAGGAACGTACTGCCAACGCTCAAATCAAAAACAACGCTCTGGGCCGTTCCCACATCAACATCCAAAATCGAAGCAGCGGAGCCGGCATGCACTTCCAGCCAGCGTTTGATCTCCTCACCTTGCGGAACGGGCGGAAGCCCGCAAGCCGCACGAAAAGTGTAGTGGGCGAAACGCGGGTGGATTTTTGCGAGCCGCTCCAGCGCCTCCCATGCGGGCGCTTCGCTGACGGTGACGTACGGATCGTCCGGCTTAATCGTTTTGCGGTGCGCGGAATTGGTAACGCTGACGGCCAGCCGCGCGCCGATCAAAGCATAAAGAACCCGTAACTCCAGGTCATCGAGTGGAAACGCTCGATGATATCCCGCGACGATTGCCGCCGCTGCCGGCAGTGGCTCTTCTTTCCCGAGCATGGCGTAAGCGGCGGCAATCGCCGGCTCAGACACCGTGAGCCCGTGATGCATGTCCCCAAAATCAATCACGCCTACGACCTTGCGCGGCGGGGGCCACGGATTACTGACCAGCACGTTGTGGTCGTTGGCATCGCCATAAATCACGCTGCTTCGCAGGCGCGTCAACAGCGGAAGGACTTCCGCTTCATAGAGCGCCAGAAACTTCTCGACAAGCGCGCGTCGCTGCGCGTCCGCGATATGTTTGACAAAGTCCCTGATCCAAGCGGCGCGCGAAGAATCCCATTTCAGTTCGCGATGGGCAGCGGCGTGCGTAAACGATTGCAGTGCCGCGTCCATCTCGCCGAGAAAACGGCCGAGATCACCAAGAAGCTCCGGCGTGTGCGGGCAGACTTCGGCGAGAGCCGTTCCAATCACAAAAGTAAGCAGCCAGACAAGGCGCCCCGAGCCGTCCGCGGCGGCCATCGAAGTAAACAGTTCACCGCTGCGATTTGCTTTGACGCGAGGCAGAGGCAAATGAGGCGCGCGTTGCGCTAGATGTGTCAGGGCCCGGCACTGCAGATCGAGAAAGGAATGTTCCCGGGCCGGATGCATTACTTTGAGGACGAACGCATGTCCGGCTGCGCTAGTCAAATGGAAGTTATCGTCGTACTCGCCCGGCAGCGCCCGCGCGCTAGTCTCCAACCCATAAAGTTCGCGCGCCAAGCGAACAGCTTGGGCTTCCGTCGTCGGTTGAGTTACGCGGGCTTCCAGCAGCATGCGCCAAATCTTATCTGCAAGTGCCGGAGCGCGTCCATTCGGAGAGCGCTCAAATTATTCCGCCGGGCCGCCCCTCCATGGAGAACTTTGGCCTCTTAAAGGTTCTCTCTCGAGTCGCGCACCGTAACCGGCCCATTCACCGTCGAAAGCCGGATCATCGCCGGCGCGTTGCCATATTCGATGCGCCGGTGCTCGTCGTCCCAGGTCTTCCGCGCATTATCGCAAATACTCGCCTTGCAGCTTACCGGCGCGTAGTTCGTGGACTCTACCACGAAACTGGACTGGTAACCGCTCGGAACCATCAATGTCACAGGGCCGTTCTTGGCATCAGCCGAAAGGCCCTCTCCGCTCCACGTCTTCCCTTGCAATTCCACAGAGATCGGCCCATTCTCCGTATGAATTCGCACGCTTCCCCTGCCGCCGTCCAGGCTGATCGGGCCGTTCACAGCGGTGATCTCTGCGTCGCCGGAAAAATTCTTCAAGCTGATTGGGCCATTCTTGGCGTGGGCCGTGAGTTTACCGTCCACGTCGTAGAGAGAGATAGGACCGTTCATCGTGTCCATGTCGATAGACGCGGATTTCGGCGCGCGAATGAGCAGATAGACGGTCCATTCCTCATCATCCCCAGGACCGCTTGTCGACACCTTACCATTTTCGATGGACATCTTGATCTGCGATAGGATTTGTTCGGCCTCATCACCCGAACCCGACGCGGCCTTGCACGCTGTCACCGCATAGGTCTCTTTGTCCCAGCCCGCCACCTGCACTCCGCCGTTGCGGTGGGGATGAACCTCTAACACCGCGGCTTCGTGCTTGGTCAAGGTGCGCTCCTCAGAACGCACCATGGCGTCCCGGTCGTCAAAGCGGATGCGAAGATCGGAGCAATCAGTTGCGGGCTGTCGGTGGCCGCCGGAAATGTTCACCGAGTGGTGATGCCGGTTCGCTCGAGCCGTGGTGAAGCCGAGAGCCAGCAGAGCGGAAACCGAAATCAGGAAATACCAGCTGCGTCGAGGCATGGGGTCCTCCTAGCTGCTATAGACGACAGCGGAGGACTTTAGTCACGTCCAATCAACCCGAAAAATCAGTCCCAACCATCCCAGTCCTCGTCCGTGCCGATGGGGGGCCCATCCGGTGGCTCGGCAGGAGCCATGAGTTCCATCCGCTTCGGATCTTTCTCAAACTGCTCGATTTGCCATGATGCGAAGGAGACGTGCGCCTGATCGGATATCGGCCGGCGACCCGCCAGGGGGGCATTAAGCCACCCATGCAATTCATCTAGCTCGAGCCGGGCGATGGCGCGTACTTCATCCGAGGCATGATCGTTGGCGGCCAGCGCCATCAGGTCATAGAGCGCGACCATATCCACGACATTGGCGATTTGCCCCAATGAGCCTTCGCCGTGCGGCGTTTTCCATGTCGCCGCAAGTATGGTCTCCAGGACTTCCTGTAATGCCGGGTTCTCCGCATTGAGGGCATGGAATTCCACAAGCCGCGCCGCGCGTTCGGGGTTGAAAAGAAATTGCAAGGCGTGCTGTGCCGCGGCTTCCGCGGGAGCGAGCGCATCAAAAACCGGACGGGTATGAATCTTGAAGTGCTCGCGGCCTCGTTCATAATCGGGCGGACGCGGCGGGATCATTTTCAGCAGCGGCTCGGGCAAGGCCAGGACGTCCGGCTTCAGCGTTGCCAGAACGGCCGCAAGAGCGCGCCGCTGTTCCGCGGGGGCCACGATTTGCGTGGCCGTTTGTCCGTCACCGCGCAGCGCAAACGTGTAGTCCATTCCGCCGACGAGTTTGCTGGTTGCCTCCAGCTGATAGCGATGCACCAGGTAAAGCGGCACCAGCACGTCTTCGAGTGTTGCCAGCGGCGCTCCTTCCCGGATGTTATTCTCGCCGAAGCGCTGTAGTGCCGCGCCGCGAACTTGCATGAGGCGATTCAGCTCGTCGATGGCATTTGTGCCTGAATCCCATAGATGGGCTACGCTGCTGGACGAGCCTGCGGGACGCGCGTCTTGATCCGTCAGGTAGCGCAGCCCTCGGCGGTACGCGTCCAGGAGGATTTTGCTCAGTGCGGCTTCTTCGTTCGTCCCCGGAGCAAAATCCTGATAACCAAACGCGATGGATACTTTGTCCCACTCGCCGATTCCCGTGGCGTAGGCGGAGGTAACGTCCGGCGTGCCGTCCGCTCCCAGCTGCACGTACGGCGCCGGATAATCCATCACGGAAGATCGATTGACCGTGCTTGCCGCATAGTTGTGCATTAGGCCCAGCGTGTGCCCGACTTCGTGCGCCGCAAGCTGGCGCAGCCGCGCCAGCGCCATCTCCTGCATCTTCGCCGAGACTGGTTTGCCTTTTTCGTAGGGTGCCAGGAGACTTTCGGCAATCAGAAAATCCTGCCGCACGCGCAAGGACCCGAGCGTCACGTGGCCCTTGATGATTTCGCCCGTTCGCGGATCAATCACCGCCGCGCCGTAGGACCAGCCCCGCGTCGCGCGATGCACCCACTGGATCACGTTGTAGCGCAGGTCCATCGAATCTGCGCCTTCGGGCATGAGTTCGACGCGGAAGGCGTTCTTGTAACCGGCCGCCTCAAATGCTTGGTTCCACCAGCGCGCTCCTTCGAGCAGCGCGGAGCGAATGGGCTCCGGCGCTCCGCGATCGAGGTAGTACACGATCGGCTGCACCGCCTCGCCGACCGCTGCCAGCGGATCTTTCTTCGCCAGTCGATGCCGCGCGATAAAGCGCTTCACCATCGGCTCGCTGATGGGCGTGGCGTAGTCCAGGTAATCCACGCCGAAAAAACTCGCCCGCGGATCGTAGATGCGCGGCTTATATCCCGGCGGCGGAAGCTGCACGAAGGAGTGATGCTCGCGGACGGTGATCGATTCAGCTGCAGGCGTCACGTCGCGAACCCAGCGGCCCGGCTCCTCTCCCGCAAATGTGAGGGTGGCCTCGACTTCCGTATTCAAGGGAAAATTCTTCGTTTGCGGAAGGTAAATGGCGCATCGCGACGCGTCCAGATGATAAGCGCCCTGCTTCACCCGATGGAGCGTGGCTGGAATGCCATGGGCATCGCGCAGGAAAAAATCCGTAGCATCCACCAGCGCGCGCTCCTTCTCCTCCGCGGCCACGGTGAAGCCCCACAAGGCGGACTCCGCGAAAGATTCGCGGACGGCACGGCGTTCGTCGGGATCGTTGCTCACCGCGCGGTAATCGAGATTTTCCTGGACCAGCAGGACCTTCGGGCCGCTGCGCTCGAAGCGCACGATACGCGTCGCGCCAAGCTGGCCGCGGTCCAGTCCAATGTCATTCGAACCGATGCCCGCGGGAAGCCCGCTCTGGTAAAGAAATTCCGTGCTCCACTTGTCGATCTCAAGCCACAGCTTGCCCTGTCTGGCATCCCAGTACAAATTGAAATAACCGGGAAGCTTCTGCGCCCCCGCGGTTTTCTCGGCGATGGTGGCGGTCTGGGGCGTTTCGGGCCGCGCGGCGGCAGCGCCTGACACCCCACAACCCAGCAGAGCAAGGAAAAACCAGCGCAAAACCTTCGACATGTTCAAAGCCTCCAAACCTAACGAATGGTTTTACAACAAATGGGGTTGACCGCGGAAGAAATTCCGGTCTGCTATACTGTGAGTTTCAAACGAGACCCAGAATGGTGACAAAACTTCGCATCTCAATCGTTCAATACCTGAACACCGCGCCACTCGTCTGGGGCTTCACCAACGGCCCGTTGCGCGGCAAATATGATTTTTCGTTCACCGTACCATCGCAATGCGCCCAACAGCTGCGCATCGGCGATGCGGACGTCGCGATTATCCCGGCCATCGAATACCAGCGCATCGATGATTTGGTGGTCCTGCCGGACATGGCCATTGCGTCGAAGAAGCAGGTGCGAAGCCTGCTGATCATTGCGAAGAAACCCATCGAACAAGTAAACAGCTTTGCGCTGGATGGCAGTTCGCGCAGCACTCAAACGCTCACGCGCATCCTGTGCGCGGAAAAGTGGAAGATCGCACCGGCTTTCTTTGAGGCGTCGCCGGACCTGGGCGCCATGCTGGCGCAAGCAGACGCGGCGCTCTTGATTGGTGATCCAGCTTTGCGAATTGCCTTGGGGATCAAAAAAGATAGTTGGCCCGGCACCCCTGGACAAACGGTGTGCCAGGCGGCAACGCTCGGGATTGCCGGCCCGGAATTTCTCTACGTCTATGACGTGGTCGGCGAATGGCGAAGTCTGACCGGATGGCCTGCCGTCCTGGCGGTCTGGGCCGCCAGGCGAGACATCGCCACTCCCGAAGTGGCCGCCGATTTCCTCATCTCCCGGGATTTCGGTTTGTCGCGCCTCCCGGAAATCAGCTTCGCAGCGGCGCGCGACCTGGAATTGCCGGAGCGGGCGCTGGCATCGTACCTGCGGCACAATATTGATTTCTCACTGGACGCGGAAAATCGGCGCGGGCTGGAGTTGTATTTCGATTACGCCGAAAAGCTTGGCCTCATCCCGCAAGTGAAACCGCTCGAATGGGCGGCCACGAAAATGGAGGCCGTGAAGTTGTAGGGGCACGCGCCGCGGCGGGTGCCGCCCTTCTCGGTTGCTCCATTGCATTGAGGCTGTGGTTACAATGGAACTAAAGGATCGCTGAGGAAACATCTTGGGACTGACGAAACAACAAGCTCTGGACATGCTGGAATGCGATGACCTCGTGGGTCTGGGCATGGCCGCGCACCAGCTGCGCCTGAAGAAAAACGATCCCCGCGTGGTCACCTACCAGATCGACCGCAATATCAACTACACGAATTTCTGCACCGAGTATTGTTCCTTCTGCGCGTTCTACCGGCCGCTCGGCGCAAGAGACGGTTACCTCCTCTCGTTCGAGCAGATCTACAAGAAAATCGACGAAATGCTAGAGCTTGGCGGCACCGGAATTCTGCTCCAGGGCGGGTTGCACCCGGACTTGCAGATCGGCTATTACGAAAATCTACTGCGCTCCCTGAAGGCGCGCTATCCGCAAGTGCATTTGCACTGCTTCTCGGCGCCCGAGATTCTGTGCATCGCGGAAGTCTCTGAAATCAGCATCCGCGAAACGATTCAGCGGCTCATGGACGCGGGACTGCAATCCATTCCGGGCGGCGGCGCGGAAATTCTCGACGATGAAGTACGCGCGAAGATTGCCCGCTTGAAGTGTACCAGTGACGACTGGGAAGAAATGCACCGCGTGGCCCATTCGCTGGGACTACGTACCACCGCCACGATGATGTTTGGATGCGGCGAAGAATTGCGCCATCGCGTCAACCATCTCGAAAGGCTCCGGCGGATTCAAGAAGATACGGGCGGCTTCACAGCCTTCATTCCGTGGATGTTTGCCACGGAAAATACGGCGCTTGGGAAAAGAGTCCAGGAAGCCACGGCGGTCGATTATCTGAAAACGCTCGCGGTCAGCCGCCTTTATCTCGACAACATCGAGCACATCCAGTCAAGCTGGCTCACCCCCGGAATCAAAGTCTGCCAGATCGGTTTGCAATTCGGCGCGGACGATGTCGGCAGCATTCTTATTGAAGAAAACGTTGTCTTTGCTGCCGGAGTGAAAAACAGAACCAACGAAGGCGAACTCCGCCGTATCATCTCCGACGCCGGCTTCATCCCCGCCCAGCGCGACACACTTTATCGCAGTTATGCGCTGAAGTAGTCCCGCGGCAAGGTCATCGACAGCAGAAAGCGAAGCGCTAGGGCTTGGGACGCAGGTGGATCGAAACATCGACGACCATGCCGTCAGGCAATTCGACATCTTCTAGCAGATAGAGCACTCCGCCGCGAAAACGGGCCTGGATCCGCCGAGGTTCGAGTTGGGAGTCGCTCGGTTCGGTTTTCTTTGCCGGGGGCGGGCTTGGCGCACCACCCTCAGTTTCATCCAGCGCTTTGTTGGCCAGAGCGTCGGCTTCGCGGTTCTGCTCGCGATAGACGTGCTCGATCCGAAAGGAATCGAACGCTTGTGACATTTTCTTGGCGCGCTCGAAAAGCGGACGCAGGTCCTCGCTCTTCACTTTGTACTGCCCGCGCATCTGCTTCACCAAGAGTTCGGAATCGCTCTCGATGTGCAGTACCCGAATACTGTGCGATTGTGCGTAGTCCATCGCCGCAATCAGGCCATAATACTCGGCGACGTTGTTGGTCATGCGGCCGATGTATTTCTTCAGCTTGGCGACGATTTCGCCCCGGCCATCGCGAATGACTACGCCGTAAGCAGCCGGCCCGGGATTGCCGCGAGAGCCGCCGTCAATGTTTGCGCGATGCGCCGCAGCAGCCGGCTTGGGCTCCGCGGGAGCCTCGCCAAAGAGGCCTTTTCCACCGGGAGTAGGCGGGCGGCGCGGCATCAGGAATTTGTCGAGGCAGCGGAGGATGTGTTGGCGGAACCAACGGCCGGATTGGCGATCGGAATTGGTTCGAGAGTGTACAGGATCAGGCCGCAACTCTCACAGCGGTAAACCTGTTCGTTGGTTTCCGTGCGCAACTCCTGAAGAATATGCGGCAGGACGCGCATGCCACAACCGCGGCACTGCCCGTCGCGGGCTTCGGCCATGGCTGTGCCGTTGTGGCGCTTGGCAATGCGCGCGTAGAGTTCGCGTAAGTCTCCCGGCACCGGAGCTATGATTTTTTCACGCTCGGCGGTGACGGCTTCCAGCCTTTTCTTCTTCTCCGCCCCTTGCGCCTGAATTTCTTTTCGTTCCGCAGCGACGGCCTGCTCGGCTTCTTTCAGCCGCGATTCCACGATCTTCACGCGGCGTTCTACTTCTTCCCCGGCCATCATCACTTCGAGCTGGCGGTCATCGGCCTTGGCAACTTCAGCTTCGGCGTTGGCGATTTCGTGCTGCAATGCTTTGTAGGCTTCGTTGGTTTTCACGGCGCCGCTCTGATCGCGGTATTTACGGGCGCGATCTTTCCACTGCTGCCCGTCGAACTCAAACTTCTTGCGGTCCGCCACCACCCGGACGTGGGCTTCTTTAGCGGAGGCGACGTCAGCACGGGCGCTTCCAAGTTTAGCTTCCGCTTCCCGAATCCGTTTTGGAAATCCTTCCAGTTCCGCGCGCAGCATGGCGATTTGGTGGTCAACGCGTTGCAGCTCAATCAAGTGAGGAATGGTGGGATGCATGTGCAAGCAATTCTAGCACAGGGACGCACCGGGCTTTGCGGGAACCGCAGCGGCGGATAGAATGGCTGCGTTTTTGCATGCCAGGGTTTTGGGAGTCGCTCGTTCTAAGGAGGGGTGAACATGCCGCACGTGCAAATTACCTGGGTGGAGGGACGGACGCCCGAGCAAAAACGGAAAATCGCGGAACGCGTCACGACCGCGCTGATCGAAGATGGCAAGGCCAAACGCGAGAATGTTCACGTGTCTTTTCACGATGTTCCATCGACCAATTACGCCGAGGGCGGGGTACTCGTGGTGGATCAAAAACGCACGCCGTGACTCTTTTCCATATGCGGCGGACGAAAAAGCTTCGCCTTGGCGCTCTTGTCGGCGAGAAGTAGCTGACGAGGAGGGCCCCGCATGGCTAATCCCCTGGATAAACAGCTGGAGCGCTGGGTTTCCGCCGGCGTTGTCGATGCCACCACGGCCGCGCGTATTCGAACACTCGAACAATCGCAAGGATCGGGCGAACGCTTGCGCTGGCCTGTCCTGCTGGCGGTGGCGCTAGGTGGACTGCTCCTTGGCGCCGGCGTGTTGCTGTTTGTGGCCGCGCATTGGGACGAACTCTCCCCGGCCTGGCGATTCACCCTCGTTCTTGTCCTGGTAGCGGTGTTTCCCATCGCCGGAGCTATGACCGAGGAACGGTTTCCAGCGCTGTCAACGACGTTCTACACTATCGGAACGATTTGCGTTGGCGCGGGAATTTTTCTTACCGCCCAAGTCTTCAATCTGCAGGAGCACTGGCCGAGCGGAATTCTGATGTGGACCATCGGGGCGCTCGCGGCCTGGCTTCTTTTGCGGCATGGGACGCAGGCAGCGCTGATGGCGCTGCTGGTGCCCGCGTGGCTGGCCGGGGAATGGGAAGTGCGCACCGTGGGTTTTGCCGTCAGCAACCGCTTGCTCACCGAAGGGCTGCTGCTGACCGCGATTGCCTACCTATGCGCAAGAACAAACGGAGAAGATTCTGCGGCGCGGCGGGCGCTCACCTGGATTGGCGGTCTAGCAGTATTGCCACTCAGCGTGGTGGCGTTTGTCGAAGGGCGCGAATCCTGGGGGTGGGGCTGGCAGAATCGGCCGGGGATCTCGCCTCTGCTGCACGTCGTCGGTTGGGCCATCGCGATCTGCGCACCGCTGGCGCTGGCATTTGTGCTGCGCAAGACTGCGGCATGGACAAACGCAATCGCGGCGGTCTGGGTGCTGGTGATTGGGACATTCAGCGTCACGCCTGGGGACACCAATGGCAACCTGTCGATATTTGCGTGGAATTCGCTTGGGCCTTACTTTTGGGCCGGAGTCGGAGCGCTCGGCATGGTGGGTTGGGGATTGCTAGAGCGGCGGAGTGAGCGCATCAACCTGGGAGTCGCAGGGTTTGCTTTGACGGTGATCATTTTCTATTTCTCCGACGTTATGGATAAGCTGGGGCGTTCGGCGAGCCTGATTGGGCTTGGCGTCTTGTTCTTGTTCGGTGGATGGGCCCTGGAGCGAGCGCGGCGACAACTGGTCGCGCGTGTCGCGGGAGAAACAGCATGAATCCGTCGCGCAAGGGGATCACCCTGGCGGTGCTGCAGGTGGCGCTGGTCGCCAGCCTGGGAGCGAAATATGCGATCGATCGCGTGCGCTTTCCGCGGGTTTGGGCCGAGACCGTGGCCTACGATCCCGATCTGCCGATTCGCGGCCGGTACTTAAGCGTGCGAGTGCGAGTCGATGCGCATCAAGTCTATGGCGGCGCGGAACCGCCAAAAGGCAGCTTGGTCAATTCTTGGAGCGACCAACGTGATGTCCATCTGCGCGCAGAGGGCGGGCATTTGGTGGCCTATCCCGCGACACAGCCAACCGGCCTGCGCGTGACGAATCGGAGAACGCGCACCGGAGACCTAGCCGTGGCGCTCTCCGAGCCGGTAGCTTTCTTTTTGCCGGAGCACGCTATCGATCCGTCCCGGCGCCAGCCGGGTGAAGAATTGTGGATCGAGGTGACGGTACCGGAAAAGGGCCCGCCGCGACCGATCCGGCTGGCGGTGAAGCACGGAGACACGTTTACACCACTCGAAATCAAATGAACTCCGGACCGGCCTTCGCGGGAAACCGCGTTTTTCTGTTCAACGCCGGCTGGATTCCTTGCCGCTAGGAGTGCGCCTCGCGGCGGATGAAAGACCAATCGAGAAAATATCCAATGCCGACGGCAAGAGGAATGATGCCGAACGCGGCAGCCGTCCAGATGTCACGATCCGCTTGGATGCTCGCAATCAAGCCAAAAGCAGCGATGTAGCCGAGCGCGCCGCTGACGAGCAGGAGGCCCGCACGGCGGGAGCGCGCCGCCTGATTCAATTCCGGCTCCATCGGAATGTCGACTCCGCGGGCAATCGCTGCGAGCCGCTCT
>WNGI01004229.1_pt1 | contig 12818 bp, 13 predicted proteins | sample 5400621 | NCBI WGS metagenome assembly WNGI01 (sample SAMN13153374, study PRJNA577476) | soil metagenome | isolation source: 20 cm soil or saprolite under Garry oak tree replicate 1 | place: USA:California | collected 2016-06-15 | reverse complement strand
GTAGACCCGCGATGAACGGCGCGGAACGGATAACTAGCGGAGGATTCCCATGGCAGTTCAGGCATCACAGGTGCGCACCACCGTGAAAGCGCCGCCTTCGGCGGTCTGGAAGGCGCTCACCACAACGAGCACGTTCAAGCAATTCTTTTTCGGATCCGATGTCTCGACCGATTGGCGAGTTGGCAGTCCGATCTATTTCACCGGCAACTGGAAAGGCAAGGCGTACGAGGACAAGGGCAACATTCAGACATTCGACCGCGAGAAGCGGTTGGCCTTCACGCACTGGAGCCCTCTCTCCGGCATGGAGGACAAGCCCGAGAACTACCATATCGTCAGCTTCGATCTGCAACCAGCGAACGCCGGCACTGAAGTCGTGCTGACCCAGACGAACGAGAATGACGCGGAGCCGCTTACGCCGGAGAATCGGCAGGAATATGCGAAGAACTGGACGATGGTCCTCGAGGGCCTGAAGAAAGCCGTTGAGGGTGCCGCGCCCTCAGAAAGACCGGGTATCAGCGCGGAGGCGCGTCCCTAAAAGGCCGGTCGGGTGTAGAGGCGGTTCAGGTCGAAACAGACACCCAGTAAATCATCAGTACGAACGCGGCGATCCACGTGACAAAGTAGATCGCCGCGATTCCTATTTCCTTTGACACCGTTCCGACGAGAGATCCACCGTACACGCGTCGAAACGCCAGCGTGGCGTAAGTCGGAATCCAGATCACCGCGACGGCACTGGCGAGCATGGCGAGCGCCGGAATCAGCGTGAACTTCGCCAGCTCCGTTAGCGTCAGAGCGATAAACGTGAAGGCTTGGAGATGAATGGCGAAGTAGAGATGCTCCGGATATTTCCTGCCACGATAGAACAGAGCGACGATTGCAGCAAGCACCGGCAGCAGCGCGAAGACCATCTTTGGCATCGTCTCCACGATGCCGCGCTTGAAACCGGCAGGATCGGTAACGGCCCGACGCAGGAATGGCTGCATCACCGCTGGCGCTCGTGCGATGTCATTCAGCGCGGCCTGTATTTCCGCAGGTTTCAGCGCCTGCTGGTTTTCCAGCGCTCCGCCGGCCGCGTTCGCAACCCGCTCCGGCCGCGATTGAGGCCGACTCGAATCGGTTCTCGTCGCACCAACGTGCACGCCAAGAAACAGGGTCTTGCCCGAGTCAAATCTGAGATTGGGCGCGGCAGCGGCGAGAAGGAAGTAGATAACGCTAATCGTCAGGTACAAGCGAAGCGGCGAGATGTATCGGGCGCGTCGGCCCTCGAGAAACTCGTGGGTCAACATTCCGGGGCGCAGAATTAGCGCTCGCACTGAGGCCGCTACCCGGCCATCCCAACCCGAAAACTCCGATAACGCCTCGCCTGCCAGCTCGCGGACGCTTGGGTACGGCGGGATGTCGCGTTGACCGCACACTGAGCAGAATGCGCCGACGAGCGGCGCACCGCAGTTGAGACACGCCGATGTACTCGGCTCACTCGCAGGTAAGCTGTCGCGGAGACGATTCTCGTCACCCATCGTGCTAGATTGGCAGCAATTGCATTTCCCGGCAACTGCCGAGCTTGGCCGGCTGGAGGCGGGGGCGCTAAACTAGAGCGTCAGCACCAGTGTCGAGGGCGCGAATGGGCACTTCAGCGGAGCGCGTCATCAACATAGGCGCGCGCGAACGGCGCAAGAGACTCACGGTTGGAATTGTAGCGCTGTGCGTTGGCGTGATCATCGCCGTTCTGCTGGTGGTGGTACGTGCCCCACTGGTGTGGCGGCTACCGCTCTTCCTTCCGTTTTATGTTGGCGCGCTTGGCTTCTTCCAGGCGCGTGACAAGACGTGAGTGAAGCTCGCCTCGCGCGGTCTGCGCGACCTCGACAGCGGGCCTCAGGAGATCTCCGACGCAACGGAGGCCCAGCAGCTTCGGCGTCAGGCACGCGCTGTCTACGTAAAATCGATTATCACCGCGTCGTTTCTTACCGCGATCGCTCTCATCCCATAGGGCGTGATGAGTCCATTAGGATGAGCCGCGAGTGAACAGGGCAATCCTCGGCATCGTGGCACTCACGTCTGCGACGGTGGAGAGCGCGGCCCAGGCACCTGCCCGTCTCGAGGCCATCGCGCGAGCACAAGCTGATAGTGGTTTCTCGGGTGTCGTTCTCGTGGCGAGGAACAACTCGGTCGCAATGGAGAAGGCGTATTCACCGCAAAACGGCAAGCCACTGGCCGTCTCCAGCCGATTCAACATTGGCTCGATGACCAAGGGATTCACGGCAGCGGCAATTCTGAGACTTCGCGCGCAGCGCCTGCTTTCCTTCAGCGATCCTGTCTCCCGGTTTTTCCCGCACGCACCCCAGGCGAAACGCGGCATTACGGTTTTTCACCTGCTCACACACACCTCGGGATTGCGCGGGCACTCCGCTGGGACTGGAATCGTACGGCGCGACGGCGCTGTCAGCGCGATCCTCGCGCAGCCGCTCGACTACGCGCCGGGCACACACTATCGATACATGGACGACGATTACCAGCTACTCGCGGCGATCATCGAAGTGGCATCGGGGGTGACGTGGGAACAGTACATAACGACCGAGCTACTACGTCCCGCGCGCATGCGCTCGACGAGTTTTCAGGGCGGGGACTGGGGACACAAAGGCGCCGATGGAATGCGCAGCACCGCCAGGGACATTTATCGCTGGCTGACTGCGATCCGCGATGCGCGCCTGTTTGGCAGAGCAGAAACGATGGAGCTCGAGTCGCCACTGATGCATGTCCGCAGCGAGCCGCCGTTCGAAATTCATTATGGCTATGGCGCCAGAGTGTATGTGCGGAATGGACGCGTGACCGAAGTCATGCACTCCGGAAATGGTGACGCCGGTAATACGAGCATCGCTCGAGTCCTTGGAAACGGAACGATCCTGGTGGTGCTGGCGAATTCTGGCCAGCACCGGGGGACGACGTGGGCAACCTATGTCGCGCAGCGCCTGCTGCCCCGAAACTGATCGCCGGAGTGGTGCAGAGCGGACAAAGTGATAGTGCTCGGGAGGGTGCGCGACCATAGATTGGCTGGAGCGCCATGCCCGCAACTCCTTTTCATTTCGGTCCGGGCCTGCTCATCAAGGCCGTCGCGCCGCGACAGTTTTCAATGGCGGCGTATTCGGTCGCGCAGGTCGTGATCGACATCGAATCGGGCTACTACCTGCTGCAGGGCGGCTATCCGGTGCACAGGCAGGCCCACACCTTTTTCATGGGAGGCTTGATCGGGCTGGCGTGCGGCTTGATCGTCTCACGGATTGGCGTCTGGTGGGCTCGACCACGTGACCTGATTCCCGACGCGCTCGCGGCCGAGTACCGATTACCGATCGCGGTGGTGAGCGGAATCTTCGGCGGGATGTTTCACTCGCTGCTCGACGGAATCATGCACGGAGACATGCGCCCGTTCCGCCCGTTCTCCGACGCCAACCCTCTTTATGGTCTCGTGAGCGTTCGCGTGCTCTATCTCTTCTGCATCATTACCGGTCTCGTCGGCGCCGCGCTGCTCCTTGCCTGGGAGCGACGCGCGAGAAGGTTCTGAGCGAGCTTTCGTGAAAGAGAGCGACGGGGATCCGGCCAGCCTTCTGCACGATTTCGTCGCCCAACAACACGCGAACGTATTCATGAGAGCGTTCTCGTTTCCAGCAAATCACCTCCCCACAGTGGCGGAGAAGGAAGTCGAGCTCGCCGATTGTGTTGTGATACTCGATGACATGGGCTTGATCATTGAGCTGCGGGAGCGGGAACAGAAAGTCGCGTCGAAGGCGGGCGACCTCGAGAAGTGGGTGTCGAATCAAGTCGTAAAAAAGGGCACCAAACAGATTCAGAACACCCACGATCTACTCGCCAGCTACATGGGCCTGTCGCTGGTCAATCACTTCGGACACCGGATTACGGTTTCGCCGAAGGATACCGACTCTTTCATCGGCATGATCGTCTACCGCGTTCCACCCAAATCGCGCGCGTTCCGCGCAGACAGGTTCAAGAAAAATCGCGACGGCGGATTCGTTCACATTTTGCGGGACGCAGACTACTTCGAGATCTGCCACCATTTCGTGACGCCCGCGGAATTTCTCGATTACTTCAGCTTCCGGCGCGACATACTAGTCAACTGGGATTCGCCATCGACCGCTGTCAGCGAGTCGGCGCTGATCGGACAGTATCTGCTGGAAGACTACTCGTCACCGCCGGACCGGCGGTTCGAGCGAGCGGCACGCGCGCGCGGTGGTCCGACGGCCTGCGAGTTCTCTTTCGTGCTGGAAAGTCTCGCCGCGCAGATTGCGTCGCAGGAGAGTGAGTACGCCGACACCGACCTCTACGAGATTCTGTCTGAGCTTGCCCGGCTGGGAAGGTACGAGCTGCGCGCGCTCAAGCAGCAGCTGCGTCAGGCGTTGGAGGCGGTGAGGGCGAACAGATTCGAGCTGCCCTACCGAATGGCATCCGCGCGCACCGGATGCGGATTTCTCGTTCTGCCGGTGACACGGGAATTTCACGACCGGGCCGGCGACGCTCTGCAGAGTCTGTCGACCGCATCCAAGCACGAGTTGGATCTCGACAGACAGATCGGCATTGGAATGTGGAAGAACAGCGAGTTCATTGAGATCGAGTGGATTTTTCTCGAGGGACCGAATTCACCCGACGCCGAGCTGGACGGGCGGCTCGCTTACAACTATCCGTTCCGCAGGGTGAGCGAGCAGCGACAACCTCCTGTATTCAGGTGAGCTCGGAGCGACAACTGCTGAGTATTTCCGCGCACCGTGGCCAGCATTTAATCAGATGTATATGGGGAACAACCACTACCTTTTGATGGTCTTATAGATATCCCCTGCCGAGAATCGCAATGAATCGCTCGCTGCCCAACATCCTGACCGTTTTGGTCGTTATTCCCGTCGCGCTGGTGCTGTTCGGTGCCAGGCTGACAAGCGGCGCATCACGCCCTCTCGACGAGCCGGTAATCGCTCCTTTGCTGGACGCGCCGGGGACCGTCGGCGCCGCTGAGGATACCGCCGTTTTCGCTGGCGGATGCTTCTGGGGTGTTGAAGCGGTGTTCGAGCACGTCAAGGGAGTGAAGAGCGCTACCTCGGGCTATGCGGGCGGCGACGTCGCGAGCCCTTCCTACGAGCAGGTGAGCAGCGGCGACACCGGCCATGCTGAATCGGTGCAGGTCGTCTACGATCCGTCCCAGGTATCATATGGCAAGTTGCTGCAGATTTTCTTTTCCGTAGCGCACGACCCGACCCAGCTCAATCGTCAGGGTCCCGATCACGGCACACAGTACCGGTCGGCAATCTTCTTCAGAAACGCGCAGCAGCAGCAGGTTGCGGAGAGCTACATCAAGCAGCTGACAGCCGCGAAGACCTTTTCGCGCCCGATTGTGACGCAGGTCGCCAAGCTGCGCGCGTTCTACCAGGCTGAGGATTACCACCAGGATTATTTGGTGCACCACCCGAATCAGCTGTACATCGTCATCAACGACAAGCCGAAGGTGGAGGCGCTCCGCAAGGAGTTCCCGGACGTCTACCGGAACTAGACAGCTAATCCAGTTGCTGGTTACGCGAAACCTCAGCCCCAGCGACGGCGTACGGCGGTAGTACCCTCCTGTTCGGAGCAATAATGAAGTCCACTCACGTCGTCGGTTCCAGTCTGATCCTCGCCCTCTTGCCGGTCGTCGCAGCTGCTGCCGTTGCGCAGGACTCGGCGTCGATTCGTGTCAGCGTTCACGTCCCCGATTCGGTCGCGCACGTAGTCGATAGACAACACCCGGACCATGCACGCTTCGTCATCGTCAGCAGAGACGGACAGGCAGCACTCCTTCTAATGGACACGACGATCGTGGCTCAGATGACCGACCGTGGACTCGCCCGGATGAATTCACGAGAGGTCACTGATACGATCAAGGGCGCGGCCAGCCGACTGTTCGCGCGCATGGCCCTCGGCGCGCTGGTGCCGCTCTTCGACCATGGAATTGCCTACCATCTCCGCGATCTGGCCGACGCGAAGTATGGGGACGGACGCCTTCAGTTGATTCGAGCCAACGGCGAGGAAGTTTTCCGCGACACCGAGATCGGGAAAGGACCGCTGATGGAGAGCTTCTCGCCGGACGACGCGAAGGCGTTCGCAGCGAGAGTACGCGCAGCCAGGGCACGCCTGGCGCCATAGGCAATGGAAAAGACGTCGGCCTGAGCTGAAGTCTTGCTCAGTTGCATTTCCGTCCTGCCGTAGGAAGCTTCCCCGGGATGGAAATCCAGCTCTTGGCGGTTCCCTACGATTCGGGCCACCGTGGCGCCCGCATGGGCGCGGGTCCCGAAGCGCTGTTAAAAGCAGGACTCGAGCGCACCCTACGCGAAGATGGCCATCGTGTTCACACGAAGATCGCGGAGCTGCCCGCGGATTCCTGGCACGCTGAGATCCAAACGAGCTTCGAGCTGATGAGGATGCTGTCGGCTGCAGTGACCAACGCTGTTGAAGCCGGCCGATTTCCAATCGTTCTCGCCGGCAACTGCAATACGGCGGTTGGCACCATCGCCGGCCTCGGTGCCAGATCGATCGGCGTGGCCTGGTTCGACGCTCACGCTGATTTCAATACGCCCGAAACGACTGCCAGCGGGTTTCTAGACGGGACCGCGGTAGCAATCATTACCGGCCGTTGCTGGACGCAGCTCGCGGCGACGGTCCCGGGGTTCGAGCCCGTCCCGGATGACCGTGTCTGCCTGATTGGAACGCGCGACATCGACTCGCTGGAAGGCGGACTGCTAGATCAATCGGGCGTCGATGTCATCGGGCCAAGGAAGCTGCGGTCGGATCTAACCGGTAGTCTCTCCTCTATCGGACGTCGTGTTCAGAGGATGTATATCCACCTTGACCTGGATGTTCTGGATGCAGGCGTTGCCACTGTCAACAGGTACGCAGTGTCCGGAGGCCTGACAATCGACGATGTCGAGTACGCACTCTCGCATATTGCCGGCGAGCTACCTGTCGTCGCGCTGACAGTGTCAGCCTACGATCCAAGCGTCGATGCGGACGGAGAGGCCGCCAAAGCAGCCATCCGTTTGATTTGCACTGCTGCGGGTTTGGCCCAACGAGCATAAATTCTTTGCGGCCTTATTCAACCTCAGGGAGGCATTGCAATGCAGTTGCCCCAGGTGAACTACCTCGCTGTACTCGTAGCCGGAATCGTGATCTTTCTTCTCGGCGGATTGTGGTACTCTCCAATTCTATTCTCGAAAAGATGGGTCGCGCTTCAGGGGAGGACCGAAGAGCAGATGCGGGCCGACGCCGCAAGGTCCAACATGCCGGTGATGTATCTCGGAGCTTTTGTTTGTGGGCTCATCATCGCCTGGGCGATTGCCGTTCTCGCCAATCCGTTCGTTCCAGCCGTCGCCGCGCCAACAAGTACATGGATTGTCCGCGGTGCCAAGCTCGGATTGTTCTGCTGGTTCGGGTTCGCCGCATCCACAAGCTTCGCTAACGCGATATTCTCCATGAAGCCGAAGCAACTGTGGCTGATCGACTCACTTTACAATCTTGTTTCTTTTGTTTTGGCCGGAATGATCATCATGGGCTGGACGGGGACGGGTGCGGGGCATGTGGCTCCCTAGCCCAGTCGCCAGCCAGTGTCACCAAGCTCTGGCCACGAGTGGGGACAGATGACACAGTGTAGGTCTGATTTCGTTCATTTCGGAAGGAGAAAGATCATGTCGCGTTCACGCCGACACTGGCAAACAATCCTTGGCGTCGCCCCACTGCTGCTGGCGGTAACTTCGATCGCTGGCGCCCAAAAGGCCGACGCCTCGAAGGGGAAGGCGAAGGGACCAACAACACACGCGCCTTCGCATTTCAGGGTGGCCGCACCTGATTTCGTATCGAAGGGACGCATCACGCTCGCGCACGTCTACAACGGCATGGGGTGCAGCGGACAGAACATCTCGCCGGCGCTCCAGTGGTCGAACCCACCTGCCGGAACGAAGTCATTCGCCGTCACGATGTATGATCCGGACGCACCAACCGGCAGCGGATGGTGGCATTGGGTCATGTACAACATTCCCGCAGCGACCACCAGCCTCGCTGACGGCGCTGGCAACGGACGAAATGCGCCGAGTGGCAGCGCGCAAGGAATGACCGACTTCGGGACGAAGGGCTATGGTGGACCATGTCCCCCGGTGGGCGATAAGCCCCACCACTATCACATCACAGTGTTCGCGCTGAAGGTCGACAAGCTCGATGTTCCTGGAAACGCTACTTCGGCCTATATCGGCTTCAACCTGAACGCCAATAAGCTCGGAACCGCGCGCGTCACAGGCCTTTACGCACGGTAGTTGAATCGACGGCGGGCTTGAGTAGATCTTTCGCGTTGACGTAGAAATTCTCGTCAACGCGAAAGTCTTCCGGCCGACTAAGTTTCAGGGCCATCGTCTTCCAGGTCTCCGTCGGCCTGATCCAGCCGTACCGGTCGGTCGATGTCGTGACTTTTACCGGCATCGCGAATCCCCTCACCACGTTGGTCCAGCGATAGGAGAGTTTTTGTCCCTCTATCTTGTACTCGAGGGTGGGGACCATCGTCGTGCGCAGATATTCGTCGAAGACCTTCCCCAGATTCATTCCCGACTGGCGACTGATGTAGTCCTCCACCTGCTTGCCGGTGACCGTCTGGTGCCAGAAAGTCCTGTTGAGTCCGCGCAGAATTCCGCGCCAGCGAGTGTCGTCGTCAACCAGTTGGCGGATCGTGTGCAGCATGTTGCCGCCCTTGTCGTACATGTCGCCCGAGCCTTCGTGATTCACGCCGTACACGCCGACGATCGGCACGTCGTTTCTGATGAGCTTGCGCTGTCCGATGGTGTATTCGGCGCCGGCTTTCTTTCCCTGCTGACACTCGGTGTAAAGTCCTTCCGCGTAAGTCGCGAAGCTCTCATGGATCCACATGTCAGCCGCGTCTTTCATCGTGATGCTGTTGCCGAACCACTCGTGCGCGCTCTCGTGGATGATGATGAAATCCCATAGCAGGCCGCGTCCGGACTGGGATCGATCGCGTCCAAGGTAGCCGTTCTTGTAGCGATTGCCGTAAGCGACCGCGCTCTGGTGCTCCATCCCGAGATGCGGCGTCTCGACGAGCTTGTAACCGTCCTCGTACCAGGGATAGGGACCAAACCAGCTCTCGAAGCACTGCAGCATCGGCTTCACCTGCTGGAACTGTTTTTTCGCCGTGTCGAGGTGATAGTCGAGCGGATAAAAATCGAGCGTGAGCTTGCCCCGCTCTCCCTCGTACTCATCACCGAAGTGAGCGTAGTGCGCGGCATTGACGGCGATATCGTAGTTATTGATCGGATTGCTGACGAACCACTCATACGTGATAGTCCCGTCGGCGTTTCTGGTGGTGTTGCGCAGCCGCCCGTTCGAGACCTCGATCGACGAGTCCGGAATGGTGATCGCGACTCGCTGACTGTCCGGCTCGTCGGAGTAGATGTCCTTGTTCGGCCACCACACGCTGGCGCCGACTCCTTCGTTGGCAGTGACGATCCACTTGCGGCCAACGCTGTCCGTCGCCCAGACAAATCCGCCATCCCAGGGTGGACGCACGGCGACGGTCGGTTTTCCGTGGTAGTAGACCGAGATGGTCTTCGTCGCTCCGCGCTTTTGCGGGGAAACGAGCGTGACGAAGAAGGCATTGCCGTCGCGTCGGGCGCTCAGCTCGAGTCCGTCCTGCACAATGCTATCGATCACCAGCGGCGGCTGTAGATCGATCTGCATCTCACGAGCTGGCTTGAGCACGCGATAGGTGATGGCGTTGTAGCCGCTAATGCTGCTGTCGGCGGGATTCACCTGCACGTGCAGATCGTAAAAGGAAGCATCCCACCAGGAGCGCTGAGGAGTATTCGAGCCGCGGAGCGTGTCGGCGCGAGTGAACACCGGCTTAGCGGGGACAGCCTGTGCGCTTAGTATGGCTGGCATTGTTGCGAGGCAACCGCAAAGAAAAACTACCGTTCTCATTATCGCGGAGTCGCTCGAAGCTGCCCGATCTCGTACTCCTTGGGCGGCTCGGCGCCCAGAAGATTTTTCACGAAGTAGTCCCAGCGCCGGCGCACCATGTACGGCTCGTTCCCAAAACCGTGGGCGCGGTTGGGAAGCAAAAGCAGATCAAAATCCTTGTTCGCCTTCATCAGCTCGTTGACGACGAGAAGAGTGTTGTACGGCGGAACGTTGTCGTCCATGGTGCCGTGCGCGAGCAGCAATTTCCCCTTCAAATTTTTCGCGAGCAGCTGGTTTGCGTCCGCCGCGTAGTTGTCGCTGCCGTCCGAAGTGCGCGCGAGCAAACCCTGGTATCTCTCGCCCCAGTCGTCCTCGTACTCACGCTGGTCGTGATTCCCCGCTTCGGAGATTCCCACCTTGAAGAAATCCGGGTAACGAAACATCGCGTCGGCCGCGGCGAATCCGCCGCCAGAGTGACCGTAAATCCCCGCGCGGTTGATGTCGATCCACGGATAGCGCTGAGCGAGCTCCCTCATTCCGGCGACCTGATCGGGAAGTGTGTTGTCGCCCATTTTTCCGTAGTACGCGTCGTGGAAGGATTTCGATCTCCACGGCGTTCCCATGCCGTCGATTTCGACGACGACGAATCCCAGCTCGGCGAGGGCCTGCGCGTCTCCGCGCGCGGGTGAGAAGCTACGCCCGCCGACACTTCCCGTCTGAGGACCAGGGTAAATGTGATTGACGAACGGGTATTTCTTCGTCCGATCAAGGTTGGTCGGCGTATAGAGCAGACCGTACAGATCCGTCTTCCCGTCGCGCGCCTTGACGGTGATCGGCGTTGGCGGTTTCCAGCCCACCGCACGCAGTCGCGTGATATCCGCCGTCTCCAGCGTCACGACCGTCTTTCCATCCAGATCGCGCAGCACGGTTACCTGCGGCACATCGGGCTTCGAGTAAGTGTCAATGAAATATTGACCGGACGGCGCCAGCGCGATTTCGTGGTCCGCATCTTCGGGCGTGAGCAGGCTGAGTCCCGTCCCGTCCATTCGAATCTTGTAGAGATGTCTGAAGTACGGATCGCGCCCTCGCTCCCTCGCGTTACCCACGAACCATAGGGTCCTGCTCTTCTCATCGACGCGACGTAGCTGCGCGACGTTGCCTTCCCCGCTCGTGATCTTGCTCTTGAGCCGGCCCGTCGTGAGATCGTAGAGATAGAGCTGGCCCCAGTCATCGCGCTCCGAGAACCAGATCACTTCATTCGACGCCGGGAGAACGCGCCAGTTCACCGTGCCGTTGCCCGATTCGTACTGAGTCGCAACGTCCTCCCGAAAGACATCGCGCACGGTGCCATTCGCGGCATCGGCAACCCTGAACACCTCGTGCTTGTGATCGCGCGATGTCGAGACGAATGCGACGTGCGAACCATCCGGGTACCACTCCACGTCCGCCCACTCGGTGCCACGACAGATCACGTGATCGCAGAGCGTGGATCGGTGAGCATCCGGAGGCATCTGGAACCGGATCACTCGCGGAGTATCGACATTGATTACCACGCGGTGGATCATCGAGATGACGCTATCTCCGGGCAGCGGGTACTTCCATTGCTGCAGCTCGGGATGGCCGACCTTGGTCGTCACCAGATACATGTCCCCGAGCGGACGGTCGTCCTGCTGGAACGTCGCGATCTTTCGCGAGTCTGGCGACCAAACCAGAACCGGTCGATCGCTTTTTACCCACCCGGCGTTGTCGGTGGCGTAGCCGAAGTCCTTCTGACCGTCGGTGGTGAGCTGAGTCTCGCGACCCGATGCGACGTCGCGCAGCCACAGATTGTAGGTTCGAATGAACGCAGCGCGCTTCCCATCGGGCGAGAGCGATTCAGGACGTCCTCTCGGACCACGTTGCGCCGGCGGCTGCACGCGTGTGACTTCGCGCGGGTCGAGCGCGCCGCCGCACCGATCGGTCTCGGGGCTACACAGTACTCTCGTCCCGCGGGCGGGATCGACGAGGACAAACTGGCTCTGACCGCGCACGGAGATTCGATATCCGAAGCGGTCGTTGGAAAGCCAGGTCGGCTGGACGCCCAGCCCACTGACCAGCGGCAGGACATTGTCACGCAGGAACCTTTCGGCCCGGGCGTAGTCCGCCGCCGTGACGATTGGCTCTTGCTGCGCTTTAACCCTGGTCGGGCTGAGAGCGACACCAAACAACCCGGCCGAGAGGCAAATGACTTTACCGGCGCGCAGCACGTTGTTGATGAGCGTGCGGCTCGAGGCTACCGGGCGCAAGACAACTGGATCGGTCCGCATAGTTTAGTTCCCGCCGTTGGTTTTGGGCGCGGCCTGTCCGCGCGGCCAAACGTTGTCGCTGGCATTCTTGTCAGGGAATCGGCCGTTTGGATCGAGCGTGATTCTCGTGATCGGACGTCGGCCGAAATCCAGATTCGCGGTGAAGGTGCGATTGCCGGAGAACCACACGTCGACCGGATAGGTGACGATGGCGCTGTTTGCTGTCGTCATTTTGCTGTTGGCCATCGGCCTGATCGGCACACCGTTCGGCGCGAAATCAATCTTCAGGATCACGGGCGAGGGCATCTGTCCGTCCTGTCGCACCGTCACCGCCGTGCCACGGCCCGATGTCTTCACGTCCTGAATGGAGCCATCGACGGATTCCGTCGTGAACAACCAGTAATTCCAGAACCAGCCCAAGTCCTGGTGCAGCGCGTTGTTCATGAAGAAGGCGTAATCCCACGGAGAGGGATGCTTGAAGCGCCACGCTTTGGCGTAGTCGCTCATCGCCAGCCAGACAGCGCTGTCGCCCACGACTCCGCCGAGCGCCGAGAG
>WNGI01013902.1_pt1 | contig 12820 bp, 14 predicted proteins | sample 5400621 | NCBI WGS metagenome assembly WNGI01 (sample SAMN13153374, study PRJNA577476) | soil metagenome | isolation source: 20 cm soil or saprolite under Garry oak tree replicate 1 | place: USA:California | collected 2016-06-15 | reverse complement strand
CTCGTCGGACGGAAAGATGATCCCAATCTCGCGTACAGGGCCGCACGGGCAACCGCCGCCGAGCTCGCCCTGGTCGGCGTCAATCTCAACTTCGCGCCGGTGCTAGACGTCAACTCTAATCCGAACAATCCGATTATCGGCAGCCGCTCCTTTGGCACAGAGCCCAATCAGGTCATTACATTCGCGTGGCCTTACGTTCAAGGTCTTCGGGACGGCGGCATCATTCCCTGCGGCAAGCACTTTCCCGGCCACGGCGGTACCGATAAAGACTCGCATCTTGATTTGCCGGTCCTCGACAGATCACCGGATGAATTGACAGCGGTCGAGCTCCCGCCGTTCGTTCATGCCTGCCGGAATCAAATCGAATCGCTCATGACAGCCCATGTGCTTTACCGTTCGCTGGACCCCAACTTTCCGGCAACGCTGTCTCCCAATATCGTTACTGGCTTGTTACGGCAGCAACTGGGTTACGCGGGCGTGGTCTTTAGCGACGACATGGAAATGAAAGCGCTGAGCAGCAACTACGATGCGGACGAAGCCGTCGCGCTGGCTGTTCGCGCCGGGGTCGATGTGATGCTCTATTGCCACGATCTGCCCGGAGCAGTAAACGCCCTGGAATTTCTCTGCTCCGAGGCGGAAAGAAATCCGGCCGTTCGCGCGCAGGTGGAGAATAGTTATCACAGGATTACCGAACTGAAGCAACGTTATCTGAAGAGGTTCACCGGCATAGAGGAAAAAGAATTGGCTAAGCGCCTCGCGCGATTGGATCATCGGCGAATCGTTAACGAGATTTCAGAGTAGCTTGTAGGCGCTGTAGGCGATCAGCTTCTTAATGTCGTGTTGCAATTCCCCTTCCCATTTCTCGATGAGGACATCGGCGGGGCATTTTCCCTGGAACAAGAGGGTTTTTAGCGGACTCAAATAAATCGTCTCATCCTCACCTTGACTGTTGAGCGCTTTTTGCCGCCGCAAGCCCTCCCACGCGATCTGCAATAATTCCTTCGCCAAATCGAGCAATGAGTAGCGCCGGACGCGCGCGGCCAGCGCATCTTGATGAGAATCAAGATAAACTTGCATCCGCTCATCCCAACTCCAGCCCTTCACTAAATCCCAGGCGGCTTGCAGACAATCCGCGTCATAAAAAATTCCTTTGATGACCGCGGGGAAGGCCGGCATGAGTTCCGGCGGCTGACTATCCGCGGAGCGAACCTCGATATAGCGCTTGATCCGAGTCTCGGGGAACAACGTTGTGAGATGATCATTCCAATCGTCAACGGTAGCCCGCTCGCCGTTATGACCATGCTCGAGAAAGCGGCGGAAAGTCACGCTGGTCATGTCGATGTAGTCATGATTGCGGATGATGAAGTACATCGGGACGTCGAGGGCATACTCGACATAGTGCGCGAAATTTACATCAGGCGAGAAGGCGAATTTGAGCAGTCCCGAGCGGTTTTTGTCCGTATCCGTCCAGATGTGCTCGCGGAAGCTGCGATAGCCGTTCAGCTGCCCCTCGCAGATCGGCGAATTGGCAAACATGGCGATAATGATCGGCGTCAGCCCCATGCCGGTGCGGAACTTCGCCATCGCATCCTCTTCGTCCCTGTAGTCGATATTGGCCTGAACCGTGGCGGTTTGTTTCATCATCCGCTGACCGAGAGTCCCGACCCTGAGCATGTAGGGCGCCATGATGCGATAACGCTTCTTCGGCACCCATTCGATCTCTGCCAACCGGCTGACCGGCTGCATTCCCAGCCCCAGAAAAACGACATCCAGCGGATCTGCAACCTCTAACAACTCGCGGATATGCTGGGTGAACTCAGCATAGGTGCAATGGATGCTCTCGCAGGGCTCGCCGCTCAGTTCGATTTGCCCGCCGGGCTCGAGAGTAATCTGCGCGTTGCCGCGGGCCAGCGCGATAATATGACCGTCCTGCTCCTCCGGCTCCCAATTATATCGCTCGCTCAATTCCCTCAGAATATGCTCGACACCGCGGCCGCCGAAATAAGGAATCGCCTTGGCCGTGCTCCTGTCGATACCGATCTTCTCGTATTCGGTTCCGACGCGCCAGCGCTCGCGGGGTTTTCCCGCATTGTGGAAAAACGCTTCCAGCTCTTCTTTTTTTTCAATGACTGACATGGTTGCGAATATTTTGTAGATACGGCGGATGGATCACTCCCTTTTCAGTGATAATCGCCGAAATTAAGTCTTGGGAGGTTATGTCAAAGGCCGGATTCAATATCTTTGTGCCTTTGGGCGCGAGCGCCCGACCGAAGATATGCGACACCTCTTTGGGGTCCCTTTGTTCGATGGGGATGTCCTCTCCCGTCGTGCAATCAAGATCGATAGAGGAAGTCGGACCCGCGACGTAAAACGGGATTCCGTGCCTTTTCGCGAGCACTGCGATTCCGTAGGTGCCGATTTTATTGGCCACATCGCCGTTCGCCGCCACGCGATCGCAACCGACCACCACGGCGTCGACCCGACCCTTTTGCATCAAGTAACCCACCATATTGTCCGTGACTAGCGTGGCAGCAATTTTTTCTTTCTTGAGCTCCCACGCCGTCAGACGCGCGCCTTGAAGAAAAGGTCGCGTCTCGTTGATCCACACTTCGACTGATTTTCCTGACTCCTTTAACGCCCGAATCACACCGAGCGCCGTTCCATATCCCGCGGTCGCCAGCGCGCCGGCGTTGCAGTGAGTCATCACCTGCCGGGCATTGCGCAGCAGGCTCGCGCCGAATTTGCCTAATTGTTTGTTAGCGACGATATCGTCTTTATAGATTTTCTGGGCTTCCTCTTTGAGTAACTGCTTGACGGTTTCAACGCCTCGGCTCCGATTTTCCGTGTAAACCCTGCGCATCCGCTCCAGAGCCCAGAATGAATTCACCGCGGTGGGACGGGTCTTGGAAAGAGTTAAACAAATGCGCTCGAATTCACGGTCGAAACGCTTCTCTCGGGCTTTCGACGCGCCCAAAGCCAAACCCATGGCCGCTGCGACGCCGATCGCCGGCGCGCCACGAATCACCATGTCGCGAATCGCTTGCGCCACTTGCTGGTAGTTGCGGCAAACCCGATAGATCTCTTTGTGAGGCAGCATTCGCTGATCGAGCATGATGACTCGATCGTGTTTCCATTCGATGGTTCTCACGGCCATGAGAATGTTCCTATTTTCGAGAAGAATGAGTATATTAGGCGCAAGAAGGAAGCGTCAAGAGCGACCTCGTGGATTTCCATCATCTCTTCGGTTATCTGTCCGGACTCCTTCTCATTAGACCAGAGATGGAACCTGCCACCTTGTTCCGCACTGCCGGTCTGGTGCATGTTCTCGACGCGATTCTGTGTCGTGTGATCGCCGGTCACAGCGGACGACGGAAGAATCTCTGGACGGTCGCCGGCTTGCTGTTGGGAATTTGGGCATTGGGAACGCTCTTTCTTTTGCCCGCCAAGGTGCGAGAAAACGGATGAGTATACGGCCCGCCGTCAGGATCGACTCGGAGCACGGGTCGTCCTAATCATCGACAAGTTAAAACTTACCGCCCTCAGCGATTACATACGCCAGACCGTGTTCTTTGGTATGAGTAATCGATAGTGCCCAGCGGCGAATGCCGAGCTGCTCCGCAAGCTGTGCGGTTTTATCGTGCAGGACAATCTCCGGTTTTCCGCTTCGCGCCCGCCCCACCTCGATATCGAGCCAGCGGACCTTAGAGCCCCAACCTCTTCCCAGCGCCTTCATCACCGCCTCTTTGGCGGCAAATCGCCCCGCATAGCTTTCGTATTTACCGCGCCGTTTCTTTTCGCAATACAGAATTTCCTTTTCCGTGAAAACCCGTTCGCGAAACCGCCGGCCGATACGGCTATCCTCCAAGGCCTGCTGAATCCGCTCGACTTCCACCAGATCCACACCGGCGCTGATGATCATGACTTAAAACCTAGCTTCTCCGGGTACCGCCGTCAACGGATCCCATCGACGACACCATTGCGCATTGACTGAGGCATCGGGTTCGCGTAAGTTTCTTGACAAAAGGAGAATAGAAATGACTGTATTGCGACGACTGACGGCGATCGTACTGTTTACCGCGTTATTCAATGTTCCTGTCGTTGCCTGGGCGCAGAAGGGCACGATCAAGCTCGCCGTACAAGCGCCACTCTCCGGAGAGCAGGCCGCTTTGGGCGAGCATGTAAAGCTCGGGGCGCAGTTAGCGGTGGAGGAGGCGAGCAAAGCGTTCAAAGCCCTGGGCTACGATCTCGTCTTCGTTCCCTATGACGACCAGGCGAAGCCTGAAGTCGGCGTCGCCAATGCCAGAAACATCGTCGCCGATCCAAATGTGCTTGCGCTGGTGGGCCATTTCAATTCCGGCGTCGCTCTGCCCGCATCGGAGGTGTACAAAGACGCGATGCTGGCAATGATCTCGCCTGCGAATACCGCCACCGAGATTACCGACCGAGGCTATCCCAATGTCAATCGCGTCTGCGGCCGGGACGATGTGCAGGGGCCGGTGGGAGCCCGATTTGCCGCCCAGGACTTAAAACTGAAATCGGTTTATGTCATCCACGACAAAACCTTATATGGTCAGGGCGTCGCGGATAACTTCCGGCAGGAGGCGATCAAGCTGGGACTCAAAGTCTTGGGTTACGACGGCACCGAAGAACGCGCCAATTTTGCTCCCATGATCATTCCCATGAAGGCCAGGAACCCCGATCTGGTCTATTTCGGCGGCATCTACTACCAGGGAGGACTGCTGCTCAAGCAGATGCGCGAGAAGGGAGTCAAGGCGGCGTTTATGGGTCCCGATGGGCTGGACTCATCGGAGATGGTTAAAATCACCGGGGCCCAGGTGATTGGCAGCTATTACACAACCGTCGCCGGGCCACCGGACGCCTATCCGGAGACCGCCGCCTTCGCCAAGAAATTCAAGCAGCGCTTCGGCAAAGAGGTGGAGTCGTTCGGTATGTACGGCTATGACGCGGCGCAAGTCGGGCTGAAAGCCATCGAACAGGCAATCCAGGCGAACGGGGGAAAGAAACCGAGTCGCGCCGAAGTTTCAGCGGCTGTTCGAAAGCTGAAAAACTTCAAAGGGGTTACCGGTTCAATTACCTTCGACAATAAGGGCGATCCGGTCAAAGCGAAATACTTCGTGCTCCAGTTCGACAAAAGGAGCTATCCCGGGAAAGTCGTGAAGGTGATCGAGCAGCAAGCGCCCCAGGCTCTGGCCCGCAAGTAATAATCGACGGCGTCCCTGTTGCTGAGTGTGTCATCACCCTCTGTCTCCTGCCGGCTGGCTCCGCTCCGGCAGATTCAATCTAAATCGATGAGTAAAAAACTGCGCGTCGCGGTCCTCTTCGGTGGCAAATCCGCTGAGCATGAGATTTCACTTATATCGGCCAGGAACATTGTCGAGGCGATGGACAAAAAAAAATACCAGATCGTGGCTATTGGCATCGACAAAGAAGGGCGATGGTTTTTCGACGAAGGACAACGGCTGTTGGGCGCCGCAGAACAAGCTGAAGTGAAGCTTACACGGCGAAGCGTTTGCACTGCCATCTTGCCGGGAGCCAAACAATCACCGATGATTCCGCTCTCTCCACGCCGCGCGTTGGGAGAAGTAGACGTCGTCTTTCCGGTGCTGCATGGTCCGTTCGGTGAGGATGGCATGGTTCAGGGGTTGCTCAAGTTCGCTAATGTTCTTTTTGTGGGTGTTGGAGTTCTCGGGTCGGCTGTGGGGATGGATAAGGACGTGGCGAAACGCTTACTTCGGGACGCGCACATTCCCACTGCGAAGTTTCTAGTTTTCGAGCGGGGGGCACAAGCCGGGATTCATTTCGCCGAAGTTAAGCGAATCCTCGGTCTTCCCGTATTTGTCAAGCCCGCGAACCTCGGCTCTTCCGTAGGCATCAGCAAGGTGAGCAACCATAAACAACTCGGCGGCGCCATAAGCGAAGCTTTTCGTTATGACAATAAGATTTTGATCGAAGAGAGTATTCGCGGCCGTGAGATCGAATGTTCCGTCCTCGGCAACGAGCATCCCATCGCCTCACTGCCGGGAGAAATTATTACCCGCCATGAATTTTATTCTTATGACGCCAAATACATCGATGAGAAAGGCGCTCGACTTCTGATTCCCGCCCCTCTTCCGAAAGCCCTCGTGAAGCAAGTCAAAGAAATAGCCATTCAGTCTTTCAAGGTTCTCTGCTGCGAAGGAATGGCGCGCGTGGATTTTTTCCTCCGCCATGAGCGCGAGGCTTTCGTCAACGAGATTAATACGATACCGGGCTTTACCAAAATCAGCATGTATCCGCAGCTATGGGAGGCCAGCGGCATCTCCTATCCCGACCTCATCGATCGGCTCATTCAGCTCGCCTTGCAGCGGTTCGAGCGAGAAAAGAATTTAAGAACTTCCGTCTAGTGCCGATCAACTCGATAGAGGGTATGGGTGGCCTTCAACTGGACGGCGGCGGAATTGACTTCAGCAACAGTTACTTCCGCAGTGCCGACCTCCGCGGTGTGGACTTTTCCACCTCCCGGCTGGAGGGCGTCAGCCTCAATCGCGCAAAGATATCCGCCGCCTCGTTACACGGAGGAAATCGCCCTTTCCATCCAGCACGGCACGCGGATGCGCTATCGACGGTAGCGCACCCGACCGCCAACCAACGGGGCGCGCTTTAATCCATTTGCCGTCTTAAAAACGTCGGGATGTCGTACTTATCGTCCTTGTCCGAGTTGGCGCCCAACTGAAAACTCGCTTTGCTTAACGTCACCGTCTCGATCTCGTTGCTGCCCTGTTTCTTGCGTTGCCAAGTCGGCGTGTCCAGATCGTCGACAATGGTGCCCAAGTGAACGACCTTCTTACTCTTCTGGTTCGCGTTGGCGGAAATCCTGGAGACATTTGCCGCAGCAGGCTTTGGTTCTTCTTTGACCTCTCCGAAGCCGGTGGCAATGACCGTGATACGAATCTCGTCGACAATAGCGTCGTCGATGACCGCGCCGAAGATGATGTTGGCGTCATCGTCGGCTTCTTCTTGGATCATGGATGCCGCCTCGTTGACCTCGTGCAAGCAAAGATCCGGTCCACCGGTGATATTGATCAAGACGCCTCGGGCCCCTTGAATTGAAATATCTTCGAGCAGCGGGCTCGAGATCGCTTTCTGCGCGGCCTCGATGGCGCGATTTTCGCCGGACGCCGCCGCCGCCCCCATTAACGCCAACCCCATTTCCGCCATGACCGTTCGCACGTCGGCAAAGTCGAGGTTGATCAAACCCGGCGTGATGATCAAATCCGATATGCCGCGAACCGCCTGCAGCAACACATCGTCCGCTTTGTGAAACGCCTCCAACATGGTTGTCGTCTTCGCGGCGATGCTCAGCAGCCGTTCGGGCCAACCGGGCCACCACCGGCGCCCCCCCTGTACCCGTGCCGCCGCCCATCCCAGCGGTGATAAAAATCATATCGGAGCCCGCAAGGTATTCCTTGAGGGTCTCTTCGTTCTCCATCGCCGCTCGCCGACCGATCTCGGGATTGGCTCCGGCGCCCAGCCCTTTCGTCACCGCCGCTCCCAACTGAACCCGCACGGGCGCCCGGCTCGCTTCGAGAGACTGAGCGTCGGTGTTTGCCACCAGAAAATCAACGCCGCTGAGTTTGGCATTGATCATGGTATTCACCGCATTACCTCCTCCCCCGCCGATGCCGATGACTTTTATGCGGGCTTTAAGAATTCCGTGCTCCACGATTTCAAACATAAATTTTCCTCCTTCAAATAAGGGTCAATAAATTTGTTTTCGATTTAAAAAAACTCACTGAACCAGTCCGCCATGCGATGTTTGACCTTGGAAAAAATCCGATCGTCGCGGATGCGGAAGAAATTTCGCTCTTGCCGCTTCATCCCGTAAAGCACCAAGCCGACCCCCGTGGCGTAGACCGGACTGGAAATGACATCCACCAAGCCACCGACGTGACGGGGAATGCCGAGCCTCACGGGAATGCCGAAAATCTGCTCGGCCATTTCGATGGCGCCCGGCAGAAGCATGGAACCGCCGGTCATGACCACCCCCGAGGCCAACAGGTCTTCATATCCCGATTTTTCAATCTCTCGCTGCACCAGCTGAAAGACTTCATCCAGCCGGGGCTCGATGATCTCGCAAAGAATTTGCCGTGAAACGGTTCCCGGGGGCTTGCCGGCTGCGCTGGGCACTTCAACTCGCTCGTCCTCCGCCACCATCGAGGCTTTGGCAAAACCATAACGCTGCTTGATCCGCTCCGCGTCGCCGAAGGGCGTGCGTAAACCGGCAGCGATGTCGCCGGTCACGTGATTCCCTCCGATCGCGAGCACCGAGGTATGTTTCACGCTACCGTCATGGAAAACGGCGATATCCGTCGTACCGCCGCCCATGTCCACCAACGCGACGCCCAACTCGCGCTCTTGGTCGCTGAGGACCGCCTCCGCGGAGGCTAACGGTTCCAGCACAATGTCGGCGACGTTTAGGCCGGTGCGGTTGCAACACTTGATGATGTTCTGTGCCGAGGTCACCGCGCCGGTGACAATGTGCACCTTCGCTTCCAAGCGAACGCCGGACATGCCCAAGGGCTCTTTGATGCCATCTTGATCGTCGATGATGTAATCCTGCGGCAGAACATGCAGCACTTCCCGGTCCATGGGGATCGCCACCGCTTTGGCTGCGTCGATGACCCGATCGAGGTCCCGTGGAGTGACCTCTTTATTTTTGACGGCGACAATGCCGTGGCTGTTAAATCCTTTGATATGGCCACCCGCGATCCCCGTGAAAATCGTGTGGATCTCGCAGCCAGCCATCAACTCCGCTTCTTCCACGGCCTTTTTGATGGAGTTCACCGTGCTCTCGATGTTGATGACCACGCCCTTTCTGAGGCCTTGCGAGGAGTGCGTCCCCACCCCGATCACTTCCACGCCATGCTCGGTCATTTCGCCGACAATGGCGCAGACTTTTGACGTCCCGATATCCAAACCAACTACGATGCTGTGTTTCTTCGCCATAACTTTCTAACGAGAATGGTTTGTTCCTTTTAATTCACCGCCGCACCCGCCTGAGGCGGGCCACCACTTGATCACGAAAACTTACATCCAGCGACGCTAATCGATCTTCGTTCCCCTTCCACAGCTCCAATACGTGATCCAAACGTATCAATTTGTTATCCCAATCCCCCCAGCCCATGTGAAGCGCGACCGGATACGCCGTCGTATAGAGAACCAAGCGATCCGGAGCGTCGAAATGAATCTCCGAAAGCGTGTGCGAATCCTTGGCCATCAGCTCGCCCAGTCGGACGGCATCCTGAATTCTCCTGCGGCTGGCAGGAGTCGAGCTGCTGAGCTCCTCGGGCCGAAAACCGGTGAGCAAAGGGAAGTTGACGCTTTCTCCCGCTCCGACTTCTTTAAAAACCACGCCGTCCGCGTCCACATAATAGAGCTTTCCCAAGGCCACGATCGCTTTGGGAGCGCGCTCCTCCACTTCAATCACGACGCGACGAGGAAACTCGCGACGCACTAACACGCGGCGCACCCAAGGGTGCTTCGCGATTTTCCTCTCGATGTCAGCGGGTTCGATCTTCCACATATTCATGCCATGCCTCAGTCCGGCCATGGCAACGATTTCGCTGCCGCCCACGTTTTCGCCGCCCCGCACTTGAATCTCCCGCACTGCGAAGTAGGGATTCTCACGGACGAACGCCCCAACCGAAGCGGCCCCGGCCATTAATGGACCTCGCCACCGGTACGTCGCCATAGCCGCGACAAAAAGAACCGCGATGCTGCCCGCCAAGCATAAACGCCGGCGCCATCGACGGGCGTTCCGTTTTCGATTGTCTCTGCGATAAACCGATAGTTGCATGAGCTTTTTCCTCGCTTAGCTCGCCGACCACTCTCCCAACAGCCGAACCTCCGGCACCAGTTCGACACCGAACTGTTCCTTTACTTCCGCGCGGGCCAGCTCCATGAGCCGGCGAACGTCTTCGGCCTTGGCCCCGCCGAGATTGACGATGAAATTGGCGTGGCGCGCCGAGATCTGGGACTGACCGATCCGCTTGCCCTTCAAACCCGCCGCCTCAATCAGTCTGCCGGCAAAGTCCCCCGCTGGATTGCGAAACATCGAACCCGAATTCGGATAACCGGATGGCTGGCTGCTTTTCCGCTTTGCGACCAACTCGCTAACTTTGGAACTTACTCGGGTCGCTTCTTCTTTACGGAGGCGCAAGCACACCCGGGTGACGACAGTGCCTGCTGGTAGATTCGAGCCCCGGTAGGTGAAGGTTAATTCCGGCCGATTGAAATGAATTGTTTTGCCCTCTCGTGTGAGTCCAACGACTTGGTCAACGACCTTTTCGAATTCCGAACCATAGGCGCCGGCGTTCATGACGAGCGCCCCGCCCGCCGTCCCGGGAATGCCCTCGGCAAATTCCAATCCGCCGTAGCCTTTCCGTGCCGCGGCACGGACCAGTTGCGTCACTGCATAGGCAGCGCCAACCTGGACGCAAACCGTTTCCCCTTCCTCGCGCCACTCGACTTTGCGGAACTCTCCGACCAAATGAATCACCGCCCCGCGTACGCCGCGATCGCTGATCAAGGCATTGCTGCCGTTGCCCAGGAGAGAGACGGCGGTGCCGTATCGATGCAAGAGCGGCAAGACACAACTCAGTCCCTCGTCCGTTTCGACCTCTATGAAGTAGTCTGCCGGACCGCCGATTTTCATCGACGTATAGCGCGCTAGCGGCTCAGCGATCTTAACCTTTACGCCGGGGATGAGTTTCAGCCCGTGGGCCAAAGGACTTTCGTCAGTCTCCTTGGGCATCGGAAACATCACAAGATGATTGGAGGGATGGAGGGGTGGAGTAATGGCGCAGAGACAATTTTCCAGTACGCCAATACTCCAGTACTCCAACACTCCATTGCTTTATTATTCCACCAGTTCACTTGAGCGCCTCAACTATCGCGTCACCGACTTTGTAGATATCGCCAGCGCCCAGGGTTAAAGCGATGTCCCCGGGATTGAGTTTTCCGGCGAGCTGCTTGACGAGCTGATCCTTATCCGGAATGAACTGCACTTCCATGTGTCCTTTTCTCTTGATCGCTTGATACAGGGCTTCGCTCGACACGCCTTCCATCGGGTCCTCTCCCGCGGCGTAAATATCCGTGAGAATAAGCCGATCGGCGCCCTCGAAGGCGGTTAAGAACTCGTCGAATAGATCCCGTGTGCGGCTGAAGCGGTGCGGCTGGAAGATCACGATTAACGGGCGCTTCCAACTGTCGCGGATCGCGCCGATGGTCGCTTGGATCTCCGCCGGATGATGACCGTAATCGTCGATGACCAAGATTCCCTGCGGCTCGCCTTTGATCTCGAAGCGCCGGTGGATACCGGTAAAGCCTTCCAGTGCCTCCGCCACGCGGGAAAAAGGAACTTCTAACTCATACCCTACAGCGACCGCCGCCAAAGCATTGGTTGCGCTGTGGCGTCCCGGTAAATGGAGCCGCAAATTGCCCAGCGGTTGGCCATGATGGAGAGGAGTGAACTCAACGCCGGAGGGCTTCATCTGGAGATCTCGCGCGGAAAAATCCGCCTCCGAAGACAAACCGTAGGTCGCAAAGCGTTTTCTAACCTTCGGCAACAAAGCGTGGACATTGGCGTTATCCAGGCAGAGTACCGCCAGGCCGTAGAAAGGAATTTTGTTGATAAAATCAAGAAAGCTTTCATTGAGCCTTTCCATCGTCTCATGGAAATCCATGTGCTCGCGGTCGATGTTGGTGACGACGGCGATGGTGGGCGAAAGAAGCAAAAAGCTGCCGTCGCTTTCATCCGCCTCCGCGACTAGGATTTCTCCTTGGCCCATCTTGGCGTTGGTGCCGAGCATGCGAACGCGGCCGCCGATCACCATGGTCGGATCCAATCCGCTGGCGCTGAGCACCGCGGCAATCATGGAAGTCGTGGTGGTTTTGCCATGACTCCCGGCAACCGCCACGCCGTACTTCATGCGCATCAACTCCGCCAGCATCTCCGCCCGCGGTATGACCGGAATCTGGCGACGGCGCGCCTCGAGAACTTCCGGGTTGGAATATTTGACCGCCGTGGAAATCACGACCACCGACGGATGGGCTGAGAGATTCTCTTCTTGATGGCCGACAAATACCTGCGCACCCAGTGAGCGAAGCCTCCGGGTCGCTTCGGTTTCGTGAAGATCCGAGCCGCTCACGACGTAACCCAAGTTTAACAACACTTCCGCGATACCGCTCATGCCGATGCCGCCGATACCGACAAAGTGAACCCGATGTTTTTTTTGCAACATGAAATGCCGATCACCGCCTGCACATTACCCGCGCGCCAGGGCATAACATTCGTCGACAATCCGCGTTGACGCTCCTGGTCGTCCTATCGCGCGCGCCGCCGTTTCCATGCGTTCGATCCGCGCCGGGTCCGACACGTAGCTCCGGATCCATGCCGCCAGAGTTTCTCCGCTTAGTTCTCGATCCAGGATCATCTCCGCCGCGCCGCGGTCTTGAAGCGCTTGGGCGTTCCAACGTTGATGATCGTAAATGGCATAGGGATAAGGCACGAGAATCGCGGCCTTGCCGAAAGCGGTAAGTTCCGCGACGGTAGTCGCGCCAGCACGACACAGCACCAGGTCGGCCCTGGCATAGGCCTCATCCATCTTGTCGATGAACGGCGTGACTTCCGCTTCGAAAGGAAGGGAATCATAGGTTTTCTTAGTTACGGCAAAATCGGCCTGCTCGGTCTGGTGAATCACATGTAGCTTGGGCGCCATGTCCGTCAGTTTCTCGAGGGTGTCGACGACGGCGACATTGA
>WNGI01004226.1_pt1 | contig 12820 bp, 13 predicted proteins | sample 5400621 | NCBI WGS metagenome assembly WNGI01 (sample SAMN13153374, study PRJNA577476) | soil metagenome | isolation source: 20 cm soil or saprolite under Garry oak tree replicate 1 | place: USA:California | collected 2016-06-15 | reverse complement strand
TGGTTGCCCTGGCTCTCCAGCAGCTGCACAATCTGGTCTTTGCTGATGTTCACGAACTTTCCTTTCCCTCAAACTGGTGAAACTGAGACGCCCGGGAGCGCCCTTCCTTCCGCGAAGGCATTCCTGGCCTTCAGCCTGCAATGCGGATCGACGTTGCCGCCGGCATCTGGCTGCTCGAGCTGCTCGTCGCAGGCCGGCTCGCTGACTTCCACGTTCCCCGGTGGCAGTCTGCACCTGCTCTGTTAGACACCAGCTGACACACTTCGTCGCAACCTTCCTCAGGTCGCCGTAGGCGTTACCTGGCGGACGAGCGTCCCGCCACCCAGTCTTGTCAGTTTGCTGGCCTCCCCGCAGGCGCCGGGCCGCAGCCACCGGCAAACCGCCAGGCGGGCGCCACCGCCTACCTCACCGGCCGTATCGTCGATGCGGCTGCCACCCGCTAGCCGGCACCATCGGCCAGAGCGCCGTCCACACCGAAAATAAAGCTGCGGCGATGTCGCTCATGAGCCACCGGCCGTTGCCCCCAAGCCGATGACCTGGCCCGCGGCACGCACACGGAGCTCCCCCAGAAGATCCGCCTGACGCCGGGCCCCAGAGATGAGCTCATCCGGCCGACGAGGGTCGAGCCGCTTGTCCGTCTCCGCTTCGCATGCTCTTCTTCTTTTTGCGTATCTTGCGCATGTCGCGGGGCTCGACGTACGGCTCGTCTCCCAGCGGCACATCGCCTCCTGCGGCCGCGCGCCCGCGCTCGAGCTCGGCGTTGAACTCGGCGCCGAACAAGATCGCCATGTTGGAGATCCACAGCCAGACCAGGAAGATGATCACGCCGGCGATGCTGCCGTAGGTCTTGTTGTAGTTGGCGAAGTTCGCCACATAGAAGGCGAAGAGACCGGAGGCGATCAGCCATACGACCACCGCGAGGACCCCGCCGGGGCTGACCCACTGGAAGCCGCGTTTGGCGTTGGGCGCGACCCAGTACAGGATCGAGATCATCAGGCTGACGATGATCAGCAGCACGGGCCACTTCGCGATGTTCCAGACGGTGACGGCGGCCGGGCCGATGCCCAGCACCTGGCCCACGTGATTGGCCAGCCCGCCGGTGACCACGACCATGAGCGCGGACACCACGAGCATCACCATGATCAGCAACGTGACGCCGACGCGCAGCGGCGTGGTCTTCCAGAACGGCCTTCCCTCGGGCACGTCGTAGACGACGTTGGCAGCCCGCATGAACGCCGCGATGTACCCAGATGCCGACCACAGCGCCAGGACGATGCCGATGATGGCGGCAAAGCCCGCGGCCCCGTGGCCGCTCTGCAGGTTGCTGATCGCGTGCGTGATGATCTGCCGGACGCTGGCCGGTGCGGCCTGGGTGAGGTTGGTGATCAGCGGCTGGGTCGCCGACTGGCTGAGCAGGCCCAGCAGGGATACCACGACCAGCAGGCCGGGGAAGATCGACAGCACCGCGTAGTAGGTCAGAGCGGCGGCGCGGTCCTGCAGTTGGTCGTTGCCGAATTCCCGCAGCGTCCGCTTGGCCGCTGTCAACCACGAGCTACCTTGCATGTCCGTCGGGCTGGCCGGGACATCGCGGCCAGAACGCTCGTTCAGTCCTACCGGGCCGTCAGCACGGGTCTTGTGCGGAGCCTCCGGCCCTGTATCCGCCGGGGCGTGACGCGTGGCGCCGGGCGGGGGATTCCGCTTGCCGCTCAGCTCGGTACGGGTGTCGCGGGGCGTGTCAGCCATGACGTCTCCCTTTGCCAGCGTCCGGACTGGACCGGGCCAGCTTGCGGCTGCCCTGCGCGGTGCCACGCTCCACGGCGGCCTTGACTGCTGCAAAGACCGCACCTTGAAGAGCCGCGGCGGGCAGGATCTCCTTCCAGCTCCGCTGCGGATCGGTTGCCTGCGGAGCGTCGTCCTCGCGCGCGACGAGCTTCCACACGCCCTTGAACATGGCTCCGGCCAGCACCCCGCTGACCAAGCTGAACCCGAGGCTCAGCAGCCGGTCAAGCAGGTTCTTCATCGCCGGCCCATCCGCCCTAGCAACCAGCCGATCAGCAGCAGGACAATTGCCGCCGCCGCGTATTCGCCTGGCCGTTCACGTACCGTATGCGCGCCGCGCGCCGCAGCTTGCTGAGCCGATGCCGGTGTGAGCTGCCGGGCCTTGGCCCGCCCGGCCGCCACCGCTTTGGTGAGGCCGCTGGTCTTGCCGGGCAACTGGTGCCGGAGGTCTGCGGCCTTGGCGGTGATCCGGTCAGCGGCCGTACCAGCGGCGCCCGCCGCGCGGGTTTTCATCTCGGCTGCCTTGCTGCGCGCCTGGGCGCCCACGTCAACCTTGGCGGCGAGCGCTTCGACCGGGTCGCCAAGCTGCTGTCGCGTCCTCTCGATATCTTCGGCCAGCGCCTGCGGGTCACTGGGAATGGTCTCCCTGGCCGCCGCGGCAGGACGTGGCTGGCCGGTCCTGGCCCATGTGGCCGCCGCCTGCTCGCCCTCATCATCGGTGGGCCTTTCTGGCGTCATCGGTGTGCCCTCTCCTTGATCTCTTCGACATCGGCCCTGACGCTGCCGGCGGTCTGCTGCGGGACCGGTGGCGCCGCGTGCTAGCCGCGCGGGGCGCCAATGTGGTCAGTGGCGGCTGTCGGTCACGGTGTCGCGGGCTGTCTGTGCCTGATCCCGGACGTCGTGCGCTGAGCTGACGGCCTCGTCCTTGACCGTGGCGGCCGCGTCGGCCGCTGTGGCCTTGACCGACTCGGCTGCCTGCTGGCCGGAGTCCTGAAGGCTGGCCGCGGCCTCCTTGGCTGCGCCGGTGACAGCTGGCGCGGCGGCTTCCTTGACCTTGACCGCTGCCTGCTCTTCGGCGCTGCTAGCCGGCACGAGCGAGCCCACAAGCCAGCCAACGCCGACGGCGATCAGGCCGACGGCAAGGGGATTACCCGAAGCCTGGCGGCGCAGCTGTCCCTGAGCCGCCGACACCTTCTCTCCCGCGGCCGAACTCATGCCGGAGGCGGACTGCGACGCCGCCCCCATAACTTTGTCCTTGACACCCACCACGGCAGAACGCGCGCCGGCGGCCGTGCGCTTGGCCACGTGCGCCGGGTTGACCGTGTCGGCCAGGGTGTTGACGTCCTGGCTGAGGCTGGTGCGCGTTTCCTCGATATGCTCGCGGACCTGATCCGGATCGCTGGTCATGACCTGCCCTCGTTTCCCGTTATCGCGTCAGGGATCTTCTTCACCGTCTGCGCTGTCTGCGCCACACCGGATACCGCCGTGATCTCCCGGCGGCCCACCAGCCCCAGAACCGTGGCGATGATCAGCCAGGCGCCCCCGACGATCAGCGCCGACCAGCCGTGGCCAATGGCGTCGCCGATGCCCCACCAGGCCGCCACCGACACGAACACCAGGGCCAAGTGGCCGGCGACACCGGCGCCGGCCAGCATCCCGGCGCCCTTGCCCGCCCGGGTGGCGGACTGGCGAAGCTCGGCCTTGGCCAGTTCTACCTCCTGGCGCATCAGCGTGCTCAGATCCGCGGCGACCTCCGAGAACGCCTCGCCGACCGACGGGCGCGAATCAGGCGCCGGCGCAGCCGTGCCGTGCGGGCTGGTCACCGTAGGGCCCCGCTGCCGGCCTGGCCGCGGGCGAGCACGGCGCGGTCACCGTACGCCGTATCGGTATCCCGGGCCGGAACGCCGCCGGTGGCCGGCCGGCCACCGGCCGGCGCCGACCCGTCACTGCTGGCGGCCTTCATTGCGCGGGTGAGCCGGCCAGCCACCAGGCCCGCCGCTGCCGCCAGGGCAAGAAAGACACCCGGCCTGCGGCGCGCGAAGGACTGCACTTCGTCCACGACCTGCGCGGGCCTGCGGCCGCCGAGCCACTGCCCGGCGTCGCGCGCCCGCGATGCCGCATCACGGGCCAGGTCTGCCGCCGCGCCGCCCTGAGTTGAGCCATCGGCCATCGAGCTGAGCTCATCACTGAGCGAAAGCAGCCCAGCCACCAGCCGCTGCTGTCCCTGGGCCGCTTGCTCCTCCAGCTGGTTCTGTGCCTGGCGCAGCAAGTCCCCGCCCTGACGGCCGGCCTCCGCCGCCACGCCCGAAGCCTGTTCCCGGGCGACGTCGGCCACGTGCTTTCCTGCCTGAACGCTGCTGTGACTCAGGTCAGCGGCCTGATCCTGAACAACGTCAGCAGTGCCCATCTCCTTCGCCGGCTGGGGCGGCGAAGGCTTGCCTCGCCGCGACGGCGTTGACGCGGGCGGATAGTTCTCAGTCATCCGGGTCATCTCCCCTCGATAAGCACATTGCGGCCATCCGCAGTCACCCCGGCCGAGCATCGGACGATGCCCGGCCGATAGCTATGACCCGTGGGCTGTTGGCCCCATGCGTGGTGCGGCTGGCCCCTGTCAGCAGCCGCCATATGCCTTACATCAGAAGCTTACATGGGAAGCTTACATGAGAAGCTTACAACGTCCACTTGGCAGGGTGGCCTGCGGGCTGTCCCGGGCCCCGGGCGCCCCTGTATGGCGAGGCTGCTTCGAGCCGCCCTGATCACGTCTTTCGCCAGGCAGACGCCGCGGCCAGACACCCACGATGTCCCTTGGCCGGCATCGGATCGTGGGTGGTTAGAGCAGGTCGGCCAGATCGCCACGAGCCCGTCTACCGCCGGAATCCTGCCGCCCGTGGCCGGACCGGACGGGGCGGCGCGGCCGGCCATGGCCGCGGCTTACGCATCAATCTCGCCCGAGGTCCGACCCGTCGGCCACGACCATCGCAATGCGGTCGAGCATGTGTACCAGGCCCGTTTCGAACTCCTCTTCCCAGCGGTGCTGGGCCAGCCCGGCCGCAAGGCGGTGCACCGTGGGGAAACGCCTGGCGTCGATCTCGCCCGCAGGGTCGACTAGCTCGCGCGGACGGCTGGCGTCCTCGACCGCCCCCCGCTGGTCAGGAGAACGGGCCGGGCTCAGACCGCCAGGAACCGGATTGGCGGCCGCTTGCCCGGCAGGTTCGATGTCCTCGTTCGAGGCGGTGTCGGTGCCGGTGAAGGATCCATCGCCCGGCTTGGGATCCCTCAGCGCCATGGCGCTGGTTTCCAGCAGCAGATAACCGAGCAGGAAGCCGTTGAACGTGCGGTAGGTGAACAGCACCTGTTCGTCGCTGAACCCCTCCCCGGCCAAACCGCTCAGCATCGCCTCCACATAGCGCAGCGACCGCAGCGGCGGATTAACCCACGGAGCCGTGGGCGGCCGGGTGGCGACCAGCGGGAAAGCATGCGGATGCGCCAGAGCGTAGCGGCGCACCCCGTGCGCCAGGCCCGTGAGGTAAGGCCGCCACCCATCCACCGGCCGCAGCTGAACCTCCGGATCGTCGGCGAGCTCATTGACGATCCGCTCCACCACCGCGTCGAACAGCTCATCGCGGTCCTGCACATACCTGTACAGCGACATCGACCGGACCCCCAGCCGCGACGACACCGCCCGCATTGTCGCCGCCCCGATGCCCTGCTCATCCACCAGCTCTAGCGTGGCCGTGACGATCCGGTCCAGTGACAGGCCACGACCCGGCCGGCTACGACGGCCGTGCCCGCCCTGTACTCGTGTCACCGGCCCCTCACCTCGAGACGACTGCTGTGATGTTAGCGGTCAGCCACCACCGGCACCGGCCGCTGGCGCCATGGCGCGTTATGATCATCTTAAGGTTCCTTCGCCGCATCGCCGGACTCGGCGGCGGCCCGCCACCGCCGCCAGCCTGGCAGCACCGCCGGTGGGAGCCGGTCCGTTAACCAGAAGCCCGGGGCCAGCGGATCTCGTGGCACGTCACGACGGCCGACCCTATATATAGGTGAAAGCACCCTGCGCCGGCTGGCTGTAGTCCGTCGGCGCCAAGCGAGCGGGCTTCCCCAGGAAGCTGAGCTCGTGAGCTTGATCGTTGTACCCAAAGTGTCAGGTTCGACAAGACGATCCTCATCGGCAATGGGCACCTTCAGCGCGGCGCCAACTGGCGCGCTGCTGAGCTGATCGCGTTCGGCCGGGCGGGTGCATTCGTTGGTTTGGCGGGCGGCGCCGCTGGTAGCCGAGGCCATTGCAGTTGATCTTGGTGCGGATAGCCCAGTACAGCCAGGAGGCCGAGATGGCACAGAAAATCACTGCCGGGACTCCAAGATGATCTTGGTGGGGGCCCGGCGGACCAGACGGTGCGGTTTGGGGTGGATGGCGCCGAGTATGAGAGCGATCTGAGCACAAACAACGCCGCGGCGTTCCGCCGCAAGCTCGCGCCGTTCGCCATCGCCCCACCTGGCACTTGGCGGTCCGGCAGGCCCGTTTCATGCCGGGCGGGCTGGGCAGGGCAATAACTGGGCCTGCGGCAACGACGTTGCTGCGTGCCGGGCCTGCCGGCTGCACAACGGCGAGGAGCCGGGCCCGGTGCGGTTGATGCCGCAGACAACGGCAATCCTGCCTGGAGGCATCCCGTGACCGATCCCGATACGGCCCGGCACATCGAAATCAAAGATGGTGATCAAACGGTCGCCGCTGCCGAGGTAACAACTTCGCAAGAAGCAGACGGAACCGCTCAGGCATCGCTGCACGCGGCGTCGGGGCATATCGCCCCGGGCCGCCGGGCGAGTCTGGTCGATGCGGTCATGGATCTGCCCGAGGTGCAGCAAAGCGCACGCTTGAAGGCCGCTGTCCCGCTTGGCGACACAGAATCGCTGTGGCGTCTGCGGGAGCGGACCGACGACACGGTCACGCGTCCGGCCGGCTCTACCGCGCTGGTGGATGCGAACATACCGGCGGATGACAAACCGGAATCCGGCCAAACGCCCGTACCGTAATCGCTGTCAGCGGTGCCGCAGTGGGCGCTTTGACCTCGCGCGAAGCGTCGGGGCAGCATCCGCTGACGGTCGTTGATCAGCCCCCGGACCAAACGGCCGGCATGGCTGTCAGCAGCTCATAGTCGGCAGGGCGCGACTGATCACCGGCGCGGGGGTCGCCCCCCGGCATGAGCCTGTCAGGCAGTGAGCCAGTTAATAGGGCTTTACTTGAAATCTCGGGAACTCCACTTCCGCGTTGCCGTTCACGAGTCTCCGCGGGGCTTGTGCCGTATCACGAGCCTCCGTTGCGGGACCACGCTCAGAAGTTGATGGCCTGCCCGGTCACGGCCAGTGCCGCCTCGCCTACGATCTCGGCCAGGGTTGGATGCGCGTGCACGCTCATGCCGAGTTCGGCAGTGGTGCCCTCGACGAGCTTGGCGTAGCAGCCCTCGGCGATCAGTTCGGTCACGTGCGGGCCTATGGCGTGCATGCCTAGGACGAGGTCGGTCTCCGCGTCGGCGACGACCTTGCAGAAACCGCCGGGCTCGCCCTCGACCAGGGCCTTGCCGATGGCCCGGAACGGGACCTTCGCCTCCCTGACCCGGCGGCCCCGGTCCTCCGCCTGCGCCCGGCTCAGGCCGAACGAGGCGACCTCGGGCCGGCAGAAGGTCACTCGCGGGATCCTGTCCTGGTCGAGCGGGATCGGGTCCGCGCCGGCCATGTGCTCGACCGCGACGATGCCCTCGTGGCCGGCCGCGTGCGCTAGCCAGTACCCGCCGATGACGTCGCCAGCTGCGTATACGCCGGGCTCGGCGGTCCGGTAGAACTCGTCCACCCGGATCAGGCCGCGGTCGTTCACCTCCACCTCAGTGGCCGCCAGGTTTAGGTCCTCGGTCAGGGCGCGCCGGCCGACGGCGACCAGCAGCGCGTCGGCCTTCAGGGTCTCCTCGCCGTCTGCGCCCGTGACGCCGATCGCCACTCCGCCGTCGGCTTTCTCCAGGCTGGCCGGGTCGGCCCGGGTGCCGGTCAGCACCCGGATGCCGCGCTTGCCGAAGGCCTTGGCCAGTTCCGCGGAGACCTCCGGATCCTCGGCGGGCACGATCCGGTCCAGGATCTCGACGATGGTGACGTCGGTGCCGAAGTCGCGGTACATGCTGGCGAACTCCACCCCTACCGCGCCGCTGCCCAGCACGATCAGCGAGCCCGGAGGGTCCGCGGCGCTGGTGGTCACGTCGTCGCTGGACAGGACCTGCTCCCCGTCGATGTCCAGCCCGGGCAGCGTGGCGACGGCCGAGCCGGTGGCGATGAGCACGTAGGACGCGGAAAGCTCCTGCTCGCCGTCCGGGCCCGCCGCCCGGATCCGCTTCGGCGCGGCGAAGCTGCCGGTGCCCCGGTACACCTTGATCTTGTTCTTCTTCATCAGGGCCGCCAGACCGCGCCGGAGCTGGTCGACCACCTGGTCCTTGCGCTTCGCGGCTCGCGCATAGTCGAGCTTCACCTTGCCGGCCTTGACCCCGAAGTCGTCGCCGGTGCGGGCCTCGTGCAGCCGGGCCGCGGTCTCCAGCAGCGCCTTGGTCGGGATGCAGCCGAGGTTCAGGCAGGTACCGCCGAGGTGTTCGCTGCGTTCGACCAGCGCCACGCGCATCCCGAGCTGGCTGGCCCGGATCGCCGGGATGTAGCCGCCGTTCCCGCTGCCGATGACGACGAGGTCGAACTCGGTGTTGTTACCTGTCATGATCGTTTCCTGGTTCGGGTGCCCTTCCTATACGGTCAGCAGCAGCGGGTACTCCAGCAGTCGCTTGACCTCGGCCAGGTAGCGGGCGTTTTCCGCGCCGTTGACGACCCGGTGGTCGGAGCCGACCGTCAGCTTGAGCACGCTGCGCGGTACGACGTCACCGGCCGCGTCGAAGTCCGGTCGCCGGGCCACCGCGCTCACCGCCACGATCGACACCGAGGGCGGGTTGATGATCGCGGTGAAGCTCTCCACCCCGTACATGCCCATGTTCGACACGGTGAAAGTGCCGCCCTGGTACTCGTCCGGGCGCAGCTTGCCCGACCGCGCCCGCGCCGCCAGCTCCCTGGCCTCGGTGGAGATGGCGGACAGGGTCCGCTCGGCCGCGTTCCGGATCACCGGGGTGATCAGGCCGTCCTCCAGGGCGACGGCCATGGCCAGGTCCACCCGCTGGTGCAGCTCGATGCCGTCGGCGGTCCACCAGGAGTTGAGCTTGGGGAACGTGCGCAGCGCCTGCGCGCACGCCTTCATCACGAAGTCGTTGATCGACAGCCTGACCGGGCCGCCGGCTGGGCCGTCCACCCCTGAGCCATCTCCCGAGCCATCTGCCGCCCCGTCCACCAGCGCCTCGTTGAGCCGCCCACGCAGCGCCAGCAGCTCGTCCACGTGGACTTCCACGGTCGCGTAGTGGTGCGGTGCCTGCCAGGCCTGCTGCATCCGCTCGCCGACCACCCGCTGGGTCCTGGACAGCGGAGACAGCTCGGTCCCGGCGGCGCCACTCGGCGCGGGAGCGATCACCGGAGCGGGGGTGGAGCCGTCTCCCGCCGGGGCCGCATCCGCGGAGGCCTGCGCGCTCCGCTCCGGCGCGCCTGTTTCCGCACGCTCCAGTACGGCGCGCACATCCCGCTCGACGATGCGGCCGTCGGGCCCGCTGCCGGAGATCCCGGCCAGCTCGATGCCGTGCTCCCGCGCCAGCCGCCGGACGACCGGCGAGGCCCGGACCCGCCCGTCGGCGGAGCGCTCCGGGCCGGAAGTCGCCGCCCGCCGCGCCTCGGCCTCCCGCGGCCGAGCCCCCTGCTCCCCGGACTCCGCGGCCTCGGTTTCTGCGGCCTCGGTTTCTGCGGCCTCGGCTTCTCCGGTCTCGGTTTCTGCGGTCTCCCGGCCGCCGACGCTGTCCGCGGTCTCCTCGGCCACCTGGCGCGCCTCGTCCGGTGCCGCATCGGGTGCCTCGCCGTCAGAGGAGATCACCGCGATCGGCTCCCCCACCGCCACCTCGTCGCCCTCGCCTGCGATGAGCCGGGTCAGCACGCCGGCATCCTCCGCCTCGAGCTCCATCGTGGTCTTGTCGGTCTCGATCTCAGCGAGGGCGTCCCCGACCTCGACCTGGTCGCCCTCGTGCTTGAGCCACGAGGAGAGAGTCCCCGCCTCCATCGCGTCGCCCATCTTGGGCATGACCACCTCGGGCATTGTCATCCCTCTTCCCGGTACAGCACCCGACGCCCCGCCGCCACGACCTGGTCCACGCTCGGGAAGGCCGCGATCTCGAGATTGCGCGCATACGGCGCGGGGACCTCCGCCCCGCTCACCCGCTCGACCGGGGCGTCGAGGTCGTCGAACGCCCGGTCCTGGATGATCGCCGCCACCTCGCTGGCCACCCCGAACCAGCGCCACTGCTCCTGCACCGCCACCGCGCGGTGGGTCTTGCGAACGGAGGCGACGACGGTCTCCTCGTCCAGGGGGCGCAGGCTGCGCAGGTCGATGACCTCGGCCTCGATGCCGTCCTCGGCCAGCCGCTCGGCCGCGGCCAGGCACAGCGCCACCTGCCGGCCGTAGGAGACCAGCGTGACGTCCCCACCCTCCCGGGCGATCCGGGCCCGGCCGAACGGGACCGCGTTGTCGCCCTCGGCGACCTCCCCCTTGGTCCCGTACAGCGCGCCGGCCTCGAGGAAGATCACGCAGTTGTCGTCCCGGACCGCGGTGAGCATCATCCCCTTGGCGTCGTTCGGGGTCACCGGGGCCACCACCTTCAGGCCGGGGAAGTGCCCGTAGAACGACTCCAGGGAGTGGGTGTGCTGGGCGGAGAGCTGCACGCCCCCGCCGTTGGGCCCGCGTATCACCAGCGGGACCTTGACCTGCCCGCCGGAGAAGTACCGGACCTTGGCCGCGTTCTGGATGATCTGATCGGCCGCGAGGAAGGAGAAGTTCCAGGTCATCACCTCGACGACGGGCCGCAGGCCGGCCATCGCCATGCCGATGGCCGCCCCGACGAACCCGCCCTCGCTGATCGGGGTGTCGATCACCCGGTGCGGGCCATACCGGTCGTAGAGACCGTCGGTGATCAGGTGGGTGCCGCCGTAGACGCCGATGTCCTCGCCCACGAGCACGACGTTCTCGTCCCGGTCGAGCTCACCGACTAGAGCCTCCCGCAGCGCCTCCCGGTAGGTCTTCACCTCGGCCATCAGCGGCCCTCCTCATCCGTGGGTTCCGCGGGCTTGCCCAGGTACTCGTCCGCCCCCGCGTAGACGTCGGTGTAGAGGTCCTCGATCGGCGGCGGTTCGCTGGCGTCGGCGAAATCCAGCGCGGCCGCCACCTCGTCCCGCGCGCCACCGGCGATCTCCTCGACCGCCGCGTCATCCATCGCCCCGCCCTCCCGCAGCCGGTGCTCCAGCAGCACCAGAGGATCGCGGTCGCGCCAGGAGGCGACCTCGTCCTTGGACCGGTACTTCTCCGGGTCGGCGGCCCCATGCGAGGCGAGCCGATAGGTCATCGCCTCGACCGCATACGGCCGGCCGCTCTCCCGGACCTGGCGGGTGACCCGCTCAGCGCAGTCGAGAACCGCCTCCAGCTCCATGCCGTCGACCTTCTCGTGGTCGATGCCGTAGGCGCCGAACTTGGCCGCGAGGTCAGTCATCGCGGTCGACCGCGGCACCGAGGTGCCCATCCCGTACTGGTTGTTCTCGACGATGAACACCACCGGGCACCGGCCGTCCGCGCCCCACAGCCCCGCTAGGTTGGCCGCCTCGTGGAAGGCGCCAGTCTGCATCGCCCCGTCCCCCAGGTAGAGCTGGCAGATGTGGTCGGTTCCCCGGCAGCGCAGCGCGTAGGCGAAGCCCACGCCCAGCGGGATGTGGCCACCGACGATGCCATAGCCGCCCCACAGCCCCCGGTCCACGGCGAACAGGTGCATGGACCCGCCCTTGCCCCGGACCAGGCCGTCCCGCCGGCCATACAGCTCGGCCATGACCGCACCGGGCTCGCAGCCCAGCAGCAGCGCGTGAGCGTGGTCCCGGTAGCCGGTGATGACCCGGTCCCCCCGCCGGAAAGCGCTCAGGAAGCCCGCGGCCACCGCCTCCTCGCCGGTGTAGAGGTGCAGGTAGCCGCCGATCTTGCCCTTGCGGAACGACCGCTGGCAGGCAGTCTCGAAGGTGCGCACGAGCACCATCCGGCGGTAGAGCTCCACCAGCTGCCCCGGGTCGCCGACGGGCCCGGCACCGTTCCGGTCCGCCCGCTCGCCCGCCCGGCCCCCGGGGCGTTTCCCGCCGACCCGCTTGTCGGTGCGTTGCTTCGTCTTCGCCATCAGGTCCCTCCCCCGCTGGTGAGTTGTTCCGCCTCGGTGATGTATGTCCGCTCGCTCCTGTCGGCTCGCGGGCGCGTCACGCACGTCATCCGGGTGGGCACCTCGAACGGCACATGCCGGGCCAGCGACAGGGCCCGGGCCTGCGTCCCGTGCCCGACCGAGCGCTCCAGCCCAGTACCCAGGTCCGACCGAGCCATGCCGACCGGCCCGGCAATCTCTCCGCCAAGGGCAGGCAGCGCCGAGTCGGCAGCGCGAAGTCGGGCCAAGAACCGGGTGACACTCGGTAATTAGCGTCCGGTCGGTGCCCGCGCGCATGGAACCGCCTTACCTGTGCCGAGCTCTGGCTGTACGGCGCGGCCGTCAGTTCACGCCGAACGTGCTGATCTGGGTGCGGCTGTGTGGGCGTGAGCTCACCGCGCGGAAAAACAAGGTCACCACCGAGCTCACCGCCCTCATCTCTCGGTGCAGGCGTCAGCGCTCTTGGCGATCCCCCGATGCGGGGCGCTGGCCGCGGCGAAGATCCTGGGGGAAACAGCCAGGATGGGGCAGGTTTCGGTCCAAGGATGCCTACGCCCGGCACAACGGTACCGCGCTGCAAGCGCAAGCCAGCGCCGCGCGCACCGACGATCGCAGAGGCCAGCGCGGCGCCGACGGGTCGCCCATCGTGTAACCCCGGCAATCGCATCGTCGTGCTCCTGCTGGTGCCCGGTGCCCTG
>WNGI01004225.1_pt1 | contig 12820 bp, 13 predicted proteins | sample 5400621 | NCBI WGS metagenome assembly WNGI01 (sample SAMN13153374, study PRJNA577476) | soil metagenome | isolation source: 20 cm soil or saprolite under Garry oak tree replicate 1 | place: USA:California | collected 2016-06-15 | reverse complement strand
CGAACGGCGTTCGCGTGCTGCTCAAGCCGACCGATTTCAACGCCGATCAGATCATGTTCACCTCCTACAGCCCTGGCGGCGCGTCGCTTCTTCCTGACGCTTCTTACATCGCCGCCAGCGCGGCGGATCTGATCCCGGCTACCAGTGGCGTCGGGAAGTTCACCGTCATCGATCTCCAGAAGTATCTGGCTGGAAAGCAGGTAACCGTCTTTCCGTCGATCGACGACCTGAGCGAAGGCATCTCGGGTAGCGCCTCACAGCGCGACACCGATACGATGCTGCAATTGATCTACCTGTACTTTACGCAGCCGCGCCTCGACACATCCCTCGTCAATACTTTCATCGGCCGTTACAAGGGAGTGCTGGCTAATCGTAGCGCTAGTCCCGAAGCTGCGTTCAGTGATACGCTCCAGGTGACGATGGCGCAGCATTCAGTGCGCGAGCAGCCGGTGTCGGCGGCGACCCTCGACGCGATCGACCCGTTCAAGTCTTTTGACTTCTACAAGGACAGATTCTCGGACGCGAGCGGATTCACCTTTGTCTTCGTCGGGAATTTCAACACCGACTCGATCAAGCCGCAGATCGCCAAGTGGCTGGGCGCTCTCCCTTCAACCGGCCGAAAGGAGACCTGGCGGGACACCGGCATTCGTCCGCCGACTGGCGTCGTCCAGCGGGTGGTGAAGAAAGGGGCGGAGCCCAAGGCACGCACCGCATTGATCTTCACCGGCCCGTTCGAGTTCACGCGGCAGAACAGGTACTATCTGAGCGCGCTCGCCGAGCTCCTCAACATCAAACTGAGGGAAGCGCTGCGCGAGAATCTCGGTGGGACTTACGGCGTCGGCGTGAATCCGAGCGCGTTCCGAGATCCTAATCCTTCCTACCGGTTCACGATTGGGTTTGGCTCGGCGCCGGAAAGACTCGAGGCGCTTACCGCGGCCGCGCTCGCCCAGATCGACAGCGTGAAAAAGTTCGGGACGACCCCCGACTACCTGACCAAGGTAAAGGAAGCGGCGCTCCGCTCACGTGAAACAGCGTTGAAACAGAACGGATACTGGCTCTCGCAAATCAGTACCTTCGATCAGAGCGGCTGGGCGCTCGCCGAAATTCCGAATGGCGAGAAGCTGATCTCGGCGCTCACCAGCGACGATTTGCGAAATGCGGCGATCAAGTACCTGCGGACCGACAACTATGTTCGCGTGTCGCTCTACCCGGAGAACTTCTCGGGAGCAGTGAACCGGTAGAACACTATGGACGACTCGCTTTACTTCACCGAGCAGCACCTGGCGGTCCGCAACATGGTCCGCGAGTTCGCGCGCAGTGAAGTAGCGCCAGTCGCGGCAGAGCTGGACGCCAGGGCGGAATTTCCCTGGGCCAACATCAAGAAGATGGGAGAGCTTGGCCTGCTCGGCATCCCGTGGCCGGAGGAGCTCGGCGGCGCCGGACTCGATCTACTGAGCTACATGATCGTGATCAACGAAATGGCGAAGGTCGACGCCTCTCACGCGATCACGATCTCGGCGCACACAACGCTTGGTACCTCGCCCATCGTCAACTTCGGCACCGCGGCCCAGAAGAAGAAACACGTGCCCTTGCTCGCCAGCGGCAAAGTTCTGGGCGGATTTGGACTCACCGAGCCGAGCGCGGGTAGCGACGCAGCGAGTACGCGATCGACTGCCGTTCGCAAAGGATCGCACTACGTTCTCAACGGAACGAAAGCCTTCATCACCCACGGCGGTGTAGGGGAGGTATTCGTCGTTACCGCGGTCACCGAGCCAGGCAAGGGCACGAAAGGGATCAGCTCGTTCATCGTGACGAAGCAGGCGAGCGACCTCGACAAGTCGGGCGGGATCGGTCACGACGATTCGCTGCCGGCCATGCCCGGCTTCCGCGCCGGCAAGAAGGAAGACAAACTCGGCTGGAGAGCGTCTGACACGCGGTCTCTGGTTTTCGAGGACGTCGAAGTCCCGGCCGAGAACCTCCTCGGCGAAGAGGGCGAAGGCTTCAACAATTTCATGCGGACGCTGGACTCTGGTCGCGTCGGCATGGCTGCTCTCTCTCTAGGGATCGCGGAGGGCGCGTTCGAGCAGGCGCTGCGGTACGCGACGCTGCGGAAGCAATTTGGACAAGCCATCGCCAACTTCCAGGGAATCCAGTTTCAGCTGGCGGACATGGCGACCGAGATCGAAGCAGCGAAGCACTTGATGTTTCACGCCGCATGGCTGGCGCAGCACAAGCAGCCATTCACGAAGCAGGCGGCGATCGCCAAGCTGTACTGCTCAGAGCTGGCGATGCGCACGACCATCAAGGCGATTCAGATTCACGGCGGGTATGGCTACACTAAGGAATACCCCGTAGAGCGAATGTTCCGCGACGCGAAGATCTGCGAGATCGGTGAAGGCACGTCCGAGATTCAGCGGCTCGTCATCGCTCGAAACCTCCTCAAGGAGCTGGCGGATTGACCTATTCCGAGGTTGCCAAGCGTCTCAGACTTCCACTCGGCTTCATTCTCGGCATTAGCTATTTGATTTTCGCTCGACCCACGCCGCTCACCCTGGCGGTTGGTGGCACGGTAGCGTTGGTTGGCGTCCTCGTCCGCGCCTGGGCGTCGGGGCACATCTCCAAGAACGAAAGACTCGCGACGAGTGGCCCGTACGCTCATACGCGCAATCCCCTCTACTTCGGCAGCTTTTTGATCGCGGCAGGGTTCGCGATCGCGGCGCATTGGGCGCTCCTGCTGCTGGTGGTGGCGTTCTTCGTGCTTATCTACGCTCCGACGATGCACCGCGAACGAGCAAACATTGCGGGCAGGTTTCCTGATGCGTATGAAGCCTACGCTGCCAACGTGCCGGCCTTTGTCCCGAGACCGACACCGTGGAAGGCGACACATCCTGAAGATGACAACGCCTTCAGTCTCGACCTTTACATGAAGCACGGCGAGTGGAAGGCGGGTCTCACCTATGTGCTCGTCATCGCGTGGCTCATCTACCGCACCGTGACGGGAATCTGAGTGAGCAGTCACATATGTGGCGTTGGGCAATCCGCGGAACTCACGATAACCGCAACTCGTAAGTCGTTGTCGCCGTTGCGGAAACACACAGTGGCTCCGTAGATTGTTCGCACTGACTGTTGCTAGGTCATGCATGAGGAATCCGTGCGACTCGCGGAGCCTGTACGACATGGATGGCTAAGCGTCTTGTTACGAAACTAAGGAAATCATAACGCGGCCCTGTAGCACGACCGCGCGAACATTTTTGGAACCGCCTCCCACTTCGCTCGCCGAGTCGCCGCGCGAGGAGTGAGGCGGGGTACAATGAAAAGAGAAATCCTCATTAACGCGGCTCCGCGCGAAACGCGGATCGCGATTCTGGAGGACGGGAAACTCGTCGAGCTTCTCGTCGATCGTCCAGACAACCGACGCATGGTCGGTGACATTTACTTAGGCCGGGTGGATGCAGTACTCCCCGGAATCCAGGCAGCCTTCGTCGACATCGGCACCGAGAAGAGCGCCTTCCTCCACGCCTCTGACCTAGTCAGAGAGACCGCCGAGGAAGCGGAAGACGAAGACGATGACGAAGAGCAGACCGACGAGCTGCCCGAGAAAAAGAACGGCAATGGCAGCAACGGGAACGGGCGCCGCGCCAAGGCACCGCTGATCCAGGAGGCCCTCAAGCGGGGTCAGGAAATCCTGGTTCAGGTCTCCAAGGAGCCGATCTCCACCAAAGGTCCGCGCGTTACCGCCCAGATCTCATTGGCCGGGCGATTCCTTGTCTATATCCCCGATTCCTCGAAAGTCGGCGTCAGCCGCAAGATCGGATCGTCCGCCGAGCGGGCGCGGTTGAAGGAACAGGTTCAGAACATCCTTCCTGACAAGTCCGGCGGCGTGATCGTTCGCACCGTCAGCGAAGACGTGACGCCCGAAATGCTCGAGCGTGAGCTCAAGAGCCTGATGTCGCAGTGGAAGAAGATCCAGCGCAAGACGCATTTCCAGAAAGCGCCGTCGATGGTGAATCGGGAAAGCGGACTGACGCGCGGACTGGTGCGGGACATTTTCAGCGACAAGGTCGACAGCCTCACCGTCGACTCGAAGCAGGTTTACAACGAGATCGTGTCCTACCTCAAGGACATTGCGCCTGACCTGATCTCGCGCGTGAAGCTTTACAACGAGCAGCTCCCCCTCTTCGACACTGCGGGGATCGAGTCTGAGATTCGCGACATCTTCAAGCGCCGCTGCGACCTGCCTTCGGGCGGTTACCTGATAATCGAGCCGACCGAGGCTCTGGTCTCGATCGACGTGAACTCGGGTCGTTACACCGGCAAGAAGGATCCCGAGAAAACTGTTCTGAGAACGAACATGGAAGCCGCGCAGGAAATCGCCCGCCAGCTGAGACTGCGCGACGTCGGCGGCATCATCGTCTGCGACTTCATCGACATGGAGACGAAGGCGAACCGGGATCGCGTGCTCCAGGAGCTGAGGCAGCACCTGTCGCGCGATCGTGCGCGTACAAGGGCGTTCGCCGTCAGCGACCTCGGCCTGATCGAGATGACGCGCCAGCGGGTCCGTCAGAGTCACTATCAGTCGTCGACCGAGCCGTGCCCGACCTGCAATGGCACCGGACGCGTCCTCACCCCGGAGACGATCGTTCGTCGCATGGAACGCTCAGTGAAGCGGATGGCGGTTGAGGGACGTCGAGACAATCTGCTCGTCAAGCTGCATCCCGATGTCGCCATGTATGTGCTCGAGCAGGAGCGAGATCTGGCGCAGAAGCTACAGAAGGCCGCGAATTTCTCGCTCGAGTTCCGCGACGATCCCTTGCTCAAGCCCGATGAGTTCAAGCTCGTGGTGAAGGCGCAGGGGAGGGATGTCACTCAGCAATACGCAATCGCTTGAGTGCGGATTGAGGGGTGCGGACTAACACAGTAGTCCGGAGTACGGACTGAAAGAGGATTTCGGATCGAGGACACGCCTGCGAAGTGCTTGGTAGCTAGTTCGTAATCCTCATTCTGTCCGCAGTCCTCAATTAGTCCGTAGTTCGGAGCTCTGGCTGTTTGGTCCGCCACCCTCAGTCTCCGGGTTGACCTTAGCCTCTTCAACGCTTAACTTTTGAGGCTAATTCGCACCTCCTAACAGCAGCTCCGACCATGACTTACGCGATCATCAGAACCGGCGGCAAACAGTTCCGCGCCGAATCCGGAAAAACCATCAGAATTCCTAGTTTGGCTGGAGACGCCGGCACGAAAGTCACCTTCGACGACGTCATCCTCGGCTCGGACGGCGACAAGAGACATGTCGGCACTCCGGCGATCAAAGGCGCGCACGTCACCGGCGAAATCGTCAAGCAGGGGAAGGGCGAGAAGATCGTCGTCTTCAAGCAAAAGCGTCGCAAGAACTACGCGAAAAAGCAGGGCCATCGGCAGGCATTCACCGAGGTCCGCATCAAGGATATCGCCTTCGGTAAGAAGAGCGGGGGAGAGAAGTAATGGCTCATAAGAAAGGTGTAGGCTCATCTCGCAACGGACGCGATAGCAATCCGCAGTACCGCGGCGTCAAGAAGTTCGGTGGTGAGAAAGTGATCGCCGGCAACATCATCGTCCGCCAGTGCGGTACCAAGTGGCACCCGGGGCGCAACGTCGGACTCGGCAGCGATTTCACGATCTACTCGTTGATCGACGGCGTCGTGAAGTTCGAGCACAAGAGCCGGACCCGCTTCAAGGTCAGTGTCTATCCCGAGGCTGAGACGAGCGCGGCGTAAGGAAGAGCAACAGAACACTACCGCCGGCCGGCTGATCGCGATCCGCTGATTGCTGCCGGCCAGCCAAGGTCAAAGCCCCGAAAGGGGCTTTCTTGTTGCCAAGACCTTGTTGTCACTACATACTGAAACGTCAGGCTGTGCTTCTGCGTACGACTGGATGTAGCAATCTCTCAGGTGAGAAAACACGATGGCATTACTCGATAGACTAAAGCAGGAGCTAGATCGCGCCGGAAAGGCAGCGCAGGACGCGTTCGACGATGGCAAGACGCGCCTCGAGGCGTTTCGCACGCGGCAGCTGGCCGATAAAGCGGCGCAGTCGCTTGGTTACGCGGTTTACCGCTCCCGCAAGGGCGGTGGCGATCTCGACGCGGCTACGTACGACCGGCTGCGCGCCACACTGGAGACGCACGACACGGATGCGGCCAAACTCGAAGCTGAAATCGAGTTAAGGCGCCAACAAGGCGCGTCACGCGGCACTTCTAGCGCCCAATCTGGCGGCGGCTCGGATAGTGCTACAGATTACACTGGTTCGCCGAGTTAAAAGGCGACGCTGATCAAAAAAGGCTTCCGCTTGCCGGCGGAAGCCTTTTTTTTGTTGGTGTCAGCTCCCGTTACTGCGGCGGCGGCGCGTTGTGAGCGCCCGGCAGGTTTCTGTAGCGCTCGATGAGAAGATCCTGTCGCGTCCTGTCGTGGTACTCGCGCCCGCGCACGAAGACGTGCTCGGCGCGAGTGGTGAACTCGAATGGATCGCCGCTCCAGACGACGACGTTTCCTTCTTTGCCCGGCGCCAGTGAGCCGACGCGATCAGCGGCGCCGAATATCTCGGCAGGTGCCAGAGTGACTGCACGGAGCGCATCGTCCCAGGTCATTCCGTACGAAACGGCATTGCCAGCTTCCTGTTTCACGTTGCGGACGTTGAACGCTTCTTCATCGCCGCCTCCCGCATTGCCGATTAGAGCGACAGCGACGCCGGCTTTGCGCAGCAGCCCCGCATTTTCCTGACGCTGGCCAAGATCTGCGAAACCGTCAGGGATGTTGTTCATCGCACCGGTAAGGACCGGAATCCGCGCCCCGGCGAGCTTGTCCGCCATCATCCAGGCTTCGGCGCCACTGGAGATCATCAGCTTGACGCCGTAGTCGCGCGCAAGTCGCATCGCCGCGTCGATATCGGAAGCCCGATTGACGGTCACGAGCAAAGGAAGCTTGCCCTCAACCACCGGAATCATCGCTTGCAAGTCGAGCCGGCTCGCAGCAAATGGACGCGTCTGCGCGCGATCGAACGCGTCGCGATGCGTCTGGAAAAATCTTGTGTCCTCGAGCAGCTCGCGCAGTTTCCCTATTACCTCCCCGCGCGAAGCGAGACCGACGGACAGCGGGTCGCCGACAACAGCGACCATCGCCACCGGCGCTTTGATGACCATGTCGGTCATCGTTCCCGGCACCACGTCGACCAACGCTGCCTGGCCCGACACGAGTCCACCAGTTGGAACGACGACGACGGTCGTGACGCCTTCCTTCCTTGCGGGAGCAAGGAGAACGGAATTCGGATTCAGTCCCTCCCAGACCGTGAAAGCGGCGGCGATGTTGTCCTTTCCACGCGCGCTCATGTCGCGCGTGTCGTTCACTGCCGCAACCTCCTGGACGCCGAGTTGCGTCGATGCATCGACGAAGCCGGGTGTGACGATCTTGCCGGTGGCGTCGATGCGCTGCGCACCGGCCGGAATCGGCACGTTGGCGCCGACGGCGGAAATCTTTCCATTGGTGATTACGACAGTTCCGTTCTCGATCACTGGGCCGCTCACCGGATACACCTTTCCACCAGTGATCGCGATGGTCTGAGCGCTTGCCACGGCGCCGACGATGGAAGCAAGCGTTACTGCGAACGCAGCGCGGACGATGAGTTGATATGAGATCATCGATCAGTTCCGGTTGAACGATACGAAGCCGAGCTCGAAATCCGTGCGCCACTGCTCGGAAGGATCGGTGCGGTCGAAGAGCAAAGCGCCATCGACCCATACTTTCTCGGGCTTCGAGTAAACGCTGAACGGATCACCGGTCCAGAGCACGACGTCGGCGTTTTTCCCGTTTTCGAGCGAGCCGATCTTGTCGTCGAGCCCAAGGGCCCAGGCCGGATTTATCGTCAGCCATTTGATCGCTGTTTCTTCGCTCACCGGCAATCCGATCTCGGCGCCGGCCTCCATCGCCTTCGCCGCTTCCTGATTGAGGCGCTGCGAGCCGGACGGATCATCGGAGTGCACTATCACGCGTGCTCCAGCCGCATTGACGAGCGCCATATTTGCCTTCACTGCGTCGAGTGCTTCCATCTTGAAGCTGCCCCAATCGGCCCAGATCGATGCGCTGATGCCTTCCCTGGCAAGCAGGTCCGCGATCTTGTACGCCTCGACGCCGTGGTGAAACGAGCGGATCTTGTAGCCGAACTCGTGGGCGATGTCGATCATCTGCGCCATCTCGTCGGCGCGGTAGCAGTGGTTGTGGACGAGGATGTTGCCGCGCAGCACTTCGGCCAGCGTCTCCAGGCCGAGGTCGCGGGTCGGTGGATCGCCTTTGTGGTCGGCATTCCATTTGTCCCACTTACGGCGATAGTCGACCGCCCTGATCCAGGCAGCGCGATAACCGGCGACGTTGCCCATCCGAGTCGAAGGTCCGCCGCGGCTTGCGTAAACGCGCTTGGGGTTTTCGCCACACGCCATCTTCAGACCGTATTTCGCGCCGGGGAACTTCATCGCCTGCACCGTGCGCCCTGGGACAACTTTGAGGACGACGCTGCGACCGCCGATGAGATTCGCAGAGCCGGGAAGCACCTGCAGTGTGGTGACGCCGCCGGCGAGGTTGCGGGGGAACTGCGGATCCTGCGGCCACACGGAATGTTCGGCCCATACCTGTGGCGTGGTTGGATTGGTCGCTTCGTTCCCGTCGCTGAGGGCATTTCCACCTGGAGCGGCGTAGACACCGAGGTGCGAGTGATCGTCGATGATGCCGGGAGTCACGAACTTGCCGGCGCCATCGATCACGAGGGCATCAGCGGGCGCGTCGACCGTGGCGCCGACCGCCGCAATTTTCCCGTTCTGCATGAGGATCGCGCCATTTCTGATCAACGGTCCGGCAGCGGTCAGAATGTTGACGTTGCGTACTACAGTCGTGCGTGATGGGAACGGAACGTAAGTGCTGGGGAATGGGTCGGCGTTGGGCGTCGATATTGCGCCACGACCGACGTCGGTCTGCGCGGTATCGCGCGAAGGTGTCGGCGACTTCGTCGTCTGAGAGGGGGCGGATGCACAGGCTCCGGCTCCTATCAGCAGGAGAGACAGAAAAGCTCGCATGTGACGGGTTTTCCTCCGAAGTGGGACTATGGGTCGCAATAAACTAGCGCAGTTACCACCTGTATGTGGCGAGCTCCGCGATGCGATCGGTGCAGATGCCATCGACGCCGATCCGCTTCAGGGTTTCCCAGTGGTCGGCGTCGTTTGCCGTCCAGGCAATCACTCGCGCGTTGACCGCGTGCGCGCGCGCAACGAGATCCTCGTCGATGAACGAGACCTCCTGCCACAGATCCTGCGCTCCCACGGCGATGAGCGACGCCATCGGGTCGACGTGACGCGCGTTCTGCAGCACTCCAGTCCGCATCGCCGGGGAAATGCTCTTCACGGTTTTGACAATGCGGTGGTCGAAAGAGTGCACGGCGCAGTTGGCGTCGCTTTCGCGAATCACGCGCACGACGAGCGGCTCGATGCTGGGTGCCTTGATCTCGACGTAGACGGTGACATCAACACCAATTGCATCGAGAACGGCAGTGAGCGTTGGGATCTCGATGTCCTGATCCAGTCTGAACCTCTTGAGCTCGTCATCGGTGAGCTCGGCGATGCGATGCCGCGCGAGGCCATTCGCGTTGACGATCGGATCGTGGTGCACGACCACCTTACCATCCCTCGTCGCGTGGACGTCGAGCTCGATTGCTTCAGCCCCCAGCTCGATGGCGCGGAGGAACGCCGGGATTGAATTCTCTGGCAGTAGCTGGTGGGCTCCCCGGTGGGAGATCTTCTCCGGCAGGCGTCGGCGTGGCGCGGTCAGGCGTTCTCCCGGGTAGTAGCTTTGGGCACGATGAGCGCGAAGCTATGAATGTGAGCAGGTCGGGTCAATTGGCCTTAACGGCAGGTTACAAACGGCGTCTACCGGTTGAGGCTCCATGACGCCAAGCCCCGAAACCCGGCCCGAAGAGACGGATATGGAGCTGATCGCCCGCTGGAAGGCGGGTGATAGCAGGGCTGCCACGCGGCTAGTGGGTCGCCATTCCCAGGCGCTGGCGCGTTTTGCGGCGAGCGCGGGAGAACGGGAGGGAATCGAGGAGCTGGTTCAGGACACGTTCGTCAGGGCTTTCGCTTCGATCGATTCATTCCGGGGCGAGAGCTCGCTGAGGACCTGGTTGTTCACGATCGAGCGAAGACTGATGCTCGACCGCAGGCGGGCGGAACGAAGAAGCAGGGAAACGGTTCCCGTACAAGAGGCGGATCATGTAAGCGAATACGGAGCCCTCGACAGTCTGATCGCGGAAGAGGCGCAGGAGAAAGTTCGACGATCTCTCGACGCGCTTTCACCGACACAGCGGGAAGTTTTCACGTTGAGGGTTCAGCAGGGATTGTCGTACAAGGAGATCGCGGAAGTGGTGGGCAGCACCGAAGGAGCGGCACGGGTGCATTATCACAACGCGATCCGGACGGTAAAGGAGTTTTTGAGCGATGAATAAGTGCACTGAAATCGAAATCCAGGAGATGCTTCCGGATGCGCTGCACGGTTCTCTGGACGGTCGCGAGAGGGCGCGCCTCGAAGCGCATCTCCTGATCTGTGAGAGCTGTCGCGGGGATCTGGACGTCCTTCGCGCCGTGAAGAGCGCGGCCCTTTTCGCGCCCGTGATCGACGTCGAAGGCGTGGTGCGCCAGATTCCGCCGTATCGGACGATGCTGCCTGGCGTCGAGAAGCCCGCGCGGACGAGAGTGGTGCAGTGGCTCGTTGCGGCTGCCGTCGTGCTGGGGGTCGTTGGCGGTGGATCGTTGTTGGTGTCGAACCAGATTCGTACTGGTCAACCGGCCGTTGCCGTCGTGGTTCCGGAGTCGATCAAGGTTGCGAAGACTCAGGAAGTGCCGGGCAACCCGTCGCCACTACCGTCTCCCAACGTCACCGAAGTGGGTGCCACCTCCCGGCCGCAGGCTCTCGCGTTGTCGACAGATGTCGACAACCTTAGTGATGGCAATCTCGTACAACTGATGAACGAGATGGATCAATTCGACGCATTGCCGGCGGCGGAGCCCGAGCCGGTAATTTCCGTGGACAGCGGAGACAGTCTTTGACCATGATTAGGCGGATGAACCGATCCTTTGCACTGGCGGTCGTGACACTTGCTTGGAGTGCGTCGGCGTCATTCGCGCAGGTCGCGACCAAACCTGGCGCGGGCGGAAATCGTCCCGAGCTCGAGCAGCAGTTTCGGCAGCGCGTCGCCAAACTTGCGCAGGAGCGCCTCGACCTGACTGACCCCCAGATGGCGCAGCTCCAGCAGTCGAACGCGCGGTTCGCGCCGCAGTTGAACCAGATCGTAGCGCAGGAACGCGAGACTCGTCGCCAGCTGCGGCTGGAGCTGACGTCACCGACACCGAACCAGCAGCACGTCGGCGTGCTCCTCGATCAGTCGTTGCAGCTGCAAAAACAAAGAATCGGCCTGGTGGAACAGGAGCAAAGGGATCTGGCGCGCTTCATGACGCCGGTGCAGCGCGCGCGTTACGTCGCGCTGCAGCAGCAATTCCGCCGCAGGGCGCAGGAGCTATCGAGACAGGATCCGTCGGAGCGTGGCTTCGGTGCGAAAGGAGTTCGTCCGGGATTGAAAAAGCTGCGCTAAGTCTGTCCGGCGTTGAGCGCCCCGACCGCGAAGGTCGGGGCGCTTTTTTTGCCTTTCAGGTTTCGATGCCGGATTTCGCGCACCACCTCTCACGGCTCCTGCAGGAATCCACCTATCCGGCGGTTTTCACCTTGGTGCTGCTGGAGAGTCTGGGAGTGCCGCTGCCCGGAGAAATCGCGCTGGTCACCGCCGCGGCATATGCCTCACTCGGTCACGTCTCGATCTACATCGTCATCGTTCTCGCCGCTGTCGGCGCAATCGTCGGCGGAGTGCTCGGCTACCTGATCGGCCTCAAAGGCGGCCTGCCGCTGGCAGCACACTACGGCAAGTACATCGGAGTCCAGAGATCGCACCTCGATCGAGCGCATGCGTTCTTCGAGAAGAACGGCGCCAAGACGATCTTGTTCGGACGCTTCATTGCGCTGTTACGCACCTGGGCCGCCGTAGTTGCCGGAGCAGCGTGCATGTCGTTCACGAAGTTCGTGACTTACAACACGATCGGCAGCATCGGCTGGGCGATCGTGTTCGGGTGGCTCGGGTATTACTTTGGCCGCGATCTTCCGCTGCTGGAGGCCTACATCTCGCGCGTCAGCTTCGTTCTTCTGATCTCGCTCGCGATCGGCGTTCTTGCATTTCTGATCTGGAAGCGGCGACGCCGCGTCGTGTAAATTGTTTTTGCGCCCGGGTGGCGGAATCGGTAGACGCAGGGGACTCAAAATCCCCCGGCCTTTGGCCTTACGAGTTCGAGTCTCGTCCCGGGTACTGCATGTTTTCGGCGGATCTTCCCAAGCGCGAAGGGTCAAGTTCAGACTCAATTATCTGGACATTCAGAAGAGAGAGAGGCGTGCGATCGATTGTGTCCTCTTCTTTCGTTCGACGCCAGCTTGAGAGTCCGCAATGCGCGCTTCTTGAGGCAGCGCGGCTGTGGTGCCACACATTGTAGTTGTAGCGGGCGCACTACACAGTATGTCGCGCAACGGCTACGGAATTCCCGCCACAGACCCGAATTTCGCGAGAGCGCGACTTGGCCGGCCAACGAGGCCTTTCTCTAAGCCGCTGTCGCGGCGTCACTTGGTCGCTTCTCACCGACTGAGTCGGGTGAGTTTGGTCCTCGTCAAGATATGGCGCACGGATTGACTTTGCTTCTGACTATTCCGCAGGGTGG
>WNGI01006846.1_pt1 | contig 12823 bp, 14 predicted proteins | sample 5400621 | NCBI WGS metagenome assembly WNGI01 (sample SAMN13153374, study PRJNA577476) | soil metagenome | isolation source: 20 cm soil or saprolite under Garry oak tree replicate 1 | place: USA:California | collected 2016-06-15 | reverse complement strand
CTGCGGGCAATGCGCGAGAAGAAGGGCCTGACACAGCGCGAGTTGGCACACAACCTGGGCATCAGCCAGAACTATATTCCGGCCCTCGAGTCGGGGGCGCGCCGGCCCGGCCCGAAACTGCGCCAGGCGCTGATCAAGTTCTTCAACGTGAACTTCGAAGACCTCTTCGAGGTGGTCATGGTAAACCCGGAGAGTTCGAGCGAGCAGGTGCTAGAGCCGCGCGATCATCGGCGCGCGGGTTGACGACGCGGGGGGTGATCGCGACAAGTAGCTGAGCGACGCAGGCCCAAAGAAAGGCTGGATAGAATAGCCGGTGCGCCTGCATAGCTCAGTTGGTAGAGCAGCTGACTCTTAATCAGTTGGTCCCGGGTTCGAATCCTGGTGCAGGCACCACAATCCCGGCCAGCGGAACGGGTCGCTGCGTGTAGGCAATAAGTTAGCGCAGCCGCAGCAATGATGTCCCGCACTCGTCCTATCCCCTAAGTCCCCCGCGCTGAAGTTCTACGCCACCGGGAGGGGGCCAATGCGCGGAGTTCGGATTCCTCAAGATCTCAACGGCGAAGACAAGTTCGTCCTCGGCCTTTCCGTACCGCGTTTGGCCGCTCTACTGCTTGGGTTATTGGCCGCATACACCATCCTTCATCTCACGCTGCCCGCGCCGCTGCAGCTGGCAGCTGCGGGGATGGCCGCCCTGACAGGGGCTGCCGTTGCCTGGGTCCGACCGGAAGGTCGCTCCCTGATCCACTGGGCACTCGCCGCCGTGGAGTTCAAGCTTGGCCAGCACCTCGCCCTCAAGCCCGAATCGACCCACGGGGCAAATCCGAAGAAGGGAACGGTGACTGATCGAAACGTGATCAATGACCGTGGTCCACGCCTGAGCGTAGTTGCGTACCAGGCCCAATCCGCTCCGACTCATGAACCGCCGCCAGCCCCTCCGGTTCCGTTCGTCGATGAGGTCATCGAGCTCCCCGACGCCTCCGGCAATGATCCTCCCCATCCCGGAACGGATATCGAGATGGAAACAGCCGAGCCCGCGCCGGTGTACCTCGGAGGACCCCAGGTCATCACTTTCTTTTCGGCAAAGGGTGGCACAGGGCGGACCACCCTGGCGACTGAAGTTGCCGCACTTCTAGCGATGAGGGGTCGCTATCGCGAGTCGCCGACGAGTCGACCGGAGCCCCTCCGGGTTGTGCTCATCGATTTCGACCTGGCCTCAGCCAACGTGTCCGCTCGTGTTGGGATCGCTCAGCCGACCATGCTGGACTATCTCTGCGATCTTACGGTCCCTCACCCGGATCCTCGGGACTACATCGTCCACCATCAGGCGTCAGGCCTTGATGTCTTGCTCGGCCCGTCGAAATGCCTGTCAGGCGATCGCGCCGAACTCTTTGGTGTGCCGCAAGCGGCACATATCCTCAGCACGTTGAAAGACGCCGGATACCAATTCCTGGTTCTGGACATGTCAGCGAATCTCGGCAACCTCGAGACCTATCTCCTCGAGACGGCGACGCGAATCTACTGCGTCGTCACGCCGACGGCTGGCTCCGTGCAATCCCTCTACCGCGGGGTCGAAGCCCTTCGGCGGCTCGGGCTTGGCCCGAAGCTTCAGTACGTTGCCAACAAGATGCGAGATGGCTTCAACCTGTCCGAGCCCATGGGTGACCTGAATGGCTCGCTGGTTGCGCGCATTCCATACGATCCTGCCTTCGATACGGCTGAGAATCGGCATGAGCCTATCGTCCTCCGGAGCCCGGGGGCGTCTGGGGAAGCCCTTCGCCATCTGGCGGCCTCGGTGTACCCAGCGCTGCAGCTGCCAACGCCGTCACGGTCGAGGTTGCTGTCTTTTGCTTGGTTGTCCAGGAGCCGTCGTGCTGGCTGAGGCGGCTCCGCCGCCCAAATTGCCAAGCCCGGAGGAGCTCCGCCACTTCGTGCGCGCCCAGCTCACGCTCCAGGTCGATCCCGAGATCCTCGATCCTTTTTCCGCAAATCCGAACCGGAACACGATTCTAAGAGACCGAATTCGTGATGCGATCACCCAGCGTCACCTGACGCCTACGGCAGACCTGGTCGATTGCCTCTTTGACGAGATCGTCGGCCTGGGGCCACTCCAGCCACTGATGGCGGATCCGGAAATCAGCGACATCCTCGTCAACCGCTTCGACGAGATTTACATCGAGCGTCGGGGCCGACTCGAATTCGTCTCCAACGCCTTTCGGGATGAGGCTCAACTCGAGCAGGTCATCCAGAAGATCGTCGCTCTCGTTGGACGAGAGATCAATATCGAAAAGCCGCTCGTCGACGCCCGCATGGTCGACGGGAGCCGTGCCAATGCGGTCTATGCCCCTGTGGGCGGCCCCACGCTTTGCATTCGAAAATTCAACCGAGTTCGCCTCGCCTTACTGCCGGACGAGCGCGATCCCAGCCAGGCGAGCTGGGCAAGTACCGGGGGCCTGTCACTTCAAATGGGAGCCTTCCTCGAGGCCATGGCAGTCGCCCGCGCGAACATCCTGATCGCGGGAGCAACCGGCTCGGGAAAGAGCACCTTGCTTCGATCGATCGTTAGCGCCTTCCCCGAAGCAGAGCGCGTGATAACGATCGAGGACACCGCCGAACTCGAGCTCGACAACCCGCACTGGGTCAAGCTCGAGTGCGTCCACTCGAGAGAGCTGGCAGGCAAGACGACGCAGGACCGCCGGCTCGATGTCGCCGACTTGGTGCAGAACGCGCTTCGCATGCGTCCCGACCGACTGATCATCGGTGAAATCCGGCATAGCAAAGAGGCCTATTACGTGCTCGAGGCACTGAACACGGGCCACGACGGCTCGGCCACCACGATTCATGCCAGCAGCTGTGCCGACGCCCTGGCGCGGCTCGAGCTCCTCATCAGCCGCGACTTCGCACAGCTCAGCCCGCCAGAGATTCGTCGCTACATTGCACGCGTTTTCGACCTGGTCGTTTTCGTCGGCCGCTTGCGGGATGGGCGCCGCTGCGTGCAAGAAATAGCCGAGCTGCGCGACGTCGATGCCAATGGTCGATACGAACTCTGCTCCGTCTTCACCAGTGAGCCCACCACCGGGAGACACGGCATAGAGGTTGACTTCACACCCGTTCCAGACTATCGGCCCGGTGCTCGGCTGGTCCGCAAGCTGGGGCTGCAAGGGATGCGGTGGATGTCATAGCCGCCGGTTGCCTCTCGATGGCAATCTTGTCCCTCGGCCTCACTTTTGGCCGCAGTTCGCCAAAGAGGAGGGGCGCTCGCCCTCTCCTCGAGCGGTTGACGGCGCACTACCGCCGGCGATTGTCTGAAGCTCGGATCGCTGGTAATCCCCTGACGTACGTCGCGATGGCGTTTGTCACTCCGATCTGCCTCTTTGCCATCGGTTGGCTACAGTCGCCGGTTCTGGCGGTGTTCGCCGGGGGCGCCGGCCTCCTGGTGCCGCGTCTGTACCTCGCATGGCTGGTCCATGCGCAGTCCCGACAGAGCGAAATCGAGGCGCCTCGGTTGCTGCAAGCCGTGCTCAGTGGGTTTACCGCCGGCAGCACCTACCTTGATGCGCTGCGCCAGGCGCGCCTCACTTGCACGGACCCCTGGATCCGCGAGGACCTCGACTACGTCATTCAGCGTTTTCTCCTCGATGTCCCACTTCATGAGAGCCTGCAGACGATTCGCGGGCGGGTAACGACTCGCAACCTGGGGCTGATCTGGGAAACCCTGATGATCTGCGCGGCGAACCAACTCCCGACGCAGGCGGCCCGCACGCTGTTCTTTGAGCTCTCGTCAACCGTTCAATTCAATGTCCAGTTGGCGAATGAGGTGCGCGCTCGCTCGTCCGGTCAGCGGGCACAGATCTGGATGCTCGCCGTCATTGTTCCGGGCATGTACCTCTACCTCAGGTTGATGAGCCCGCAGCTCCTCAGCGTGCTGGATGAAACGACCCTTGGCCGCTACCTCTTGTTTCCGCTGGCTGCGGCGCTCGAGGTGATCGGTCTCGCGCTCAGCTTCCACATCGCTCGGTTTGAGCCATGACGTTCGGTGCCCTCTGCATAGGGCTTGCGTGTTTTGCGGGATTGCAGGCGATGTTCAGCCGTCCGCGCCTGCAACACTCATCTGCGGTCGACCTGATCCGCGCCACGACGCTCTCGCCATTCGAGTGGCGACAGCATCAACAGGGGCAGGAGGGATGGTACCAGCGGTGGCTCCGACCTATTGCCATCCTGTGGGGCAGCCGCCTGCACCTTCGTCCGACGCGCCTCGATCCGATTTATCTGATCCAGGCCGGCATGGATCCCGATCGGATCGATGGCGTCGAGCTGCGCGTCGTGCGACTGATGAGCGCCATCGTCGGCGGGTTGATCGCGTCTCTCGTCGCGGTGCTGGCATCCGGTGCATTGGCTCTTGTCCCGCTCTTTGTCTGGGTTGGCTACATCGCGCCGGCTCGCTACCTCGCGCAGCGCCGTCGCCGGCGGCAGGGCTCGATCCAGCGCGAGCTGCCTCAGTTTGTGAGCATGGTCCGCGCTTTCATCGTGGCCGGAATGCCGTTGGAGCGGGCCCTCCATGTGCTCTCAGCGAATACGCAACCCGACAGCATCCTGCGGCAAGAAATTCGACTCGCCCTTGGGCGGTACGGGCTGGGATCCAGCATCGAGCAGTCGCTGCTGGAGATTGGCCCGAGAACCGGAATTGACGATGTCGCGACGTTGGTCGGGGCACTGGCTCAATGCAAACGCATCGGCGGCGGCCTCGAGCCAACCTTGCGCGATCAGGAACTGATGGCGCGCATGAACCAGCAAAACCGGTCCACTGCCCAGGCTGCCTCCGTGGGCACGAAATTGCTCGCCGTTTTGGGCGGAATCTACCTCCCCGAGTTCGTGATCTTGATCATGGTGCCGCTCTTCTGGGGCATCATGCAGCGGGCGTTTGGATGAGGCGGCGACCGTGTAGCAACGGCAACGTCATTGGAGGGAGCACGTGAAAACCTTGAAGCGCGGACAGTCGACTCTCGAGTGGGTGATTGGGGCAGCGATCATTCTGGGCACGCTCGTCGTCGGCATCATGGCCTGGAATAACGGTCTGGTCGCCAAGATCGGCCAGATGGTGCAACGGCTGACGCAGACGTCATGAGACAAGCGCGGCGCCGTCGGTGGCAGCGCGGACAAGAAACGCTCCAGGCCGTGCTGGTTGTGGCGTTCATGCTGCTGCCGGTTCTGTTTGGCATTGTCGAGCTCGGCGGCTTGATTCATGTGTGGATCGGCCAACAGTCGGCCGCCGCCATCGGGGCTCGCGTCGCTGGAGAACGGGGGGAGGATGACGCGATTGTCCGTGATCGCGTTGCCGTGGAATTGCGCGCCGCCGGCCTCGATCCGGCGAACGTCCAGGTGACCGTCTCGCCAGCATACGTTCGCTGGGGACAGCCCATCACCGTGCGCGTGACTAGTCGACGCCATCTCGCCATCCCCTTCCTCTTCAGTCGCGAGCTGACGCTCGCATCGAGCTACGTCGGACGGGGGGAGGTGAATCATTGATTCGCTCACGCGGCCAGAGTGCTCTATATGCCATCGTGCTCATGCCCACACTGATCCTCATCCTGGCCCTTGCTGTCGACATGGCCGGCCTGCAAATGCAGAAGCTACGGCTGCGATACGCCGTCGACCTTGCGACGGTCACCGCCGCCACCCGCGTGGACGCACCCTATTACACTCGGACCGGCCGGCTGCAGCTCGACCCGGCAGCCGCGACGGCGACCGCTCGAGAGTATCTTGCCCGCAACCTCGCGGGCATGCCGGATGTCGGCGCGCCACCTGCGATTGCAGCAGCGGCAGATATCAGCGTCGTGAATCGTACGCCTGCCATCGATCCCTACACGGGTGGGCACCTGGACCGTCCAGCCATCTGCGCGCGAATCAGGGTGCCCTATCGGTTCATGCTGCTCGGCTGGATCGGCGTTAGTGAAGTGGATCTGGTCATCGCCGCGGACGCAGAGATCAGGGCATGACCTGGAGAGCCGCGATGCTCAAGACGGTGGTTCCCACCGGACTCAGCGTATTGCTGCTTGCGATTGGCACCGCCGACGGCCGTGGACTGAACGGCGCGTCCGCAACGGTATCGATCACGACCGAGTCTGGGTACGCTGGCCACGCCTTCGTCTATGCGCAAGTGAGCCAGTCGACGGTTGCTTACCCCGCACCCACCGGGACCGGTCACCAGTCACCGTACTTCTCCGAGTGGGTCCCCCAACCGTTGGCCACCACGTCGTGTCAATGGATCTGGGCGGTGTACGTATTTGACCGGGCAACCAATGTCCAAATCAATGCTCCGCCGCCCACCGCGCCACAGCCCAATTTCGGCACAACGACCACGGTGTGTGCCAGTCCGACGACGACCCCGGTCGAGCAGGCACCGGTGCCCGACGCCAATGCTCGGCTGGACCTCGATCTGCAGGTCAGTGTCTCACCCGCGATCGCGACGGCGGGGTCGGCGAGTCTTGTCTCGGCCGTCCTCAGCAGTGCCCTGACGCAGGATCTGAATCTCTACCTGAGCATGGCAATCGAAGACTGGTCCGTGACCACCTGGGCGGTGGACTTTGGGGATGGCGAGAGCCAGACCTTGAATGGACCGAATGGAACGGCGATCCAGGTAAGTCACACGTATCAATCTCCCGGCCGTTACGACGCTCGCACTGTGGCGTTTATCTCGGGACACGCCCAGGCTGCTGCATATGACCGCTACGGCACGGTTCATCTCCTCCGCCGTCCATTCTCGGTTGCGATCGGCAATCATGCGCTGGCGACGGCCGGGCCGAGGCCGTTGCGTCGGTATCTGCCGCCGCAGGCTGTCGTTGGGGTCGTTCCTTACCTGGGTGCGGTGAGTGGCAACGACGCCGGACCGGCATTTCGGCACATCGAGGTCCTTCGGGGCGCTCTGACCACCCTCTCGCTTCACCTCTTGATCAATCGAGAGGGTTTGCTGGTGGTAGACGGCGTCTCCCGTGGGTTCGGTCAATCCCGGTTGACGGGCTGGAGATTTGACGGTGGCCCCTCGGACGCCCCAGCCGGAACCGGGACTGTTCCACACCGCGCCCATGGGAGCGGCGAAGTGATGCTGCTGCAATGGAACAATCCGGACCGTATCGTCGGCGTTCAGCGACTCGACTACATCGTGCCGGTCACGTTGTTCGTGGAGACGCGCTTCCCCGATGGTCATCTCGCGTCCTATGTGATCGCCTCGAGCTTTTCGGTATCCGTCGACTATGCCGCGCAAAGCGGTTAGGAGGGGCACATGCGACGTACGATCTATCTGGGGGTGTTCATTCTTTTGTCGACCATCGCCGGCTTCCTCTACTACTCCGACACGCGCCAGTCGACAGCGCTGATCGCAACCCGTGACTTGAGTGTCGGCACCCGCATCCAGGATGCCGATGTCACCGTTCGCCGGATCAACCCGGCATCGGTTCCGGCCGGGGTCCTGAAAGCATCCGACCAGGCGGTCGGCCAAGTTGTGTCATCCCCGATTCTCGAAGGACAATTCCTGGATGCCCGGCAGGTGGCCCCATCCAGGAACGCCAGTCTCCTCGGAACGGGTCTGGACGTCCCCCCCGGCTACCGGATCATCGGGCTGCCGATCGCGCCAGCCGCTGCGGTGGGCGGCGTCCTCAAGCCTGGCGACCGGGTTGACGTCATGGCCATCCCGAATCCGTCGAAGGTGTCTCCACTAGCCGATGAATCAGCGCCGGTGCCCGTGATGATCGGCAAGAATGTCCTGGTCATCGCGCTGCGCACCGAGCAAGGCACTCAGGTCGATCAGGTGGATCATGGCCTCAACGTAGGCAACAGTAAGCCGGGCAGCGTGCTGCTTGCTATCGCAACAACGGAGGAATCGGCCTATTCGTCGGCGATCGCATCCTCATCATTCGTGCTCGCCCTAAGCACCGACTGAGAGTCAATGGTCAAACTGTTCCGGCGGCCGACCTTTGGCGATGAGGTCTCCGCTGTCCAGGACGGGGTCATTCGACTTCGCGGCGGTGCCCCGCGCGTCATCGTCGCCACAAGCTCTCTGAACTTCGAGGGGATGGCGCCGGAGCAACAGTCCCGCACGATCCAGGCCTTTCGGGACCTCCTGCATGCACAAAGTGGGCCGCTGCAACTCTATCTCCGCGTGCGGCGCGTCCCGGCGGCGGACCCAACTGAACCAGACGCACCGGCCTTTCGTGATCCCCGAGCCTACCTGGCCGCCCTCACCCGCAGCTTTATCAACACACATCTCCAGGACACGCCTGTCTACCAGCGTGAGGTCTTCGTCGTCCTGGGTCCCGCTGAACCGGCCCGCCAACTGCTCCGCTCCTGGCTCTTTCGGTTCGACCGAACAAGCGAGCAGGCCCGGTTTGTCGCAACAGACTTCGGAACGCCCCTTCGAAACCGGGCGCAGGCGCTGTCGGAGTCGCTGCGCCGTATCGGCGTCAAAGGCCGGGTGCTCGATGACCAGTCGCTTTCTACACTCCTGGCTCAGCTCTACGACGGGCACGCCGCCAAGCGCGATCCTGGGATACCGCGGCGAGCGTATGCGGATCGCGCCGACAACGTCGAGGTCGGTGGCCGCTACTACGCCTCTTTCGTCGTGAACCAGTATCCGGGAGAAGAGGTCGAGCCCGGTTGGCTCCTACCACTCTTGAGCTTCAAGGGTGAGTTGCATGCGGGTATCCACATCCTGCCCCTCCAGACTGACCGGATGCTCACGCTGCTCCACCACCGCATTCGCGACCTTCGTGCAAACGACCTCGCAAACCTGGAGTCGGGGGCGGTTGACCACACGGCTATGGGCACACTTCCCGATGCGCTGACGGTTCACCAGGCACTGGCACGCAACGAGGAGAAGGCGTTTGCTGTCAGCTTTTACCTGACAATCGGCGCCGACGACCCGGTCGAGCTCCGTACCCAGGCCGAGGCGTTGCGGGCCAGCTGTCGGCGGATGATGCTGCAGACGGTCCAGCCCTTCTTCGAAATGCGGCAGGCGCTGCTGTCCTCATGGCCGCTTGGCACCGACCTGCTGGGGCGCGAGCACATTTTGCACACCAGCGCGCTGACCACCATGCTGCCCTGGCTGCAGGAAGACCTCGCGGATGCTGAAGGCCATTACTGGGGCTACAACAAAGAAACGGGTGGCCTCTGCGTCTTCGACCCCTTTGACGTCGAACGGTTCAGCAATGCGAATATCGCGGTACTGGCCCACTCCGGCGCCGGCAAGAGTTACGCAGCCGCATCCGTCGTCCTCAGCGGCCACACTCGCGGGATCGGCGCCATCGTGATTGATCCCGAGGCGGAATATGGCGGCATGATCCAATCCTTGGGTGGAACTTATCTTCACCTTGCCGCCGGATCCGGTCATGCGATCAATGCCCTTGACCCCCTCCTGTTCGCGGTTCAATCGGACGAGCCAACGGATCAGCTCAGCGACGTTCTCGACCTGATCGGCTTGATGTGCGGCAGGCTCGATGAGGTCGAGCGCGCGCAAGTCGAGGCAGTCACGCGGTCGGTGATCGCGAATGCGCACACAACGCCGGTCCTTGGAGATATCTGGCGCCAGCTCGATGGCGCCCAGCCGGGCTCGCGCGTGAGCACCATCCTTCAGCGCTGGGTTACCGGCGATCTCGGACGCCTATTCAGCGCACCCACCAACGTCGACCTAGGGGCCGACATCGTGGGCTTCAACTTGCGTGACCTGAGCGAGGAACTCGTACCTCCGGCTTGCTTGCTGCTTGCTAACTGGCTGTGGACTGCATTGCGCCGAGACCGTCGGCCGCGCCACCTCCTGATCGACGAAGTGGGTCTTCTGCTGGAACACGAGCCAATCCGGCGATTCCTTATTCGCTTGGCTCGCCGGATTCGAAAGTACGGTGGCAGCTTGATCCTGGTCAGCCAGAATCCCGGCGACTTTTTCGAAACCAAAGACGGAGCCGTGCTTGCAACAAATCCCAGCATTCTTCTGCTCGGTTCCCAGAAGCATTCCGAGGCCATGAAGTTGCAGAAGGCCTTCAATCTGACCGAGCGGCAAGTCAACTACCTGGAGACGGCAGAACGCGGCGACTTTCTGCTGGTCGCCGGACCAAATCGTGTGCCGGTGCACATCATGGTGCCGCCTTGGATGGATGAGCTGATCGTGAAGTCCCGCGGACATTGATCTCGGCTCCTCATTGATTTTTGCCGAGCCACGCCCAATAATTAGGGCGCGTGTGGTTGGGGACGGCCACGCAAAGGGGAAAAGACGTGCAGGACCTCACTGAGCGTCGCAATCAAGAGGCCCGCGAGGTCAGAGATTTGCTGGCGGCCAAGCTCAAGATGCATCCGATCTGGCTGGGTGGCCTGGACACGCAGGCGGCGCGCCACATCTATCTCTTCATCCAGGCGCTCGAGGGCCGTAAGCCGTTTGGCAGGGTCCGGCGTCAACGGGCCCCGAACTTGACGCTGGACTAACGACGATCTAGGGCGACAGGCCTACCGTTCGGACGAGCCAGGCTGCGAGCAGATCGCGCAAGCCCGTCGCGAGCCTGGTCGCTTTTGGTTGGTCTGGCTCCAGCCCACTCGGATTTTCGAAGAGCCCGTGGTCGACACCTGGGAGAACCTCGATGTCCCAGTTCGGATGGTGAAGCCCGCGCAGGATCTCAGCATTGACGGTGGTCGGCACCTGGTGGTCGACGGCGCCATTGGCCCACAACATGGGCTGGCGAATGGTGGCGAGCAGAGAGGCCGGGACATAGGCCGTGGTCGTCGTGGCGCGAACGACGGCGTCCATCTCGGTCGGCGGAACCGTCGGGGCAACAGCGGAGTCGGTGCTAAAGCCAGCCCACACCTGTTGCTGCTCGGAGGAGACCGCGGGCCCCGAGACGATTACGGCGAAGGCAGCCGGCGCCTGGTGACGGCCGATCGCAAGCGGGACGACCCAGCCACCCTGACTCCCGCCGTGGAATCCGACCCGGCCGGGATCGATACCCGGCCACGATGTCAGGAATCGAAGCATCGCCGCGGCGTCGGCTGCGTAGATCTCGAGGTTTTGGTCAGTCGCTGCTTCGCCCGGATAGGTGCCGGTGGAAGCCCCGTTGCCCCGCTTGTCGTACGCCAGCACCGTCAGGCCCAGGCTCGCGTAGAGACCGACCCAGATGCCGTAGTCGATCCGCGGTCCCGGTCCAGATCCATGGACGATGACGATGCCGGGGTGCGGTCCCGGCGTCAGTGGTTCGGTGATCGTTGCCGCCAGGACGGCGCCATTCGATGGCACCCGGACCTCCGTCTCCTTGAAGAGAAGGCGTCCAGCAATCACGGTCGATCCTGAGGCCGGGTTGATCGTGAGCTCGTCGGCACGCGCTCCGGCGACCCGAAAGACGACGTCGGCCTCCTTGGGCGACGGGACGGCAAAGGCGCGGCCGATCGTAAAGCGATCGGGGATAGAGCTGCCGGAAGCTGCTGTCGTTCAAATTCAGCAGGTGGCCGTGGCCGTTGACGACGTAGGTGACGCCGTCGGAGCTGCGGTAGGCGCCGGCGTAGCGTTCGAAGTTCGCGATCTGAATCGAGGGTCGCGTGGACGGGCGCGATTGGGCCGTCGGGGCCGGCGCGCAAGCGCCGAGAAAGAGGAGCAGCGTGGCCATCGCGGCCTCCCTGCGGCGCATGGCTGGAGAATCACGATACCACGAATCCGTGGTATTTATCACGGATCCGTGGTTTATGCTGTGACTCGTGAAGCAGCCGGGCCGCGAGATCTCACTCCTGTTCGACCTGTTCGTGGTCAACCAGCGAGTCCGCCGCCTGTTGTCCGCCGCCCTGGCCGACGTGCCTCTCCGCGCCGACGAATACGCGGTGTACAGTCTGCTGTTCGAGCAGGGGCCGCTGACAGCCACCGAGATGGCGCGGCGAATGGGGATGCCGCTTACGACTGTTCTGGACTACCTCAGAGCGATGGACGAGCGCCGCCATTTGCGTCGGGAGCGGCATCCGCGAGATGGGCGCGCTCAACAACTCTCTCTCACGATGGCCGGCATCACCGAACATCGGCGGACGAATCGGGCCTGGGAGCTGATGCGAGTCCGCCTCGAGCAGTCGCTCAGTGTCCCTACGAAGGATGTCCGGCGCGCCCTGCAGGCGCTCGACGATGCCGTGGTCACGGCACTGGCCAGGCTCGAGGCCGACGCCGTAGGAACCGGCTGAGCGAGCTGGCTAAACTGGCCGCATGAAGCCGATGATTTCGGGCGCGCACGTTCTGATCTACAGCCACGATGCCGAGGCGGACCGCGCGTTCTTTAGAGACGTACTCGGGTTTGACTCCGTGGATTCGGGCGGCGGTTGGCTCATCTTCGCGCTTCCTCCCACAGAGCTTGCGATCCACCCGACCGAGGAGGAGGACAATCACGAGCTCTACCTGCTGTGCGAGGACATCGAGGCGACGGCAAAGGAACTGGAGCGGAGAAAGGTCCCCATCACCCGGCCATTCGATGAGGAACGCTGGGGACGCGTTACCAGGATCACGCTGCCCGGCGGAGGACGCATTGGGCTGTACCAACCCAAGCATCCGCTCGCTCACTCGAAGACCGGAGCCGCCCAAGGCCGAACTTGACGTTAGACTGACGGCGATCTGGACTTAGAGCCGCTCGCCGACCAGAAGGCCGGCACCTTTTCCGTCGTGGCGGGTGACCGCACCGTGGTTCGGCGTGCCGCCTGCGCGGTGAAGTTGAACGGCGAGTGGTTCGCCAGCACGGCCATCCCGCTGCCGCATCCCGAACCCGTTGCCCTGCACTGGCAGGCCGGTCCCGCCTTGGCGACCGCCCGCCTCATCCCGCACGAG
>WNGI01013743.1_pt1 | contig 12824 bp, 15 predicted proteins | sample 5400621 | NCBI WGS metagenome assembly WNGI01 (sample SAMN13153374, study PRJNA577476) | soil metagenome | isolation source: 20 cm soil or saprolite under Garry oak tree replicate 1 | place: USA:California | collected 2016-06-15 | reverse complement strand
GACCGACGACGCCCGGACGCGAGTGGGCCCTCTCACCCTACGTCCAGTTCAAACCCTCGGAGTTCCTCCGATTCCGACTGCAATACAAGCACACGGTCGAAACCGGGTCGGTGAGTCGCGAGACCGACGAGATCTTCCTCCAGGGCTCTTTCGTGCTGGGCGCCCACCCGACGGAACGCTTTTGATGCGGCGGCTAGGAACGATCCGACCCGCGCGCGGACTCGTCGCCGCACTGGCGCTGGCGTTCGCGACCCTCGCGCCCCTCGCCGCGGAGGCGAAGCTCCGTATCGTCGCAACCCTGCCGGACCTGTGGGCGCTGACGAGCGCCGTCGTCGGGGACGAGGCCACGGTCGAGGTGGCCACGCGGTTCGGCCAGAACCCGCACGACATGGAGATCCGTCCGAGCCAGACGCTTCTCATCCGACGGGCCGACGTCCTGGTCCGGAACGGCCTCGAGGAAGACGCGTGGGTGGATGCGGTCGCCGAGAGCGCAGGGAACCCCAGGGTGTTGCGCGGTGCCCCGACGGTCATCGAGGCGAGCCAGGGCATCCCGGTGCTCAAGGTCGCGTCCGGCTTCGTCGACCGCTCGCTGGGCGACGTGCATCCGTTGGGCAATCCCCACTACACGCTCGACCCCGCGAACATTCCAATCGTCACCGGCACCATCGTCGCGGCCCTGAGCCGCATCGCGCCCGAGCTGGCCGGCATCCTGGAGGCGAACCGCCGCGTGTTTCTCGACCGCCTCACCGAGGCCGACCGGCGCTGGAAAGCCACGCTCGCGCCCTTCCGCGGCGCGCGGGTCGTCAGCTATCACGATAGCTGGCCCTACTTTTACCGCGCGTTCGGCCTCGTCGAGGCCGGTATCATCGAGGACCGGCCCGGCATTCCTCCCTCCCCGCAGCACCTTGTCGCGCTGATCCGACGCATGCGCGAGCAGGGTGTCAGGGTCGTCTTCGTCGAGACGTGGTATCCGCCCGCGGTCCCGAACCTGGTCGCCCGCGAGGCGGGAGCGCGCGTCCTCGTCCTGCCGCAGAGCCCCGGCGCGGTGAAAGGCACCGAAGATTACATACGACACCTCGATCACCTGGTCACGGCCCTCGCCGACGCCCTGAGGTGAGGTAGCATGGCGCCATGGCGCGGCTGAAGCTCGGCTTCATCCCCATCGAGGGCGGCCACTACTACAAGGAGTCGCTCGAGGAGGTCACGCGGGCCGAGGCCCTGGGCTTCGACTCCGTCTGGATGGAGGAGCACCACTCGGTCGCCAACCACTACTGGCCCTCGCCGCTCACCGTGCTCGCCGGCTTCGCGACGCGCACCTCGCGCGTCACGCTCGGCACCGACATCGCCGTCGGCGCGTTCCACCACCCGGTGCGGCTCGCCGAGGACGTCGCGATGCTCGACGTGATGTCGGGCGGCCGCGTCACGCTCGGCGTCGCGATCGGCTACAAGCCCGACGAGTTCGCCCTCTACGGCGTCCCGCTCGAGAAGCGCGGCGCGCGCTTCGAGGAGCAGGTGGCGATCATGAAGGGGCTCTGGACCGGGGAGCGTGTGAGCTTCAAGGGCGCCTATTACACGGTCGAGGGGCGCCTCGAGCCCGCGCCGGTGCAGAAGCCCCACCCGCCCCTCTGGATCGGTGGCTGGGGCGACATCACGCTGCGGCGCGCCGCCACGCTCGCCGATAACTGGATCCCGGGACCGACGGCCGACCTCAGGCGCCTCCTCCAGGGCAAGAAACAGTTCCTCGAGAACCGCGCGGCGGCCGGGCGCACGCAGGCGATCACCGAGTGGCCGCTCACGCGCGACGTGATCATCGCCGACACCGACCAGGAGGCGCGCGCGCTCGCCGAGGCGCACATCATGGTGGCCTACCGCGATTCGTCGAGGCGTACGGCATGACGCACCTGATCTGCCGGACGTTCTTCCCCGGCATGCCGCACGCCCACATCATGCGCGAGCTCGAGCTCCTGGCGAAGGAGGTCATGCCGGCTTTCCGGTGACCGAGCTTTCATTTGTAATTCCCTGTAAAGATTGATAAACTAGGGGCTTACGGGGGAGCTCTTCGATCGATTGCTGGATAGATTGGAGTGATCTGACATTAGGCAGAGCGCTTGGCGGCTCGATCGGTCCTACCAGTGGAACTACGGGCACGCGCCCACCCTTCCGCGCGGACGGCGCATTCCGCAGGGACCGGGCGGCACGCTCCTCGACTACCGCCTGAACGGCAACCTCGGCATCGCGGCGGGCCCGCTCCTCAACGCCCGGTGGGTGGAGGCCTACGCGCGGCTCGGCTACGACATCCTGACCTACGCCACCGTGCGGTCGGCCTTCCGTCCCGCGTGGAGTCTGCCCAACATCCGCCACGTCGAGAACCAGGAGCTGATCGCTACCGTCACCCGCCGCGCGCCGGCCGCAGGGGTGCCGACGCTCGCCGTGTCGCTCGGCGAGCCCTCGATGGAGCCGGACGCGTGGCGCAAGGACGTCCGGCGCGCGAAGGAGCGCATCGGCCGGGGCCAGATCCTGATCGTGAGCGTCATGGGCACCCCGGAGCCCGGGCGCGATGCCGACGCCCTCGTCGCCGACTACGCGCGCTGCGCGGCGTGGGCGGCGGAGAGCGGTGCCGACGCCGTCGAGGTGCACCTGGCCGTGCCCGACCCCTTCGCCGCGCAGGCGCAGATGATCTACGAGAACGCCCTGCTCGCCGCGCACATCGTCTACCGCGTCCGCGCGACCGTGGCGGTGCCCGTGCTCGCCAAGCTCGGCGTCTTCCGGAGCCCGCGTGCGCTCCACGAGACCGCCACGAAGCTCGCCACCTGGACGAGCGGCTTCGTGCTGGTCCACGGCTTCCACCGCCGCGTCCTGGACGACAAGGGCAACCCCGCGTTCGAGGGCGCCGGGCGCGAGCGCGCCGACGTCGTCGGCCACGACATCTTCCCGATCGCCTCGCGGCAGGTCCTCGAGATGCTCGCCTGGCGCCGGGCGGGAGCGTGGGACCGCGCCGTGCTCGCCGTGGGCGGCGTCACGACGGTCGAGCGCGCCCAGGATCTGCTGCGCGAGGGCGCCGACGCGGCGCTGGTCGCCACCGCCGCGATCTTCGACCCGCTGTTCGCCGCGCGCTGCCGCCAGGCGCGCGTCACCGCCGTCGCCTAGCCCCGCGTCAGCGCCTCGTGGATCCGGAGCGCGAGCGCGCCGAAGTCCGCCGACGCGCGCGACGCCACCGTGCGCGGCCGCGCGAGCCCGACGACGATGCTCGCGGCGACGCGTCCCGGGCGGGCCGTCAGCACCACGACGCGATCGGCGAGAAAGACCGCCTCGGGGATCGAGTGGGTGACGAAGACGATCGTCTTCCGCTCGCGGCTCCCCTCCCCCCACACTCGCAGCAGCTCCAGATTCAGCTCGTCGCGCGTCAGCGCGTCGAGCGCGCCGAACGGCTCGTCCATGAGCAGGAGCGGCGGATCGAGCAGCAGCGCGCGGCAGAGTGCCACCCGCTGCTGCATGCCGCCCGAGAGCTCGCGCGGGAGCTTCGCGCCGAACTCCCCGAGCCCCACCAGCGAGAGCAGCGCCTCCGCCCGGGCGCGGTGGCGCGCGGGGTCGAGCCCGGCCAGCTCGGCGGCGAGCAGCACGTTGTCCACGATCCGCCGCCACTTGAGGAGCACCGGCGCCTGGAAGACCATCCCGACGGCCGTGAGGGGCCGCGTCACGGGCCGGCCGGCCACGGAGACCGCGCCGCGGGTGGGCGGCCGGAGGCCGGCGATGATGCGCAGGAGCGTGGACTTGCCGCACCCGGAGGGCCCGACCAGCGCGACGAGCTCGCCCCGGCCAACCTCGAAGCCGACGTCGCGCAGCGCCTCGACGGAGCCGGACGCCGCCGGGTACGTCATGCCGACGCCGTCGAGGGCGATCAACGCCTGGGCGGCTCGATCTTCGTCAGGAACTCGTTGGTGAAGACCTCATCGCAGCCCACCCTGCGCGGCAGGTCGGGCATGTAGGTATTGAGCAGCTCCACGGTCGCGCACATCTTGGCCCGGTCCACCCAGCCGATGCCGTGCCTCGCGTACCGCTCGGTCTTCATGAGCTCGAGGCCGAGCATCAGGTTCGGCTCGATCAGCGCGAGGTCGATCTCGGGCACGCGCTTCTTGAAGATCTCGAGCGCGGCCTTCGGGCTCTCCATGACATCGCGCCAGCCCAGGTAGGAGCCGGCCACGAAATCCCGCAGCGCCTTCGGGCGCTCGGCGAGCGTCTTCTCGCTGGCGACGACGGCCATGGAGTAGATGTCGAAGCCGTGCTTGTGCCACGGCATGCTCGCGAGGTTCTCCTTGCCAATCGCCTTCTCGTAGAACGGCAGGCCGGTGAGGTAGTCGGCCACCACGTCCGCGCGCTTCTCGGAGAGCGAGACGAACTTCGCCGCCGGCTCGATCGAGAGCCACTTCACCTTCGCCGTGTCGATGCCGTGGAGCTTCGCGAACGCGGGGAAGAGCTGGCGCTGGGCATCGCCCGGGGGCGCGGCGAGCGTTTTGCCCTCGAGATCCTTGGGCCGTGTGATCCCGCTCGACGTCCACATCCAGAAGTTGAGCGGCGTGTGGTCGAACACCGCGCCCACGATCTTCACCCTGGCGCCCTGGGCGATGCGCGGGATGACGACGGCGGCGTCCGCGAGGCCGACGTCGGCCCGGTTGGTGTCCACTTTGGCGAGCGAGTCGCCCGAGCCCTTCGAGTTCTGCAGCTCGACGTCGAGCCCGCGGGCCTTGTAGTAGCCCTTCTCGAGGGCCACCCAGTACGCCGCGTGATCGCCGACCGCGAACCAGTTGAGCGCGAACACGACCTTCTGGGCCTGCTGGGCCTCAGGCGCGCCAGCCGCGGCCGCGGCGAGCCCGAGCGCCAGGATCACGAGCCTCGCGCGCTTCATGGGGCCTCCCTCACACCGTGTCCGCCCACGGCGCCCACCGGCGCGCGGCCAGGCCCACCGCGCCGTACAGCAGGAGGCCGATGACCGAGATCCAGAGGAGGGCGGCGAACGCCACGGGCGTGTTGAGATTCGTCTGCGCGTTCACGATGACCATGCCAAGGCCGGCCTGCGAGGCGACGAACTCGCCGACGATCGCGCCCACGACCACGGCGGTCGCCGTGATGCGGAGCGCGGAGAGCACGTACGGCAGCGCGTTCGGCAGCCGGATCTTCACGAAGACCTTCCACTGCGGGGCGCCGAAGACGCGCCCGAGGTCGAGCAGCTCCTCGTCGACCTGCGTGAGGCCGACCGCGGTGTTGATGACGACTGGAAAGAAGCCGATGAGGGCCGCGATCAGGACGTTCGGCACGAGGCCGTAGCCGAGCCAGAGGAGGAAGAGCGGCGCGACGGCCACCTTCGGCAGCGTGTTGACGACGACGAGGAACGGCATTAGCGCCCGCGCGACCGTCTGCGACCAGGCGATGGCGACGCCGAGCACGACGCCGGCGGCGCCCGCGAGGGCGAAGCCGCCCAGGATCTCGAGGGTCGTGATCCAGACGTGCGTGTGCCACGGGATCGAGAAATTCAGCGCGGCGCGGACCACGGCCACGGGCCCGGGGAGCAGGTACTCGCGGACGCGGAAGAGCGGCGGGAGGACCTGCCAGAGCACGAGCAGGGTGCCGAACAGCACGAGCGACGGGACCCAGCGGCGGAGCGTCCGGGAGTCCACGGCGCGCCCATAATACAGCGCCGTCGCTGTGCTACGCTACGGCGCGTGCGCTGGCTGATCGTCCTCCCGTTCGAGCAGCCCGGGCTCATGGGCATGGACTTCGCCGACGAGCTCCTGGCGCTCGGCCACGAGGTCCGCACCTTCGAGTACCGGCGGAACAACCCGCTCTACAAGAACCGCGGCACGAAATCCGCCTACCAGAGCTGGATCCTCCGGCGTCTCGAGCGCGTCTGCCTCGCGTGGCGCCCATCGCTCGTGCTCGTCATCAAGGGCGGGCCGATCACGCCGGCGCTGATCCGGCGCGTGAAGACGCGGCTCGACGCGCTCTTCCTGAACTTCTTCCCCGACAACCCGCTCTGGATGATGCCGTTCGAGGCGATCGAGGCGTACGACGTCTTCTTCACCAAGGAGCGCTACGCGCTGCAGAGCCTTCAGCAGGTCGGGCTCAAGAACCTCCACTACCTGCCGATGTACTGCGTGCCCGCCGCCCATCATCCGGTCGCGCCGACCGACCCGGAGGCGCGACGCTGGGGCGCGCCCGTCTCGTTCGTCGGCAATCGCTACGCGTACCGCGAGCGGTTCGTGCGCGAGCTGCTCGACTATCCGCTCAAGCTCTGGGGGCGCGGCTGGTCGGCCTCCCACGATCCCCGCATCCGCGGGTGCGCGGGGCCGCCGGTGTGGGGGCACGAGAAGCTCTGCGTCTACTCGGCGTCCACGCTCTCGCTGAACCACCACCACCCGATGAACGACATCAACGGCGTGAACACGCGGGCCTTCGAGCTCGCGGCGGCGGGCGCCTGCCAGGTCGTGGACCTGAAGGACGACCTGCGCGACCTCCTCAAACCGGGCGAGGAGATCGTCGCCTATCGCGACCTCGGCGAGCTCCGGCGCCAGCTCGACTTCTACCTGGCCCATCCCGACGAGGCGCGCGCGATCGGCGCGAACGCCCGGCGGCGCGCGCTCGCCGAGCACACGCTGCGTCACCGGATCGAGGAGATGCTCGCGGCGGTGAACGACCGCTTCGCGGGGTTCGCCGGACCGTCGGGCGCCGCGGCGCCGGGGCGGCACCCGTGAAGGCCGAGTCGCTCGCACAGGGCCTGGTCTGCATCGACTGCGGCGCCGCCCACGCGCTCGGGTACCGCCTCGAGTGCGAGCGCTGCCGGGGCCTCCTCGAGCTTCGCTACGACATCCCGCGGCTCGCGAAGACCGGTCCCGCGATCCTCGCGGGGCGCGGGCTCTGGCGCTACGCGCCGGTCCTGCCGATCGCGGATCCCGCCCACCGCGTGACCCTGGGCGAGGGCGAGACGCCGCTCCTCGAGTGCCCGCACCTGGCGAAAGAGCTCGGCGTGCGCCGGCTCCTCGCGAAGTTCGAGGGGCCGAACCCGACGGGGACGGTGAAGGACCGCTCGTCGGCGACCGCCGTCGGCGCCGCGCTGCAGTTCGGCTACGCGGCGACGTCGGTCGTGAGCTCGGGCAACGCGGGCTCCTCCATCGCCGCCTACTCGGCGCGCGCGGGCCTGCGCTCGCTCATCTTTGCCTACGAGCGCGCCTCGGCCCCGAAGCTCCTGCACATGGCGGCCACGACCGCGGATCTCATCATCTACAAGGGCGTCTACGACGACCTGATCCCGCTCTGGGACGGGCTCGTCGAGGAGCGGCTCTTCTTCGACTGCGGGGCCTCGCGCAACGCCTACAAGCAAGAGGGCAAGAAGACGCTCGCGTACGAGCTCGCCGAGCAGACCGCCTTCGCCCCGCCCGACGTCGTCGTCGCGCCCGTCGCGGTCGGCGAGACGTTCATCGCGACGGCGCGCGGCTTCCGCGAGATGCGCGAGGCCGGCTGGATCGCGAAGGCCCCGCTGCTGGTCGCGGCCCAGGCGGCGCGGGCGAACGCGGTCGTGCGGGCCTTCCGCGACGGCGGCGCGATCGTGCCGCTCAAGATCGGCTACACCGTGGCCGAGGGGCTCGCCGCGGGGAATCCCGGGAAGAAGGGCGCCTGGGTGCTGCGACTCCTCCGCGAGCAGCGAAGCCTCGCGGGCGATGCCGAGGACGACGAGATCCTCGCGGCGCAGCGCCGTCTCGCGCGCACCGAGGGCATCTGGGCCGGGCCCACGGGCGTCGCGACCCTCGCCGTGCTGATCCGCCTGCTCGCCGAGAAGCGGCTCGACCCCGCGCAGACGATCTGCGTCGTCCTGAGCGAGACGGGGCTCAAGACCGAGGCCGAGCCGCCGAGCCGAAGCGGCACGGCCTTCGACGCCGACGCGCTCCGGCGCCTCGTCCGGGAGCGTCTCGGCACGACGTAGCGCCCCGCCGCATGCCGTTGCCGCGCCGCTTCTACCTGCGCCCGGCGCGCGCGGTTGCGCGCGACCTCCTGGGCTGCGTCCTCGTCGCGCGCCGCGGCCCGACGCTCACCGCCGGGCGCATCGTCGAGACGGAGGCGTACCTCGGTCCGGAGGACGAGGCGTCGCACGCCGCCTTCAGGCCGGGCAGCCGCGCCCTCTTCTACGGCGCCGGCGGCTGCGCCTACGTCTACCTGAACTACGGCATGCACCACTGCCTCAACGCGATCGCGGGGCGCGCGGGGCGCCCCGGCTGCGTGCTGATCCGCGCGCTCGAGCCCGTCGCGGGCCTCGGCGCGATGGCGCGCCGTCGCGGCGTCGCGCAGGACGCGAGACGCCTGGCGAGCGGCCCGGGCAACCTCACGCGCGCCCTCGCGATCACCGCGCGCGACAACCGCGCCGACCTCACCGCCGGGCGCCTGACGATCGAGCCGCCGGACCGGCCCCGCGACTTCCGCATCGCCTCGGGGCCGCGCGTGGGCATCACGCGCTCGGTCGACCTGCGCCTTCGGTACTGGATCGCGGGGAGCCGCTTCGTCTCCCGCTAGCCTCACATCCTCGACCCATTTCACCGCTCGGCTCGTCCGCCGAGCGGCCTCACCTCGCACCGCCGTCAGGGCTCGCGGCGGAGCGCCTCGGGATCGAAGAGCGCGTCGGCGAGGCTGGTGTTCGCCCGGACCGAGCGGACCGTGATCAGCATCAGGAGCTTGCCGTTCACGAAGACCTCCTGCCGGTGCGGGAAGTAGAAGCCGCCGATGAGGGGGCGATGCTCGGAGAACGCCGTGTCGAGCAGCGCGGTCCCCGTCGGCAGCGTCTCGCGCGTGACGATGCGGACGACGCCGTACTCGGTGTCGAGCCAGACCATCGGGACGTCGCGCTCGCCCGCCTGCGCGCCGATCACGGTGAGCGGCCGGCCGCCCACGCGCGTCGCGTGGCTCACGTCGACGCGCACGCCGACGGCGCGCCAGCCGGCCAGCAGGTCGGCGGCGCTCCGCTTCCCGGGGACGAGCAGGTACGTGCGGTCGCGCCGGTCGAGCGCGGGCCGCTCGTACACCTGGCCGTCGGCCCGCCGGATCCAGACGCGGTCGCCGACGGTGAGCTGGATCTCGCGCTGACCCTCGACGGTCTGCTCGAGCCGCTGGCGCAGGGGCAGCTTGAACAGCACGCGCTGCTCGCCCGTCGACTGGGGAAGGCGGCCGTCCGGGTGGTACAGGGTGAGGTTCTGGACGATGACCAGGTCCTGGACGTTGATATAATGGCTCGGTATGAGGAACGCAAACCAAAGGAGCGCCTGTGGCTAGCGCCGACACCCTGAACACCGGCATTCTCGCGCTCGTCTGGAATTCGGGCCCCATCGCCAAGATCGTCCTCGCGATCCTGCTCGTCTTCTCGATCACGAGCTGGGCCCTCATCGTGGAGAAGGCGTGGCAGCTCCGCCGCGTGCGGCGCCAGACGGTCGAGTTCCTCCGCGCGTTCCGCGAGGGGCGCCGCCCCTCGGCCATCCAGAGCGCGGCGCGCAAGCTCCGCGAGAGCCCGCTCGCCCAGCTTTACGCGGCCGCCTACCAGGAGATGGCCGGGATGACCGAGGTCCCCGACCGCATGCTCGACGACGTCGACGACGGGCTTCCGGCCGAGCGGCTCGAGGCGGTGAACCGCGCGCTCCGGCGCGCGGCGGCCCACGAGGTCGCGCAGCTCGAGCACTACCTGCCCTTCCTCGCCACGACGGCGAGCGCGACGCCCTTCATCGGCCTCTTCGGCACCGTCTGGGGCGTCATCGCGGCCTTCCACGGCATCGGCCAGCAGGGCTCGGCGAGCCTCGCGGTCGTGGCGCCGGGCATCTCCGAGGCGCTCATCGCGACCGCCGCGGGCCTCGGGGCCGCGATCCCGGCCGTGATCGGCTACAACTATTTCGTCAATCGCGTGAAGCACTGGGCGACCGAGATGGACGGCTTCACGCTCGACCTCCTCAATCTGCTGTCCCGGCCCGAGCCGAAAGTGACCCGCTGAGCCCATGGCGTTCAACGTCGACACCTCCTCGAACCCGCGGCGCATCGGGACGAACCTCGCCGAGATCAACATCATCCCGCTCGTGGACGTCGTGCTCGTCCTCCTGCTCATCTTCATGCTGACCGCGCCCATGATGTACCGCGGCATCGACGTCAACCTGCCGAAGGCGGCGGCGAAGCCGACCGCGGTCGAGGAGCGCCTGGTCCTCACCGTCACGAAGGATCGCTCGCTCTTCCTGAACGACAAGCGTGTCGCGGCCGGCGGTCTCGAGCAGGCGATCCGCGGCGCGTTCGCCACCCGCAAGGACAAGACGCTCTACCTCAAGGCGGACGCGGGGCTCGCGTACGGCGCCGTGATCGAGACGATGGATCACGTGCGCCGGGCGGGGATCGAGCGGCTCGGCATGGTCACCGAGCCGATGCGGGAGCGCTGACGCGGGCACGGCGGCGCCGCCAGTGAGACGACGCGGGCGTCTGCACTTCGGGCCGGCTCTCCGGAAGCTCCGGCTTCCCCTCCGCCCCACCGTGATCTCCGTCGCCTTCCACGGGGCGTTCGTCGCCGCGGCGCTCTGGGGTAATTCGGTGTGGGGCGACAGCCAGACGAAGACCGTCTACGTGAACCTCGTCCCGCTCGTCGCCGCCGTCGGCCAGCCGCAAGCCGTCGCGGCGCTTCCGCCGCGGCCGGTGCCGGCGGACCTGCCGGCGCCCGCCCCGCGGCCGAGCCCGGCGGAGCTGCCGCAGCGCGAGGCGCCGCGCGAGCTGCCGCGCGAGCTCCCCGCGCGTGACCGGTCACGGGACGCGCTCGGCCTGCCCGACCCGAGCCTGCCGCCGCAGCGCGCGCCGAGTCTCCCGCGCCCGGACGACCGCGATCTGCCGCGCCTCGCGAGCACACCGCTGCCGCAACCGGCGCCCTCGCCCGCGCCGGCCGCGCCGCCCCGGCCGAGCAGCGCACCGCCGCCGCCAGTGGGCCAGCCCACCGGCGCCTCGCAGGGCGTCGGCGCGCTCACGCTGAATGTCTCCGATTTCCCGTACGCGTGGTACATCGCGGCGATCCATCGGAAGATCAAGGAGCGCTGGGACGGCTACGCGCTGGCGGGTCAGCAGCCCGCGGTCGTCTTCGAGATCGCCCGCGACGGCGGGCTGCGCGGCGTCCGCGTGGACAAGACCTCCGGCAACCCTTATTACGACCAGGCGGCGGTTCGCGCGGTGACCGAGGCGAACCCATTCCCGCCGCTCCCCACCGACTTCACAAAAGCCGTGCTGACCGTCGGGCTGCAGTTCGCCCACGACCCCACGGCGACGAGGTAACCACGTGAGACGAACGAGTGTCGGGCGCCTGATCGCCATCCTCACGCTCGCGGCGGTGGCCGCGTCGTGGCCGCGCACGCCCGCGCCCCGCGCGCAGGGCGTCGACGTCTACATCAACATCAAGGGCAGCGGCAGCAAGAAGCTCAACATCGCGGTGCCGGAGTTCACCGTGCTCGCGGGCGCCGACCCCGGCGGTCTCGCGAAGCAGCTGGCGTCGATCACGGGCAACGACCTCACGTTCTCCGGGCTCTTCAGCGTCGTCGCCGGGACGGGCTCGATCCCTGCGAACAACCCCGACGCGCTCCGCCGGTCGTGGGCGGAGTTCGCCTCCGCGGGCGCCCACGCGGGCGTCCACGGCCTCCTGGCCCTGCGCGGCGAGCGCCTCGAGACGGAGATGCGGCTCTACGATCTCACGGCGCCCGAGCAGCGGATCATCGCGACGAAGAAGTTCGAGCTGCCGGCCGCCCAGGCGCGGCGCCTCGCGCACAAGATCGCCGACGAGATCGTGCTCCAGTTCACGGGCGAGCCCGGCATCGCCGACACGAAGCTCGCGTACGTCCAGGGGCCGGCGGGCGCGAAAGAGGTCTGGATGTCGGACTACGACGGCGCCAGCCCCGCGGCGGTGACGCGCAACGGCTCGATCAACCTCTCGCCGGTGTGGAGTCCCGACGGCCGCTCGCTGGCGATCACGTCCTTCATGCAGGGCTACCCCGACCTCTATCGCCTCTTCCCCTTCGAGCGCCGCCCCATGCAGACGCTCGCGGCCTTCATCGGCATCAACTCGTCGCCCGCCTGGAGCCCGGACGGGCGCTCGCTCGCGCTCACCCTGTCGAAGGACGGCAACCCGGAGATCTACGTCCTCACGGTGGCCTCGGCGACGCTGCGCCGGCTCACGCGCCACGCCGGCATCGACACCGAGCCCACCTGGTCGCCGACGGGGCAGCAGATCGCGTTCGTCTCGGACCGGACCGGCGCGCCCCACATCTTCGTGATGGATCTCGACGGCTCCAACGTGCGCCAGCTCACGTCGGGCGGCTTCCACACGCAGCCGCGCTGGTCGCCCAAGGGGGACGCGATCGTCTACACGCAGCGCCAGGGCACGCACGATCTCTGGGCGGTCAACCCGGACGGCTCGGACCCTCGCCGCCTCACCGCTGGGCCCGGCGACAACCAGGGTCCGACGTGGGCGCCGAACGGACGTCTCCTCGCGTTCCAGTCGAACCGGCTCGGGCGATGGCAGGTGTTCGCGATGACGCTCGACGGCGCGGCGCCCGTGCAGATCACCCCAACGCCCGGCGAGCACACAAGTCCTTCTTGGTCCCCGCGGCTGCCGTGATAGGATGCTTTTCAGCGTCTGAACGCGTTATCAACTAGCTCAAAGGAGGCGTCATGGTCACGCGTGGTTTGACTTTGACGATGTCGCTCGTGCTGTCGGCCGTGGTGATCGCCGCCTGCGCGAAGCAGCCCGCCACGACCTCGGTCTCAGCGCCAGCGCCAACCAC
>WNGI01015908.1_pt2 | contig 12825 bp, 11 predicted proteins | sample 5400621 | NCBI WGS metagenome assembly WNGI01 (sample SAMN13153374, study PRJNA577476) | soil metagenome | isolation source: 20 cm soil or saprolite under Garry oak tree replicate 1 | place: USA:California | collected 2016-06-15 | reverse complement strand
AGCCAGGGGAACTGCGTGAACACCTCGACGCTCTGGGCCTGCGCCAGCAGCAGGCCCCAGCTCGTGCTGGGCTCCTGGACCCCGATCCCGAGGTAGGACAGCCCGCTCTCGCCCAAGATCACCCCGGGGATCGTCAGCGTCGCGGCGACGATCACGTACGACGTGGTGCTGGGCAGGATGTGCCGGATGATCACGCGCAGATCGCTCAATCCCGCCGCCCGGGCGGCCAGGACGAATTCCAGCTCGCGGATGCTGAGGACCAACCCCCGGATGATCCGCGCCAGCCCTCCCCATCCGACCAGGCTGAACACCGCGGCGATCATGAAGAGCCGGGCCGCGCTGCTGAGGGTCGCCGGCAGGACCGTGGCCAGGGTGAGCAGGAGGTAGAAGGTCGGAAACGCCGCCAGCACCTCGACGGAGCGCATCAGGACGTTGTCGATGATCCCCCCGTAGAAGCCGGCGATCCCGCCCAAGATGAGGCCGATCGGGAAGGTGATCAGGACGACGATGATGCCGATCGTGAGCGACACCCGGCTCCCGTAGAGCATCCGGGAGAGGAGGTCCCGGCCGAACTGATCGCTGCCGAACACAAACAGCCGCGCCGGGGCGTCGACCTCCATCAGGTGGACGTCGGTCGGAACAAACCCGAGGAGACGGTACGGCGAGCCGCGGGCGAAGAAGTGGATGTCGTACGTCCTCGAGGGATCCGGCCCGTAGATCCGCAGGCCGGGATCGATCAACCGGTAGGCGTACACAAACGGGCGCGCGTGCCACCGCCCCCGGGCGTCGACCAGGTGCACGCCGGCCGGCGGCGCGTAGAACAGGCGCCGATCGGTGAAGTCGAGGCTGTACGGCGCCACAAACTCCGCGAACAGCATGATCACGTAGATGACCGCCAGGGCGACGCCGCTGATCAGGGCGAGCTTGTACCGCCGGAGCTGCCGCCAGGCCAGCTGGAGCGGCGTCCGGGCCCGCGCCGCTTCCCGCTGCCGCTGCTCAACCGCCCGCGCCGCGACGATGTCGTGGATCATCAGCGGCCGCGCCCTCTATTCATACCGGATCCGGGGATCCACATAGGCGAGCAGGATGTCGGCGATCAGGTTTCCAAGGATCAGCAGGACGCTGCCGAGCAGGAGGCTCCCCATGACGACAAAGATGTCCTTTCGCTGCAGGGCCTCCAGGATCAGCCGGCCGAGCCCCGGGTACCCGAGGATGTTCTCCACGAAGGCGGCGCCGCTGAGGAGGCCGCCCAGTTCAAACCCGAAGAGCGTCACCAGGGGATTGATGGCGTTCCTGACGGCATGGCGCAAGATCACGCGGCGCTCGGGGACCCCTTTGGCCCGGGCGGTCTTCACGTAGTCCGCCCGGAGGACGTCGAGAAGATTGGTGCGCATGTACCGCATCAGCCCCCCGACCGAGAAGACGCCGAGCGCGATCGTCGGCAGGATGAGATGCCAGCCCACGTCGAGGAGCTTGCCCGGCGGCGAGAGCATGTCGTAGTTCACGCTGGTGAGCCCCTGCAGCGGCAGCAGATGGGTCCAGAACGCCGCGTACAGCAGCAGCAGCGCGCTGAAGAAGGACGGGATCGAAATGGCCATGAAGGCGCCGGCGCTGATCAGCCCGTCCGTCACCGAGTACTGGTGCACGGCCGAGTAGATGCCGAGGGGGATGGCGATCGCCCACGCCACCACGAGCGAGGAGACCGAGAGCAGCAGCGTATTGAGCGCCCGGGTGCCGATGAGCCAGGTGACCGGGACCTGATAGGAAAATGAGAGGCCGAAGTCGAGGTGGACGATATTCCACAGCCAGCGGAGGTACTGGATCCATGGGGGCTGGTCCATGCCGAATCGCGCGCGCAGTCCCTCGATCGTGGCCGGGCTGATCTGCGGGTACTGCAGGACCAGCGCCTGGAAGTAGTCGCCGGAGCCCTTGGCGAGCTGGATCGCGGCCCAACTGACGAAGGTGATCCCCACGAGCAGGGGGCCCAGCAGGATCAACCGGCGCAGGATATATCGGACCATGGAGCGGGCCCCGGCGGCGCGTCAGGGCTTGATATAGACCACGGGGAAGTTCCAGAACGGTCCGCCGAATGCCGTGTACTTGATGTTCCCAAATTTGTTGCGGACGGCCACGTACGCGTTTGGGATCGCGGTATAGACCACCGGCACCTGCTCGGCGATGATCTCCTGATACTTGTCGTAGTACGCTTTCCGCCGGTTCTGGTCCACCGTCGTGGCCCCCAGGTTGAAATACCGGTCCACCTCGGTCTCCCACGGGGTCGCCGGGGTCGCTTCCTTCGGGTTCCACATGTGCAGGCTGCCGGAGGATTTCCAGACGTTCTGGCCGTTGTGCGGCTCGATCCCGCCGGTCAGCCCGAGGACCATGGCCTCCCACTTGAAGGACTCGACGAGCTTGTTCACCAGCGTGTTGAACGCCTCCGGCGCGAGCGTCACGTGCATGCCGAGTTTCTCCAGGTCCTGCCGGATGATGTTGCCGATGGCCACCCGGTCCTGGTTGTCGGCGTTGGTGCTGATGATGAACGCCACCGGGTGTCCATCGGCATCCCGGAGCACGCCGTCGGCGCCCTTCTTGAAGCCGGCCTCGGCGAGGGTGGCGGCCGCCTTGTCGAGGTCATACGGGTACTGCATGACATGCGGATCGAAGAAGAACTTGTCCGCCGGGCTCTCCGGCCCGTACTCCGGGATCGCCTGCCCCGCGTACACCTGGTCGATGATCGCCTGCCGGTCGACCGCATAGGCCACGCCCTGGCGGAACTTCTGGTTCTGAAACCACTTCAGTTTGTACTCCGCGAGGCCGCTGCGCGGATTCTGGTTGAGGGAGAGGAATTCGGAGCCGAAGGATGGACCGCCGTCGTAGACGGTGTAGCGCCCCGCCTTCTCGCCCCGCTTGAACTCCGCGTATTCCCTCGGCCGGATTCCGTAACTGTCGGTCTGCCCCTGGAGGAACAGCAGTTTGTGGGCCTCCTGGCTGGGCACGATCGTCAGCACGAGGCGCTCGATGTACGGAAGCCGCCGCCCCGCGAGGTCGACCCTCCAGTAATGGGGGTTGCGGGCATAGGTGATGCGCTGCGCGGGCTTGTACTCGGTCATGATGTAGGCGCCCGTCCCGACGAGCTCGCGGGGGGCCGTGTTCACCCCCCAGGTCTGGTTGAACTTCCCCGCCTGGTACGGCGCATCGAGCTTGTGCCTGGGGAGGATCCCCGCCCCGATCGACCGCAGAAACGGCCCAAACGGCTCCACGGTCCGGAACCGGATCGTGAGGGCGTCGACCTTGGTGACCTCGATGGGCTTGCCGGCCACGCTGAGGACGTCCTGGAGGCTGTTGGGAATCTTGCTGTCGTAGATCACGTGAAAGGTGAACGCGACATCGTCCGCCGTCATTGGGGCCCCGTCGCTCCACTGGAGCCCCTGACGCAGCTTGAACGTCCAGGTCCGCCCGTCCGGGCTCGTCCGCCAGGACTCGGCGAGGGCGGGTTCGGTCTCCGTCGTCTCCCCATTGTCCTCGACCAGGCCGTCGAACAGCCCGCCGATCGCCCCGCTCGACGACGTCTCGTGCACCAGGATGGGATTGAAGGTCCGCGGATCGGCGACCTGGGCATCGAGAAACGTGCCCCCGAAACGTCCCGGCTCGCCGAGCATCACTTTGGGGTGGGGAAGTCCCGGCAGGGTTGGGGCCGGCGGCGCCGCGCCGGCCGTGCCTACGGCGTGAGCCAGGACGTCCGGGGGCAGGAGCAGGACGGCGGCGATCGCGATGACCGCGAGATCCTTCACTGGGTCCCTTCCTCCCGGGCGCCCTGCACCACGGTCAGCGGCGCGTATCCCAGCGCCAGCCGCTTGGTGCCGGCGCCGTCGAATCGGACGGTCACGATCGCGCGGGGTCCCTCGCCGTCGACCTCCAGCACCCGGCCCATCCCAAAGGTCTTGTGCCGGACGTGGTCGCCGGCGGCCACCACGGGCACGGGCCGGTCCTCGTCCGGCCAGTCGCCGGTGGGGGTGCGCGGGGTGGTCGTCCGGACGAGCAGGTCATCGGGGATCTCCGCCAGGAACCGCGACGGCAGGCTGGGACTGGCCGTGCCGAACGCCGCCCGCTGCCGGGCAGACGTGAGGATCAGGCGGCGCTGTGCCCGCGTCATGCCGACGTAGCAGAGGCGCCGCTCCTCCTCCACGCCGGCCTCCTCCTCGATCGACCGGACGTGAGGGAACAGCCCCTCCTCCAGGCCCGCCAGGACGACGATCGGAAACTCCAGGCCCTTGGCGCTGTGGAGCGTCATCAGCGTGACGCGGTCGGTCCGGTCCTGCAGCGTATCGACGTCGGTGATCAGGGCGAGGTGCTGGAGGAACGCTTCCAACGTCGCCTCGCCGGTGGTCACCTCGACTTCGCCGGCGACCGCGACCAGTTCATCGAGGTTCTCGATCCGCGCGTAGGCTTCGTCGGTCCCCTCGGCTTCGAGCATCCGCCGGTAGCCGGTCACCTCGATCGCGTGCTGGACGACCTCGCGGGCCGGGTGCTCGGCGGCGAACCGGGTCAGATCCTCAACGAGCCCGACGAACTCGGCGGCGGCGCGGCGGAGTTGGGGCCCGAGCCCGGCGTCGCCGGCGCGGCGCAGGGCGTCCCACAGCGAGACCCGCTCGGCCTCCGCCCACGCCTCGAGCCGGCGCAGCGTCCCGTCGCCGATGCCGCGCCGCGGGACGTTGATCACCCGCCGCAGGCTGGCCTGATCGGCGGAGTTGTAGCCGACCCGCAGGTAGGCGAGGAGATCCTTGATCTCCGCCCGCTCGTAGAACCTGAGCCCGCCGACGATCTGGTAGGCGACCCCGAGCCGCAGGAACATTACCGGGCTTCATCGTAGCCGTCGAACGCCTCGAACAAGGTGACCGGGTCCCCTGCCTCGTTTTCCGTCCACAGCGCCTTGGTGTGCCGGTGCGGATTGTGGCGGATGACCGCCGCCGCGGCCTCGAGGATGTGGCGGGTGGACCGGTAGTTCTGCTCCAGCTTGACGACGCGGGCGTCCGGGTAGTCCTGCTCGAACTCGAGGATGTTGCGGACGTCGGCGCCCCGCCACCGGTAGATGGCCTGGTCGTCGTCGCCGACCACGCAGAGGTTCCGGTGGCGCTGCGCGAGCAGGCTCAACAGCCGGTACTGGACGCGATTGGTGTCCTGGTACTCGTCGACGAGGATGTGGCGGAAGCGATCCTGATACTCGGCGAGCACGGGCGGATGGTCGCGGAAGAGCACGACCGTTCGCACGAGCAGATCGTCGAAGTCCAGCGCGCTGCAGTCGTCCAGCCGCCGCTGATAGGCGCGGTACAGCCTGGCGATCACTTCGTCGCGGGTGGTCTCCGCGCGCGCGGCCATGGCCTGCGGATCCACGAGTTCGTTCTTGGCGCGGCTGATCTCCGCGAGCACCCCGGCGGGCGGAAACTGCCGCTCGTCCACGTCCAGCGCGCGGATCGCCTCGCGCATCACCGACCGCTGGTCGTCCGTGTCGTAGATCAGGAACCGGGGGTCGACGCCGATGGGCGCGCCGGACCGGCGGAGCACCCGGCTGCAGACCGCGTGGAACGTCCCCATCCACACGGCGCGGGCGATGGGCGCGCCGACCAGCCGCTCCACGCGTCCGCGCATCTCGCCGGCGGCCTTGTTCGTGAAGGTGACGGCCAGGATCCGCTGCGGGGGAACGCCCCGGTCGCGAATCAGCGCCGCGATGCGAAACGTCAGCACCCGCGTCTTGCCGGAGCCGGCGCCGGCGAGGATCAGGAGCGGCCCGTCGCCGTGGTGGACCGCCTCCCGCTGGGCGGGGTTGAGCAGCGCGTCACTCTCGGAAGCGGGCCCCGTGACGGAATCCACGGCGCCTCCTCTCGCAGTCATTCCCATTCTATTGTAGCAGGCGGCTTGCTGCTGATATCGTAGACGACCCGGCTGCAGCCCTGAACCTCTCCGGTGATACGGTTGCTGATCGTCTCCAGCAGTTCCGCGGGCAGCCGCGCCCAATCGGCCGTCATGCCGTCCTGGCTGGTCACGGCCCGGACCGCCACGACGTGCCCGTAGGTCCGGGCGTCCCCGGCGACACCGACCGAATGGACGGGCAGAAGGACCGCGAAGGCCTGCCAGAGGTCCCGGCCCAATCCGCTGCGGCCGATCTCCTCGGTCACGATGGCGTCCGCCTCTCGCAGAATGGCCAGCCGGTCTTCGGTCACCTCCCCGAGCACCCGGATCGCCAGCCCGGGCCCGGGAAACGGGTGGCGCCACACCATCTCTTCGGGCAACCCCAGCGATCGGGCCACCAGGCGCACCTCATCCTTGAACAACGTGCGCAGCGGTTCCACCAGCCGGAACGGCACCACCTGAGGCAGCCCGCCGACGTTGTGGTGGGTCTTGATCCGGGCGGCCGTGCGCGTGCCGCTCTCGATGACATCGGGGTAGAGGGTGCCCTGCACGAGGAACTCGGGCCGGCCGAGCCGGGCGGCCTCGTCGGCAAAGACGGTGATGAACTCGTTGCCGATGAGGGTCCGCTTGCGCTCCGGGTCGACGACGCCGTGCAGGCGATCGAGGAAGCGCCGGCGGGCGTCCACGTGGACCAGCGACACGCCGAAGTGGTCGCGGAACACCTCGACGACCTGTTCCGCCTCTCCCCGGCGCAGCAGGCCGTGGTCGACGAACACGCAGGTCAGCCGATCCCCGATGGCGCGAAACGCCAGCCCCGCCGCCGCGGCGGAATCCACCCCGCCGGAGAGCGCGCAGATCGCCCGGCCGGTGGCGATCTGGTCGCCGATCTCGTCCACGGCGCGCTCGACGAACGACTCCATGGACCACGACGCCGAACATCCGCAGACCTGGTAGAGGAAGTTGCGGAGGACGTCGCTGCCCCAGGGGGTGTGGGAGACTTCCGGATGGAACTGCAGGCCGTAGAGCCGACGCGCGTGATCCGCGATCGCGGCGTGCGGGCTGTGGTCCGAGTGGGCCAGGGTGGCAAACCCCACCGGAAGCCTGTGGACCGTGTCCCCGTGGCTCATCCAGCAGATCAGGCGCCGCTCCAGGCCGCCGAAGAGATGCTCCGGCCCTTCGGGCTCATCCACGAACAGACGGGTGCGTCCGTACTCCCTCCGGGCGGCGGGGCCCGTCAGGCCCCCGAGATCGTGCGCCATCAACTGCATCCCATAGCAGATCCCGAGCGTCGGCACCCCGGCGGTGAACAGCCCGGGATCGCACCGGGGCGCGCCCGGATCGTAGACACTGGCGGGGCCTCCTGAGAGAATGATCCCCTTCGGGCGGAGCGCCAGGAGATCGGTCAGCGGGGTGTCAAACGGCAGGATGAGGCTGTAGACGCGCAATTCCCTCACCCGCCGCGCGATCAGCTGGCTGTACTGCGCCCCGAAGTCGAGGACGACGACGAGGTCTTGCACCGAGCGCGGGATCTCGATCGCCTCGGTGGCCGCCGGCGCCCGGGCAGTACTGGCCCACGCCGTAGGCACAGCGCCCTCCAGGATCCGGTTCATCGCCCCTGCCCAACACGCTGCGCCATCTGGAGGGTCTTGCCCTCCGTCGAGACCGACGGCGCGATGATGATCTCCGCCTGCTGCATCTGGCGCAGCGTCCGCGCGCCGCACATCCCCATGGCCGTGCGGAGCGCCTCGACGAGATTCTGGGAGCCGTCGTCGACCCGGGCCGGACCGAGCAGAATATCGCGGAGGGTGCCGGTGGTGCCGACCTGAATGCGGGTCCCGCGCGGCAGCGCGGCGTGAGGCGTCGCCATCCCCCAGTGAGAGCCCCGCCCCGGCGCCTCCTCGGCGCGGGCCAGCAGGCTGCCGAGCATCACCGCATCCGCGCCGCACGCCACCGCCTTCGCCATGTCCCCACCGACGGCGATCCCGCCGTCGGCGACGACCGGCACGTGCCGGCCCGTGCGCCGCTCGAACTCCGCGCGCGCGGCGGCGACGTCCACGATCGCGGTGGCCTGCGGGACGCCGACGCCGAGGACCTTGCGGCTGGTGCACGCCGCGCCGGGCCCCACCCCCACAAACAGCGCGGCGACGCCCGCCTCGAGCAGCTGGAGCGCCGCCTCGTAGGAGACACAGTTCCCGGCCATGACGGGCATCTTGGTCTCTGCGGTGAGCTCGCGCAGCGACAGCGCCTGGCCGCGGTCGCTGCGGTGCTGCTCGGTGATCACGGTGGACTGGACCAGCAGCACCGCCGCCCCCGCCTCCACCGCGAGCGGCCCGAGGCGGCCGGCCTGGGCGGGGGTGCTGGAGACGACCGGCACGCCGCCGCCTCTCTGGATCTCCTGGATGCGGCGCGCGACCAGGTCGTCCTTGATGGGCTCTCGGTAGACCTCCTGCATCAGGCCGACGACGCGCTCCGGGGGCGCCGCGGCCAGCCGGTCGAGCACGTCTCCGGGGTCCGGGTAGCGGGTCTGGATGCCCTCCAGGTTCAGGACGGCCATGCCGCCCAGGCGCGAGAGGGCGACGGCGAACGGGACATCCACCACGCTGTCCATCGCGGACGCGACGATCGGGAGCGCAAAGGTCCGCTCCGCCACCCGCCAGGACAGGTCGACGTCGCTCGGGTCGACCGTGGCAGACGCCGGGACCAGCGCGATCTCATCAAACCCGTAGGTTCGACGGGCCGCCCGGCCCTTGCCGATGAACTCCATGGCTCACCTCCCAGGACGTGCGGCGCCGAACGGCGCATCCCGCGCTCCAGCCGCGCTCACGCGTACACCTCGGGTTTCAACACGCAGATGAACGGGAGATTCCGGTAGATCCCCCCGTAGTCCAACCCGTACCCCACGACGAATTTATCCGGGATCTCGAACCCGCGGTAGTCGATGGGGACGTGGCGGCGCCGCCGGCTGATCTTGTCGAGCAGGGCGCAGACGCGCAGGCTGGCGGGGTACCGGGCCTTGAGCGTCTCCAGCAGGTAATCCATCGTGTACCCGGTATCGATGACGTCGTCGACAATGAGGACGTGCCGGCCTTCGATCGTCTGGTCCAGATCCTTCAAGATCCGAACGATGCCCGAACTCTCGGTGCCTCCCTCATAGGACGAGGTGGCCATGAAATCCATGAGGCACGGGATCGTGATCTGACGGATCAGATCGGAGAGAAAAACCGCGGCGCCCTTCAGAATACCGACGAGCAGCGGAGTCTTGCTGTCGTAGTCCTTGCTGATCTGTCTGCCGAGATCCGCGACGCGAGCCCGAAGCTCGTCCTCGCGGATCAACACTTCGGCGACGTCGTCCAGCAGCCCCACTCGCTGTGGGCCCTCCGGGTGTGCCCGGGCCTGCCCTGGCCCCGGGTCGATGAAGGTATTGAGGTATTATAGAACGGACCTTCGGGGGGTGTCAAACGAGGTCAGCAGCCCAATCTCTCGAGCCAGTGCCTCCGCGGCGCTGCGCGGATCGGGAGCGCGGGTGATCGGGCGGCCGACGACCAGCACGTCGGCGCCGGCCTCGATCGCGGCGCGCGGGGTCGAGACGCGGCGCTGATCATCCGCGGCCGCTCCGGCGGGGCGGATGCCGGGGCACACGATCAGCAGGTCCGGACCGCACGCGGCCCTGATGGCCGCGGCATCGACCGGGGAGGCGACGACGCCGCCGAGCCCCGCCGCGCGTGCCAGCCGCGCGAGCCGCACCGCGGCCTCGGCAGGCGTTCCCGCGATCCCCGCTTCCGCCATCGCCGCCGCATCCCCGCTCGTGAGCAGCGTGACCCCCAGGACCGTCGGGGGACGCCGGCGGATGATCTCCGCCGTGCGCAGCGCGGCCTCCGCGGCGGCCAGGAGCATCGCGGTGCCGCCCAAGGCGTGCACGGTCAGCAGATCGACGCCCAGCCGCGTGGCCGCGGACACCGCCCCGGCGACGGTGGCGGGGATGTCGTGGAACTTGAGGTCGAGGAACACCCGGCCGTCCTTGACGGCCGCCACCGCAGCGGGCCCGGCGGCCGTGTACAGCTCTAACCCGACCTTGTACCACCGGACGACCCCCGCGAGGCGCGCGGCCATCGCCTGCGCCTCTTCGAGCGATGGAACATCCAGGGCAACAATGAGGCGATCGCGAGGGTCCATCAGGATAATGGTTCGCTCATGATTTGAGCGAAGAGGCCCATCTTGACAACATGATACATTGATCGATTCAACGGGCCCGAGTCCGGAATCTCGCCCGCCGTACCTCCGCTCCGTCGATAGTCACAATCCAGGAATAACCCCTCCCTGAAGGCAATTCAAGCGGCCCGATATTGATCGCAATCAAGAAATCCAGCAGGGTTCCCTCGGGCAGACCAGCCGGACGCCCCACTTCGAATGCTCCTTGGAATCTCACCTCGGTAGGTGGCACCCCGGTCCGTACGATATTCATATCTTCATCCGACAGCACGGCCTCGAGCCTATGGGATCGATTGGCCTCACCCCACGGTACTTCAACCTTTATCGCAAGAGCGTGCTGGAATGGGCCGGGACCGCAGAGTGTCCATCCGCCGCCAAGTATGTACAGTTTCCCCTCAGCGACCTGGGCAAAATCGCTGAGAAGAACCGAGCACCCCCAGGTCTGTACACCAGACATGCCCGTTTCCCCCGCACTTCCCAATTGCGACTCGTTTGTCATCGATGAAGATCCTCGCCAGCGGGGCTGGTCAAGGTCGCCAAGCTTGCGTACCTCCACCAGCCGGAAGAAGGTCGATCAGAGGGACTCAAAAGGGAGAATACGCACGGAGCGTCCGAACAATGAGATCGGGTGGTCTGTCGGATGGTGAATGACGCCCTTGGCCACAGGAGTAATTCATCGGTCGATCCGGGCCCAGCTGACCTCCGGATCACCAATCCAGCGGGTGAGGAAGAACTCAGTAAACCCGTGATAAGGCCACCACCCTGAGTTGCCCAAGGGCGGCGCTCCTCTTGGACCTCGAGCAGGCGTCCTAGTACACGTGCGGTGATGTTAGAGGATGGAGCAGACTCAAGACTTAGGCCCTGTTCTATCAGTTCACGTGCAAGGGTCCCAGGACCTTTGCCTTGTTCACGCGCAAACACAGTAAGGTAACGGAGAGTCTCTCGCGGCATGCGCACTGAAAGAACCGTGCTGTCGCTGCGAAGAGAACGTTCAACCTTAGCCGGCTCGCCTTTCCGCCAAAGCTCGTCAGCAATCTTCGCCAAACGCTGTTTCCGATCAGTTTTCGCCATCGCCTTCACCCCGCTTCTTCCCATGCGGTCCGGCAGCGCCAGATTCCCTTCGATCGGTCGACAGATGACAGCACTATGAAGAGTGGCCGTCCCCCATGGGTTCGGCCGCGGACAAGCAAGCGGCGGCCGTGACGACGACTCTTGTGCCGGCGGAATTGGGCATGTTCGTCCCCCAAGGCAACCTCCTCTACCTCCCACCACTCCACCCGGTGTTTCCGCCACAACTTCGCGATCACGTAATCATCCCACTCGATCCGCCAAACCTTGTCATTGCCGCGTTGCCCCACGAGAGCTCCCGGTCCAGCATATGCTACTACAAATTGTAGTGCAAGATTGATCCATTTGCAATATAGCGAACACATATTCGGTATCAAGCCCAGCGGGCCTGAGGCGGGCCCGCGCGGATGCTCGGGATCGTGGGCTTTTTGGGGACGAGGCCTGGCACGGGAGTCAAGAGGCTAAACAACTAATGTCCTAATCGCACGCTCCAACTTCGTGGCAATAAGGCTATTCGAACGATACACACGCGCACCAACATTGGGGGGTGACCTTGTCAAACCGGCCCTCGGCGGACTCCGGCCCAAGAGGATCGTCCCAGCGTCCGCGCACGCCATTGGGGTGGCGCACGGCCGCAGCCCTTGGCCTGGCCCTCGCAATCGGCCACGGCCTTCCGGCCGGTGCCGCGCCGGCGCGGGCGGTCGGAGTCGTGGATTTCTACGCGCTCAGCCCGCAGATGCCCGTCTCGGGACTCATCCCCGAGCGGTTCGTCGCCGACGAGATCGCGAAGATGCTGCCGCAGGCATTGCATGGCGAGGCCGCGGTGATCCCCCGAGAGGCGATCCGGCGGGCGGAGGCAGCGGTGGGGTGGCGGGCCTGGGATGTGCTGAGCTACGAGCGTCTGGCCGATCTGGCCCGGGAAGCGGGCGCGGACCAACTCGTCGTCGGCTGGATCCGGCGCCTGGAATTGGACTCGGGTGGCCCGGGGGTGAAGTCCCCAACCGAGGGTGGCGACCACATGCTGAGCGGCTCCGCCACGGTGCTGGTCCAGATCTTCGCCGCCGCGGAAGGGCGCATCGTCGCCGAAGCCCAAGGCGACGGATCCATGCTCGGCCAGACCAGGCTGCTCATCACCAGGCAGGTCCTCCACGACGCGGCCGGCGAAGCCCTGACGAAACTGGTGGCCAAGATGCCCCCGGCCCCGTAACTCTCCAGGCGCACCAGACCCGCGAGCATTCCGGCGCATCCGGGCCGCACGGCAATCCTGAACAGCCTGCAAGGAAGAACAGCGTCCCCTCACAAATGGTTCTCTCGTGCAAGTTCGCTGGGGTGGTCCCGGGAGGTGCAGGCGATGAGGGGCAGGACCGTTCACGCGCTGGTGTTCATCCTGGCGCTGTCTGTGTTCGCCGCCGACACGTCGGTCGGATGCGGCCAGGGGTTCGTTATCGGGCCGGTGACCTCAAAATACCGCGGCGGCGCCGACAACGGCAGTTTCCTGATCGCGGTGAACGGCACGCCCTACGACGTAGGGCCGGACTTCTACAACCAGGTGCAGATCGGAGATACCGTCAAGTACACGGGCAGGCAGTGGCTGATCGTGAAGACGGCGAACGGGACGGTCGTGAACCCGCCGCCCTGAGG
>WNGI01036065.1_pt1 | contig 12826 bp, 14 predicted proteins | sample 5400621 | NCBI WGS metagenome assembly WNGI01 (sample SAMN13153374, study PRJNA577476) | soil metagenome | isolation source: 20 cm soil or saprolite under Garry oak tree replicate 1 | place: USA:California | collected 2016-06-15 | reverse complement strand
TCTCGGTGGATCCGCCTGATTTTCCCTTGTACGCTGGCCGAAGCATTCCGCCCTCATTTAAACGTTTGTTTGAATCCTAAGACGGTTTCGGCCACGCGTCAATGCAAAAGCCGACGATCGACGAGCTTCACAATCTCGTGCTGCATCTCCGCAAAGGCCGATAATTTGTGCATGTCAAGCGGTCAGCTGCACATAGAAGAGCGGAATGATTAGTCGAACGGCGGCTCGCGGTACGCCTGTTCGATCCGGTCTTTGAATCGCTCGACAAGCCGCGGTCGCTTGAGCTTAAGCGTCGGTGTCAGCAGGCCATTCTCGATGGTCCATGCGTCGGAAAGGGCGACGACACGGCGCACGCGCGCCCAGCGAGGAAACGCTTTCAGCTGCGCGTTCGCTTGGCGGACCAACGCACTCTCATCGGCGCTTTTGGTCACCGCCAAGAGAATCGCGTAGGGCCGCCCGTCGCCGACCAGCATGACTTGTTCGAAGAAGGGCTCGTGCGCAATGGCGGTCTCGACGTCCTGCGGTGAGAGCTTCTCGCCGTTGGACAGCACGAAGATGTCCTTGGCGCGCCCGCGGATCAAAATCTTGCCATCGCGCATTTCGGCCAGATCGCCGGTGTGCAGCCAGCCGTCGCCATCGAGCGCCGCGCGCGTCGCTTTCTCGTTGCGCCAGTAGCCTGTCATCACGTTCGGGCCGCGTACGAGCAGCTCCCCGCTGTCGGCGAGCCTCACGTCGACGCCCGGCAATGGGCGGCCGACGGTTTCGGGTTCGTTGTCATCCTCGCGGTTGACGGCAATGACCGGCGACGCTTCCGTCATCCCATAGCCTTGCAACAGCGGCAGACCGAGGCCGATGAACAGACGGGATAGATCGGGATCGAGTGCGGCGCCGCCGACCACGGAGAATCGCATCCGTCCGCCCATCCGCGCGAGAATCGGTTTGGCGACGAGTGCGCGCAGGAACGGGAGCATCACGTGATCGGTCCACGTGGCACGCTTCTTCGCCACGCGTACGCCGCGATCGACGCATGCGTCGAATAAACGTTTCTTGAGCGGTGCTTCAATCAACGCCTGATCGATTCGCGCGCGAAACCGATCGAAGATCCGCGGCACCGCGAAGACGACCGTCGGACGCTGCGACATCAGATCGTCCGCTATCGATGCAACGCCGCGCCCGAATGCAACGACCGCGCCGATCGACAGCGGCAAGTAATAGCCTCCGGTGCGCTCGAACATATGCGACAGCGGCAGCATCGAGAGAAAGCGATCGTCCGCACGCGCCATGTGCAGTGCCTGGCATTGCCGCACATTGGCAATGATATTGCCATGCGACAGCATGACGCCCTTGGGCCGGCCGGAGGTGCCCGACGTATAGCAGATCGTCGCAAGCGTGTCGTCGGGCACATCGCGCACTTCAACGTCGGTACCGGTCTTCGGCAGGAATGTTTCTGCGCGCGTACCTGCCTCGTCGCGGTCGGGACGCAGCACGCAAAGCGGCGGCAAAGAAGAACCTGCGGCGGCGCCGCGCAGCTCGGCGGCGATGCGCGAATTCTCGACGAGCCATAGCTTCGCCTCGGCGTTGCCTGCACACCATGCAGCGTTTTCGGGATTGTCATCAACGTACAGCGGGACGACGACCAGTGCGAGACTCAGCGCGGCCAGATCGATGGCAATCCAGGGGACACCGTTCCGCGCACACAACGCTATCCGGTCACCCGGCACGAGACCTTCACGCCGAAACGCCGCCTGCCAGCGCGACACTTGCATTGCGACTTCGGCGACGCTGACATCGCGCCAGCGCTCGTCGATAAAATGACGATAGAGAATCTGGTGCGGCTGCGAAAGGTGCTGCGAGAAGAATCGCGCGATGTTGCAGGTCATGAGGTGGGCCCGCTGCTCCGCCGATTCTCGCGCGTTTCGCTTGATGGGTCCATCGCAAAGCGCGTGGTTCGAGAACGCGTATTCTTACGTCTCGCACGTCCACGATGGGAGCGGCCCATGGCCACCATTTCGATCGCGAAGAAACATCGCCTGTCGCACAAGAAAGCAAAAGACGCCGCAGAGGAAATCGCGCGCGATCTCAAGTCGCGCTTTGCGCTGGATTACGCGTGGAGCGGCGATCGGATCGACTTCGAGCGGCCCGGCGTCAGCGGCTCCATGCACGTCAGAAAGGATCAAATTCAGCTCGATGTGTCCCTTTCATTCCTGCTGACGCCGATCAAGTCTTCAATCGAGAGGGAGATCCACGCCCAGTTCGACCGCCTGCTGGGCGACAAGTCGAAATCCGCGAAGGCTTAATCGAGGACGCGTTCTGCTACGTTCGGAGAGCCGGCCAAGGGTCCGGAAATGGATCGTCGGCGCCGGCGACGATCGCCTCGTGCAGATCCGTCTCGCGCATCTCGATGATGTCCAGGAATTGCGCGGCGCCGTTCATCCGGCGAAATGCCGTGAACCCACGTTCGAGAAAATCCTGCAGCGCCGAAAAGCCAGCGAGCCGCGCCGGCTGACGCGTCATTGTGAGCGCCGCGCCGATCATCGGCGTTCGAACATAACGGTCCAATGCGGCACCCACTTCGCGAATCAGCGCGCGTTGATGCTGGCGAAGCGCGTATTCATCCGCGTCGCGATACGCTTGACAGTATTCTGCAACGCTAAACGCTGCATCCGGACGCGGCAACCGCGCGATGAGCGAACGGTCAAGCTCATGCGAGAGCGCGCTCAGCTCGATGGCGTGCGCGACAGTCGCGATCACTTTGCCCGGTACCAATCGAACCATCTTGGGGACGACGCGTGCGAGATCGGCATCCCGGCGGCTGAAATCGGCCCCGCCGTAAAGATCGTTTTGGAAAAAAGCGATGGCGGCCGTGTAGCGCGGATCGGCCGCGAGATCCGAATAAGTGTTACGTAGACGCCGCGACTGCCATTCCCCGAGTCGCCGCAAAGCCTTCGCGAGCGATGGATCGGCGTGACATGCTTCGTGCAGCCGCATCATGCGCGCCAGCTCGCGCGTGAGCGACGTGGGCGCATCATCGCGCGGATCGGCCATGCTGCAGTATAGATTTAGATTGTTTGCTCTACGTCATGCCGCTATGTTGGTGCGACTCATTTGACTGGGCCCACTCGAAGCCGACCGCACTCCACCCACCGTGAACCTCTCTCGCCGAACCTTTATCTTTGCCGGCGCCGTCGGTTTCGCCGCCCTCGCTGCGGTCCGCTTTTGGCCGCGCGGATCGACGCAAACGCCGTTGCAATCGCTTGATGCGGACGGGGTGGCAATCATGCGCGCGATCGTCCCGGTAATGCTCGCCGGCGCATTGCCGCAAGATCCTTCGCAACATCACGAGGCGGTTCGCGAGACCCTTGTGAGCATCGATCGGGCGATTAACGGTTTGTCGCCTCTTCAGATACGCGAGATTGGCCAGCTATTCACACTGCTCGCCCTTGCACCGGTACGTTGGTCGCTCACGCGGTCGACGCATGCATGGGGCGAGGCCACGGCAAGCGATGTCGATGCATTCCTTGCCCGCCTTCGCGACAGCCGCATTGCGCTCCTGCGCGCGGCGTACGACGCATTGCATCAGCTCGTCTTCGCGGCCTGGTATGGCAATCCTCGTGCATGGGGCGCGCTCGGATACGACGGCCCGCCGGTGCTCGGTTAAGGCTCCAATGTCCGACGAATCCGCACGCGCCGCGTTGATCGATCCGATTCGGGCCGGCATCGCGGGCGGCTGGCATGTAATCGATGCGGCGACGCTCGTGGGCCCCGTAACGCTCGAAGCCGATGCCGTCATCGTCGGTACCGGCGCAGGCGGCGGTGTGACGGCGGAAATTCTCGCCGATGCGGGACTTAGCGTGATCCTGGTGGAGGAGGGCCCGCTTAAATCGTCGAGCGATTTCCGGATGCGCGAAGCCGAAGCGTATCCGGACCTGTATCAGGAATCGGCCGCGCGTAAAACCAAGGACAAAGCGATCTCGATTCTGCAGGGGCGTTGCGTGGGCGGCGGCACGACCGTCAACTGGACGAGCTCGTTTCGCACGCCGCCGATCACGCTCGCGCATTGGGCGCACGAGTTCGGTATCACAGGCTTCAGCGCCGACGATTTAAAGCCCTGGTTTGAACGGATGGAAGCGCGACTCGCCATAGCGCCATGGACGATGGCGCCCAATGCGAACAATACCGCGCTGGCGGTAGGCACCGCAAAGCTCGGTTACGGGTCGGAAACGATTCGGCGCAACGTCAAAGGTTGCCGGAATTTGGGCTACTGCGGCATGGGGTGCCCGACCAATGCCAAGCAATCGATGCTCATCACGACGATTCCGGCGGCGCTTAACCGCGGCGCGACACTTGTAACACGCGCGCGGGCGATCGCCTTCGAATGGCGGGGCGACCGCGTGCAGGCGTTGCACTGCGCCGCGATGGATGCGCGCGGAACGATGCCGACATCGATCCGAGTCACCACCGTTTCGGCCGCGCTCATGCCCGAGCGCGTCGATGGATTCTCGGGCGCGCCACAATCGATTTATTCCGACCAATTTCTCGACGCGGCGCCGGCCGACGGGCCGATCGGATTCAAGCTCGAAGCTCCGCCAATTCATCCACTACTGACATCAACCACGCTGCCGAACCACGGACTCGTGCATGCGGAGAAAATGCACGAGCTTCGCCATCTGCATGTGTTGATCGCATTGTTGCGCGATGGCTTCCATCCGCAGAGCCGCGGGGGCACCGTGCGGATCGACAACGATGGCACGCCGGTACTCGACTATCCGTTGAACGACTATCTCTTCGACGGCGTACGTCGCGCGATGACCGCAATGGCCGATATCCAGTTCGCCGCCGGCGCGCGAAGCGTCATGCCTGTACACGGTGACGGCGCCACGTTCACGCGCGCCGATGATGCAAAAAGCGCAATCGGGAATTTTGCTCTGCGTCCGTTGGCGACGCCGCTTTTCTCCGCTCATGTCATGGGTGGCGCGCCGCTCGGTCCGGATCCGCGTCGCGCGGCCGTCGACTTGCAGGGACGCTATCACCATCTCGCGAATCTGCACGTTGTGGACGGATCGCTCTTTCCGACGTCGATCGGCGCCAATCCGCAATTGTCGATCTACGCTGTTGCGGCGAAGCTGGCCACGGACCTTGCCGCCGCGTTGAAAGCGTAGGGGAATCGAAGCGATCTTTAGTGTGATTCGTCTAATGGATTCGCGTACCTTGACATTATGCGCGACGGATTCGCGCGACTTTCGGAGAAGCGATCCATGTTGAATACGTTCCAGGGTAAAACGAATCGCGTCGGCGACACCGTGCTCGCCGCTTCACGGCAAATGTGGCTCGCGGGCCTCGGCGCCGCGGTTATGACGCGCGATTGGGCGGAAAAGGAAGCTGGGGGTGTCTTTCGTACGCTGGTCAAGGAAGGTGCGGCGGTCGAGTCGCGCGCGATCCGCCTCGTCGGCGTCCAAGTCGAATCGTCGATGACCAAAGCCAATGCGGTCTGGAAGCAAACCCGCACGACCGTCGAGAACGCGGTGCGCATCTACGCCGATACGGCGGCGGGCATCGTTCGGCAATCGCTCCCGGCGTTGTTGCCCGCCGTCAAATCCGTGCTGCCGGCGAACGCATCCAAGCGACGCAACGCGCAGCATCCGCGTAAGCAGGCAGCTGCATCGAAGCGCAAGAGCTCCACGCGCCGCTCGACAAAGTCATCAGCCAAGCACTAATCCATTACACTTGGATGTAAGGCGAGAGCCCGCGGATCAAACCGGTTCGCGGGCTTTTGCAATACCAAGTGAGAAGAATCATGCCGGCAGGGGGAAGGCCTCGCGCCACACGTGGGTCGCAAATGGCCTGCGCACGGTCGTCGGCAAAAAGAATGGGCGTTGCGCTCGCCGGCGGCGGACCGCTGGGCGGAATCTATGAGGTCGGCGCGTTGCTCGCGCTCGCCGATTCGCTCGAAGGCGTTGACTTGAACGCGCTCGATGTTTATGTCGGCGTGTCGTCGGGCAGCTTCGTCGCCGCGGCGCTCGCGAACGGAATATCGCCCGCGCAGATGTATCGGCTGTTCATCGAAGACGACGCCGACGCGGCGCTGAAGCCGGAATTGTTTCTCAAACCCGCGTTCGCCGAATTGGGGCGGCGTCTGCTCACCGTGCCCACGCTCATATTGCGCGCGGGACTCCAATACCTGCGCAATCCGTTTTATCGCGGCGCGATGGAATCGTTCGCGACGCTCGGGCGCGCCATCCCGACGGGTATGTTCGACAATCGTGCCGTCGATGCTTTTCTCGCGCGATTGTTCTCCGTAGCCGGCCGGACAAACGACTTTCGCCAACTCCGCTGCAAGCTTTTTCTCGTCGCGACGAACCTCGATAGCGGCGTTTCGGTCACGTTCGGCGCGAATGGAACCGACCATGTTCCGATATCGCGCGCGATCGAGGCATCGAGCGCATTGCCCGGCATGTTTCCACCGGTCGAAATCGATGGCGAGCATTACGTCGACGGCGCGCTCAACAAGACGCTGCACGCATCGGTCGCGCTCGATGAAGGCGTCGATCTCCTGTTGTGCGTCAATCCGCTCGTGCCGTTCGACGCGGGCGCCGCCAACCGCACCCGCCGATTGACTGTCGAAAAGATCCATCGTGGCGGACTGCCGCTCGTCCTTTCGCAGACGTTTCGCGCCATCATCCATTCGCGGATGAAGGTCGGGATGGAAAAATATGCGCGTCAGTATCCCAATGCGGACGTTCTGCTGTTCGAACCGGATCGCGAGAATGCCGACATTTTTTTCGCCAGCATCTTCAGCTATGCGCAGCGCCGAAGGCTTTGTGCGCTCGCATTCGCCACGACGCGACACAATCTTCGCGCGCGCGCCGTTGCGTTGGCGCCGGTATGGGCAAGGCACGGGATCACGCTTCGCGTTGACCGACTCGCCGATGGCTCGCGCGGCATAACCGATGCGCTCGACGATCCGCGACCGCTCAGACCATCTACGCGCCGTCGCACGATCCGCCACACGACGGGCGAGCTGTCGCACACGCTCGATCATTTGGAGCGGTTACTCGCCGTCGCGCGCTGACGCAATCCGTTATGGCGCAACGAAAGCCGCCACGCCGAACCCGCGAGCGCATCCTTGAAACTGCGTTGGCGCTCTTCAATCGCGAGGGCGAGCCGAACGTGACGACCGGAGACATCGCCGACGAGCTCAACATCAGTCCGGGAAATCTGTACTACCACTTTCGCAACAAGGACGACATCATCGGCGATCTTTATGCGGCGCTCGATGCGAAGATCACGCCGCTGACGGCCGTCCCACCCGATCGCTTGCCAAGCGCCGATGACCTCTGGTTGCTGTTGCACCTCTTGTTCGAGCGCATGTGGGAATATCGGTTCTTCTATCGCGACGTCGACGAGATCACATCGCGTAATCGCAAGATTGCCCAGGGCTTCGCTGACTTCAATCGGCGCGGCGAGGCGACGGTGATCCAGTTGTGCCGCGGGATGGTGCACGCTGGCGCCATGCGCGCATCGGACCGCGAAATCGTAGCGGTCGCGCAAAACATTCTGATGGTCGCCACCTACTGGATGTCGTGGCAACGGGTGAGCGGCCGATCGCCCACGCATGACAACCATGCTGCAAAGACGGAAAATCGGCTGGCGCAGGCTGCGCATCAGGTGATGGCGTTGATCGCGCCGTATCTGCAGGGCGAGGCGCGCGCGCTGATCGATCAGCTCGGCACCGAATATCTGGATGCATCGGCTTGATCGGTGGTTCTCAAGGAGACGTCACGATGGCAACAAAATGGCTCAAGTTCCCACACGCCGATAAGACCTACGCGTACGATACCGCGAGCCTCAAGAAGAACTGGGCGCGCTTGCACAAGGGCGATTGCGAGCCGTATCCGAAAGAAGCTGCCGTCATCGATGCGTGGCGTCATTATCACGCCGGCGATTTCCAGAGCGCCGTCGAAGTAGGACGCGCCGCGGGCGGCGCGGGCGTCAATACTGCCGTCAAGGCGCAATCGATCTACGCGAATTATCTGGAGAAGAGCGACAAGACGAAGCTCGCGCTTTTCGAGGAGGCCGCTGCATGGGCCGACGAGCGACGCGACGATGCGCCGAAGGACGCCAACGCGCATTACCTCTACGCGTATGCGCTCGGCCGCTACGGACAAGGGATTTCCGTGGCGAAAGCGCTTGCGCAGGGATTCGGCGGAAAGATCAAGAAGTGATCGACAAGGTCGGCGGCATCGTCGCCGGCATGACTTATGGCGCCAAGAAAGACTCCGCGCTCGAGCACTTTCAGAAAGCGCTCAAGCTGTTTCCCGAATCGCCGATCGCCCACATCGAATACGCAAACGGCCTATTGTTGCTGTTCGGCAAGGAAAAGATCGGCGAGGCGTCGAAGCTCTACGAGAAGGCGGCCGCGGCGAGGGCCGCCGACGCGATGGAACGTCTCGACATAGAGCTCGCGAAATCCGAACTCGAGTGACGACGGGTGCGTCCTGCGAACGCCGGCATGTTCGTAGCGGCTGCGCGGCGCAGGGCTGCGCGAGCACCTGAACACTGAAGCGAGCGCGGCCCTGCGCCGCGCAGACGCTACGCCATGATCGCCTGCGCGGCAACCTCTGGATCGAGCTCGCCGTCGCGCGGCCACGGACTCATGAGCGTCGTCAACACGAGCTTCTCGAATTCGGTGCTGAACCGCGCCATCAGCTTTTCAGGATCGGGACAAAGGCGGCGGTCGGTCACGACGCCAAACTGTACGCCATCGTTGTACGAGATGATTGAAACGCCCATGCCGATGTCGCCTGATTGCGGGACCCAGAACATCAGACTCTCGATGCGACCACCGGCGAGAAAGAGCGGCGTTTGCGGACCGGGCACGTTGGTCATCACCGCCGTTGCATTGCGCGCGAGCATCGCGAGCAGCTTTTCCTGCAGCATTTTGGGTCCCGCGCCCATCGCCGCGAGCAGGCCCAAAGCCAGAATCGGCTGATAGCTGTCTTTTAGCGCACTCATGTTCGCGCGAACTTTGTACAGGCGCTCGACCGGATTCTCGATGCCGATGGGCAGATCGAGAAACACGAGCCCGAACTGATTGCCGAGCCGGTAGGCTTTTTCCATCGGCCGCAAATTGACGGGCACCAGCGCACGCACCATCACGCCGTCGACCGGATCGCCTTTTTCGAGCAGATAGCCGTGCAGCGCGCCCGCAACGCATGCGAGCAGAACATCATTGACGGATGCGCCCAACGCTCGGCCGATCGTTTTCACTTCGGGTAGCAACAGCGGCTCCGCCCATGCGACTCGCTTAGCCACGCCGGGCGTACCCTTGAAGCGCGTTGGCGAATCCTCCGCCATCAATGCAAGCTTTGCGATTTCGGCGGTGAACGCGGAGCCGCGTCCCGCGAAGTCGACGGCTTTCGCGGGATCGTTCCAGATCTCGACACCCTTTTCGATCAAGGTGCCGCCGATCTTTCGTGCGGAGGTAAGTACATCGCCGAATGGCGCCATGAACTGCGAAAGGATGTCGTCCGACGGTTCGTTCTTTAGTCCGCGCGTCCGGTCCTGCGGCTCGAATGGCATTGCCGGCGGACCATTCGGCGCCGAGTCGGTCATCGATAGCATCACGCGCACGAGCGCAATGCCGTCGGCGTAGCAGTGATGAATGCGCGCGATCACTGCGCTGCCCCCCGCGAAATTGTCGACCAGATGAAACTGCCACATCGGGCGCATCGAGTCGAGCGGCGTCGATATCAATTGCGAGACCAGCGCTTCGAGCTCGGGCGTGCCTGCGCGTCCGGCTAGCGCGACGCGCATCACATGATGATCGAGGTCGAAGGTCGGATCGCTTTCCCAGTACGCCGCGGCAGACGATTCGACCGGGCGTTGACGGAATCGCCGGAACACGAGGAATCGTTCAGCGAGAACGGCTTTCAGCCGCGCAAGCGCGAGACGCTCGCGAAACAGCAGCACCCCGCAAATCATCATCAGATTCGAAGGGCGATCCATCCGCAGCCACGCGGTGTCGACGGCGGAAATGCGTTCGCGCTCGTTCGCGGCCATCGATTGCGATAGGAGTAAGCGGGGCGCGCTACGTTGCGCGCGTCTTCTGTCTCGCGCTAAAGTAGCACGAAACCCGAATCAAATGATGGGCGCGAAGGAGCGACCGATGACTGCCGCAAAAAAGGACGACTTGAAGGCCAAGTTCGAAACCGCGACTGCTGCGGCAAAGCAAACGAAGAAAAAGCCCGATAACGCGACGCTGCTCAAGCTTTATTCGTACTACAAGCAGGCGACCGAGGGCGACGCCAAGGGCGAGCGGCCCGGCGGGTTCGATTTCGTCGGCGGTGCGAAGCACGACGCCTGGTCCAAGCTCAAGGGTATGAGCAAAGACGAAGCGATGACGAACTACATCAAGCAAGTCGACAAGCTGAATCGGGAATAGCGCGTACGCTCTGGCGGTTTTCCTAATCGCGGTCTAAACGGTAGCTCAGCTGTACCAGCCCCGACGGATATCGCCGCTCGGCGGTTAGCGTAAGTGGCGTCCGGGCCGCGCCCGTCGCGACGAACGGTACGCCCTCACCGAGAAAAATCGGATGTATCGATACGATGATATCGTCGATCAATCCGGCATCGAGGCATTCACGCACGAGCTCACCGCCGCCCACGAGCCAGAGATCCTTGCCCTGTCGCGCGCGAAGCTCCAGCACGATTTCGGCCGGAGTCCGCGAGGTCGCAACGGTATTCGGCGATATGACACACAGCGTGTCGCCACGTGTGAATACGACGACTTTGCGTTCCGGATAGGGCCATTGCGAAAACGACAGCGCTGCCTCGTACGTGCGCCGGCCCAACAGCACCGTATCGATCCCCGCGAGAAACGCTTCGTAGCCGTAGTCGCCATCGTGAAACCGCCACGAGACGTCGCCATCGCGCGCCGCAATGTAACCGTCGAGACTCGTCGCGACAAAGAGCTTAAGACGACGCACGCTTTGGCGTCTTCGTCGCCTTTCCGCGTGTCGCTGCGCGACGCCGGCCTTTGGGCGTGGCGGCGGTGGCCTTGATCAGGTCGTTCACCGCATCGGAAAGCGCATCGACTCGTTCGGTGAGCCGCTGGACGTCGTTCTGCGTATGGACGCCGAGCTTCGACAACGATCGCGCCACACGCGCTTCGAAGACCTGTTCCAACTTGTCCCAAGTTCCGCCGGCCATTGCTTGCATTTCCTTCGCCTTCGCCTTGGCAACCGTTCCGGCTGCTGCCGCGGTATCGATCGCCGTTCGCTTCGTCTGCGATTCCAATACCTCACCTTGCTTGACGAGCGTGTCAAAAACCTTCCGGCCTTCCTGCTGCGCGCGCGAGAACGCGCCCAAACCGGCAAGCCAGATCTGACGCGACGACTCCAGAACAGACTTGGAAAGATCCTTTTTCGATCCGACAGGTGCGTCTTCGGCAGCCGCTTTCATTTTCTTGAGCATCGTTCGTGTCCTTTCGTGTTGATCGGCAGAAGGGTGAATCGAAAGTTGGATTTTAGGCGCACACGCCTAGAGCATGCACACTAATTGAGTGGCATTGGCATCGCGCCGGCGTGTCGTTGATGGTGCAACGCCGGGTTACAATCGCCGGCCGTGGCGTCCGCACGACAACGCCGTTCACGCGCGACAAGAATAAGCCGAATTTCGCAAGCTCAAGGAGGACCTCATGGCCTACTTCGTCACCGGCGCCACCGGATTCATCGGCCGCTTTCTCGTCGCCAATCTGCTGAAGCGCGGAAAACCGATCTACGTGCTCGTTCGCAAGAGCTCGCAGAAAAAATTGGCGGAACTCCGGTCGCACTGGGGCGCCACTGACGAGCAGATCATCCCGATCGTCGGCGATCTGGCGAAGAAGAATCTCGGCGTCGCGGAAAGCGACGCAAAAAAACTCGCCGGCAAGATCGAGCACTTTTTTCATCTGGCCGCGATTTACGACCTCAAGGCTTCCGCCGACGCGCAGCAGCAAGCGAACGTCGAAGGAACGCGCAACGCCGTCCAGTTCGCGAAGACGATTGCGGCCGGTTGTTTCCATCATGTGAGCTCGATCGCGGCGGCGGGACTCTACGACGGCGTGTTTCGCGAGGACATGTTCGAGGAAGCGGAAGACCTGGACCATCCGTATTTCAAGACGAAGCATGACGCCGAAGCGATCGTCCGGCGCGAATGCAAACGGCCGTACCGCATCTATCGGCCCGGCTTCGTCGTCGGCGATTCGAGGTCCGGTTACATCGACAAGATCGACGGTCCGTATTATTTCTTCAAGGCCCTTCAGAAGATGCGCGACCTGTTGCCGCCGTGGATGCCGACGATCGGCATCGAAGGCGGCCGGATCAACATTGTGCCGGTCGATTTCGTCGCCGACGCGCTCGACTATCTCGCCCACAAGAAGGGTCTCGACGGCAAGTGCTTCCATCTCACCGATCCCGCACCCCATCGCGTCGGCGAAGTGCTCAATATCTTCGCCAAGGCGGGGCACGCGCCGCAGATGACAATGCGGATAAACGCGAAGATGTTCGGCTTCATTCCCGCACCGATTCTGTACGGGCTGGGATCGTTGTCGCCCGTCAAGCGCGCGGTCAAAGTGGTACTGACCGATCTCGGCCTGCCGCGTGATGTGTTCCAGTTCGTCAACTGGCCGACGCGCTATGACAATCGCGAGGCGGCGAAGGCGCTCAAGGGTTCCGGCATCGAGGTGCCGGCCCTCGAGTCGTACGCGCCAAGACTCTGGGACTATTGGGAGCGCAATCTTGATCCGGACCTGTTCGTCGATCGAAGCCTCGCCGGCCGCGTTCGCGAT
>WNGI01004221.1_pt1 | contig 12826 bp, 13 predicted proteins | sample 5400621 | NCBI WGS metagenome assembly WNGI01 (sample SAMN13153374, study PRJNA577476) | soil metagenome | isolation source: 20 cm soil or saprolite under Garry oak tree replicate 1 | place: USA:California | collected 2016-06-15 | reverse complement strand
AGGCTCGCCGCGACGCGCTGCGTGACATCGTCGCCCGTACCGAGGTCACCCCGCTGACCAACTTCATCGGCGCGATCATCCAGGCCGAGCAGCTCGGTGTGTCGATCTCGAAGGTCCTCCAGGTCCAGTCGGAGCAGCTCCGCATCGAGCGCCGTCAGCGCGCCGAGGAGCAGGCCGCCAAGGCCCCGATCAAGATGCTCTTTCCGCTCGTCGGGTGCATCTTCCCGTCGTTGTTCATCGTCATCCTTGGGCCGGCCATCATCCTGATCATCATCAACCTGTCGCCACAGACCGGCGCCAAGTAGCAATCCAGGACACGTCAGCGGTCAGGTCGGTCGTCGCCGACCGTCCACCGCGGCTCGTGACGTGACTGAGCCAGCCTTCGAGCCAGCCCGGCTCGCTCCCTCGCCCGGTTCCGGCCGGCTCGTCGCGCGGAATAGGACGCGTGGCACCCTCCTCGCCGCCGACATCGAATCGGCCGATGGCCTCTGGGCGAAGTTCATGGGCCTCATGGGCCGTCGCAGCCTTTCGCCCGGGTCCGGCCTGTGGCTGCCCGACAGCAACGGCATCCACATGATGTTCATGCGCTTCCCGATCGACGCCGTCTTCCTCGGCCGTCCCGGCACCGACGGGACACGGCCGGTTCTCGCTGCTCGGGCAGACCTGCCAGTCTGGCGCGGGCTCGTGCCGTTCGTCCGCGGCGCCAAAGGCGTTCTCGAGTTGCCGACAGGCACGATCGACGCAACGAGGACGATCGTCGGGGACTCGGTGTCGCTCGAAGGGGACTGAGACTCCCATGGCAGCCTCTCGGCTCCGTCGCGGTTGATCGTCACGCTCCCCGCAGACCGATATGAGGCTGGCTCATCAGATTCGCCCTGATCACGCTCGACCCCGACCGCCTCGTGTGGCGGCCACGCAAGGGTATCGGGCAAACATGCGCAGGGTCGAGCGGGCTAAGGCCGATTCTCATGAGTGGGAGTCATGTCGATCCCATCTGCGCAACCCAGGAGAAGGGCCGTCTGGAGTGAGCCGCAGGTAAGGGCGTCGGCGCAGGATCGTGGGATGCGAACCGTCGGCCGGCTGGCGAACCGACTCCTGGACGCGGCTCTTCCAGCTCGCTGTCCCGGCTGCGGCGCGGAAGGACCGCCACTCTGCACGTCCTGCGCCACCGCGCTCGACGCCCGCCTCGATCTGCCCGCCGGCATCGCGATCGGGCTGCCGTCCGACGTGCCCGCGCCGCTCCTCCAGCTCGAATGGTGCGCCCCGTTCACGGGCGTCGTCCGCAATGCACTCCACGAGCTGAAGTACAGCGGTGAGCAGCGTCTCGCCGGCCCGTTGGGGGCCGCGATCGCCCGGCGCTGGCGCCGCGTCGGCGCGGGCGGCGAGGTGCTCGTTCCGGTCCCGGTCCACGCCGACCGCCGGCGGCGGCGCGGCTACGACCAGGCCGAGCTCATTGCGCGGGTCGCCGCGGCGGGCCTGAACCTCCCGTGTGCAGCGATCCTCGAACGATCCCGGGCGACCATCGCCCAGTTCGACCTCGATCGGGTGGCACGGGCCGTGAACGTGACCGGCGCGTTCCGGCTGAAGACCGATGGTGCCGGCGGGCCCAGCCTGCACCTTGCCACGCCTGGCGGACCGCTGGCCGGTCGCTGGATCGTCCTGATCGACGACGTCGTCACGACCGGTGCGAGCCTCGCGGCCTGCGCCGTGCCTCTCATCGAGGCCGGAGCAGTGGGCGTTTCCGCGATCACCGTGGCCCGCGAACGCTAGCCGCAGCGGGCCAGACCAGAGGCTCTGGGCGGCCGGGAACCGACTTCCCGACCGATCGGCGCCCGCGGTGTAGACTCGGCCGAAGGCGGGTCGTCCTGCCCATCCGCCCGGCGACCCCGCAACCGATGAAGGCGCTCGATGCCTCGGGAGGTGCGTGTGAGGACGATCGTCAAGGGCAAGAACATCGAGGTCCCAGAGCGCGTCCGCAGCTACGCGGAACGCAAGCTCGGGCGGCTCGAGCGAATCCTCGACGACAGGACCGATGCCCTCGTCGAGTTGTCCATCGAGCAGCATCGGAGCGACGAGGATTCGCACATCGTCGAGGTGACGCTGGTCATCGACGGCCGGACGCTGCGGACCCACGCCGCCGCCGTCAGTCACACAGCCGGCGTCGACGAGGTGGTCGACAAGCTCGAGCGCCGCGCAGTCGACCATCGCGAGAAGCCGCGGATTCGCGCCCGGGACGTGCAGGAGAAGCAGCTGCTCAGCAGGCTCGCCGACGGCACGTCCGAGCCCGGCCGCGAGTCGCGAATCGTCAAGACGAAGCGCTTCGCCATCGAGCCGATGTTCGAGGAGGACGCGGCCAGCAGGATGGCCGAGCTCGGTCATCGGTTCTTCGTGTTCGTCGACGCCGAGACGGAGCGGGTCGCGATCCTCTACCAGCGCGACGACGGAAATCTCGGGCTCATCGAGCCGATCGTCGGCGGCGAGTACACGACTGGCCGCCCGAAGACCGGTCTCGGGTCGAACGGCCAGAGCTGAATCAGCCCTCGTCGTTTGACGGCGGCGGGTTCGGCGGCGTCGCTCGGCGGTAGATCCCAGCGTTGCGGGTCATCAGCCCCGCGTCGACGAGGTAGCGGCGGAGTGCGGCGACGTCGCGGTGGAGCAGACCCAGCCGCTGATTGACCTCCTTCTCCTCGTACTCGCGATCCTCTGGAAAGGATTGCTCGAGGATGAAGGGCAGGAGCAGCTCGCGCCTCTTCGGCTTCGCCGGTATCGACACCAGCCGGCCATCGCGAACGAACGCCCGAAGGACCTTCTCGCGTTCCGTCAGGCGCCTAACGGGTTCCTCGGGAGTCGCACCAGAACGCCCTGAATCGGTCATCGCCGCGACCCTATCACGGCCGCCCGACGGCCGGCCCGCTACGATGGCCCCGATGCTGCCCGATGGCCGACGACTCGGCGCCCACCTTCCGCTCGGTAGTGGGATGGTCCGTGCCGTCGAACGCGCCGCGGACATCGGGGCGTCGGCGATTCAGATTTTCGGCGACAACCCGACGGCCTGGCGGCGACGCGTCGATCCACCGCGCGAGCAGCCAGCATTCCGAGCCCGTCTCGCGGAGCTGGAGATCCGTCCGGTGACGATCCACGCGGCGTATCTCGTGAACCTGGCCGGGCCGGATCCTGACTTCTTCGAACGTTCGGTCGAGGTCCTCGCTCGAGAGCTTCAGATGGCACCCGGGTTCGGTGCGGCGTTCGTCAACGTCCACACGGGTTCGCACCGGGATTCGGGCGTGCGGGCCGGCACGGAGCGGATCGCCGAGGGTGTGGCCCGGAGTCTCGCCGCAGCCGACAACAATCCCGGCGACGCCGTCCTGCTCCTCGAGAACTCGGCCGGCGGTGGTTTCGGGCTGGGGGCGACGGTCGGCGAGTTGGCCGGGATCGCCGCAGCGATTGCCGACTGTGGCATACCGGACCGGCGGGTCGGGTTCTGCCTGGACACCGCCCACGCCTGGGGCGCCGGCTACCGACTGTCCAACCCGGATGCGACGGACGAGCTGCTCGCCGAATTCGACGCCCGGATCGGGCTCGAGCGGCTGCGCATCCTTCACCTCAACGACTCGAAGTCCGATCTGGGCTCACACCTCGATCGCCACGAGCACATCGGGGCCGGCCGGATCGGCGAGATCGGGATGGCCCATCTGCTTCGGCATCCGCGCCTCGCCCACGTGATCTACTACATCGAGACGCCGGGGATGGACGAGGGCTACGACGCGATCAACATCGCGAGGGCGATCGCCCTCGCCGAGGGCCGGCCGCTGGCACCGCTCCCGCCCGGGGCGATGACCCTTCGCGGGAGCCGAGCGCGAACGGCCCCGGAACCCGACGCCGAAGTCTCGCCGGCCTGAGGGACAGACCGACACGTGCCGGAACTGACCAGGACCCGACGCTGCCCGTCGCGCCCGTGACAGTCCCGCCCGGCCGCTTTCGCGGTGGGATCGACCAGCTGACGCTCGAGCGTGTCGGCCTCCTCGCCATCCTCGCTGTGGCCGCAATCCTCCGGTTCGTCGACCTGCCGACGCGCGGGACATTCGACGCGGACCAGGGCCACGACATGCTCGTCCTCAATGACCTCGTCGCGCGCGGCCAGATCCCGTTGCTCGGCCCGCCGACCTCGATCGGCGACTTCCACCACGGCGTCCTCTATTACTTCCTCCTCGCCCCGGCGGCGTGGCTGTCGGGCTCGGACCCGCTGGCCGTCACCGCCGAAATCGCCATCGCCGGCATTCTCGCCGTCGCCGTCGTCTGGTGGCTCGCTCGCTCGATCGGTGGCCCGGTCGCGGGGTTCGTGGCAGCCCTCCTCATGGCTGTCTCGACAAGCGCGGTCGACGAATCGACGTTCATCTGGAACCCGAACCTCATCGCCCTGACGAGCGCCGTCGCCCTCGCCGCCGCCTGGCGCGCCTGGTCGGGCGGGCGGGCGGGATGGTGGATCGTTGCCGGGGCCGGTGCGATCGCGACGATGCATTGCCACGTCCTCGGCAGCATCCTTCTCGTGCCGATCGGCGGGTTGCTCCTCGCCGACGCGCGGCGTCGCGGCCCGGGTCCGGAGCGACGAGCGATCCTGCGGGCCGGCGGCTGGGTGCTCGCGCTCCTCGTCCTGAGCTACGTGCCGCTGGCGATCCACGAGCTCGGCAACGACTTCTCCGAGACCAGGGCCGCCCTCGCATTCGTCACCGGCGGTGGCGGACCATCGGGCGTCTCGCTGCCGGTTCGCTTCGGGATCGTCGCCTGGCGTGTACTGGCGTGGCCGTTGACCGGGCTCGTCACGGACGCGCCGGCCGCGGCGATGCTCGCGATGGTTCTCGTCCTGGTCAGCATCGGCTGGCGAGCCAACAAGACGAGCGGGGCGACGGAGCGAGAACGGACCGCTGTCGGCTGGCTCGCCGCCTCTCTGGCCTGGACCGTCGTCGCGCTGACAATCGCGGCCAGCAGCCTGGCCGAGGTCGTCCGCGGACTGCCGAACGACCACTATCACGCCTTTGCCGATCCAATCGTGTTCGTCGTGGTAGGTCTCGGGATCGCCGGGCTGGCGCGGAGCGCGAGCGAGAGTCACCTGGGCGCGACCAATGGCCCGCGCGACACCGTCGGCCTGCGCGCGTTGGGGCCCCTGAGATTCGGCGCTGTCGCCGCGATCGGCCTGACCGTCGCGATCGCCGGCTTCAACCTGACCCGACAGCCGCCGGCTGTCGCCTTCGACGGCGGCTGGCCTGCCGCGGAGCTTGCCGCCGGCAGGATCGTTCTGGCGGCCGGCGAGCGTCCGATCCGGCTGGCCAGCCTGCCAACCTTCAAGTCGACCGAGGCGATGGCGTTTCCGCTCCTCCGGTTCGGCCGGCCCGCCAAAACGCTCGACGCGGACCCCACGCAACCGCCTGGCGATGACGCCATGGTCATCCTCTGCGACGCCCTGTTCACCTACGCGATCGGGGCCGACTGCGGCGGCCCAGCTGAGGACGCAAGCGTGGCGGGCGTCGGCGTGTCGCTTGCAGGCCGCTTCGAGGCGGCACCGGGTCGGTGGGTGTCGATCTACCTGCCCGGCTGAGAATTGCCGGGAGGCGCCAGGAATCGCCAGGAATCGCGAACGCCGGCGCCCCAAACGCCGGCGTTCGCTGTCCCCGAGACCCGGACGTGGAGGGCGATCCGGGTCGAGCCCTGGTGAATTCGGTGGTGGGGCCTACGGGCGGCCGTTGCGGCCGAGCGTCCGGCCCATCGGCCGTGCGCTCATCATCGATGAGGCCTGCCCGACACCGGCAACGACGGGGCCGCCATTGGCCGGCTGGGATCGAGCCAGGGAGCGGTCGTTCGGTCGGCCTGTGGGCGCCTGCGAGTCGGACGGCTGGAAGGCACGACCGAAGCGGCGCATCCGAACGGCGAGGTAGTACTCCATGATCTGACGGACCTGGGGCTCGCTCAGCATCTCGTCGGCCCGCAGGGCGTACTCGACACGTGCCGTCGGGTTCATCGCGCCTGCGGTCACCAGACCGAGGTACTGGGGGGTGTCCGCGTCTTCGCGTAGCTCCCGCAGGCCGCGGGCGAGCTTGGTCGCCGTGCCCAGGGATGGCATCCGGTCGCCCCGAATCAGGCGGGAGATCGTCGAGTGATCGACGCCCGACTGCTGTGCAAGCTGCCGCTGCGACATCTTCTTGGCCTTGAGCTGGGCTCGCAGCCATTCATTGAACGCGCGACCGTTCGTGCTTGTCATCTGGTGCTTCGGCGCTCCGTGGTTGCCCGCGGGACGGTGCCGCGATACCGGAATGATCGATCCGGGGGTGGGGGTCGCTGTATCACCCATTGGTACCGGGACTCGCGTGGCACTCAGCATCGGAGGCGGCCGGTTCGGTGCGGTTTGACGCGGTCCGAATCGAATGCTCAGCCCGCCGTTCCGGCCGCGACCGAGCCGGGCTGATCGCTTGCGCCGGACAGGCCGGCTCCGCGCCGCTTCGGCGAAAGCCAGTAAACGATCGAGCCGATGATGATGATCGAGAGGACGCTAATGGCCCGATCGAGGAGGGCGATCGTCGTTGCTTCGGTGGCGGTCACGCCGTAGGCAGCCGTCAGGACGCCGACGACGCCCAGCTCGACGATGCCGAGGCCGGCCGGACTGAACGGCACCGCCGTCAGCAGCGAACCGATGAGGGCGACGAAGAACGCACCCGAGATGCCGAGCTCGACATCCGGGTAGCCGAGGGCCGAGACCACCAGGTAGAGGCGCATCGCCTCTGTCGCCCAGATCAGTCCGGTGAGGATCACGAGCGGTGGCAGGTGCCGCAGTCCGATGGCACCGAAGACGCCCTCCTCGAACCGGTCGTAGAACTCGACGATCCGATGCGGAACCGGCAACCGCACGAGGATCTGGCGGCCAAAGTTGCGCAGCGTCAGGAGGAGCACCGCCAGGACGATGACGACCGCCACGGCAATCCCGAAGACGATCTGGATCTGGGTCGGGAGGCCCGTCCGGAAGCTCCAGAAGCCGGCCGCAAGGCCGAGCACGGAGATCGCGAACAGGTCCAGGATCCGCTCGATGAACACCGTCCCGAGCGTCCGGCTGAGGGACACCGGGCTGTTGAGCTTGAGGAGGTACGCCCGGTAGACGTCGCCGAGCTTGGCCGGGACGAGACAGTTCACGAGCCAGGACAGGAACAGGATCTCGGTCGCGTCGCGCAGGCCGATCCGGAAGCCTGTTCCGCGCAGGAGGCGCGCCCAGCGGAGGCCACGCAATGGGAACCCTGCGTAGAACACGGTGAAGGCGGCAAGGAGGAGGAGCGGGTTCGCCCGGCTCACACCGGCCGCAAGCTCGCCGACGTCGACGTTGAGGGCGACCCGGAAGACCAGGACGAGCAGGATGATCGGCAGGAGCAACGACAGGATCGTCCGTCGCTGTCGGAGGCGGCGGCCCAGCGACAGGGAGTCCGCGTTGACCCGATCGGCCTGGCGACGCTCTTCCAACGCTCGGCGATCGACGCCGTTGCGCTTCTCGACGGCGGCGGCATGCCGCGTCTGGCGACGCTGTGAACGGCGGCGGTCCAGCCCTGATCGGCGTTCCGGCTGTTGCGGCTCGGTCACTGGATGCTCGCCATCCGGCCGTTGCCGCGGGCGCGCTGGACGAGCTTCGCGATCGGCGTGACTGCCCGGACGAACACGGTCGCCCGGCCAGTGACGAGCTCCGCCGTCGGGAGGGCGGTGCGCAGCCCCGCCGGCGCCGAGGGATCGCCGTCGAGGGCGACGTAGGCGACGCCGATCTCGAGGACCGAGTGAGCGTCGGACACGGCGATCCCTGCCAGCCGATGCGCTGCCGCGAACTCGGCCGCCCGCTGGTTGCCGTTGCCGATCATGATCCGCGCGTTGTGGCTCTCCACCCAGTCGACGAGCCGAGCCAGGCCCTCCACCTCGCCTGCGCCGAGCAGCGAGCCGCGGAAGCGGTCGAACGGGTGCGGGATCCCGACGAGTCCGCCCTGTGCCCGAACTGCCTCGATCGCATCGAACGCGTCAAGGCCGCTCGGAATCGGTCGATCGAGGAACACCCCGATCAGGTCGCCGTCACGCGTCCGGATCTCCTGACCGACGAGGACCGTCAGCGACAACCCTTCGCGCGCTGCGATGTCGCGCGCCTCGAGGGCGCCGTCGATACGGTCATGGTCGGTGATCGCGAGGTGGGTCAGGCCGCGACTCGCCGCGGCTCGGACGACGGAGCGCGGGGATGCCAGCGAGTCGAATGAGGCGGAGGTGTGGCTATGGAGATCGATGAACGCACGACCGCGACCCCCGGCGGCGTCCACCAACGATCAGACCTGCGACACGAGGGACTTCTTGAAGAAGTCGAAATGCTCGAGCGCGATCCCCGTCCCGAGGGCCACGCAGTTGAGCGCGTTCTCGGCGACATGGCAGGGAACGCCGGTCACCTGCGTCAGCAGCTTGTCGATATTGCGCAGGAGCGACCCGCCGCCGGACATCACCATGCCCTTGTCGATGATGTCCGAGCTGAGCTCGGGCGGCGTCTGCTCGAGGACGAGGCGGACGGCGGTCACCAGCTGCTGGAGCGGGGCCTCGATCGCCTCCATCACCTCGGAGCTCGTAATCGGGATGGTTCGCGGCAGGCCGGCAATGAGATCGCGGCCACGGACCTCCATCTGGAGCTCGCGCTCGAGCGGCAGGGCGGTGCCGATCTGGATCTTGACCTCTTCGGCGGTCCGCTCGCCGATCATCAGGTTGTATTTCTTGCGGATATACGTGGCGATGCTCTCATCGAACTTGTTGCCACCGACCCGCAGCGACGTCGAGACCACGATTCCACCCAGCGCGATCACCGCGATCTCGCTCGTTCCACCGCCGATGTCGATGACCATGTTGCCGGACGGGCCGCTGATCGGGACGTTGGCACCAATCGCCGCGGCGAGTGGCTCCTCGATCAGGTACGCCTCCTTGGCGCCTGCCTTGAGAGCCGCGTCGCGAACCGCCCGCTTCTCGACCGATGTGACACCGGCCGGGACGCTGATCATCACCTCGGGACGGGAGAAGCCGAGATGGCCCTTTGTCGCCTTGGCGATGAAGAACCTGAGCATCGCCTCCGTGATGACGTAGTCGGCGATGACGCCGTCCTTCATCGGCCGGATGGCCTGGATGTTGCCGGGTGTCCGGCCGATCATCTCGCGGGCTTCCTCGCCGACGGCCACGATCCGGTTGTCGTCGGAAACCGCGACCACGGATGGCTCCGTGATGACGACTCCCTTGCCCTTGACGTAGACGAGGACATTGGCCGTACCGAGGTCGATACCGATCTTCATGAGCTGGTCGAATCAGTCCCTTCTGCGACGCGCTCGATCCTGGCACCGAGATCCAGGAACTTGCGCTCGATGTTCTCATACCCCCGGTGGACGTGGTGCGCACCGTGAATCGTCGACGTTCCCTGCGCGGCGAGGGCCGCGAGGATGAGCGACGCACCGGCCCGCAGGTCGCCGATCTCGACTTCCGCGCCGACGAGCGGCGTCCGACCGGTGATCGTCGCATGGCGGCTGTCAATCATCCTGGCATCGGCGCCCATCCGATTCAGCTCGGCGAGCCACTCGAGGCGGTCCTCGAAGATCGTCTCGTGTACGTGGGATGTTCCGTTCGACTGGGTCAGCAGGACGGAAATCGGCGATTGGGTGTCGGTCGCCAGGCCCGGATATGGGGCCGTCTCGATATCGGACGCCCGGAAGCCCGGATCGATGAGGCTCGAGCCGTCGACCTCTATCGTGTCGCTCGAGCACGTCACGTCGACACCGGTCCGGCCGACGACCTCGACGAACGCCCCGAGGTGGTCGCATGGCGCCCGCTCTACGGTCACCTTGCCGCCGGTGACCGCGGCGGCGATGACGAACGTCGCTGCCTCGATCCGGTCGGCGATGACCTCGTGGTCGGCGCCACGAAGGCGGCGCTTGCCGTTGACCTCGATCGTGTCCGGGTAGGTCCGCTCCACGTCCGCGCCCATTCTCTGGAGAAAGGCGATCAGATCGTCGACCTCGGGCTCCTGGGCAGCGGGCCTGATGACGGTCTGGCCCTCGGCGAGGGTCGCGGCGAGCATCGCGTTCTCGGTGCTCATGACCGACACGAACGGGAACCTGATCTCGGTCCCGCGCAGCCGGCCGGGCGCCGTCGCGAAGTAGTAGCCGTTGCGATAGTCGATCTGCGCGCCGAGGCTGCGCATCGCGTCGACGTGGAGATCGACCGGCCGCCGGCCGATCCGATCACCACCGGGGTTGCTGATGATCACCCGACCGAATCGAGCGAGGAGCGGTCCGAGAAGGATGAAGCTCGCCCGCATCTTGGCAGCCGCTTCGAGCGGCACGAACAGCCACTCGACGTCGCCCGAGGCGATCTCGTAGACGTTGTCCTGGGGATGGTCGACGACGACGCCAAGGTCGCGCAGCGTCTCGGCCATGACCCGGACATCCTCGATCTCCGGCACATTGGTGAAGCGACAGCGCTCACCGGTGAGCGTCGCCGCGGCGAACAGCTTCAGGGCGGCGTTCTTCGACCCGCTGATCGAGACGTTGCCGCGCAGCGGCACGCCGCCTTCGATCCGGAACACCTCGCGGGCGACCGGCTCTGGCGTGAATTCCCAGTGAAACGGGCGTGCGTCAGCCATGGGTGGCGGCCCTATCCGCGGTGCCGCGGGCCCTCGCGGTGGCGACGCTGCGCAAGCCGCTCCCGGAGGAGCGCCTGCTGGAGGGCGGCCCGGGCCATCGACAGGTCGGCACCCTCGTGGTAACCGGACTCGAGCGCCTTCTCAGCCTCGCGGCGTGCCTCCTGGGCCTTTTCGAGATCGATCTCGGAGGCCATGTCCGCCGTCTCGGCGAGGACTACCACCTTCGTCGGCAGGACCTGGAGGAAGCCGCCGACGATCGCGAACGACTCCTCGGCGCCGCCCTTGCGGATCCGCAGCTCGCCAACACCGAGCGTCGAGATGAGCGGGGCGTGGTGCGGCAGGACGCCGAGCTCGCCCTCGATCCCCGGCAACTGCACGGAGTCGACCTCGTCCGAGTAGGCGAGGCGCTCCGGCGTCACGATCTCCAGCTGGAGTGGCATGAAATCAGCCCGCCAACTTCTCGGCGTTAGCTCGGACATCCTCGATGGTTCCGGCCAGGAAGAAGGCCTGCTCGGGCAGCGTGTCGGTCTTGCCCTCGAGGATCTCCTTGAACGAGGCGACGGTGTCCTTGATCGGGACGTACTTGCCCTCGCGGCCCGTGAAGACCTCCGCAACGAAGAACGGCTGGCTCATGAAGCGCTGGAGACGCCGAGCCCGGGCGACCGTCGCCTTGTCCTCCTCGGACAGTTCGTCGATGCCGAGGATGGCGATGATCTGCTCGAGGTCCTGGAAGCGCTGGAGGACGCGCTGCGTCTCGCGGGCGACGTCGTAGTGGTCCTGGCCGACAATGTTCGGATCGAGGACGCGCGACGTCGAGGTCAGCGGGTCGACCGCCGGATAGATGCCGAGCTCGGCGATCGCTCGCTCGAGGCGGATCGTCGAGTCGAGGTGGGCAAACGTCGTGGCCGGCGCGGGGTCCGTGTAATCGTCGGCCGGGACGAAGACCGCCTGGAGCGACGTGATCGAGCCGTTCTTCGTCGAGGTGATCCGCTCCTGGAGGGCGGCCATCTCGGTTGCGAGGTTCGGCTGGTAGCCGACCGCCGACGGCATCCGGCCGAGCAGCGCCGACACCTCCGAGCCCGCCTGCGTGAATCGGAAGATGTTGTCGATGAAGAGGAGGACGTCTCGGTTCTCCTCGTCGCGGAAGTACTCGGCCATTGTCAGGCCGGTCAGGCCGACACGCTGGCGGGCGCCGGGCGGCTCGTTCATCTGGCCGAAGACAAACGCGGTCTTGGCGATGACGCCCGATTCGGTCATCTCGTGGATGAGGTCGTTGCCCTCGCGCGAGCGCTCTCCGACGCCGGCGAACACCGACACGCCGGCGTGCTCCTGGGCGACGTTCCGTATCAGCTCCTGGATGATGACCGTCTTGCCGACGCCGGCGCCGCCAAAGATGCCGATCTTGCCGCCCTTCTTGAATGGGCAGATCAGGTCGATGACCTTGAGGCCCGTCTCGAAGACCTCGACCTCCGTCGTCTGCTGGTCGAACGCCGGGGCGGATCGGTGGATCGGCAGGGTGTTCTCGCGCGAGACCGGCTCCTTGCCGTCGATCGCGTTGCCGAGGACGTCGAAGACGCGCCCGAGGGTGACCTCGCCGACCGGCACCGAGATCGGCCCGCCGGTGTCGAGCACCGCGACGCCGCGGGCGAGACCGTCGGTCGTCGTCATCGCGACGGAGCGGACCCAGTTGTTGCCGAGGTGCTGCTGGACCTCGCAGGTCAACGGAACCTGGCCATCGCGTTGGATCTCGACGGCGTTGTAGATCGCCGGCAGCTGGCCGGCGGGGAACTCGATATCGACGACCGGGCCGGTGATCTGGATCACCCGTCCGGTGGCGGTCGGTGTGGCGGTCGGCATGGTTGGCTCCTCCGTTCGGCGTCAGCGGGCCTGGGCGCCGGACGCGATCTCGATCATTTCGCGGGTGATGTTCGCCTGGCGAACCTTGTTGTAGGCGAGCGTGTAGTCCTGGATCAGGTCCTCGGCATTGTCGGTCGCATTGCGCATCGCGACCATCCGGCTCGATTCCTCACTCGCCTTGCTCTCCAGCACGGCCTGGAAGAGCCGGGCCGCGATGTAGCGGGGCAGGAGTTGCTCGAGGACGGCGCCCGGGTTCGGCTCGAAGATGAACTGGTTGCCGGGGATGCCCTCGGT
>WNGI01040141.1_pt1 | contig 12829 bp, 12 predicted proteins | sample 5400621 | NCBI WGS metagenome assembly WNGI01 (sample SAMN13153374, study PRJNA577476) | soil metagenome | isolation source: 20 cm soil or saprolite under Garry oak tree replicate 1 | place: USA:California | collected 2016-06-15 | reverse complement strand
TGGGGATGTTCACGTGCAGCATGCCCGCCTGCGACTCATCGGCGTACCGGAACGCGGCCCGCAGATCGTTCGTGTAGATCGCCGAGGAGAGCCCGTAGCCGACGGCGTTCGCCGCGGCGAGGGCCGATTCGAGGTCGTCCGCGGGGATCACGCTGACCACCGGACCAAAGATCTCCTCTTGCGCGAGCGGCATGCGCGGGTCGACGTCCGAGAAGATCGTCGGTTCGACGAAGTAGCCCTCTCGGAGATCGGGGCGGCTGAGCGCGCTCCCGTCGCGGAGGACCTTCGCGCCGGATCGCTTCCCCTCCTCGATCTTGGCGCGGACTTTCCGGAGCTGGGTTTCGTCGACGATCGGCCCCATCTGCACCCCCGCCTCGAGGCCGTCGCCCGCGCGCCAGGTGTCCGCCTTCTTCATGAGCAGACGGTTGAAATCGGCGAGGACCGAACGCGCCACGACCGCACGGCTCGTCGCAGTGCAGCGCTGACCGGTCGCGCCGAATGCGCCGACCGCGACCGACTCGACCGCCTTCTCGAGGTTGGCATCGTCCATCACGATCACTGCGTTCTTCCCGCCCATCTCGAGCTGCACCTTGCAGAGGCGCTCCGCGGCCTGCGCGTAGAGGCGCCTCCCGACGGCCGACGACCCGGTGAAGCTGATCGCCTTCACGCGCTCGTCGGAGGAGATGTCGGAGGAGATGGCGCGAGACAGCGCCTCGCCGCCGCCGAGCACCATGTTGAGCACTCCGTCGGGCAACCCGCCATCGATGAAGCACTGGACCACCTGCACGGCGCAAAGCGGCGTCAACGACGCGGGCTTGAAGACCACGGTGTTGCCCGCCACCAGCGCCGGAGCGATCTTCCAGGCCGGGATCGCGATCGGGAAGTTCCACGGCGTGATGCACGCGACGACGCCGAGCGGCTCGCGCACCGTATAGATAAAGGTGCCGCGCTGCGCCGAAGGGATCGTCTCGCCGGTGAGTCGGGTCGCCTGACCGGCGGCAAAACGGACGTTCGCGATGGCACGGTCCACCTCGGCGAACGATTCCGCGAGGACCTTCCCTTCCTCCTCGGTGAGGAGGCGCGCGAGCTCCTCGCGGCGCCGTTCCATCAGGTCGGCGGCCTTGCGGACCATGTCACCGCGCCGCGGCGCGGGCGTCGCGCGCCATTCGCGAAAGGCGTCGATCGCGTGGCGCACGTCGTCGGACGTGGAGACCGTGGCCTGACCGAGGACCTCACCCGTGTGCGCGGGGTTCCGATCCGCGACCGTCTCGCCGCTCGACGATCCGACCCAGGCGCCCCCGATGTGATTCAGGACGGGAAGGGTCGCGGTGGCGGTCACCTCAGGGTTTGACCATGTCGTCGTACATGTCCGGCCGGCGGTCCCGGTAGAACTGCCAGGTGTTGCGGACCTCGCGCACGAGATCCATGTTCAGGTCGGAGACGAGGAGCTGCTCGTCCTTCTCGGACGCCTGGGCGATGATCTTGCCGCGCGGGTCCGCGAAGTAGCTCGACCCGTAGTAGTCGTTCGGGCCGAACTCCTTCTCCTGCCCCACCCGGTTGATCGTCCCTACCCAGTAGCCGTTCGCGATCGCGTGCGCCGTCTGCTCGATGAACCAAAGATGCATGGAGAGGCCGCGCGACGTCGCCGACGGGATGAACACGAGCTCCGCGCCGTGCAGCCCGAGCATCCGGGCGCCCTCGGGAAAGTGACGGTCGTAACAGATGTAGACGCCGACCTTGCCGACCGCCGTATCGAAGACGGGATACCCCATGTTTCCGGGACGGAAGTAGAACTTCTCCCAGAAGCCGTTCACGTGCGGGATGTGCGTCTTGCGGTACTTGCCGAGATATTTCCCATCCGCGTCGATCACCGCGGCGGTGTTGTAGTAGACGCCCGTCTGGTCCTCCTCGTACATCGGGACCACGAGGACGATCCCGTGCTTGCGGGCCTGCTCCTGCATGAGCTTGGTCGTCGGGCCGTCGGGGATCTTCTCCGTGTAGCTGTAGTGCTTGGCGTCCTGGACCTGGCAGAAATAGGGCCCGTAGAAGAGCTCCTGAAGGCACATGACCTGGGCGCCCTGCTTGGCGGCGTCGGCGATGTAGCGCACGTGCTTCTCGATCATCGAGTCCTTGTCGCCAGTCCACGCGCACTGCACGAGCGCCGCTTTCACCGTGGTCATCTCGCACTCCCCCTCGAACTCGAGGTCAACAGCGATGCTAGTAGGTGCAGAATGTCGGCGGCCGGAAGACGCGGGGCCGGCCGCGGGGGAGACGCAGCAGATGAGAGGCCTTTTTGTCGTTCTTGCCGCCCTGGCGCTCGTCGTCACGGCATGCTCCGGAGCACCCGGCGGCGGGACATCGTCGACGGCTCCGAGCGCGTCTGACGCACCGGTGCGCGGCGGGACCGCCATCATCGCGATCTGGCAGGAGCCGTCGACGCTCGCGGCCCTCTACGCCAACCAGACCGTCTCCGACATCGTCAATAACGGGGTCCTCGAGGGTCTCGCGGAGACCACCAACGCCGGCGAGTACGTGCCCACGCTCGCGACGTCCGTCCCGACCGTTGCCAACGGCGGGGTTACGGTCACGGGCGACAAGATGGACGTGAAATGGGAGCTCCAGTCCGGGCTCAAGTGGTCCGACGGGCAGCCGGTAACCAGCGCCGACATCAAATACACCTGGGAGATCTGGCTGAAGGATCCGAAGGTGAACACGCGCACCGGGTTCGACCAGATCGCTTCGATCGACACGCCAAACGACACGACCGCGCTCGTCCACTACAAGACGATCTACGCGCCGTACCCGCTGAACTTCTACCAGCTCATGCCGAAGCACCTGCTCGAGAACGAGCCCGACATCAGCAAGACCGACTACAACCGCAAGCCGATGGGCACGGGCCCATTCAAGGTCACCGACTTCAAGGCCGGCGATTCGATCACCCTCGAGAAGAACACCAACTACCGCTTCGCGCCCGAGAAGCCGTATCTCGACAAGGTGATCTTCCGCAGCGTGCCGTCGGTCGAGGTCGCGATGGCCCAGCTCAAGGCGGGCGAGGCGAACGCGGTCTGGAACCTCACCGCGGCGCAGGCCGTCGACCTCGAGAAGATCAGTGGCCTCACGCTGCAGACCGTTCCCGGCCCGAGCGTCGAGCGGATCGAGATGAACACCGCCCAGAACAAGGAATTCACCGACCCGAACAGCGTCAACCCCGTCCTCGGCGACATCGAGATGCGCAAGGCGCTGCTGTACGCGACGCCGAAGCAGCAGATCATCGACAAGCTCTTCTTCGGCAAGGCCCAGGTCGGCTCGTCGCCGGTCTCCCAGGGCTGGGCCGCCTTCAAGGGACCGCAGGAGGGCTACGACCAAAAGAAGGCGAACGACACGCTCGACAAGGCCGGCTGGGTCAAGGGTGCCGACGGCATCCGCGTGAAGAACGGGGCTCGCGCGACGCTCAGCTACACGACGACGACCGGCGACGCGACTCGCGAGAAGGTGCAGCAAGTCCTCGTCGACGAGTGGAAGGCGATCGGCGTCGAGGTGAAGATCCAGAACCAGCCATCGAGCGTCTTGCTCTCCGGCTCGTGCACCTCGAAGGACCCACGCAAGCTCGGGAGCTTCGACCTCGTGCAGTTCGCGTCGGCGCCGGGGATCGATCCCCACGCGACGGTCCTGCCTCGCTATCACTCGAAGAACATCCCAACGCAAGCGAACTGCGCCGGCCAGAACTACACGCGGATCAAGAACCCGCAGATCGACGCCGCCATCGACGCGGCCGGCAGCACGCTCGATCAGGAGAAGCGCAAGCAGTCGTACGCCACCGCATTGAAGCTGCTGAACGACGCCTACGTGATCATCTGGCTCTACGACCGCGCCGACATCGACGCGCGCCAGGACGCGCTCAAGGGCTGGGAGCCGAACGCCTGGCAGCGCTTCACCTGGAACATCGAGAACTGGTACCTGAAGAAATAGCGAAGAGAGAGGAGCGGCGGCGCCGGTGGGTCGCTTCGTTCTGCGACGGCTCCTGCAGGCGCTGCCGCTCCTCATCGCGATCAGCGCCGTCTCCTTCGCGATCCTGAAGCTGACGCCAGGCGGACCGCTGGCGGCATACGAGGGCAATCCGCTCTTCACCGACGAGGACCGCAAGCGGCTGGAGCACGCGTTCGGGATCGATCAGCCCGTGCCGCTGCAATACCTCAGTTGGCTCGGTCAGTTCGTCCGAGGCGACTGGGGCTACTCGTTCGCGAGCCATCAGCCCGTGCTCGCCCTCGTCGCCGAGCGGCTCCCGAACACCGTCTATCTCATGGGGACCGTCTTCGTGACGGTTCTCCTGCTCGCGATCCCGATCGGGGTGTTCGCCGCGGTGAAGCAGTACTCGTGGTTCGACCATGTGGTGACCGGCGCGACGTTCGCCTTTCTCTCGACGCCGACCTTCTGGCTCGGGCTCCTCTTGATCATCGCGTTCGGCCTCCAGCTGCGCCTCTTCCCCCTCGGGGGGATCGACACGCCGGGACAGCCGTTCAATCTCTTCGATCGCCTGCGTCACCTCGTGTTGCCGGTCGCGACGATCGCGCTCGTGCAGCTGGGGTCGCACGTGCGGTATCTGCGTGCGTCGATGCTCGAGACGATCAACCAGGACTACATGCGCACCGCGCGCTCCAAAGGCCTGGGCGAGCGCGCCGTCGTCCTCCGCCACGCCCTCAAGAACGCGGCGATCCCGCTCGTGACGGTCGTCGCGCTCGACGTTCCCGAGCTCTTCGCCGGCGCGCTCGTCACCGAGCAGATCTTCGGGTGGCCGGGGATGGGCCGCCTGTTCTGGGACGCGGCCACGCGGTTCGACTACCCGGTGCTCATGGGGATCCTCACCGTGTCGAGTGCCCTCATCGTCCTCGCGAACCTCTTCGCGGACGTCGTCTACGGCTACCTCGATCCGCGCATCAGGTTCGGTTGATGGCGACCCGCTCCGTCGCCGTCGCGCGTGCGGCGCCCACCTTCCGCGAGCGCACCCAATGGGGGATGGCCTTCGAGCGCTTCCGCGCGCACCGCCCGGCCGTCGTCGGCATCGCCGTCCTCTCGGCGCTCGCGCTCCTCTGCGCGGCGGCCCCGCTCGTGTCGCCGTACGACCCCGAAAAGACCGCGCTCCTTCTTATTTACGAGCCGCCTTCGCCGGCGCACCCCTTCGGGACGGACGGGATCGGCCGCGACCTCGCCACCCGGATCCTGTACGGGGGCCGCGTCTCGCTCTCCATCGGCCTGCTCGCCGTCGCGGTCGCGGTGTCGCTCGGAACGCTCGTCGGCGTGATCGCGGGGTTCTACGGTCGTTGGGTCGACAGCGTCCTCATGCGTTTCGTCGACATGATGTATTCGTTCCCGCGACTCTTCCTGCTCATCCTGTTCGGGGTCATCTTCAAGGGAATGACCCTTCCGGTCATCGTCACGGTGCTCGGTCTCCTGTCCTGGAACGCGAGTTCGTCGAAGCCGCGAGGAGCATCGGCGCCTCCGACCGCCGCATCATCTTCCGGCACATCCTCCCGAACTCGCTCGCGCCGATCATCGTCGCCGCGACCCTCGGCGTCGCCGCCGCGATCATCGCCGAGAGCACCCTGTCCTTCCTCGGCCTCGGCATCCAGCCACCGACACCGAGCTGGGGCAACATGCTGAAAGACGCGCCGAGCGAGATGGACAAGGCGCCCTGGATGGCGATCTTTCCCGGCCTTTCGATCTTCCTCGCGGTCGTGTCGATCAACTTCATCGGCGACGGGTTGCGCGACGCGTTCGACCCCCGGCACGTGCTCGGTCGCCGCTGAGCCGCGGCATCCAGAGGGCCCTTCGCAGATCGGCGCGCCCGCCGACGAAGGGCACGCCTTCGCGCCGGAGCCGCTCCCGGTGTGCCGGGAAGGCCGGCCTTCCGTCGGCGTGGACGACCCGATGAGCCGGCACCTTCGGATCGTCGCACGCGCTCATCACGTTGCCGACCGACCTCGCGGCGAGCGGGCGTCCCGCGACGACGCCGACCAGACCGTAGGTCGCGACGCGCCCGGGCGGGATCCGTCTCACGGTTTCGCGGACCGCGCGCGTCCAGTCATCCACCGTCGTCGCCATCATGCCGAAAGGGCCGCGGCCATACTGCGATCGTGAGCGTGCCCGACGAGCTGGACCGTTTCATCGCGTCGCAGCAAGCGCGGTTCGTGGCCGAGCTGCGCGAGCTCTGCGCGATCCCGTGCGAAGCGTCCGACAAGGCGGCGCTCGACGCCGCGGCCCGCTGGTGCCGCGATCGGCTGCGCGCCGCCGGCTTCGCCGACGCGCGCGAGCTGCGTGCGGACGGCGCTCCGGCCCTCGTCGTCGGCCAGGCCGGGGACCCAAAGCGCACCCTCGTGGCCGTCCAGCACTACGACGTCCAGCCGGCCGTCCCGCTCGAGCTCTGGAGGACGCCGCCGTACGACCCCAGCTTGCGCGACGGGGCGCTGTACGCGCGTGGCGTCGACGACAACAAGGGACATCTGCTGCTGCGGATCCAGGCGGTGGAAGCGCATCGCGCCGTGTTCGGCGAGCTGCCCATCCGGCTGCGGTTCCTCATCGAGGGCGAAGAGGAGTCGGGGAGTCCGAATCTGGCGACGCTCCTCGATCTGGAGCGCGGGCTCACCGAGGGCGACGGCGCGCTGAAGGAGGGCGGCGCCCTCGATAGCCAGGGCCGGCCGCAGCTCTCGCTCGGCGGAAAGGGCATCCTCTACTGCTACCTCCGCGTCCGGACGATGTCGCGGGATGCCCACTCCGGCGGCGCGACGCATTATCCGAACGCCGCGTGGCGCCTCGCGCACGCGTTCGCCTCGCTCATGGACGCCCGCGGTCGCGTCCGCATCGCCGGCTTCTACGACCACGTTCGCGAGGCGACGGCCGCCGAGAAGGCCATGCTCCAGCGGATGCCGTTCGACGCGCAGGCCGTCAAAGAGGTCGTGGGGATCGACCGGTTCGCGTTCGACCGCACCGACGACGAGGCCAAGCGCGCCTCGGTCTTCGAGCCCACTTGCAACATCTGCGGAATCGAATCCGGCTACAACGGCCCCGGCTCGAAGACGGTGATCCCCTGCGAGGCGACGGCGAAGATCGACTTCCGCCTCGTCCCAGACCAGGATCCCGACGAGATCGCGACGCTCCTGCGCGCGCACCTCGATCGCGAGGGCTTCACCGACGTGGAGTTCAGCGCGGAGGAAGGCGAGCATCCCTATCGTGGCGCGGCGGACGCCCCGCTGGTGCGCGCCGTCGCGGCGGTCGCCGAGGAGGCGTTCGGCAAGCCGGCGGTCCTCATCCCGTCGAGCGGCGGGACCTCGCCGATGTGGGTCGTCTGCAACGCCCGGCGGATGCCGAACGTCACGCTCGGCATGGGTCATCCGGGAGCGGGCGCGCACGCGCCGAACGAGCACATCCTCCTCGACAACTATTGGCGCGGCTTGCGCGCGACCGCGCGCCTCTACTCGGCGTTCGCCACGCAGGCTTGACCCCGTCGCCGACAATCAAGCGAGGAAGGGCAGGGAGGGACGCATGAAGGATCTGGTACGGCGCGAGTCGAGCAATCCGGTCTTCCGCAATGGTCGCGCTCGTCACCGTCTTCCGCAAACGGTGGGCGCCGATCACCGCTCCGCTCTACGCGTTCCTCGAAGGGGTCTTCGTCGGCGGCATCTCGGTGATCTTCGAGGCGGCCTATCCCGGCATCGTCATCCCCGCGGTCTCGCTCACGATCGGCGTCTTCGTCGCGATGCTCTTCATCTACCGGTCGCACGTGATCGTCGTGACCGACCGGCTCCGCATCGGTATCGTCGCCGCGACCGGCGGCGTCGCGCTGGTCTACCTCGCCGACCTCGTCCTCAACCTTGTCGGTGTCCAGGTCGCGTACCTGAACGAGGCCATGAGCGGGTCGGGCCTTCTGGGCATCGGCGTGAGCCTCGTCGTCATCGTGATCGCCGCGTTCAACCTCCTCCTCGACTTCGATTTCATCGAACGCGGCGTCGCGGCGCGCGCCCCGAAATACATGGAGTGGTACGGGGCGTTCGGCCTTCTCGTGACGCTCGTCTGGCTGTACCTCGAGATCCTCCGCCTGCTCTCCCGGCTGCGGCGGCGCTGACCGCGGCCGGATCCATCCGCGCGCTCGTCTTCGATTTCGACGGGCTGATCCTCGAGACCGAGAGTCCCGCGTTCGAGTCGTGGGCCGAGATCTACCGCGATCATGGGTTCGAGCTTCCCCGCGAGCGGTGGCTCGAGAACATCGGCGCGTCGGTCTGGCCGTTCGACGCGCTCGACCACCTCGCGTCGCTGGTGACGGCGCCGTTCGATCGCGTCGCGATCAAAGCGAGACGAGAGGCGCGGAAGAGTGAGATCCTCGCGACGCTCGAGGCCGTCGCCGGCGTGCGGGAGTACTTCGCGGATGCCGCGAGGCTCGGCCTCCGGATCGGTGTCGCCTCGAGCGCCAGCGAGAGTTACGTGTGCGCGCATCTCGAGCGCCTGGCGCTTCGTGAAGGCATCGCCACGGTCATCTGCCGCGACCACGTCGCGCGAGGAAAGCCGGCTCCGGACCTCTACCTCCGTGCGCTCGCCGATCTGGGGGTGGCAGCCAGTGAAGCGCTCGCCTTTGAAGACTCGCCGAACGGCGTGGCCGCGGCGAAGGCCGCTGGCCTGCGCTGCGTCGCGGTGCCGAACGCGATCACCGCCGGCCTCGATCTCTCCGCGGCCGATCTCGTGCTCGCGTCGCTCGGCGACCTCCCGCTCGCGCGGCTTCTCGCCCGGCTCGGTAGCTCGCCCGGGCGGTAGTCTCTCGACATGACCGCGGTCCCGGTCGCGGCGAAGCCGATCGGTGTGCACTGGAACCCACGGCGATACCTCGGCGGGATGTGGCGCCACCCGATAGCCCGCGCGATCCTCAAGGCGACGCTCACGATCTGGGTTACGACGACCATCACGTTCTTCCTCATCCGGCTGATGCCCGGCAGCCCGGTCGAGCTCAAGATCGACGAGCTGATCCAGTCCTCCAACGGCGCGATCAGCTACGAGGACGCTCGCGCGATCGCCTCGAGCCTCTTCGCGATCGATCTGAGCGCGCCGCTCCACGAGCAGTACCTCTCGTTCATGTGGAACCTCATCCATCTGGACATCGGCAAGTCGTTCCTGTCATCCGGGACGAGCGTCACGTCCATCATCCTCGCGGTGCTCCCGTGGACGCTCTTCTCCGTGGGCACCGGGCTGCTCCTGAGCTTCATCGTGGGCATCGCCCTCGGGCTGCTCGCGGCGTACCGTCGCAACTCGCTCCTCGATCGAGTGATCTCGACCGCCGGTTCAGTGGTGAGCTCGGTCCCCAACTACCTCGTCGCGATCATGCTCATCCTGTTCCTCGGGGTGCAGGCCCGCATCATCAACTTCACGGCCATGCGCGGGGCATACAGTCCCGGCTTGCAGCCGGGGCTCTATCCGGCGTTCGTCGGAGACATCTTCTTCCACGCGGCGATGCCGATCACCATCTACTTCCTCACCCAGATCGGGCAATGGATCCTCTCGATGCGAAGCGCGACGCTCTCGGCTCTCGAGGAGGACTACGTCACCGCGGCGCGTGCCCGCGGCCTGACGGACGGGCGCATCCGTACCGCGTACGTGGGACGCAACGCGGTGCTGCCGCTCGTGACGCAGCTCGCGATCAGCGTCGGCTTCATCGTCGGCGGCGCGGCGATCATCGAGCAGATCTTCGCCTATCAGGGCGTCGGCCTTCGTCTGCTGGACGCGGTGCGGCAGCGCGACTACCCGGTGATCCAGGGAATCGTCCTCCTGACGACGATCTCGGTGGTCGTCGCGAACCTCGCCGCCGACCTCCTGTACTCGAAGCTCGACCCGCGGATCGGCCGCGCGGGCGGCGCCGCCGGATGACCAGCGCGATCCTCGCCGCGCCGACGCTCGGCCAGCGTCTCTCCGGCCCGTGGTTCGCCACCGTCGAGTTCCTGCGCCTGCTTTCGCGGCGTCCGGTCGGGCTCGTCGGCTTCTTCGGGATCGTCTTCTTTCTCCTGCTCGCCTTCGTGGCGCCCATCTTCGTGCCATTCCAGAACGACCCGAGCCTCGTCGACATCTACCTGACGCCCTCGCTCGCGCATCCGCTGGGCACGGACTTCCAGGGCAAGGACGTGCTCAACCAGATCGTCTACGGCGGCAGGGACATCCTCACGGTGGCGATCATCGCCGCGCTGCTCTCGACGCTCATCGCCATCACCTTCGGCTCGATCGCGGCCGTGATCGGCGGGCGGCTGGACACCGCCGTCGTCGCGGTCACCGACATCACCCTCACGATCCCGAAGCTCATCCTGCTCATCGCGATCGCGGCGATCCTGCGGCCGACGAGCTTCGTGTTCCTCGCGGTGATCCTGGCACTCCTCCAGTGGTCGAGCCTCCTGCGCCAGGTCCGGGCGCAGGTCCTCTCGCTGAAGGAGCGCGACTACGTCGAAGCCGCGCGGTCGCTCGATCTCGGCCTTTTCCACATCGTCTTCCGCGAGATCCTCCCGACGATGCGCAGCTACATCGTCATCCACTTCATCCTCTCGATGACCGAAGCGATGTACGCGCAGGTCGGGATCATCCTTCTCGGCCTCGTCCCGATCTCGGGATCGAACTGGGGCATCATGCTGTACTTCGCGCAGGGTCAGGGCGCGCTGTTCTACCGGGACAGCCTCTGGTACATCCTGAGCCCGATCCTCGCGATCTCGCTCGTGCAGCTTTCGCTGGCGTCCTTCGCGTCGGCGCTCGAAGACATCTTCAATCCGCGGCTCCGCGGCTCCTGAAGATGCCAGTCCTGTCGGTCCGCGGTCTCTCCATCGACTACCTGACGCGTCGGGGACCCGTGCACGCCGTCCGCGATGTCTCGTTCGAGCTCGAGAAGAGCGAGACGCTCGCGATCATCGGCGAGAGCGGCTCCGGGAAGACGACGCTCGCCGTGGGACTCATCCGGCTGTCGCCGCGCGGAACGAAGGTGGCCAAGGGCGAGATCCTCTACACGAAGGACGGGATCACGAACGACATCCGCAAGCTCGACGACGACGACCTGCGCGAGTACCGCTGGGCCGAGTGCGCGATGGTCTTCCAGGCGGCGCTCAACTCCTTCAATCCGGTCATCACCATCTGGGAGCAGTTCCTCGACACGGCGCGCGCGCACGGATTGAACGACCGCCGCCGGGTCCACGATCGCGCGGCCGAGCTCCTCGATCTCGTGCATCTCGACGCCGGGCGCGTGTTGCCGGCGTTCCCGCACGAGCTCTCCGGCGGCATGAAGCAGCGCGTGCTGATCGCGCTCGCGTTGATGCTCGAGCCGCAGATGGTCATCCTGGACGAGCCGACCACCGCGCTCGACATCCTGACCCAGCGCTCGATCATCGATCTGCTCCGTCAGCTGCGGCAGCGCCTCGGCTTCTCGATGATCTTCATCTCGCACGATCTCTCGATCGCCGCGGGCGCGCTCGGAAGCGTCGCATCGATACCGGGATCGCCGCCGGATCTCATCCGGCTTCCCAAAGGCTGCACCTACGCGGCCCGTTGCCCGTACGCGATCGACGCGTGCCGCGAGGCCGATCCCCCGCTCCTCCCGGTCGACACTCCGCAGCACGAGGCCGCGTGCATTCGCTGGCAGCACGTCGCCGAGGTGCTCGGGTCGGATGCCGAGATCCCGGTGGCGGAGAAGCTCGCGTGACGGCGCTCATCGAGCTCGATCGGGTCAGCCGCACATTCCAGACACCGGGGGGGCCGATCACGGCTGTAGACGCGGTCTCGCTCGCGTTCGACGCGGGCGAAGCGATGTGCCTCGTCGGGGAGAGCGGCTGCGGCAAGACCACCACGGGACGCCTCCTCACGGGACTCCTTCGGCCGACCGGCGGTCGTCTTCTCTACGAGGGCAAGGACGTGTGGCAGACGAAGGGCGCCGACCTGGCGCGATTCCGCCGCGCCGTCCAGCTCGTGCACCAGGACCCGTACGCGTCTCTCAACCCGACGCGCACGGTCTTTCAGACCCTTTCCGCGCCGCTGTTCCGGCACAAGAAGGCCCGCACCGGTCGTCAGGCCCTCGCGGCGGTGAACGAGCTCCTTCAGCGGGTCGACCTCACGCCGCCAGAGAACTTCGTCACGAAGTATCCGCATCAGCTCTCCGGCGGCCAGCGCCAGCGTGTCGCGATCGCGCGCGCGCTCACCGTCGACCCGAAGGTGATCGTCGCGGACGAGGCCGTCTCCATGGTCGACGTCTCCATCCGCATCAGCCTCCTCAACCTGCTGCAGGCACTCGGCCGCGAGTTCGGGGTCACGATCGTCCTCATCACGCACGACCTCGCGGTCGCGCGTTACTTCGCGCGCGAGGGGCGCATCGGCGTCATGTACCTGGGTCGCGTCGTGGAGCTCGCGGACACCGAGTCGCTCGTCGCCGACCCGGCGCACCCGTATTCGGCCGCGCTCATCGGGGCGATCCCCGAGGCCGACCCGGACATCACCCGGTCGAAGAAGCGGGTGGACCTGCGAAGCGCGGAGATCCCGAGCCTCCTCAGACTTCCGGCCGGCTGCACGTTCCACCCGCGGTGCCCACTCTCGGAGGCGGGTCTTTGCGACGTGAAGATCCCGGAGCTCCTGCCCGTGCCGACGGACCGCGAGGTCGCCTGTCACGTCGCAGTGCGCGAGCGGACGGCCGAGCGGGCTGCGGCGATGGCCTGAGCGATGGATCCGCTGCTCCTGCGCGGGGCCTTCCGCATCGGCTTTCTCATCTTCGTCCTCGCCGCGCTGCTGCTGCCGTTCGAAGACCGCGCGTCTCCCGAATTCGTCGTGACCGTGC
>WNGI01004425.1_pt1 | contig 12829 bp, 17 predicted proteins | sample 5400621 | NCBI WGS metagenome assembly WNGI01 (sample SAMN13153374, study PRJNA577476) | soil metagenome | isolation source: 20 cm soil or saprolite under Garry oak tree replicate 1 | place: USA:California | collected 2016-06-15 | reverse complement strand
CATGAAGGTGTACCCGCGCGAGGTGGAGGTGGCGCTCGAGTCGCATCCCGACGTGTCCGAGGCGGCCGTGGCCGGCGTCGCGAGCGAGCGCTGGGGCGAGCAGGTGACCGCGTGGGTGGTGATGAAGCCGGGCGCGGCGTTCGACCCCGGCAAGCTCAGCGAGCACGCCGGCACGATGCTCGCGCCCTTCAAGCGCCCGAAGGAGATCAAGCGGCTGGAGGCGCTACCGCGCAATCATGTGGGCAAGATCGACCGGCGACGATTGCGATAGGAGGCACTGATGGACCTTCAGCTCACGGGCAAGGTGGCGTTCGTGACGGGCGCGAGCAAGGGCATCGGCCGCGCGGTCGCGCAGGAGCTGGCGCAGGAAGGTTGCGACGTCGTCATCACGGCGCGGACGCAGGAGCCGCTCGAGGTGGCGGCGCGCGAGATCGCGGCCATGACGAATCGCAAGGTTGTGCCGCTCGACGGCGACATGAGCAAACACCCCGACGTGCAGCGATGCGTCGGCGCGGCTCTCGAGCAGTTCGGCCGCATCGACATTCTGGTCACGTGCGCGGGCAGCTCGCCCGGCGGTCTGCTCGAGGACCTGACCGAAGAGCAGTGGATGTCGAGCCTCAACCTGAAGTTCATGGGCTACGTGCGCACTGTTCGCGCGGTGATCCCGCACATGCGCGAGCGCGGCGAGGGCGTGATCGTGCTGGTGGTCGGGAACGACGGCCTGAAGCCGAGCTACTGGGAGATGACCGCCGGCGTCGCCAATGCGGCGGACATCAACTTCGCTTCGTCGGTGGCGGAGCAGTACGGGCGATATGGCGTGCGCATCAACACGGTGAATCCGGGGCCCGTGAACACGGATCGCTGGGACGGGCTGGAGAAGGCGTTCGCGCGCGACAAGAAGATCGAGCAGGACGCCGCGCACGAGATGGCGCTGTCATCGATCCCGGTGCACCGCATCACCGAGCCGCACGAGGTCGCTGCGCTCGTCGCGTTCCTCACCTCGCCGCGCGCGGCGATGATCAACGGCGCGCACATCCCCATCGACGGTGCTCAGCGCAAGGCGCTGATGGACGTATGAAAACGAAACTGCTGGGCCTCATCGAGATCGGACGCCAAAAGGAAGCGGAGGTGTTCGTGCCGCGCGTCGACGACTCGGCACCGGCGGCGCCTGGACGGTGGACCGCAAAGGACACGGTGGCCCACCTGCTGTCGTGGCGCCAGGTCGCCGCCGGCGAGCTCGACTCAGTGCGCACCGGCTCGCCGGCGCCTGAGGTGGCGGACGACGACGACATCCAGAACGCGGAGTTCTACGCCCGAACGCACGACGAGCCGGCGCGGTCAATCCTCGAGTCCGCGGCGAGGTCGTGGGACGCGCTGGCTGCGGCCGTGAACGCGTGCTCGGAGGAGCAGCTACGGGCGCCGCGGCCGAACCATGCCCAGCTCAAGGTTTGGCAGGTGGTGCCGGAGAACGCGATCGACCACATGGCCGACCATCTGGGCTACTGGTACGCAGAGCGAGGCGACGCCGTCTCCGAGGAGAAGGCTGCGATGTGGAGATACGACGTCGAGACCGCGGCGTTCACCGAGGATCGGCGGCGCGGTGTGGAGGAGTACGTGCTCAGCCGCTTCTACGCCGGCAAAGGCCGCCTCGAAGAGGCGTCGAATCGCCTCGAGCGCGCGCTGGCGCTGAGGCCGGACCTGCGGGAGTGGGCCAAGCAGGATCCCGAGCTCGGGCCGGTGCGTTCTCAGCCCGGCGTAGCGAAGTTGATCGGTTAGGGGACGACTGGGAATCGCTTGGGGCAAGTAGCCGGCAGGCTGGGTTGAATTTGTCTGTGGTTCGGAGGAGCTATAGGATCGAGCGGTGAGCTGGTTGTCCAAGGTCCTTGGTGGCTCGAAGAAACAGCCCAGTCAGCAGGCAGCCAAAGGATCCCTCGACCAAGCGACCCTCGGTCAGTTGGCGCGGGCGGGCGCTGACCTTGGGAAGGCAACCGACGTGGTGAACTATCTCTACCTGCCGGATGAGGCTCTGGCGCAGGAGGCTGGCTTGGAATTGCGCTCAGCCGGCTTCGCAGTGCAGGTCCGGCCAGCCGCAAAGGGGCCCACCTGGTTGGCTCGCGCGAATAAGGACATGATCCCGACGGCGGCGAACATCCAACAGATGCGCGAGCAATTCGAGGGGTTGGCGTCCCGGCTTGGTGGCGAATACGACGGCTGGGAAGCCGCCATCACACGGTAGGGGCCGGCTGCTAACGATTCCCCCACTCCCCACCGCCGGTTGGGGATGACAGGAGCAGCTCAGGCGCTGCGCGCCAGCTTGCCACCGTCGACCGGCAGGATCGCGCCGGTGATGTACGACGCGTCGTCCGAGCACAGCCACACCGCCACCGCCGCCACTTCCTCGGGGCGGCCGACGCGCTGCATCGGCACCCAGCGGCCAACCTGCTGCGGGTCCATGCGAGGGTCGGTGAAGATCGGGCCCGGCGCCAGCGCGTTGATGCGGATGCCTTTGTCGGCGTAGTCATTGGCGGCGGCCTTGGTCAGACCGACCACCCCGTGCTTGGCTGCGACGTAGGAGGCGAGGCCCGGCGCGGAGCCAAGCCCGGCGGTCGAGGCCATGTTGACGATGGCGCCGCCGCCGTTCGCGAGCATCGCTTTGATCTCGTATTTCATGCACAGGAAGGTGCCGCGCAGGTTCACCGCGATCGTCTGGTCGAACTCTTCCTCTGGAATGTCGGCGACCGGACGCAGTGCGTAGTTGACGCCGGCGTTGTTGAACGCCGCGTCGAGGCGTCCGAACCTATTCATGGTGCGTTCGACGAGCGCCTTTACCGATTCGCTGTCGGAAACATCAGTAGGGACCACGAGGGCGTCGCGAATGTCCTTCGCGACCTCGTTCAGCGCCACTTCATCGCGCGCCGCAAGCACGACCCTGGCCCCTGCCGCGGCGAAGGCCCTGGCGCCGGCTGCGCCGATACCTCGGCTTGCGCCGGTGACGATTACCACCTTGTTCGCGATCGTGTCCATGACCCCAGGCTAACTCCTGGTTGTGGAGGCCTGATGAAGATCAGAAGAGGCCCGTGAGCCAGCGGCGCAGCGGCTTCGGCCCTGACGGCTCGCGATATTCGGGCAGCAGTTTCGCGACCGCCTCGGCGCCCAGCTGGACCATCTGGTCAACGGTCCTGCCGCTCGACGCGATCGGCTCGCCGATGTTGACGACGATCCTCTTCCCAAGCCACACGTCCTTGACGCCGGACAGGCCGACCGGCACCACCGGTACGCCAGCGCTCACCGCGAAATGTGCGAATCCTTTCTTGAACGGCAGCAGCTCGCCCTCGTACGGGCCGAAGTCGCCTTCAGGAAAAAGCGCCACCGCACCGCCGAGCTTCAGGCAGTCGCCGACGCGGCGGAACAGCGCCTGCGGGTCCTTGATCGATCGCTCGACTGGGATGATCCCGCCGGCGGCGCGGATGAAAGCCCACTCGGCCTTGCGTCGCATCATGCCGGTCGGGTCGGCGAGCATGTGGATGCGCGGCTCGATCGGGAAGACCATCAGGATCGTCATCGCGTCGAGCCAGCCGAGATGGTTGGCGATGACGATGTACGTGCCCGAACGCGGGATGTTCTCGCGGCCGTGCACGGTGAAGCGGAAGCTGAGGCGCAGCAGCGGGACGGTGATGGCGCGGATGACGCGATAGGCCAGGGTGGCACGGCGGCCGATGGGCAGCAGGTCGACGGGCGGCACCTCCGCCGACGCCTGGCCCGCGGCGACTGCCTCGTCGTTGGGGCGCCAGCGCAAGGCGTTCCATTGCTCGTTGACTGTCATCGGCATTACTCCCACCAGGCCGGCGGCGTGCAGGGCGCCCCATCCGTGGTCGCGACTGAGGTCCGCCCCGGGAACCGACCCCGGCTTCGGGTATGCGACCCAGAGCTTCGCGCCCTTCTTCAGCGCGGCGATCGCCGCGGGCGCGGCGCGCTCGAGCTCCGACCGGCGGGCGGCGAAGAGCAGGACCACGTCGAAAGGCTCGGATGCGACCGATTGCACTCCATCAAAGCCGGCCGGAGCGTTGATCAGCCGCACGCGCTGATTCGGCTCGATGCGAAGCTGCGGCACGTCAGAGGTCCGACTTGACGAGGTCCGCCACGCGCTCGCCGATCATCAACGTCGGGAGATTCGTGTTCGCGCGCGGGACGGAAGGCATCACCGACGCGTCGGCGAGCCACAGTCCCCTGGCGCCGATCAGCCGGCATCGCTCGTCGACAACGTGGCCGATGCGACACGTGCCTGACGGGTGATAGCCGGTCGAGTAGTGCGTCATCGAATACTCATGCAGCTGCTCAGGGTCGTGGGCTGCAGCCTCGTCGGGCAACAGCATCTCGGCGCGTGTGCCGCCGCGCATGGCTTCGAAGATCTCGATCATGTGCTCGACGCCCCACAGGTACTTCGCGCGATCGCGCGGATCTGAGAGCAACCCCGAATCGATGCGCGGCGCGTCTTTCGGATCCTTCGAGCGCAGCTCGACCAGGCCCTCCGAATACGCCTCGTCGACCTCGATGTGCAGGCCGGTCAGGCCAGGCAGGTTGAGGATCTCCCCGTCGGGAAACAGAGTGATCTTCATATCGTCGGCGGGCAAGTCCGGCGTGCTGCGAAGCTTCACGGTCGGTCCGACCCGCACCTTGTCCGCAGGCAAGCCGCTCTCGACCTGCATGACGAAGACCGTGAGCGGGTGGTCGGTAAGGTGGCGCCCGACCTCTGGCAGCTCGAGGTGCACGCCGATGCCGTGGCGGCGCAGATGGGCCGCATCGCCGACGCCTGAGCGCAGCAGCACCTGCGGCGAGTTGTAGGCCCCGGCGGCGAGCACTGTGCGGGGGGCGCGAATTTCCTCACCATCCGCGAGCACGACGCCGGTCACACGATCGCCGTCGAAGAGCAGGCGGTCGACCATCGCCCCGCCGCGTATCTCGAGGTTCGGGCGGCCGCGCGCCGCCGCCAGGTAGGTGACCAGCGTGCTCTGGCGCGCGCCGTTGTGAATGTTGCGGGGAAGCGGGCCGACGCCGAGGCCGCCGGGCGAGTTCAGATCCGCAAGCGGCTGGTGGCCGAGCTCCAGGCACGCGGCGATGAAGGATTCCTCGACCGCTGAGTCGGGCCGCGAGCGCTCGATGTGGATCGGTCCGCCACGGCCGTGATATGGCGCGTCACCGAAATCTGCGTCGTTTTCGAGGCGGTTGAAGTAGGGCAAACACTCGGACCACGACCAACCTCGTCCCCAGCCGTCGTAGTCGACCGGCTGGCCGCGCAACGCATAGCTGGCATTGATGGCGCTGCTGCCGCCGACCAGGCGGCCGCGCGGGAGGACGGCGCCGATCGAGGGGTCGCCATAGTGCCAGTCGTACTCCTCGACGCCGCTGCCGCCGCGGACGTGCCTGACCTCGTCGGGGACGTCAGGCCATGTGTCCGGGCCGGCTTCGAGCAGGAGGACGTTGACCTTCGGGTCCTCGGTGAGGCGCGACGCCACCACCCCGCCCCCGGAGCCGGCGCCAACGACGATGACGTCCGGTTTCATGGGCCCTCACCCTACCCTCTCCCAAAGGGACAGGGAGCTCTCTAAGCTGCCGCCTGCACCGCATCCGCCCGGTACAGAAGGCCGACCAGCTTTCCGTCCGAGGTGGTGATAGGTGAGCACTCGAGCTCGTGGTCGTTCATGAACTCGGCCATCTCTCCGGCGGTGACGTAGGGGCGGAAGGTGCTTGGGCCGGCGTGCATCGCGTTTTCGATCGTCAGATTCGCGTCCTGTTGCAAATCCTTGGAGCGGAGGATGCCCATGACGATGTTGTGCTCGTTGACCACGACCACCGCATCATTGACCCGCCTCCGCACATCGCCGAGCTTCTCGTCCATCGTGCAGGTGGGTGCGTCCTTTTTCGCGAGATCGCCGGCGCGCGCCCTTTTTGTCTGCGCGCCCTCAGTCGGCAAACCGGCGGCCATCCAGTCGAGCTTGCCGGCCTTGTAGTCAAAGACGTTCTCGAAACCAAGACTCTCGAGCCGCCACGCGGCCCTTGGCGAGATGTCTCAACCTGAGTCCCAGCAGTAGACGATCACCGGTCGATCGCGGTCGAGAACCTTGGCCGCGGCGCTGTCCAGATTTCTTAGTGGGATGCTGACGGCGCCGGGCAGGTGGTCACCCTCGTACTCCTCAGGTTTCAGCACCTCGACGAGCTGCGCGCCGGCCGCGACCAGGCGCCGGACCTGGTCTCTATCGATCTGGATTGGCATATAGACGTAACGGGCGAGCGCGCGCGTCTATCTATGAGCTAGCTGTAGACGAGATCGACCGATGTCCTGTTCTTACCCCAGCTGAGGTCGAAATGCCAGCAACCGGCTGTGGGCACGTCGACGATCGAGGGATAGATCTCGCCCGGTGACGAATCGGCTGGAAAGGTCTCGTCGATCGTTGGCGAGCTCGCGGCCAGAGGATGGCCTTGGACGCGCAACGGATTGCCATCGCGGGGCAGTCCGACGACCCACAGGATCTTGTTGTTCGGGTTGCTGACGCTCCCGGCCCGGAGCGGATACGCGAAGAGAAAGCCCGCCGCAATGGCGGGGCTCGTGATGAAGTAAGGCACGCCGTTGGGGTTGTTGTTGCCGCCGGCCGTGGTCAGCCAGTCGGGCTCGCCGCCCTTATAGACCTGGGTGGTGCCGCATCCGCCGGGCACTGGCTCCGCAGCACTGGAGGGCAAGCGATTCACCGAGGGCGACGGGGACGGGCTGGGATGCGCTGCAGTCGTCGATGACGAGCATGCCGCGACGGCCAGCCACGCGGTGAGCGCCAGGCAGCGACGCATGTTCCTCTTCTACTACACCGGCGCCGCAATCTGGTTCCGGGCACGTGTCCCACCTAGACTGGACTGCGCACAAGGAGGTTCGCTATGGCCATCTCGCTCAAATACCTGCTGGTTGAGGACGCGCCGCCGGCCGCGGTCATCACGCTCAACCGGCCCGACCAGCTCAACGCGCTGTCTTCGGACTTGATGACGGAGCTGAGCGCCGAGCTCGAGCGCCAGGCCGCCCGCCCAGACGTGCGAGCCATCGTCATCAAGGGCGCGGGCCGGGCCTTCTCGGCAGGCCACGACCTCAGGGAGATGCTCGACCGCTCGCTTGACGAGGAGCGCGAGATCTTCGCCGTGTGCAACCACCTGATGGCCACCGTTCAGTCGGTGCCGGTGCCTGTCATCGCGGCGCCTCATGGGATCGCGACGGCCGCCGGATGCCAGCTGGTCGCGCAGTGCGACCTGGCGATCGCATCGGATGACTGCCGGTTCGCGACCTCAGGTGTGCGTTACGGGTTGTTCTGCTCGACGCCAGGCGTCGCGGTGGCCCGCAACGTGAGCCGCAAGCACGCGATGGAGATGCTGCTGACCGGCGATTTCATCGACGCGGCGACCGCGGTCGAATGGGGACTGATCAACCGCGCGGTGCCGCGCGAGCGCCTCGACGATGAGGTGACGGCGCTCGTCAACCAGCTTGCGCAGCATTCGCGCTACGCGCTGCAGATCGGCAAGGAAGGCTTCTACAAGCAGATCGACTCGACCCAGTCAAAGGCTTACGAGATGATGGCCGAGGCGATCGCGCGCAACGCGGTGGCGCCGGATGGACAAGAGGGCATCTCGGCATTCGTGGAGAAGCGAAAACCCGTCTGGAAAACCTGAAGCCCGACGCGATCGCGCCCGACGGCTCGGAGATCTACTTCCGCGAGCTGGGCGCGAAGCGCGCGAGCCTGGTCGAGGTGGTGCTACGGCCGGGCGGCGTGAGCCGGCCCGTGCGGCATCGCACCATCGAAGAAGTCTGGTACTTCCTCACCGGTACGGGCGAGGTGTGGATCGGAGGCAAAACCGGGCGCGTGACCGAAGGCTCGACGGTCGTGATCCCGACAGGGGTGCCGTTCCAGTTCCGAACGCTCGGCGACGAGCCGCTGCGCTTTCTCTGTTTCACATCGCCACCGTGGCCCGGCGATGGCGAGGCCGTTCCGGTCGAAGAAGGCGGCCTCGGCGAGCCGACCGTCTGAGTGGCGAAACGCGGCGCCCTGGCTGAGCTGCATGTTCATCTCGAAGGCACGGTGCGATACGAGACCGCGCTCGAGCTGGCTGCGGCCAACCGTGTTCCACCTCCGCCGCCTTATCGCTACTCGGACTTGCCCGGCTTCTTCGATGTCTACCTCCCGGCCGCGTGGAGCATGGTCACGGCGGCCGACTTCGAGCGTGTGATCCTCGAGCACACAGAGACGATGCGGGCCCAGGGCATCGGCTACTCGGAGATCAGCATCAATCCTTCTCTGCACGAAGGTGTCGAGTGGACCGCGGGCATGGCTGCTGGGCGCGATCGCGCCAAGCGCGAAGGCGTGGAGATCGCGTGGCTCTTTGAGCTGGTGCGTGGGCTGCCGAAGAGCGAAAACGAATGGGCGGTCGACTTCGCGCTGGACACGGACGGCGTCGTCGGATTGGGCCTGGTGGGCGACGAGTCGGTGTCAGCCGCCGAGCTGAAGCCGTTGATCGATCGGGCACGAAAGGCAGGACTCGGGTTCATGCCTCACGCCGGCCAGGCCGGCGGGCCCGACGTTGTGCGCGAGGCGGTCGAGGTGCTCGGCGCGAGTCGAGTCGCGCACGGGGTCGCGGCTGCCGGCGACGAACCTCTGATGCAAACGCTGTCCCGACGAGGGATCTGCCTGTGCGTCTGCCCGTCGAGCAACGCCAGCATCGGGCTGAGGCCGGACTATCGAGTGCTGGCGAGTCACGGGATTCCGCTGACGGTTAACACCGACGACCCCGCCATGGTCGGAACGACGCTCGGACATGAGCTAGAGGTGGCGGAGAAGGACTTTGGGCTCAGCCGCTCAGATTTGATCGAGGCGGCCTGGAAGTACCGGTTCGGCTAGGGCCGGTCCGGGTCGGCTGCGATCAGCTGTTTCAGCTCGGCGAGCTCTTGTCGAATCGCCCGAAGCTGGCCGTCGATCGTCCTCTGATGGTCGTCGACTCGAAGCCAACGCGACGTGAGCTGTGCAGAAATGAATCCGAGAAGGCCCAGCCCCACAAACACGAGAGCTCCGGCTATCACCTTGCCCTCAGGTGTAATCGGTCTGAAGTCGCCATACCCAACAGTGGTTGCGGTGATGAAGGCCAGGTACACAGCGTCACCAAAGTTCTGGATTGCGTCGTTGTGGCCTTTCTCCACGAGCCAAAGGGCCTCGGATGCACCGAGCCACAGCAGCAGTGCGGTCGGCCACACGATCCATGTGGGCGAAGGTTTGTCTTCCGTGGAGCTGGACGCGGTCGCGACCTCGCGGATCTCGTGGGCGAGGCGCAGAAGCCCGAGCAGCCGGACCAGGCGCAAGAGGCGCAGCGGTCCGATGGCGGGCAGGCATGTCAAAAGGTCGATCCAGTGATCCTTCAGATACCGAAGGCGCGACGGCGAATCCCAGAACCGTAGAGAGAATTCAGCAAAGAACAGGACAGCCAGGACGACGATCACGTCACTGGCGATCCCGGTAATCCCCTCGTCAACCAGCAGCGAGAGCGCCACGTAAAGCAGCGTCAGAAATGCCATCGACGATTCCCACGCGAGGTGATGACGCTCGACAAAGGCCGTCGGCCGTCCGCGTTCGATCATCCAGCGCCGGCCGGTGTCAGTCGATGTGCCCACTCAGGATTTGTGGTTGATGATCCAGTGGACGTAAAGCAGCAAACGCGCTGGTTGCTGCAGCAGGTAGACGTCGCGGGCTTCCTTTCCTTCTCGGCCAATGCCAACTGCATCGGAATATGGCTCCAGGTGGATGACCTTGGCGATCGGCGTCGACACGTCCTTCTTGCTGCCCATGAAGACCAGCCTCTGGTTGGTCACCACGAGCTGGCCGGTGTCGACGTGGCTAAGGGACTGGCTTTGAACCGGGTGGCCTCGAAAGCTGCTGACGCGGTACCGCAGTCCATGTCCGAGCGGGATGCTGACTCCGTGACTTCCACCAACGTATTCGGTCCGCGTTGCCCACCTACAGAGCGTCGCTGGCACTTCAAGGGCTGCTAGCTCTTTTGCCTTCAGCACCAGGCTCGTGGTGATTGGCCGGATGCCGTTCAGATCGAGATCGGCCTGCATGCCGAGGGCATCAAATCCGAGTTCCTTGATGACGTCCTTTCTCCGCGCTATCTCCGAGCCGAGATTCCCGAGCTCTTGCGACACGCTCTCCTTCTCCGTTGCGATCCCGCTCGCTTGCGAACCAAGATCGGCGGCGTGTTGGAGCAGTTGATCGGCGCCGGGAATCCCTGTTGACGGCTCCACGCCCTCGGCCACGTCCCGATACCGGTTGTCCAGTTCGGCCTGCGCCGACTCGAGCTGCTTTTTGAGTCGATTCACCTCCTGTGAATCGGTTACGCGGTGGAGCACGCCACCGAGTCCTTGATGTGGCCTCCCGCTTACCTCTGAAATCTGTTGCTGGAGTTTGGTCACGAGCTGGCCCAAGCTCCGAGCCGCATCGATCCGGCCGGCAAAATCTGCCGACTTCCACTCAGGCTGATGGGCGATCAGCTGCCAGCCGGCTTGTGCCTTGGCTTCACCTGCTTGTTTCTCAACGTCGGTTGCCTGCGATGCGAGTTGATCGACCCGCGTCTTCTTGGTCGCAGCAATCTGCTCGAGATATTCGAGCGCTGCGACAGTAACCGGGCCGTCGTCTGTCTGAACGACTGGAAGCGTGGGTTGGGTTGTCGCGATGGCTTCTGTGCTGCTCAACTGCTACGGACCGCTGTAGAGCGAGCGCGCAACGCCGCCATTGGAGCTGCATGCGCCAGATACGCCGCCCGAGTGGCTCCATTTGCCGCTTGCGCATTGCACGACATAGCCGCTGGTGGCCGTCCAGAAGGTGCTGACACAAGGGGTGAAGTAAACGCAGAAGTTGGAGGGCGGATTGTGGATCAGCCCTCCGCGCCCGCAGAAGTTGTAGCCCCACGGATTCGCCGGCGCTCCGCACAGGTCTACGGGCGGTGGAGGCGGAGGTGGGGATGCCTTCGGGGCCGGTTTGGGAGAGGGCTTTGGCGACGGAACCACAGCCGCTGGCGACGGAGACGGAGCGAGTGACGTTGACGGGCTTGGGGACGGCGATGGAGACGGAGACGCGACTGTGACCTGGCTTGCTGTTGGCGAGATCTTCAGGGCCGACACCGGGGAGGAGCGCTCGGCAACAACCGGCGAGCTCGGGGACGGCGACGGAACCGGGTATGCGGCTACGAGGGCCAATCCCCCACCGCACGAGCCCAAAAAGACTATTGCCGTCGCAATCGCAGCAGCGGTAATCACGCCGCGGTGACGCGCGATTCGATAAGCGAGAGGTGTCGCAAGCGCAACCGCGAAGCTGGCAAATATCAAAGCCACGCCCAAATTGCTTGGGGCCGACCGAACCCCTTGACTCTCCTCGCCGAAGAAGTCCGCCACCGAAACCAGGCTGAGAAGCAAAACCAGCCCAGCCAGGACCGCGCCGATCCAGCCTATCCGGGCCCAGATGCTCGGCTTCCCGCTGGTTGGGGTTGCCTGGTTCGGCACCCAGCCGGAGCCCGTCCAGCGCCACGCGCCATCCTCGGACACGGCCGGACGCCATTCGCCGCCGTCCCAGAAGGACTTACCGTCGTCAGAGAACTTCGCCACCCTCTCCAGGCCCCAGGGGATTTAAGCACTTGGTAAAGGCCTGGAGGAAAGTTTCTAGTCGACGCCCTCACCCTGGCCCTGCGCCAGGCGCGGTCTGGACGCGTTACTCGCGCCTTAGTTGTGCTCCCGCCGCGCGGGAGGGGAGACTGCTTTCTTTAGCAGCCCACCCAGCCGAACATCTGCTGGATCTTGATTCTGTCGAAGCCTCGGACTATGGAGTTGTTGCCGAAGCGGAGGAGCGGCACGCCGTCGCCGTCCAGCTGCTCCCATTCCCGCCTGGCGGCCGAGTCGCGGCTGACCGAGCGGAACTCGAACCGGACGCCAAGCTCGTTCAGGAGCTCGGCCATCGCCTTCGAATCCGGCGATTCGTCCGCGCCGTACAGGACCGCGTCGCTGTTGCCCATTCCTGATGGATCAACGCGAGACTAGGCCGCTTTGTGCAATAGAGCCAATTGATTGTTTTGATGTCGGTCATAGACCGGACTGATTACGTGGCTCGTAGCCCGGCTTCCAGGACCCGACGAAGCCTGGGTTGCGCGCTTTGATCTCGTCCCAGGTCAAGTCTGGAAACAGCTCCTCCAGTGACCGGCGCGTCACGCAGTTGCGGCAGACCGTCCGCGGCTTCTTCGCCCATCCCGCTGCACGTGGTGGTGGCAGGCAAAGCACAGCACCATCAGGTTTTCCTCGCCGTCGTCGCCGCCCTGTAGCACCGCCAGCTTGTGGTGCACCTGGAGCGCACGCTCGGCCCCCGTGATCCCACACGCCTCGCACGCGCCGCCACGGCTGGCGACGAGCTTGCGACGACGCCCGGCGGTCATCGGCTGGACGGCGGCACGACGGTTGTTGGCCGTCAGCCGGGGCGCCCGGATGGTCCTCTCGCCCACGAGCGCGGCGAACGGATCGGTCCGCTCGAGCGAGCACGCGCCGCACAGGACCGTGAGGTTTTCGGCGCGGATCGCACCGCCCTCATCGACGCGGAACACATAAAGCGCCCACGGCCAGTCCAGCCCGCAGTTCTCGCACGCGCCGCCGCACCGGCGCGCAACCGCTGCGCGGACGCTCGGAGCCAGTGGCAGGCCACCAAACATGCGTTTGCCCTGCCGCAGCGTACATCATCTGCGGAATGCCGACGGCGCTGTGGACAGGGTCGCT
>WNGI01005723.1_pt1 | contig 12831 bp, 14 predicted proteins | sample 5400621 | NCBI WGS metagenome assembly WNGI01 (sample SAMN13153374, study PRJNA577476) | soil metagenome | isolation source: 20 cm soil or saprolite under Garry oak tree replicate 1 | place: USA:California | collected 2016-06-15 | reverse complement strand
ATGCTCATGCAAACCGCCGGTCGGTTCGATGCCCATCTGCGCCAGCACTTCGGGCCGCACGTTTTCGTAAGACGAAAGAAACTTAGCGACGCGGTCCAGAGCGGTTTCAGAAAGTCCTAGTGCTTTGCCGACGTCGCGCAACGCCGAGCGCGAACGGTAACGCACCACGTTGGCGACCATGGCGGCGCGGTCGCGGCCGTATTTCTGATAAACATGCTGGATCACTTCTTCGCGCCGGTCATGCTCGATATCGAGGTCGATGTCCGGCGGCTCGGCGCGCTCGCGCGAGATAAAACGCTCAAACAGCGCGCCGATGTCATTCGGATTGACAGCGGTGATGCCAAGACAATAACAAACGACGGAGTTCGCCGCCGAGCCGCGCCCCTGGCAGAGAATATCGTTGGCGCGGCAGAATTCGACGATCTCCCGCATGGTTAAGAAATAGCCGGGATAGTCGAGCGCTTCGATGATCTCGAGCTCTTTTTCTATTTGCGCGACAATCGTATCGGGAATCACATTTTCATAACGCCACCGGGCTCCCTTGAATGTCTGCTCACGCAGCCACTCGGCCGATGTCATGCCGTTCGGCAATTTTTCCGACGGATAACGATAGCGGATTTCGTTAAGAGAGAAATTACAGCGCTCGGCGATTTCCAGTGTCCGATCGATCGCCGCGGGATCGTCGTTATAAAGCCGCGCGAAAGGATAAGGTGGCTTTAATCCATATTCGGCATTTGACTTTAGTTTCTTGCCGCAAGACGCGACGGGAATCCCATGACGAATCGCCGTCAGCACATCTTGCAGACGGCGGCGCGCCGGCGTGTGATAAAGCACTTCATTGCCAGCGACCAACGGAATACCAAATCGCTCCGCCCGGTCGCGCAATCGCGCTTCTTGATTGATTTCTTCTTCGCGCCGGTGCCGCGTCAGCATACCGAAGAGCCGGTCAGCGAAAGCGTCACGCAGCCTGGTGGCAACGTCACTGGAATCGGCTTCTTGGACGATCAAACTTTGCTCACCGCCCCAAAGAGCGACGAGTCCTCGAGCATGCGCGCAGATTTCATCCCAAGTGACTGCGCTCTCCCCTTTCTCTGACCGCAGCCGCCCCTTGGTGATAAGCCGACACAAATTCGCATATCCTTCGCGGTCCTGCGCGAGCAATACGATCACCGAGTCGTCGGCCATGGTGACTTGCGATCCGATGATGAGCTTCATGCCCAGTTCATGCGCCTTCATATGCGCGCGCACGACGCCGTACACGCCGTCTCGGTCGGTCAGTGCAATGGCCGGCAGTCCAAGCCGACAGGCTTCGTCCACGAGCTCATCGGGATGGCTCGCACCTTCAAGAAAAGAAAAATTACTCTTACACCAGAGCGGAACGTAATTGGACATCGAATTTATCTTAGCAAAGAACCGACTAAGATCGTATTGTGAACCAAATGGATTTAGCAGAACGGTAGGATGCAGTGAATGAAACGAACCCCATGAATCGCGTCACGTCATCTGTTTACGAGGATACACTTCCTTCCGGTCATCACGTTCTACACAGCTACGTCCCTCTGGAAACAAAACTTTGTAACTGCTTGTCGTGCAGCCGACTCAAGATCATCAGAGAGAGCACCGCTCCTACCAACGCCATCGCCATATCCGACTGCGTGTCCCATATGTAACCTTGGGTGCCGAGAAAACTCTCGGCAGAATCGCCCGTCGCGACGGCAACACCCCACTCGAACAGCTCATACAAAGCGCTGAAAGCAAGACAAATCGAAACCACAAAAAGATTGAGCCAATCGCGCCCATTGACGACGGAATTGCGAATCAAAATTTCCCACGCGATGATCGCCGGTACGAAGCCTTGGGCAAAGTGCCCGAGCTTATCGTAGTTGTTTCTTTGCCAGCCCAAGAATCGCGAATCACTTTAAATGTGTCGACCTGGGCATAGGAGTAATGAGCGCCGAGGAACAGAATCAGGCAATGAATGAGAATCAGCGTATAAGTCAGCGCGATGTTAAGGGAAATTGCTCACGAGTAGCCATGAGAGCGACAAGTCCGATCAATGCCAGTGCCGCTTCCAAGAACCGAGTGAAGTAGTTATGCGGATTCACAGCTGACCAAAGGAGCCCGGCAATATACGTGGTCAGCCATAGAAATTTCATTGAAGATTATCGCGCGGCTAGCTCAAGTCCAAATCTCTCAACAGCCCTTCCCGCAGATCATAGATCCAGCCGTGCACCATGACGGGCTGATCCCTTCGCCACGCTTCTTTGACCACGTCAGCTTCGCGCACCGCGTGGACTTGCGCCATGACGTTCAGCTCACACAGGCGACGCCAACGCGCTTCTTCGTCGGGCGCCGCATCCAACTCGTCTTTGTGGGCGCGGTAAACCGCGCGTACATGAGCCAGCCAATTTTCCAGCGGTAGCCCCGACCACTCTTGGAGCGCGGCACGCACGCCGCCACACCCATAATGGCCGCAGACAATGATATGCTTGACCTTCAAAGCCTCGACGGCATATTGCAGCACCGAATGCACGTTGGTGTCGAACCGCGGTGCGATATTAGCGATGTTGCGATGCACGAAGAGCTCGCCTGGCGCGAGACCAACGATCTCATTGGCCGGTACCCGGCTATCGGCGCAGCCGATCCAGAGATATTCCGGATTTTGTATCTTGCTCAGACGTTCGAAATATTCCGGATCCTTGCGCTTGATCTTGGCCGCCCACTTGCGATTGTTGTCAAAAAGATGGGATAGAAATCTCATAGAAAAATTTCTCTAAAAACTTTTCTACAAGGATTACCAAATCACCGGTCAAGTTCCAAACGACGATGCGGATGCAGCTATGAGAGCTCAAAAGCACCCGTCTTAGGAGCGAGAAACTAAGGGAAGTCTAGCGGAAGTCACTATCGGCGCGGACCGATTCGGTCGGTCCGCGCCGGCAGTACAAGTGAATCGAAATGCGAAGAGACAATAGCGAGTTCGGAAAGAGCCACGCAGGACCGTCAGCTTGGACAACTGTCTAACGGACGGCCCTCAAGCTAGAGCATCGAGCCGGACCTATCCGGGTGCACCGCAATTGGAATCAGGAATCGTCGGACACAGATCTTCAGAATCCGGTATGCCATCCATATCGGAATCAACGGGACTATCAATTGGGCCCACGACTTTGAAGTTCTTTGGCCGACTGAGCGTCGTCTCGGATAGAATTTGTGGGAAAGCCCGCGATTGCAGAAGCAAATGCCATTGTACAAGCGAGCCACGGGGCTCGCTATCTTGAGCCCACAATTTCCCCGCAGAGCAGCAACAGCGGCACAGAATGCGAGAGAACAAGCAGGTTATCTCGAATTACATGCCAGACGTTTTGTCTCGAACCAAGCGCTGAGTGTAACATAGACTATCCCTTGAGCCAAAAACACTCTGGCTGCAAGTGACTGTTCCCTTGAGCACACCTTGGCTCGGGAACGCGTCGTCGGTGTTATTTCCTTTAGCGGGGCAAAATTGAGCCCAGTCTACGATGTTTTGGCACTGGTTTAAATTGCCCCCAGTCGGTATCACCGGAATCAGATAGCAACGCGACGGGTCGGCCTTGAACATAGGTTTAAGAATTTGATTAAAGACGGTTGCATTCACGCCGTTCGCAATATTTCCACAATATCCAATATCGACTGCGGGCTGGCCCGCACAATAAGGCAGCTTTTCGAACAGGCCACGAACCTCACTGCTGCTGGCGTTGTCTATTTGGTAAGTTTCCCAGCCGCCTGTGCCTCTGCCCCCCGACTGAAAATCTAGCTCCACATCACCGGTTTGGCCGCAGAGACCTTGCACGGCTACGATCGGCAGTCCTGGGAGCGCCTGGTTCACGGCAACGGCGCTGACGCTCACGTCGGTCGTGTTTTTCGTAGCTTGCCCAAACAAATTGAGCAGAGGTGCCAAGAACAGCGGGGATTTCATCGCTTTCCCAGCATTCCCGCCGTAGGGGTTGGTATTTTCTAATGCTACTCGAGCGCCGTTCGCATTGTTGATATTGACTCCTGACGTGGTAAATTCTCCGGTCCCGTTGTCATATTTCACGAGTGTCACGTTCTTTTGACTAATTTGATTGTTAGGACTATTTAGATAATTGTTTCCTGTGCCGGGATTAGTTCCTCCAGGGTTAAACTTCGCCGCTCGGTCTGTAACCGTGGACCAGCTTCCACTTGGGATTGCGGATGCGGCAGCCAGGGCCGCCGCATCCACGGCCGGCTGTCCCTGCGATCGGACATAGGCCAGATGCCCGGTGTCTAACCCCATGCCGACCATGATCAAGAGCAAAACGATCATCAGAGTCATGAAGACGAGCGCATAACCTTGTTCATTTTTTACCGGCTGCATATAAGCCTCCATTGACCTAAGCGGAATAGGGTCCGTAACTGGTCGGAGTCGTGCAGAAGTCATTGTTCACGTACGGCTGATATTTGTAGTGCATTTGCGTTGTCCGAGAGACAGTAAGAGAGTTTGGAGCGCTACCGCCAAACAACCTCATTAACTGATACATGAAAAATTTGTATTGACCCTGTGCCGTCACCTCGACAAATTCCAAACAAGCCGTTCCTGTGTAAAATGTCACGGTGATGGTCTTGTTTGTCAGATAGGCTGGCAATCGGCTAATGACTTCTGTTTTCACCGTATTCGCTTCAGCCGAGCTGAAGACCAGGTTGGGGGCGTTTCCACTCTTTTGAAGTCCGCTACCGACTCGAGCTCCCTCCCGAACCGCCGTTTGAATAAGGTTGCCCATGAAAAACGAAACACCGAAATCAACGGGTATATACAACGCAATCAGCAATAGCGGAGTAATGAGCGAAATCTCTACGATGCTCTGTCCTCTTTGATTATTTCGCATCGTTCTATTCTCGCTTAGAGCGTTCATGGGCCTCTCCTCCTATTTTCGCGCAATCGCTCGATTTCATGCGTTAACAGCCCGCTTGGGCCTCCCACCTCATACGTGTTTGACGAGTTATGGGCGTATTGTTTAGGTTTCCCGAAATCCCCACCCAATGTAGGAGCTGGTAGAAAAAGAAGTTGTAGGTTCCGGATACCGCGACTGTCACCATCCGGTTGCAATTTACTCCTGTGTCAGGATCTAGGTTCACGGTGATCGTAGCGGCTGGAAGAAGCGCCGACGAAAGCCTTCCTGCCGTTTCCTTAAATATGTTTCCTGTACAAGAAGGCATGACGCAGCTGGTCGTTCCACTTACGAGCGTACGATCCGCAGCCGCGATTCTGGCTCCTTCACGCGCGGCGTTCTGAGCAAGTTGCCCGCTATAGAACGCAAGCCCAAAATCTGCTGGTATCCAGGCGACGATCAGCAAGATTAGAAACGTCATCGTGAACTCGACAAGGGCCTGGCCTGAGGAACGAGTTAAACTTAAATCGTTTCGACTAAAAAGCGGAAAGTATGAATCGACTGACATCTGTAGAACTCCTTTGCTTTCCATACTTTTACTGGTGGGCTACCACCCATCGGGTCATCTCGAGCACGGCTTGACCTTTCCGGCGAAATAACAGCCTCAGACATCCCGATAAACAATAAGACATTTTCGCCATCGCTCCTCCCTGATTAGCTCGCGACTAGAACACTCCTTGAAAAATCTTTTTTCTTCAAATGTAAGATAGCTATAGCAAAACACGGCCCAATCAAATTGCGTTCCCTACAATCGGCAAAGGCCGATTTTATCGTTAGATACGATTCGTCGTTGACACGAATGCCTCGAACAAGTGAGAAGATTTTAAACGACAAATTTGTTCTTGGATAAACGGATGTGCATCATTGACAGAATTTGTCACTCGCTGCGGCGACAAAAGATGCAAAACATTCTGTTCAACGAATCAACGCCAGGAGGTTCAATTATGAACAGGATTTGATCCTGATTAACGGCAGACTATCGCAGCTAAGTCGGGATCGCGCCAGCAGACCAGTGGAATTTTGTGACGAGCCTTTGCACCGCTGTCGCGACTTGACGATGCACCAGCCACTCGGGAAAAATTAGGATTTGGTATGGCGCTGACGACACCGTGCCAAGATGGCAATAGGAAATACCAACATTGTCAACGAAGTTCCCAGCTTTACGTCGCTGCGATGTTTTGTGTCGTTGGCATTTTCTCCGGCTGTAAGGCGGGCACAATTGCATGAAACCGTGAATTCGATCATGGCGTATATTTCGGCGGCTACGAGAGACGGCGGGAATTTACCGTGGAAATGTGTCTCAATATCTCTTGTCGGCGAAAACAGCTGGTAACGTGGTCATTGATCATCCCGGTTGCCTGCATGTGCGCGTAACAGATCGTCGAGCCGACGAAGTTGAAGCCGCGCTGTTTGAGATCTTTACTCAATGCATCGGACTCAGCGCTGGTGGTCGGATAATCTTTCAGCGTGCGCAGTTTATTGACGAGTGGACGGCCGCCGACAAAGCGCCAGATATACGAATCAAAACTGCCGAACTCTTCCTGGGCCTCGATAAATTTCATTGCATTGTTGATCGTCGCTACGATTTTTGCCCTGTTGCGAATGATGCCTTCGTTTGCCAACAGCGAATCAATCTGCCGTGTACCGTAGCGCGCAACCTTCTGCGGATCGAAACCGGCGAATGCCTTGCGGTATGCATCGCGTTTACGCAGCACGGTGTACCAACTGAGACCCGCCTGTGCGCCCTCCAAAATCAGAAACTCGAAGATCAGGTTGTCGTCGTGCACCGGCACGCCCCATTCCCGGTCGTGGTAAGCGACGTAATCGGGTTTCGTCAGATCCACCCAGGGACAGCGGTTGTTATCGGATCCCTTCGTAGCCATCTCTGCATGCGAAAAGTTTTACGCTTCACTTCGCGTCGAACGAAGATAGTTGAATCACGTCCACCACCTTTAGATCGCGTTTCGGGACCTGAAAGTGAGATATTCCACGAGCAAGAGTGTCGCGGGTAAATGGTTATGGATACTAGAACATCTGAATCGGTGCGGCGTGCGCCAACCTGAAAGCTCGTCGAACCGTTTGGTCGCCGAACGGAGTTTATCGCCCCGGGCCGCGCGCGAGAGCTTCCAAGCCGGCGGCGATCGAGTCGTCACCTGTCGGGGTGATTTGTCCCTGTGGGGTCAACTGATTGATCAATTCCGGAAGAATTTGCGACATCGCTGAACCGGCCTCATCCTGAGACACGCCAAGCTTCGCGGCAACATCGTTAACAGTCGACGAGCCAAACACTTGCTGCAACTGATCCGGCGAAATTTCCATGTTCTGACCGGTACCGACCCACGAATCCGCGTGAGCGCCCATACCTGCGTCGCGAAATTTGCCGAGCACTCCTTCTAAGCCGCCGTTCTGTTGCAACAAGGAAAGCACGATTTGCATTAGCGGATTGCCACCGCCGGCGCTTCCCCGATTGAAATTACCGAGAATCGCATCCAGCGGATTCTCCCCTTGGTTGCCGCTAAGCATTGAACCGATGACGTTGCCGAGAATACCGTCTAACAGTCCCATAAAGTCTCCTTTTCACCTCAGTTCGGATTACGCTTACCGCTATGGCCAAATACTAGCCCAATGGGGTGCGACGTCGCAAACATTTAATAGAGCCTGAGATTATTTCACTGCGGTCGCCGCACCGGCACGTTACTTGATGTAATAACCGGCCGCTCTCCATTTGCCGTCTTTTTCCTGCATAAAGGTTACGGTTTCGACAGCGTTTTTCTTATTACTAAAATTTGTGTCGTATTGCATCACGACGTAGTTGCCATCCGGTGCGCCCGGAAGAGATTTTGCGTTTTGCGCCTTACCAAGTTTCCGCGATAACAGCTTTCCAAGCGGTTTTCGGGTGCCGCTCAAAGCATCGTTCCAACCCTTTTCTGTTACGGCGCCTTGAAAGTAGGAGGAAGCGTCGTTCCAACTTTTACCATAGTTCCCTGCGTCGATCTGGCCAAGCCAAGATTTCGCGGCCGCCGCAGCAGCTTTCTCGGCTGAATCATCCGCCGAAGCGATGGCAGGGATTAGACAAAGCCACATGAACAGCACGCTTACATACCGAATTTTCATTTCAGCTCCGATTCTAATTTGAATGAGTGCTTATCTTTTCCATCCGAGCAGGACAACGCCGCCGGCCACCAACAATATACCAATCCAGTCCTTCGCTAACGGACGTTCTCCGAGGAAGATCACGGCAAATATTGCGACTAACACCACGCTCAATTTATCCACAGGCGCGACCTTTGCGGCATCGCCGATCTTCAGCGCGCGAAAGTAGCACAGCCACGAAGCGCCCGTGGCCAAACCCGAGAGGGTGAGAAACGTCCAAGTCTTCGGCCGCAGGGCGAAAGGATCGCTCCATTTCCCGGTGTAATATACGAACCCGATAATCGCGAACATGATAATAAACGTCCGGATCAACGTGGCAAAATCTGAATCCACCCCTTCCAGACCGATCTTCGCAAAGATCGCCGTCAAGGACGCAAAGACCGCCGACAACAGCGCCCAGTGAAACCACACATAGCTTGAGGTCATGACGATTTCTCCGTTCTCCTCGTCATCCGCGCTTGCCTCTTCCGTGCGACACCCTCGAGATGAATTCGTCTCGATGCCGCGCTCTGTTCTCGTCGCTTGCGGCGGCATAGTCGACACCGATTTGCCGTCGAGTAGACGAAGCCCTTGGCCACTTCGTACCACCATTTCTGCTGCGTACCCGTCCAGATTTCTTCTTTACCACAATCGACACAGCGAAACGGCCGATCGACGTAATATCCGCGTCCGACAAAATCAGGAGCACCGTAGTTGTTGTATGGCGCGAGCAATTGCTCATTGACAGGAACGATTCGGTACGGCGAATGTTTAAACTTGGCCGCTTGCGCCATCACATCGCGCTTAACGGCCAATTTTTTTTGCCGAGCGACGATTTCCTGGCGCCGCTGTTTACCGCTCTTCATCGAAGATTTGTAAATGAATAAACCGGCGTCATTCCACTTTACAGTTCGGGCAGTCGACTACCACAGCTTTGATTTCGCCGTCACGCCGGTAAGAGTATCGAGTCTTGCCCGGACCGATTTTGAAAATAGCCTGGCGCAGATCGTCTTCACTGGCGATCTTTTTGTCGCCGATCGATAGCACCACGTCACCGACGTGGACACCCGCTTTTGCCATGGGGCGACCGCTTTCCACTTCCATCACGACCGCCCCTGCCGGCATTGCGCCGAGCGTGGAAGCGCTCTGCTCCGGCGTGAGAAAAGCCATGCGCACACCGAGGTCCGGCACATGAAATCCTTTTGCGAGAGAAGTCGCCGGTATCGCACCGCCGAGCGTGCCCACCAAATCATGGATACGCTTTTCTATATCCGTGGTGCCGATGCCCGGCGAAACCTTTGTCGGAACCGTTGTTGGTTCTTTCGGTGGCGGCTCGGGTCGATCGCCTCTTAATAAATAGCCTGTGACGCCCGCGCCTATGACCACAATCGCCAGAATCATGGCGGACCAAGGCGTAAGCCACCACTTCGTCTGAGCCTCTTTGTAAGTGGCCCGTTGTCCAACAGCGACCGGCGTGACGTCGGTGATCGAATCGTCGCCCGCTTGCCGAAGCAATTCGCTCACTCGCTCAACAAGCCTGGCGAATTCCGCGTCGCCTCGATCCCCACTCCACTCACTTAAGTCGGCACCGTTCATCAGTCTAAACGCCAAAGGCGCGTCGATGTGCTCCATAAATACCGGAAGCAAGATGCCGCGGCGCTTGCCTTCCGATGCTTCGTTGCGCACCCACTCCGAAGTCACGGAAACCGCCGACCAAAGCACAATGACGCACCTGGCTTGAGCGAGCGCCTTCTCGATCACTTCGTCGAAAGATTTTCCGAGCGGGATTTCCCGGTCCCACCAAACGTCCCAGCCGCGCTCGCTCAACGCGGCTGCGAGCAGCCGTGCTCGCTCCCGATCCTCCGTCGCGTAACTAATAAATATTTCGTTCATGCTCAGAACATAGGCCAAAGCAACTCAACTATTTTATTACAGTCCATTGGAACGACGCCAGCCGGTAAAATGGGCGCGCAAGTAACGCCGCATTATGCGCGAATCAATTCACGGACCCACAATTCGACGATCAATATTGCATCGGGTGGTATGAGATCATCAACTCGCGTCTCGCGCCAAGTGAGGACTCAGATGCACTTTGCGATAACCGCTCTCCTTCATTCCCAGCAGTGAATATTCGACGCGGGCGATGGCACGGCGACGCCCAAGAGTAATTTCATGATCGACAAAACGATAGCCGTTTTCGTTCCTGATCATTTTTTCGGGAAGAAATTGCCGGCCGCCCCACGCCCTCCCGTTCATCCAACAACTTGATGCCGCTTCGCAGTCTCATCCTGAATCACATGCTGTCGTTCTACTCCCACTTGACCGGATCCCGAGATGGATCTCGCAATCGTTTAGAACCTTCGCGAAAGCGCCGCCGCGCCCGTTGGAATCCAGCGCCACTCGGCCCGGTAACCCTTCGTTCATGCGCTAGGAAGGTTTGGTCTCGCCGGCTATCGCTAATCCCGCGTTGCCGATGCACAGCACTCGTCCACGAGAATTGACGAGCGAGATTCCGTTCAACAGCCAATTGGCTCGCCTTGCTGCAGGCGAAGCCGAACCACCAGCCGTTTTCATTACTTCTTCCCAGACTTCCTTTTCGAGCAGCGTGACTTGCCGAGAGCCGCCCTGGTCGGCGCTGCCCGCGAGTCCGTGACCGGCGAGCGCTCGTGCTGTTTCGACGGCGTCCATCGGTCCGCAGTGCGCCCCTTTTATCCAGATCGCCTCCAAGCGTCCGATTGGCGGTTCGCAAATTTACCGCTGCGACTGATTTCTTAGGCATTACTTTAGATAACATAAAGCTTTTATTGAGCCGTGCTTTTCACGCTGTCTAGTGAAATTTTTGCATGAATCCTTCCTTCTCGATCTCATCCAGTAGACTCATATCGACAAACTCGCTGGGGTTTCGCTGCGGTGCCGCCATTTCCCGGAGAATATTTTTGAGTCCCTCGAGATTCGGCCGCGGCGTCGCTTCGGTCCGCCGGGAAAAAAAGTCATAGGTCGCGTCAATGGACTCGGAGTCATCGACGCGCAGATACTTTTTTAAAATTTTGATGCTCCCTTCTCGGTTGGTGCACGTAATGAATCGCTTCGATCTGCGACCGCAGCAGGTTTTTCGCCAGCGCTCTCTGTTTGATGTCGGCGAGCACGTTCATGCCGCGCTTACGGGCGATGTAAATTTCCGGATAGGAGAGAATCGTCGCGTCGATCTGTCCCAAAGTCAGCGCGGTCATACGGGCGTTGGTCGCGCCGGATTGAAGCATTATGACTTGGCGCGGATCGATCTTCCAGGCGCGCAGCGCCCACTGAACTCCGGTGTCGTTGGAACCGCCAAAGCGAAGAATGCCGATTTTCTTGCCGACCAATTGCTGTGGCGTTTTGATTTCCGGCCGTGAGATGATTTGCAATGGCATGCGATTTTCGAGCACCGCGATAAGCGCCACCGGCGCGCCGCGCAGCGCCGCCTGGATCGCCGACGATGCCGAGTTCTGCGAGATCTGAATGCTGTTCGCGAGCAACGCCTGCATGTTGAGCGCGCCGCCGCTGATCAAGAGTGGTTCGAGCTCGATGCCGTATTTTTTGCTGATCCCACTTTCTTTGTTTACCCATAATGGCAATTGATAGCCGGCGATGCCGCCATAGCCCGCTTGGACCTGAGTCATCTCCGCGGCCGAGCTGCGAGCCGCGGTTAAGCCGAGGGCCAGCGCCTGAAACACTGCTGCTGTGAGTAATTTTATCAAGGAATTGTAGATCCTTTTCTTGGAGTTTGTCGGCACTATCTTTGTCGCTTTCCGCCACGCATTTACGATTTGGCGTGCAGCGGGTCGTGCCACTGAATTTCTTCCGGCGATTCCGCAGCCGGAATATCCAGATTGACCACGATCGGCTCTTGATCGCTGCGCACCACCACGCACACGAGCGCTTCGCCGGCATTGGCGTTGATTTCCTGGTGCGGCACAAACGGTGGCACGAAAATAAAGTCACCCGGCCCTGCCTCGGCGACAAACTCGAGTTTCTCGCCCCAGCGTCGGAATGATTTTGACGCCGTTACTCCGCCAATCGTTGCTCATGATGAACCTCCGGTTTGCAATGGGTTTGTTCTTATTAACTCACGACGTAGCGCTCGGCGTCCCGGCTAAATTCCAAGCCAAGCCCCGGCTTCGCCGGCACGACCAATTCACCATTGACCGGCACGGGCACTTCCTCGAAAAGTTTAAACGACCACGGCATGTACTCCACCGTGAGTCCATTGGGGATTGCCGAGATTAAATGAACGTGGATCTCCGGCAATAAATGGCTGACAACCGGCAAATTGAACGCCTCGGCCATGGCCGCCACCTTCATCCAGTTCGAGATGCCGCCGACCCGGTTCAAATCGATCATGATAATATCGACGGCGTGGGCTTCGATCATGTGGCGAAACGGCGTGATGCCGTACAAGCACTCGCCCCCCGCCAGCGGTGTGATCAACGCGTCAGCGACCCGCGCAAGTCCGCTATAATCGTCATGCGCCGTCACGTCTTCGAGCCAGAAAAAATGCACGTCCTCGACACGCTTGCCGATGTCGATCGCCTGGTGTACGCCCCAGCGCTGATTGATGTCGCACAGAAGATCGATATGCGGACCCACCGCTTCGCGCACCAAGCGCGCCCGCTCGACTTCTTTTTCCGGCGTCGTGTCTCCGGGCAAGGCCAATTGCGTCTTCATTTGCTTGAAGCCTTTTTCAACGAGCAACGGCGCCGCCTTCAGCAAATGATCGAGC